>Ga0302326_10007142_pt1 | contig 24954 bp, 16 predicted proteins | sample Palsa_T0_3_FD_202264 | JGI IMG/M metagenome (GOLD analysis project Ga0302326, IMG submission 202264) | Peat permafrost microbial communities from Stordalen Mire near Abisko, Sweden - Palsa_T0_3 | ecosystem: Environmental > Terrestrial > Soil > Palsa > Peat permafrost | place: Sweden: Abisko... | reverse complement strand
CTACGTCGAGATCATCACCCAGTGGCCCGGAATTTCCGCGGAACAAATCGAGCAGCAGGTGACCATTCCGTTGGAAATCGCCATGAGTGGCATTCCTCACATCACCCATTTGCGTTCGTTTTCGCTCTTCGGACTCTCCGACCTCAAGCTGATTTTCGACGATGAAGAGGCCAACGCCTGGGATCGGGAACGGGTCCTCGAACGGCTTTCCCAGGTCACATTGCCGGCCGGGGTCAACCCGCAAATGGGCACCGACTGGAGTCCTGTCGGACAGATCTATTTCTTTACCCTGCACAGCACCAATCCCGAGTACGACGTGATGGAGTTAAAGTCGCTCGAGGATTGGGTGATCGAGAAAAACTTTAAAGGGGTGCCCGATGTCGTCGACGTCTCCAGCTTCGGCGGCCCCACCCGCGAATATCAGGTGCGCGTCGATCCCAATAAACTGATCGCCTACGGACTCAGCCTGGCCCAGGTCGAGCAGCAGCTCACTAACAACAATGTGAATGCGGGCGGCAGCTTCATCGAATCCGGCCTGCAGCAGGTGAATCTTCGGGAAGTTGGCCTGATCAAAAACGTGCAGGATATTGAAAAGACGGTGATCACTGCGAAGAACGGCATTCCTCTGCACGTCAGCGACATCGCTGTGGTTTCGCAAGGTTCGAAGATCCGGCTGGGCCAGTTCGCCCGGGCGATTCATCGCGAAGACGGCAAGATCGTCGATAACGACGACGTGGTCTCGGGCATCGTTCTATTGCGCAAAGGGGCCAACGCGGACGAAGCGCTGCGGGGGATTCACGCCAAGGTCCAAGAGCTGAATGACCACATTTTGCCTTCCGGCGTAAAGGTGATTCCGTTCGTCGATCGTAGCGATTTGGTCCGCTACACCACCCATACCGTGCTACACAATCTCGCCGAAGGCATCATTCTGGTGGTGATCGTTCTTTTGTTGTTTCTAGGCAACGCCCGCGGCGCAATTATCGTCGCCGTTACCGTGCCGTTCTCGCTGCTGTTTGCGGCAACGTGCCTCGGCCTGAAGCACATTCCCGCAAACCTGTTGTCGCTGGGTGCGCTGGATTTCGGGATGGTCGTCGACGGCGCGGTGGTGATGGTCGAAAACATTGTCCGTCATATGAGCCGGCCATCGGAAGAAAACGGTTCGAAAACCGCCCTCGAGGTGATCCGCGAGGCTGCCCACGAAGTCCAGCGCCCCGTCTTTTACGCCATTGCCATCATCGTCACCGCATACCTGCCAATCTTCACGTTGCAACGCGTCGAGGGGCGCCTGTTCAAGCCGATGGCCTGGACCGTAGCGTTCGCACTGCTGGGCGCCTTGATATATTCCATGCTGGTTGCACCGGTACTCTCCAGCTTTCTGTTTTCCAGAAATATGCGGGAATGGCGCAACCCGGTACTGATCTTTCTCACTGCTCGATACCGCAAAGCAGTTCGCTGGGCCATCGAGCATCGCCGGGTAACGTTGGGCGTCGCTGGGTTCAGTTTGTGCGTCGCTGCGTACCTTATGTTCGGCGGAGTGATCGGTTCCGAATTTCTGCCGCACCTGGACGAAGGCGCACTTTGGGTTCGCGGCACTCTGGCGCCCAGCACCGGGCCCAGTGAGGGTATCCGCGTCGCGAATCAAGCCCGGATAATCCTTTGCTCTTTTCCCGAGGTGCCGCAGTGCACCAGCCAAGTGGGCCGTCCGGATGACGGCACCGATACCACTGGTTTTTTCAATACCGAATACTTCGTGGACTTGAAACCCAAAGAACAATGGCGGCCCGTTTTCCACGAGAATAAAGACGAGCTGATCGCCGCGATGAATCGGGAACTCAACAAGATCCCCGGTGTGGAGTGGGGTTTCTCTCAGCCTATTGAAGACAACATGGAAGAGGCGGTCAGCGGCGTGAAGGGCGAACTCGCCACCAAAATTTATGGGGATGACCTCAAAGTTTTGGAGGAAAAAGCCGATCAAATCGTCGCCGTGATGCGCCACGTCCGGGGCACCGAGGATCTCGCCGTCTTTCATGCTCTGGGACAACCGAACATCAATTTTGAGGTGGACCGCGAGCGCGCGGCGCGTTATCAAATCAACGTCGCGGATATCCAGGATGCGATTCAAACCGCGGTCGGAGGCACCGCCCTTACCCAAGTACTGAAAGACGAAGCGCGGTACGATCTGGTGCTGCGCTACCTCCCGCAATTCCGCACCACCAGGGAAGCCATCGAGAACATTCGTTTATTGTCTCCGTCCGGCGAACGCGTGTCTCTTGCCCAGCTATGCAAGATCGAGGAGCGTGACGGCGCCTCGGAAATCTACCGCGAAGGAAACGAGCGCTACGTCGCAATTAAGTACAGCGTTCGCGGCCGCGATCTGGGGGGCGCGGTGGAAGAAGCGATGCGCAAGGTAGAACAGCAAGTCCAGCTCCCGCGCGGGTATCACATCGAGTGGGAGGGTGAATACGAAAGTGAAAAGCGCGCCCAAGCCCGCCTGTTGATTATCGTGCCGCTGACGGTCTTGGTCATTTTCATCATTCTCTATACGATGTTTCGTTCTCCGAAGTGGGCCCTGCTCATCCTGGCCACCGTCGCCATGGCCAGCGTCGGAGGCCTCTTAGCCCTGCTATTTACAGGAACTCATTTCAGCGTTTCCTCCGGCGTTGGCTTTCTGGCGCTTTTCGGCGTCTCCGTGCAAGCCGGCGTTATCATGCTCGAATATATCAATCAGCTTCGCGCCGCAGGCCACCCCATCGAGGTCGCCGCCATTGAAGGCGCGGTCCTCAGGCTGCGTCCGATCATGATGACTATGCTGGTGGCCACGCTCGGTTTGCTCCCCGCCGCGCTCTCCCGCGCCATCGGCTCCGATTCACAGCGCCCCTTCGCGATCGTGATCGTCGGAGGCCTGACGGTGAATTTGGTAATGAGCATCTTCATCTTGCCCACGCTGTACGTCTGGTTCGCGCGCGAAGGCGACCAGCTCCCCGAGCCAGAAGAATCATTCGAGGCCTGATCCTTAGAAGTGATCCACCGAAGTGATCCCTTCCAGCTCGCATCTAGTCGTGCTAGTTTCGCGGTGGAAAAGGGGAAAGCGCCACGGGTCAGCGGGTGTTGGCACAGCCAATCTGGCTGTGTAAGCCCAGCACCCGAGCATCCCGGCAGCGCGTTTTGCGACTTGCGCGGTCACCGCCGCCCCGCACACCGGCACGACCGGCTTACCGGCAAGGAATTAACCCCGCCCCGACCGGTTTGTAGTCAAGAAAGAGGCCAGACGGTTTGGCGACATCGCCGTGGACTACTTGAAAGGTAGGCTCCCCAATCAGGTCACGCTAGTCCCCGTTCCAAACGGTGGTTGCACAGTAGAAAGCACGGCAGCTCCCCGTACGCTGGTTTTAGCGCAATCAATTGCTGCGCGCCCTAACGGCATCGTCTTGTGGGACGGGCTGCGTGGGAATAAACTAATGACGCCAAGCTCGCAGGGTGGTACCCGTGATCCATATGAGCTATTTGAGAATTTGGCAATCACCAAAGAGATGCCTGCCGACAGAATTGTGCTTGTTGATGATGTACGTACCAGGGGAGCACACTTGATCGCAGCGAAGGCTCGGTTGGCCGAAAAGGGGGGCGATTGCTTCCTAGCAGTATGCGCTGGCCAGGAGACCACATGGACCGCCGCAAATTTGTTTCTGCTTCGCTTGCTGTCTCTGCGCTCTCGCTTGCCGGTTCGGCGGAAGGAGCTGGCCAGACCGGGGCCGCTTCCGCAACGGCGGAGTATTACGATTTGCGCCGGTACCAGCTAACGAGCGGGCCGGGGACAAAGCTTACCGACGGCTACTTTGAGGGCGCTCTGATTCCTGCGCTGAACCGGCTGGGGATCGGGCCGGTGGGGGCGTTCTCGGTTTACTTTGGGCCGGAAACGCCGGCGTACTACTTACTGATGCCTAGTTCGAAACTGGAGACGCTGGTGACGGCAGATCTGGCACTCGCGAAAGATCCGGTGTTCGTGAAGGCAGGGGCGCCGTTGTGGGATGCGCCGGCCGGGTCACCGCCTTTTACCCAGATTGAAAGTTCGCTGCTGCGGGCGTTTGAAGGGTATCCGAGGGTGACGCCTTCGGCTTCGGCTGCGACCAAGGGGAAGAGGATCTACCATCTGCGGCAATACCAGTCACCGACCAACGCGGACCATGTGCGCAAGGTGGAGATGTTCCACGAAGGCGAATTCGGGATCTTCGAGAAGGCGGGAGCGCATGGGGTGTTCTATGCGGATGCGCTGATTGGGCCGCGGCTGCCGAACCTGACGTATATGCTCAGCTTCCCGGACATGGCTTCGCTGGAGGCTGGATGGGAGAAGTTCGTCGCCGATCCGGACTGGAAGAAGCTGTCGAACGATGCGAAGTTTAATCTGGATCCGCCGCTGGTCTCGAACATTACGAGCCTGGTGCTGCGGCCGCTGGCCTGCTCGCAGGTTTAGCGTCCCTCGCCGGGGCGTATGCCATTGGCACGGCGGTCCGCTTTGTGGGCCACCGGATTGCGTGCTACACCGACAAGAGGCTCGAGATAGTCGATCCCTCCGGGCTCAGATTCGAGGTTGAATATGAAAACTGCGACACGATCGCGAAGGACGAGGCTATCAGCGTCTACGCAAGCAAGTCGACTCCAAAGGGAGCTGGTATGTTTTCAAGGTGGAGAAAACAACGAACACTGCTATTTCGTTACGACCCAGGGAGCGGGGACATTCGAATGCCCTCGATTACGCGTACGTCTACATCAACTATCCTGATCTCCATTCCGGAAGTCTCTTCGATTTTCTATCGGAACCGTGAGTGGGCGAACGTGTCGGTTAACTATGCCATCGGAAAAGTTGACTATCCGCATTAGCACTATTAGAACGGTTGCTGCCGCTACGAATCGAGGTCCTCGAGGTCTTGCAGAGCCTCTAGCTTGCCAGGGCCGATCGGTATGCTCTACGTACGCTCCATACCTCGATCCACCGAAGTAATCCCTTCCAATCACCTCCGCGGCGTGCTACGTTCCGCGAGGAGAGCTCACCAATGCTCGAACCCACCCCACCGCTTCCGCTTCCGGCACAGCCTCCTCTCTCTTGCCGCTCTGGCGGGCCGACAACTCCACCGCGGACGCCGATCTCCGAGACCCATTCCTAAGTACCGGCTCGGAAGGGTAGCCGGAATCCCTCCCCGAAACTCCCAACTCTAAACCGCAACACTGCCAGCAAACCCTCACCGACGTGCTTGATTCCAAAGGACGGAAAACTCCTGAATCTCGGCGAAAATACGTTGCACACTTTCGATGACCGCTACTACTTCGCAGGTACCGGGAGGAACCCGAATCCCTCCCCAAAGGCCAAAACTCCGAGGAGTCTCACTGCAGGGAGACCTTCGCCGATGTGCCTGATTCCAAGGCCAGCAAACTGCCGAATCCCGGCAAAAATACGTTTCGCACTTTCGATGGGCGCTACTTCGCAGGTACGAGGAACAACCCGAATCCCTCCCGCAAAACCCCAATTCTAAATCGCAACATCGCCAGCATACCCCCACCGATGTGCCTGATTCTAAAGGACAGAAATCGTCCGAATTGCGGCAAAAATCCATTGCGCCGTGGCAAATTGCAATTTATGGTCTCACCTGAACAAAAGGCGAATGCCTCACCAAACGCGGGCTGGGATACTACAGTGACCTCTCCAACCGCGAGCGCGGCTCCGTCGCCCCGTTTCCTTGGCACGACTCGAAACCGGCGAAATTTCCAATCCAGGCATCTGTGGGGATCAGAAAACGGATGCGGCTGATTCTAAACGACATGGGTTTTTCGAATCCAGGCAAATTGCAATTTATGGGCTCACCTGAATGAAAAGCGAATGCCTCAAACGCGGGCTGGAGACTACGGTGCCGTAAACATGAAAAAAGTCGAGATCAGAGGCGGGCTTCGCGCGGCGACGGGCGTTATTATGTTGTTCCTGCTGGCCAAGCAAAATCAGGTATGGGGATTGACGCCAAAGAAAGGCAGGCGTATTGTCTTGCCGAATGATGGGACTAGAACCAGCGTAACCGGCTTGAGATCACTCATCAAGGAGCACACGATGCGCATCCACCTCTCGCTCTGCATCGCGGTTGTTTGCCTTTTCGCAACTCCTCTGTTCGCGCAGAATCACAAAATTGACTTCGAAGATTTTGCCGGACCGAGCCGCTTCGATACCGTGCAGGCTCCGGCGCGCTCGCTTTCCGCCACCATCTCCGGCGGAGAAGTCTTGCGCTCCGCCGCGCGGGGCGCAACGGCGAGAACCGCGGTATACGGCACATCGCACGAATGCGCTGGATGCTCGCCGGAGATTTCGATTCAATTCCACCAGCGCGTTTCGAACGTGCAGGTGTCGTATCAGAGCCAGCAGAACGTCGACGTCCGCTACGTGACGGAAGACGAGCAGGGCCACTTGGAAGAAACTACGCTTCCCGAAAGTTTGAGTGCCGGATCAGGCGCGGTGGATCTGCCTTACGCGAACATCCGCCAGGTGACGCTCGCCAACCATGCTTCGGACTTTGTGATGACCATCGACGCGGTCACCTTTGCCGCAACCGCGACCCCGGTGTTGATCGATCCGGTGGTGGCCGCGCTGCTCAGCGGCTCGGCGGTGACCACCACCGTCAACTCCATTGCAGCAGCAACTACCGGGCTGGTGCAAGGAGTGGCTGCGGATGGGACGACTCAGACGGTGCTGCGCATTCCCGCCACCAGCGTCGGGCAGACATTCACAGTGAGCGTGATCAACGACCAGGGCGCGACTAGCACTTCCGTGCCGAATGACGGCGGCGTGATGGCGCTTGGAGCGAGCACCAGCACTCTGGCCAGTTCATTGGTGGTAACCGCGGTCACCACTTCCGCGGGGGCGGAGGCCTTCGCAATTTATCGCGGGCCGGTGAATTTTTCGCGAGGGACGGCGGACAATACATTGACCACTCGCGGTGTGACCTTGCGGGCAACGCCCGCGACCGGCACGGCCACCAACACCGCTGTGGTTGTGGCCAGACCGCCGGTGGTGCTGGTGCACGGCCTGTGGGGAAATGCGTCGAGCTTCAACAATTTCACGCCGCTGATCACCGACGCGAACTTTAATGTGAGCCGCGCGGTATATGCCACCACGATTACCGGAGTCACCAGCACCACACCTTCCTTTTCAAGCAGCGTGGATTCCTCGATTGAAACCAATTCGCTGGGGTTCGCGTACAACGCACCCTCGGTGCTGGCGCAAATCAATAATTTCATCGCCGCGTACCGAACCACCGCGAACGTGGCCGCCGTGAAGGCCGACATCGTGGCCCACAGTATGGGCGGCGATATCTCGCGCACCGCGTTTCTGCTTTCGACATATTTGAGCACCAACACATTCGGCGCGGGGCCGATCAACAAGCTGATCACTATCGCCACTCCGCATTTGGGCACGCCGGTGGCCGCTGACTTATTGGCCAGCAATAACCAGTGCGCCAGAAATGTTCTCGCTTCGGACGGCGACATCGCGTTGCAGTCCGTTACGTTCTCGGGGACGACCGCGGATGGCGCGGTGTACGACCTTGAGGGAAACGGTTATGGAAGCAGCCTGAGCACGGCGTTGAGCAATTTGAAGGCGACGCAGCCTTTCCCGACGTCGTACATCGCCGGCATAGCGACGTCCGCTAATTTGAAGGGCTTGAGCTGTATATTCTGCGACGCGGAAGCGCTCAGACTCCTTTGCTCCGGCAATCCACTAGCCTCGGATCTCACCGCCTCGAAGTGGACCACGATTTACGGCCAGAGCAACGATACCATCGTTCCGCTGGATAGTGCGCTCAACAACCTCACCGGAAAGCAATATTCCGGTGTGATCCACACCGCGGCGCTCGAGACTCTGGACTTTGACGGACCCTCGGTGCTCGACCCCGCGTCGACGATTTCAACCGAAGTCATCGCCCTTTTGAACGAAGCGCCGACGGGGACCGACTTCCATTAGAGAACCGGTACTTGGATTGCGTCAGCGAGGACGAGCAATGTGCAGCGACCGAAGAGTGGGAGGATTAACGGTATGCGAGTAAATAAATTTGCGTGGCAAATCGCAGGCATCGTGGTTCTGATCGCAGGAATCGTCGTCATCCCGAGCGGCGCCCAGGAAGGTCTGGTGCGCATCCTCTCGCCCGCGGCGGGCGCCGTGGCGCGGCCGGGACAAACGATCACGATCGCCGTGGCGGCGGACGCTTCAGTCGAGAAGCTCGCGTTGATCGGGCAACATCCGCTCGGAGTGGGGCAGGTTCTCTCCGGAGGAGCGCCTGGAATTATGGCGCGCGGCCAAGGCGAATCACGACCGATCCAATTTCAGGTGCGGATTCCGGCGGATACCCGGCCGGGCATCTACCGCGTTACGGCCATCGGACGAATTTCCGGCGGCGACACGGAATCGGATGCAGTGACCATTGACGTGGAGAAATCGGAGGAGCCGGTAAGAATTTGGGCGGAGCCTGCGCTCGTCCAGTTTGCACGGGTGGGAGACGAAATTCCGGTGCGCGTGCTCGGCGCGTTTGCGGATGGCTCCCACGAAGAACTCACCAAGTCCAGCAAGACCGAGTTTAGTTCTGCGGATCCGCGCGTCGCGACGGTGGACGCCAGGGGAATAGTAACTGCGGTGGCGCCAGGGAAGACAACCATCCAGGCGCGCACACCTTCATCCGATTATTCGATTCCGGTGCGCGTGCCGTAAGCCCGAGCTTGAATCCGTGACCGGACGCAAACGGTCGCTTAGGCGTAACTGGCGGTCGCGCCGACGTTCTTATCGCCTCGCTCCCGCGTAATGCGCTCGAGGTAACCGCTCGAACGAAAAGCTTCCATCGGATCCTCGGGCAAGCGGCGGGCTTTGCGCCATTCTCGAATCGCGGGCCGCACGTCTTGCCAGAAAGCGCCGCGCAGAGTTTCCTCAGCATCCACCAGCGAACAATCCTGTTGCAGCCTCGCCAGCCGTTCGTGGTCCACCAGAGCGGCGCGCGCGTAGAGTTCCTGCGCGGTGCAGACGGTCTGGATCATCGCCTCGATCTTTCCCTTCAGGTTGTGACTTTGGTCGACCATGTAGGCGATATCGGCGGTGGTTTGCGTTTCCCACTCGAACATTCTGATTTCGTGAAAGATTCGGAAGATCTGATAGGGGTCGATCGAACCCAAAGTCAAATCATCGTCGGCGTACCGCCGATCGTTGAAATGGAATCCGCCCATCATGTCTTTGTGGAGCAGCCACGCAACGATCTGTTCGATGTTTTGCGCCTGATAGTGATGCCCGGTATCCACCAGCACTAACGCTTGTGCTCCGGCGCCTTTCGCCAGGAGATATGCCATGCCCCAATCGGCGATATCGGTGTGGTAGAAGGCGGGTTCGAAGGGTTTGTATTCGATCAGCAAGCGCTGGCCGGGCTTCATCGCGGCGTGGATTTCTTTGAGGCCTTCTTCGAAATAACCAATCCGCTTGCGCATATTTTGCGTGCCGGGATAATTGGAACCGTCCGCAAACCACGGCGAAATATCCCGCGAGGCGAGAGCGTCGGAGATCGCTACACATTCGAGGATGTGACGAACCGCGATCCTGCGAATCTCCGCATCGGGATTGCCGAGCGAGCCGTATTTATATTCCTGATTTTGAAAGATATTGGGATTGATCGATCCAGGTTGAATGGAGAAGCGCTTCGCCAACGTCTCGACTTTGCCGGCATCCTTCACGCCATTGGGCAGATCCCATTGAACGTGAAGAGCCATCGTCGGGCAAGCTCCGGTGACCGCGTGAACCTGCGCGGCATCGCTGAACTTTTCTTCGATATTTGTCGCCGCCGCAAGCTGAATGAACTTGCCGAAACGCGTGCCGGTATTGGCAAATCCCCACGAGGGCAACTCGACGTTGAACTTGTTTAGCGCATTCCATACCACTTCGACCGACTTGTCCGTCATAGCGAAGTCTCCGTTCGTGTTGCCGTTGTGAGTGGTTGACATTAGCTGGCCTCGCGATCATTCGACATCGCCAGGAAATGCACTGACATCTGCTCGGCCCACTTGGCGACCGATTCCGCAGTAACTCCGCCGGATGAATTCCCGTCCCGCTCGAGAGCCGCCATCTGCACGGCAAAATTACCGATGGTGGCGCTTTCCGTAGAACCGAGAATGATTTCCTGGCCAGTATGCTGCGCGGTCAGATGGTTGAGCAAGCGATTCTGATTTCCTCCGCCGACGATGAACAGACGCCGCAGCTTTTTCCCCGTGAGCGCCGCGATCGAAGAAAGCACTGCGGCGTAGCGTGCCGCCATGCTGTGCAACACGGTGTTGGCTAGAGCTGGAATCGCAGCGTCACCGGCGCCAAACCTGGGCTGCCCGAGCCGTTCGACCTGCGCGTTTATCTTGGCGATAGCATTGCCGGGCAATATCAATTGCGGGTCATCCACATCGACGAGAACCGCAGGCGCCGGCAAAGACTCGCAGTGTGAGAGCAGATCCGGCAACGACCAATGGTTTCCTTGCAACTCCCATTCATCCATGCACTGCCGCAGCAGCCACATGCCATTTACGTTTTTGAGAAAGCAAATTTTCCCGCCCACGCCGCCGAGATTTGTGAAGTTCAAGGATCGCGCATCGTCGTTCACGCACGGAGAGTCCAAAACCGTTCCGACCAAAGACCACGTTCCGGAACTTATGAACGCCCAGTCGTTGCCAACCGCCGGAATCGCGGCCACTGCCGAAGCGGTGTCGTGACAGGCCGGGGCGATGACTTGCGTTTCGCGGAACGCAGGAAGCTGGGAGATATCCGCGGATACTGGACCGAGTACCGAGCCGCTGGGGACAATGTGAGGAGCAGCCGAAATTTCCAGGCCGAGCTTCCGAAAAATTTCATCGCACCAGCGAGGAGTTCCCATCTGGACGAGTCCGGTATGAGTTGCATTGGTGTACTCGCTCACGCGTTTGCCGCAAAGGCGATAGGTAATGAACTCCGGCAAATTTAGCCACGGCAAGCTCGGGTCAGAACCGGCGAGCTTATCCGCGTATAACTGGTAGAGCGTATTGATTCGCAGGATCTGAATTCCGGTCAACGAATAGAGACGAGATGGAGGCAAGATCGCATGCACTTTGTTTTCCGCCGGCTCGGTTCTTGGGTCGCGATGGCAAAAGGGAAGAGCGACCGGATTCCCTGTGGCGTCCAGCCGCACGTAATCGACGGCCCAGCCATCGACCGCGATCGATGCGATGCCCTCTGGCGCATGCGTCGCGCAGGAACGCAGGCCGGTTACCACCCCGTCGAATATTGCCTCAATATCCCAGCGCAATCCGTCGCCGATGGAAACCGGTGCGTTCGCGAAACGATGAATGACTTCGATCTCTGGCACGGTTCGGTTCCAACGAAGAAGGGATATCCGGCAACTCTGTGCGCCCAAATCAATTGCAACCAAAGCTTTCCGAGCTGGCTCCATAGAATTTCGCTTACCTTCAAGTCGCCCAGACCTCGCCAAGAAAAAGCGGGCTCAGCGAAGAAACGCCTCCGCCAAACCACCATCCACTGGGATCAAGTGACCGGTAGTGCAACGTGACTGCGGTCCGGCAAGAAACAGGATGGCCGCCGCGCAATCCTGAGGATCGATAGGTTGGTGAGTAAGAGTGCGCTTTGCGTAGAACATCGCGAGGGCGGACCGGAGTTGCTCGTCAGAAGCTCCCTGTTCAAAAGGAATCGAATACTTGGTGAGCGACGCGATGACTCGATCGCGAGGAAACATGGTCGAGCCTTTGATCACTGTGGCTGGGCTGATTCCATTCACTCGAACTTTGGGCGCCAGCGAAATGGCGAATTCCCGAACCATATGATTCACCGCCGCCTTACTCACGTCGTAGGCTTCGCTCCCGTGTTTCGGGACGACCGCGTTGGCCGAACTGACCAGAACGACGCTGGAAGGCAAATCTTGTTCCCGTAATATTTGCGCGGCCTCTTCGACCAGGCGATGATTCGCGGTGACGTTGATATCCAGAGTGAGGCTCCATTGGGCATCGGTGACCTGGCCATCCGGCGATGAAGGAAAAATCGCGGCGGTGTTCACGATGATGTCGAGGCCACCGTACGCGCCAACCACTTCGCGAAGCGCTTGCCGAATCGATTCACGGTCACGAATATCGATGGCGACCGCGATCGCGGCTTCCTTGCCGGCAATTTTTTGCGCTTCCGCGGCGACGGCTTTCGAAGCTTCCAAATCCTTATCGGCAACCACGACGTGCGCTCCGCGATGCGCGGCGAGCAGCACCGTCTCCCGGCCCACGCCGTTCCCGCCGCCGACAACCAAGCAAATCTGGCGACTGAGCTCCTTCTCCGGAGGTTGCCGGCGGATCTTGGCTTCCTCGAGCTGCCAGTATTCGATTCGAAATGCCTCGGAGGGAGGCAGGGCAACGTAATTCGAGTGAACGGTGAACGCTTCGGTGCCGGCGGCTGGACCGGCCTGCGGCAGAACGTCTGGAGCGGAACCGGAACCTAAGGCGATCGCGCCTTCCATCACGTGAATCGCGTTGGTATAGAACTCGCCGGTGATGCGAGCTTCGGTTTTGTTCTTGCCAAAGCTGAACATGCCGATGCCGGGCAGCAGCACGACGGTGGGGTTAACGTCGCGCATTTTGGGAGAGTCGGGCAGAGCGAACGAAGAATAATAGGCGGCATACTCTTCGCGATACTGATAAAGAGCAACGTCAATCGCCTGATGCAATCCGTCGAGGTTGGCCTGAGGTTCCCAGGGTACGAAGAGGGGGCGGATCTTGGTGCGGATGAAATGATCGGGGCAGCTGGTACCGAGATGCGCGAGCTTCTGAGCGTCGGTCGAGTTCACAAAACGCAGCACCTCAGGAAGATCGTTGAAATTGCCGATCAGGCGCTGCTTGGCGGAAACACGGCCGCGGATGAATGGAAAAATCCGATGCGCGAGGGAAAGATGATCCTCAAGAACGCCGGCCCGCGGCCCGCCAAACAGCTGGGCGCCGCGGCACTCCAAGTGGTCCGAAACAAACTGTCCGAGTTGGTCGATGATGGTGAGGGTGTTCAGGTAGCATTCGCGTTGGGTGCTGCCCCAAGTGAAAAGACCGTGGCCGCCCAGAACGATGCCGTCGGAGTCCGGCGTGCGATTTATGGCGTCGCGGAGCATCATGGCCAGCTCAAAGCCTGGCCGCTGCCACGGGAGCCAAATTAACTTATGAGAATAGATGCGGTTGAATTCCTGCATCTTCTCGCGGCCGTTGGCGGCGGCCGCCAAGGCAATGCCCCAGTCCGGATGCAGGTGGTCGACATGTTTGAAGGGAAGGAAGGCATGCAGAGGAGTGTCGATGGAGGCGGCCACAGGGTTGTGGCCGAAGGTGCAGAGCGGGTACATGGCCACCATTTCATCTTCGACGCCGACGCCCCGGTAGCGCCCAGCCAGGGCGTGCAGTTTGTCCAGATAAAGGGTGGCAAAGCCGGAGCGTTGAATGCTGCCGACGTCGCCGCCACTGCCTTTGATCCACAAGACGTCTTTTTGAGAATCATCGAGGGGATCGCTGGCGACAATTTTGGAGCTGGTGTTGCCGCCGCCAAAGTTGGTGATGCGAAGATCGGAGCCCAGGAGGTTGGAGCGGTAACGCAGGAGTTCAGCATCGTCGAGAGCGTTGGCGACACGAGGGTCCCAGCGATCCTGCAAAAAGCGGAGTGTTTCTTGGATCTTCATCAGCCCCTGGAAATGACGCAGAAGACCGGCAGCCAGACCACTGGCGGCAGAAAGGACAGCGCACCCGCAAACCCCAAAACGATACTGCAACAGACCCCATAGTGCAATAGATTAATCATTTCAATAGGAATACGCGCCCACGGCGGCGCTATTTGGCGGCCCGGGCCTTTTTGGAGTGCAGGTTCGAAGCGACCAGCTTGTGTTTTATGTAGTTGTAGGGAGGGGCGCTTTGGCCATTCAGAATGGCCAGACCCAATTGAACCAGTTGCGGGCCGTAGCTGGCGGCTTCGTGCGAAACGGAAGCGATGAAGCAGCTCCCGGGAACGGCCAGTTCGTCGAGGGCTTCCGGAATACAATCCTGTCCGACGATGGCCACATCGTTTTCGCGCTTCGATTCGCGGACGGCCTGCAGCGCTCCGAGCGCGCTGGTGTCCGTAGCGGCGGCGACGAGTACCCCACCGTCGCTGGGATGTTTACGCAGGAAATCGCGTATCAAGCGATGGCTTTTTCCGCGGAGCCCTTCGGCATTCAGAGAAACGTATTTCTCATCGCGCAGTTCCGGAAGTTTGGAGCGAATGCCGGCAAAGGCCCCAGCGATGCGGCTGTGAACGAGAGGTCCGGCCTCCTGGATATCCAAGCCCACGGCCCAGCTTACCTGGCCATGCCAGTTATGCTTGGCGTGCTGTGCCAGGAACACGCCCGCCTCATGGCCCACGCGGTAGTTGTCGACGCCCAGGAAGGTGGCGTGGGGATGGGGAATGTCCACGGCGATCAGGGGAATTCCGGCGCCATGGATTTTGTCAGCGATGGCCGGGGCGATGCGTTGATCGATCTGAAACTCGATGACCAGATCGACCGCTTGGCGGACAAATTCTTCTGCGTTTCGCAGGGCGGTTGCGCCGTCGTACTTGTTATCGAGCACAAGCAAGTCGACACCGGCCGAGGAGGTGGCTGCGCTCAGGCTCTCGCGAACCGCCTCGGAAAAAGGCATTTCCGAGGATTCTCCTCCAAATCCAAAGCGCACCTTGCGGGGCCTGGCCACCAGGCGGTACAAACCGTTTTCGGACTGGGCGAGGTAGCCACGATGGGTAAAGGTTTTGAGGATGCGGTAAACGGTGGTCTTGGAGATGTTGGTTTGCTGGTAGATCTCTTCGAGAGACTTGGGTTGGTTCTCGGTTTGCAGCAACTCGAGGATATCGAGGGCCTTGGAGAGCACCGGAATGAGATAGAGGCGGGGCGGACCGCTCCGTTGCTGGCGGTTTCTCATATGAATTAGTATAGCCCAGGGCGGTTGGAATCGTTCTAATTTCAATAGATACATAGCTTTTGTATTGACGATGCGGCGCGATGAGAACTACAGTCACCCGTTGCGCCTGGCCGTCTGCTTGGCGGTCGCCCGCATTTGTTGCGTTGGTAAGTCTTCATTAACAGTCGAAAGGACATCCGGTGGGACCCAACCCGATGCTCGGCGTTTTTTTTCATTGGCTAGGCGGACTGGCATCCGGGAGTTTCTACGTCCCGTATCGGCGGGTGCGGGTGTGGGCGTGGGAAACGTATTGGTTGGTGGGCGGATTTTTCAGTTGGATCATCGCGCCGTGGATCCTGGCCACATTCATGACCAGCGATCTGCTGCGGGTACTGCATGAGGCGCCTGGGCGGAGCGTTTTCTGGGTGTACACCTTCGGGGTGTTGTGGGGACTGGGCGGACTCACGTTTGGATTGACGATGCGGTATCTCGGAATGTCGCTGGGGATGGCGGTGGCGTTGGGTTATACCGCCGCTTTCGGGACGCTGATGCCTCCCATTTTTCGCGGGCAGTTTGCGACGGAAGTGCTTGGGACAACCTCGGGTTTAACGATTCTGGCGGGAGTGGGAATATGCCTGCTGGGGATTGTATTTGCGGGCGCAGCGGGAATGTCGAAAGAGAAAGAGATGTCCGAGGAACAGAAGCGCGCTTCGATCAAGGAATTCAACCTTAAGAAGGGCCTGGTGGTGGCAACATTTTCAGGGGTGATGAGCGCCTGTTTCGCCTACGGGTTGGCCGCCGGCGATCCGATCAAAGGCATCACACTTCGTCACGGCACCACTACGTTGTGGCAAGGGCTTCCGGTGCTGGTGGTACTGCTGCTCGGGGGATTCACAACGAATTTTATTTGGTGCGTCATTTTGAATGTCCGTAACCGGACCGGGCATCAATATTTCAGTTCCGCAGTGAGCGAAATGGTTCCAGCGCGGGGCGACGAACCGATCCTGGAAAACGTAACGGACGCGCCAGCCGAGGAAATGGCCGAACTGGCCAGACTGAAACAGTCCCGCGTTTCCAAAGCGCCCATGCTCTCGAACTATTTTTTATCGGCCCTCGCGGGAACGACCTGGTATTTCCAGTTTTTTTTCTACACTATGGGCGAGACGCAGATGGGCCGGTATAAATTTTCGAGCTGGACACTGCACATGGCCAGTATCATGATCTTCAGCACCCTGTGGGGCATCGCCTTGAAGGAATGGAAAGGGGTCGGCGTTCGCACCAAAGTGCTGGTAGGCTTAAGTCTGCTGGTGCTCGTGGCGTCGACGGTGGTGGTGGGCTACGGAAATTATTTGGGTACGACCGGATCGGCGGGGAAGGCGCGGGCGAATCGCCAGGCCGCGGTCTCGGAAGCCAGCGTAAACTATCGATAACAGGTGGTCCGCACACAGTGAACTCTTCTCTCTCTTCCCGGGCAATCAACATAGCCGATTTGCGTCGCATGGCGCAGCGCCGTTTGCCGCCGGTGGTGTTCGGTTATCTGGACGGCGGCGCCGACGGGGAAGTGACGATGCGGGAGAATTGCCGGGTATTTGACGACGTAGTTTTCCGGCCGCGGCAAGCAGTGAACATTGGCGAATGCGACCTGCACACCCGCGTTTTGGGCTGCGATTTGGGGCTGCCGGCAATTTTGGCGCCGGTAGGCTACAGCCGGATGATGCATCCGAGAGGGGAACTGGCGGCCGCGGCGGCGGCGGGAGCTGCGGGGACCGCGTTTATATTGTCGACTATCTCGGGGCACAAATTGGAAAACGTGCGAGCGGCGTCGACCGGGCCGGTGTGGTATCAACTCTATTTGGTGGGTGGCCGTGAGGTAGCCGAGCCGGCCGTGGAACGAGCGCAGCGATGTGGTTTTTCCGGGCTAGTGGTGACCATTGACACCGCGGTAGCCGGAAATCGGGAACGAGACGTGCGCAACGGCATGAAATCTCTCTTGAGCCGGTCGGTGTTTGCGAAGCTGCCCTACGTGCATCACTTTCTTGCGCATCCGCGTTGGCTCGCTGCATTTCTGATGGATGGGGGAACTCCGCACTTAGAAAACATCGTGGTGCCAGGAAAAGGTCCGCTGCCGCTGCTGGACGTCGGATCCGCTCTGGCGCGAGCGGTGGTCACGTGGGAGGACATGCGCTGGCTGCACGAGATTTGGAAAGGCCCGATCATTGTTAAAGGGGTGATGACCGGGGATGACGCGAGACATGCGATAGATGCAGGAGCCGCCGCGATCGTGGTTTCCAATCACGGTGGACGGCAGCTCGACGGCGTTGCCGCGGCGCTTCGTGCGCTGCCGGAGGTGGTGGCCGCGGCGAATAGTCAGGTGGAAGTACTCATGGATGGCGGGGTGCGGCGCGGCGCGGATATCGTGAAAGCGATCTGCCTGGGAGCGCGCGCCGTGCTGATCGGGCGCGCCTACGCGTACGGGCTGGCGGCCGCAGGACATGCCGGCGTTGCGCGAGCTCTGGAGATTTTGCGCGACGATGTAGAGCGCACGCTGCGATTGCTCGGCTGCGCTTCGATATCCGCGCTAGATGGATCGTACGTGGACGTGTCTTGGAAGTAGAACCGCGAGAAACTCTGATCAATTATTTGGCTACTTGGGGACTTAGGGTATTTAAGGCTCGACGTTGCCTTCCACTTTTTGCGGAGTGACCTCTTCCTTAGAGAGCAGCCCCCTCGCGGCGGCAAGATCGTTCGATTTCTGGAGTAAGCGTTGAAATTCAGCCAAGGCTTTTTGTTGTCCTGGAGTGTCTCCAAGCGCGCGTTCGGTCTGCGCGAGGCGATACCAGGCGACTTCGTTTTCCGGGTTTGCGGCGATGGCTTTTTGAACGAGGGCCTTGGCCGACGCAGCGTTGCCTTCTCTTTATGCGGGTGGTTGATTTCGAAGCGGCGTGGCGTGCGCTCGACGCTGATCCGACCAACCTGCGCTGGCAACAAGCGATGGCGAACCTGTTTGAACCGATGCCGCTGAAACCCGACGAGAAGTTCGCCATGATGAAAGAGGTCTTCTATTTGGAATAACATCCCGTACCCCTGCCAAGTGCAAGTATCGAGATTGGCGGGCCGCGCCGATGAGCTGACCACCGCTCAAATTCTGGAACTTTCCGCCTGCGAAAACCGAATGCCTATTGGGTGGCAGTGTGCCTGAGCATGAACCACATTCCTAAGGACCGCAGCTTGAGGCGTCTGCCGGAGTTGGCGCGGGCAGTTTCGGTGGTGGTGTCGACGCTGCTGGTGTTTGTGCCGGATGCGGCGTTGCGCGCGCAGGAACCGCCAAAAATATCCGTGGAAGCGAATATGGTCACGGTGTTTGCCACCGTCCGCGATAAACATGGCCAGATCGTATCGACCTTGACCAAAGATGATTTCACGGTGGACGAAGATGGCCGTCCCCAGGCGGTGAGTTATTTTGCTCGCGAGAACGATGTTCCGCTTACCGTCGGCTTGCTGGTGGACACCAGCTTGAGCCAGAGGCGGGTGCTGGATCAGGAGCGCAGTGCGAGTTCGAGTTTCGTCGATCACACGCTGCGTGAAGATAAGAAGGATCAGGCGTTCCTGATAAACTTTGACCGCGACGTCACACTTTTGCAGGACCTCACTTCTTCCCGCAAGAAGCTGGAATCCGCACTGGACTCACTGCAAACGCCGCAAATGGAAGATGCCAGCGCAGGCGGGGGACATCGCCGCGGCGGCGGCACGCTGCTCTACGACGCCGTTTATCTGGCGTCCAACGAGTTGATGAAAAAGCAGCAGGGCCGGAAGGCGCTGATTGTTCTAACTGATGGAGTCGATCATGGAAGCAAGGAGACTCTTTCGACGGCGATCGAATCGGCCAAGCGAGCGAACACGGTTGTTTACTCGATCCTCTTCAAGGATGACGAGCAGTACGGATCACGAGGGGGCTACGGCGGAGGCGGTGGCGGCTGGGGTGGCCGAGGCGGCGGAGGCGGAGGCGGAGGCGGAGGCGGAGGGCGCAGATATCCGCAGCAAGAACGTCCCGACGGCAAGAAGATTCTGGAGCGAATCTCCAAGGAAACCGGCGGACGCCTGTTCGAGGTCTCCAAGAAGGAGAGCGTCGACCAGATTTACGGGCAGATCGAGCAGGAACTGCGGGCGCAATACATTCTGGGGTACGTCCCGGACAAATCGCCGGTTAGCGGCGACTACCACAAGATTCATGTGGTGACCAAGCAGAAGGATTTGGTGGTGCAAGCCCGTGACGGCTACTACGTGGAGCCGACCGCCTCCGCACCGGCCAGCCAATAGCGCGGCACCAAAACCCAACCTCCCGAGGCGGCGGTTTAATTCGGATTTCTTACCGGGCAAATCAAAAAATTGGATTGGCATTTGCAAATCCGGGCCCTTAGAGTCCGACACGGGTGCAGGTTTGTTTCCGCAGGCTGTGTCTGGGTGGATTCACGGTTAAGCATTCCGATCCGGAGCCGCGCGGCGCTGCACTGGCGGGCTTCGTTCCAGCATGATTTTGCTACCACGACGCGGTAAGCAGGTTTACTCTAGCGGCCTTGGCATCGCCGAATTTTGCTGGAAACGCAAATGCACCGGGAACTTCTTCAACCACATCGTGGTCCCAGAAACCGGCCGTTGATTTGGAACTGCGTCCTTTTAGTCCTGCTGTTTTGCGGGATCGCGCCGGTTGTTTCGGGACAGGATGATGGGCTCAAATCGGTACCGGCCGGATTCAAAGATGTACCGGCGGATTGCCGAATTATAGTGCGCTGGTGGTGGTTTGGTCCATCCGTCACGAAACCAGAATTGGAGCGGGAACTGCGCGCAATGAAGGAAGGCGGCATCGGTGGGGTGGAGGTACAGCCGGTGTATCCGCAGGCGCTGGACGATCCCGAGCACGGCTTTCATAATTTTCCGTATCTTTCGGACGAATTCATCGAGGATCTGCGCTTTGCTGCCGGGAAGGCTCATGAATTGGGGTTGCGAATCGACCTGACTCTGGGCAGCGGATGGCCGTTCGGCGGGCCGCACATTCCGATCCAGCAAGCTGCCGGAAAGCTCCGGGTCGTCTCCGTTTCCATTTCGCCTGAGGTGCGCTCGATTCCTGTGCCCAGCATCGAAGCGGGAGAAAACATACTGGCCGCATTTGTGACCAGCGGGGAAGCAAAGAGCGGAGCAAAGACCGCCGCGCTCGATTTATCGGAAATCCGAAATGGCCGTTTGTATTTGCCAGATGGAAGAGCGCCGGCTGGGGGCGTTCTGTGGTTCATCGCCAGCCGCACCGGCATGATGGTCAAGCGGGCGGCAGTCGGCGCTGAAGGTTTCGTGCTGGATCATTTCGATCGTGCCGCCATCGAAAATCACCTCAGCACAGTTGGTGACCGCTTGATGCAAGCGTTCGGGAATGGCGCACCGTACGCGGTCTTCAGCGACAGCCTGGAAGTCTACGATTCGGATTGGACCGGGGACTTGCTGCAAGAATTCCGCCAGCGCCGTGGCTATGATTTGACGCCGTATTTACCCGCACTGGTGCAGGATATTGGTCCGAAGACTTCGGACATCCGCCGTGACTGGGGCAGGACGCTCACCGAGCTGATTGATGAGCACTATCTCACTCCGGTCCGAGAGTGGGCGGCGCAACACAAGACTCGGTTTCGTTCTCAGACATACGGCATTCCCGCCGTGACCCTCGCCAACAACGCGCTGGTGGATCTAAGAGGAGCGTTTTCACGTCACACACTGCCAGGACATCGTCGATATGGGGGCGGATTGGAGCGTCACTTTTTCTGGTCTTGGTCGAAGTCTTCACCTGGATAAGCTGCACTCGTGGGCGGATGAAGAAGAGACGCGATTTTATTCAGGCCAGGCTGTTTACAAAAAAACATTTAGCGTCTCGGCGAAGATGCTGAGTCCGAGAAATCGCGTGTATCTCGATTTCGGTCCAGGAACGGTTGTCGAACGGCCGCTATCGGGCGATCCACACATGCGAGCCTGGCTAGATGGTCCGGTGCGTGAGGCGGCAGAAGTATTCGTCAACGACGAGGCGGTTGGTTCGATTTGGAAGCCGCCCTACGAACTGGAAATTTCGGGCGGGCTTCACGCTGGCGAAAATCATCTGAAAATCGTTGTCGGAAATCTGGGGATCAATGCGCTGGCGGGGCACTTTCTTCCCGATCGCAGACTGCTCAACAGCAGATACGGAGAGCGCGCCGTTCCGCACGACATGGAGAATTTGCAGCCATTGCCTTCTGGTTTGCTCGGCCCGCTCCAGTTGGTGACCCAAGAAGAGCCCTAGGTGTCGCCCGTTCTAAGTTGGTAAGGTGAACCGTTCCGATGGAACGCGCTGTGGGGAAGCGAACGGCGATTTCTCCAACCTACGGTTGTTCGAAAATGATTTCGCTACTACGATGCCGGAAGGAGCTGTCGAAAAGCCGGAGCCTGGAGGCAACTGAAACATGATTCCCGTCGGGATAATTGTCACCTTCCTCGGATTTGTAATTAGTTTGCTCAGCTTGACGCTGGCGTCCTCGGTAACCGGGCGGCTCGTTCTTGTACTTCTGGGACTGGCGGTCAGCCTGTTCGGGATTCTCGGTTTGCTCAACCGGGCCTATGTGAAAAGGGCAATCTGGAAACAGGGGTGAGGCGAGAATGAGGCAAATGAGAAAGAATCTGCTGGTGTTGGCGGTCGCGGTGGTATGTTGCGCGCCAATTGGCTGGGCGCAGGCACCCGCGCCCGCGAGCAACCAGGCAGCGGCACCCACCGCCAGCACTCCGCCGGCTACACCCCCCAAGCCAATTGTGGAAACCGATTTGACCGGAATTCCCGTGCCATCCGCGGACGCGCGTGCCAAAGGCGATCCGGACGGCTCGCTGACCGGAAACGCCAGCGACGTTACCGTGGCCGACTCCAAGAAAGGCCTGACCATCGGCGATTTGGCAAATCAAGTGGGCCAAAATAAAATCGCCATCAATTTTGTTTGGACGCTTATCACCGGTTATCTGGTCATGTTCATGCAGCTCGGCTTTGCGCTGCTGGAGACCGGCTTAGCCCGCGCCAAGAATGCCAACCATACGATGATGATGAACCTGGCGGTCTACGGCATCGGAATGTTTGCGTATTGGCTGATCGGTTTTGCGATTCAAATGGGCGGAGTTGGGGCGGTGGTCAATCTCGGCGGGACGGCTCCGTTGAGCGCTGAATTTACGACCACGCTTTTTGGCAAGCCCTTCGGCCTCTTCGGGCAGCATGGATTCCTGCTGATGCATAAGGGAACTTACGACGTTGGCGTTATGGTGCTGTTCTTGTTCCAGATGGTTTTCATGGACACCGGTGCGACGATCCCTACCGGGGCAGCGATCGAGCGCTGGAAGTTCTCCGCGTTTGCGGTGACCTCGTTCTTCTTTGCTGCGTTTACTTACCCACTGTTTGCCAATTGGGCGTGGGGAGGCGGGTGGCTAGCTGGTCTGGGCACGAACTTTGGCCTCGGCAAGGGCTATTGTGATTTTGCCGGCTCCGGCGTAGTACACGCGGTAGGGGGCGTCAGTGCGCTGGCGATCGCGATGATTCTCGGTCCGCGCATCGGAAAGTTTTCCCGCGATGGCAGGCCCCAAGTGATTTTGGCCCACGACATCGTGTTGGTGATCACTGGTTGCTTGATATTGGCGTTCGGGTGGTTTGGCTTCAATCCCGGATCAACGCTTGGAGCTTCCGGCAACGGCAACCTGAGAATCAGCTCGATCGCGGTGAACACCATGCTGGCGAGCGCTACTGGGCTTCTCGGCGCGATGTTCTACATGTGGATTGTCTACAAGAAACCAGACGCTTCGATGACCGGCAATGGATTCCTGGCGGGCCTGGTGGCGGTTACCGCGCCTTCCGGTTTTGTGAATCCGGTGGGTGCCGCGATCATCGGTCTGATAGCCGGAGTGCTGGTGTGTATCTCCGTGGCCTTCATCGAACGCACGCTGCAGATCGATGATCCGGTGGGGGCCGTCTCGGTTCACGGCGTCTGTGGCCTGTGGGGAGTGATCTCTCTCGGCTTGTTTGCTGACGGCAAGAGCAACTACGGCGGAGCATGGAACGGAGTGAACGGCTCGGTTACCGGGCTCTTTTATGGTGATGCGGGGCAACTGGTGGCGCAATTGATCGGGGTCGCCACCATCGTCGGCTTCGTTTTCACGCTTAGCTTTCTATTCGCATGGGTGATCGACCTGGTGATGGGCCAGCGCGCTTCGGCCAAGTCCGAACTGGAAGGTCTAGACCTTCCGGAAATGGGCGCGGTGGCCTATCCCGAATTCGAATTGAAGTCGCCGTCCTGAGGAGCGGAACCAAATGGCTAGCCCGACAATCGCGATAATCAAAAGATCAGAAGCGCTTGTTCCCCTCCAACGCCCTAGCCGGTTGCCGGCACTCCCCTGGCGTGATCCGCATTCGGTACCGCCGGAAAAGCTCGCGGAGTTCATCGAGTCTCTGAGGCAAGCGTGCGCGCAGAATCCAGACAACGCCGACATGCGCACCTGTTTAGGAATTGCGTACGCCATGGATTACGATCCGCAACGGTCGATGGATGCTCTCGAAGAAGCACGCCGGATCGAGCCGGAAAATTATTTCGCTCAGTTGAAATATGCAGAGTTGCTTTTCCGCATGAGGATCATCGATCGTGCGGAAACGGAGTGCCTTCGCGCGCTCGATTTAGCAGGGAACAACTGGGAGATGGCTGTTGCCCGGCGCCAACTCAGCGAAATTCGCCAACTGCGGCGCAAAGGGCTGCTGCGGCCCGATTGGACGAAATCGTTGAAGGGCTCCGCGTTAGGATTTCTGTTGTTGCTATTGGGCGCATCTTGGATTTATATGGTCTGGAAATGAAATACAGGTGGCTTTACTTTCTGGCGGCTTGTTTTTTCACTTCGTATCTGTTGATCTCGCGGGGTGTTCCGCTGTTTCCGGTCTTGGCGGGTTGTGGTTTCGCCGCGCTTCTTACCTGGCGCCAAATTTCACGGCGGCCGTCGGCGCACCGTTGAGTTATCTTCCCCTCAGAACTTCCATCGGTGCAAACATGGCGCTCTGCGTTTTTCCGTCGATCTTGGCAGTGCTGGCGATGGCGGCGGTAACTTCGGGTCACGCGGCTGGCCGTGCAAAGTATCTCGTTTACATTGGAACTTATACAAACCACGGCAGCCAGGGCATATATACCAGCGAGTTCGACCCCTCGAACGGACACCTCAGTGCGCCCAAACTGGCCGCAGAAACTGCCCAGCCTTCATTTCTGGCGGTAGATCCCAACCGGCGATTTCTTTACGCCATCAACGAACTCGATCAATTCAATGGCCAGCCGACCGGAGGGGTGAGCGCCTTTTCCATCGAGCCCACGACCGGAAAGTTGGACCTACTGAACCAGGTTTCTTCGCGCGGTGCTGGACCCGCCTTTATCGCTCTCGATCAAAGCGGCCGTTACGTTTTGGTGGCTAACTACACGCAAGGAAGCGTTGCCGTTTTTCGTCTGTCGCCTGATGGAAGCATCGGAGAGTCCACAGCATTTGTGCGCCACCAGGGTTCCAGCGTGAATCCTGAACGGCAAGAAGGGCCGCACGCACATGCGATTCTAATGTCGCGGGACAATCGTTTTGCAATCGTCGCCGACCTCGGACTCGATGAACTGCTGGTTTACCCGTTTGACGCTTCGCGAGGCACCCTGGGCCAACCGTGCACGATCAGGACTGACCCCGGCGCCGGCCCGCGGCATCTCGCCTTTGTTGCCAGCGGCCAGATCGTGTATGTGACTAACGAAATGAGCTCCACGATAACGGCCTATTCTTTTCATCCCAGCGATGGAGCGATGGTTCCCATTCAAACAATCTCCTTGCTCCCCAGCAAGTTTGCGGGCACCAGCACCGCCGCCGAAGTGGTGCTTCATCCCTCCAGCAAGTACCTCTACGGTTCGAATCGCGGTGACGATAGCA
>Ga0302326_10007141_pt1 | contig 24954 bp, 25 predicted proteins | sample Palsa_T0_3_FD_202264 | JGI IMG/M metagenome (GOLD analysis project Ga0302326, IMG submission 202264) | Peat permafrost microbial communities from Stordalen Mire near Abisko, Sweden - Palsa_T0_3 | ecosystem: Environmental > Terrestrial > Soil > Palsa > Peat permafrost | place: Sweden: Abisko... | reverse complement strand
TGATCGCGATAACTGGCCACGCCCGAGTGGGTCCTGAAACGCAGTGAGCGTCGCTTTACGATTATTCACTAAGAACGCCAAGTTGAGGTTCAGAACATCATTGAGTTCGGCGCCGAAGGCCGGATCTCTCGAAACAACTCGTCCATCGCCCGTGAACTGGGTCACATCTTCGACTCGATGCATCGGATTTGCCGGGTTTCGTGAAAGGTCGCGATCTCCCTTCCGGGTGTCACAGTGCTGGTCCTTAGCGGGTTTTCCCTCGTTTCCCATGCATGCAGCGAGCAGATTGGAATAATCAAGCCGCTCAGCCGGGTACCTATCCTGACTGTGCCAGTGCTCGATCTTCATTGCGCTGTGTTCCAGGCGAATTCGTGAAAGACAATAGCAGCAAAGCCCTCGCTGCTCGTTCACCAAGTAGGCTCGCAGGGTATCCTTGTCCCGATAACCGTCGTAGTCCGTTCCAGTGGAGGCCCGGTGCTCCGTAAGACTGACCGGTCCACTACTCTTCTGGACGTTCCTCACACCTTGGACTCCAGAAAAGTCATCAACGCGCGTGCTCGTGTCACTTCAGGATCATCTGGACCAAGTTTCGCCTCCACGTCGGCCAGCTCGCATCTGGCGTTCTCGAAGTCTTCGTCGTCGATCGATTTGAACAGCCCGGTCAAAAGGCCTTCGACGAATTGGTCTCGAGATCCAGCGCCCATGACCTCCTCCAGGATTCGGCTGGAATCAATCCCGAACGAGCGTGGAGGCGTCGTCGTCTCGCCGCCATCCAGTAACATGACCTCATCGGCTTTGGCCTCACCGACCAACTGTGGCGAATGCGTCGTAGCAATGAACTGAAAGGATGGGAAAGTGGTCTTCAGGTCATGAATGACGCGCCGCTGCCACTTTGGATGTAGATGCAGGTCCAGTTCATCGACGATGACGACGCCCGGCGTTTCCCGCAGCGCGGCATCCCCCAGATGAGGGTTCAGAATGGCGGCCCTCGAAGCCAGATCGCCCACTAGCGTGAGCATGATCCGCTGCCCGTCGCTTAGGTTGTCAAATAGCTGAGGCCCGCCCTCGTTCAGCACGACCACCAAATCCTTATATCGGCCATCATAGTAGAGCGACTTGGCGCCTTCCACGCACTGCATTATAGCGTTCTTGACGACGCCAAGCGCAATCGTGTCTTGCTTAGTTTGTAGAGAAACCGTGCTCTGATCCCGGATCCAATCGATGAGCGCTGTCTCTTGAATCGTGAAGTTAAAACAGTCCCGGTAGCCATCTAAACGCGACGGCCGGTGCGCCACGCCATTTGGTGGAGCTTTACGTACGCGGTGCGTCGCCTCAAACCACAACCGCTCGGTACCGTAGCTACAGATGAGCGGAAGTGTGATCTCCTCTCCGTTTCTCACGCGCCGCTCGGCCTCGCCGGCTACCTCAGTTATCGACTTGGCGTTTACATTCGTCGTCCGGCCGCCCTCACGCTGCAGCTCCCTAACCCAACTGATGCGTTCTCCCATCACGACACCCGTACATTCGATCCGCGAGGGAAACTGTTTTTCGAAAGTATAGCTATCCAAGTGCGCGTGTGCGGCGACGCGAACTTCTTCAGGGCTGATACCCCGACTCTTCTCATATCCACGAAGGCCGAGAAACCAACTACCGGCTGCAACAGCGAGAGCGTCAAGGACCGAGGTCTTGCCGGTGGCGTTGTCACCGACGAGCAGATTGAACCGTGGATTGAATTTGAACGTACGGTGCTCAAAGCCGTTGAAGTTCTTGATCGTGAGCTCTTCAATCCGCATTAGCGATCCTCAGATGGCTGCGCCTTCGGAACTAAGCCCACCAGCGGTCATCAACACCTCAATGGGTGTGGTCTCATCGGTCAGGTCCAGCACTTCCTGCTTCGCAACTAGCGACTGCATCAGGTCGAGAGGGTCTTGGTCGTCGAGACGGAGGTCACGCATTGTGTTTCATCCTAGTCTAGCTTGCTTCGTAACCTACGGCGCAGGCTCCACGTGCACCAGCACATCCGCCACCCACGGCAGCGTCTCCTTGATCACAATCCGCACCTCTGTGGCGATCTCGTGGGATTGCCGCACGGTGATCTCGGGGTCCACTTCCAGGTGCAGATCGACGTGATATTGCAGGCCGGTTTTGCGCGCGTAACACTTCTCCACGCCGCGGACGCCCGGCACAGTCAGCGCCGCGTTGCGGACGTGCGCCATGCTTTCCTTGTCCGGCATGGTGTCCATAAGTTGCAGGGCCGTGTCGCGCGTGACGCGCAGCCCGGTGAAGACCACGATCAGCCCGACGGCGAACGCGCCCCAATGGTCCGCCGACGAGAATCGATGCGGCGCCACAATGGCAAGCGATACGGCTGCCAGGGCCGCCAGAGCCGAGAGGATGTCCACTGAGTCGTTCCAGGCATCCGCCAACAGGGCCGCGCTGCGGATCTTCTTTCCATAGTGGAATTTGACGCTGGAGAGCAGTCCCTTCGCCACGGCTGAGCCGATGAGCGGCCAGACTACGAACAGCGCGGGCGGCGGCATTGCGGAGCCATGCATTGCACGGCCCGGCATCGCCGAGCGGATCGTGTGCCAGGCATTCGCCGAAATCGCCAGGCCGGCCATCGCCAGCATGAAGCCGACAAATAGGCCCGTCACTGTCTCCACGCGGCCGTGCCCGTATGGGTGATCCCAATCGGCAGGCTTGGCGGCCACCGTCAACCCCAGCAGCACGATGCCCGACGCAAACACGTCGCCCGTCGACTCCAGGCCATCCGCGACGACCGCAGTGGAGTGCCCCATCAGCCCAGCAGTAATCTTGATCGCCGCCAGGGCGCCGCTGACGACCATCCCGGCAAGCGCCACGCGTTGGCCGATCTGCAATGGCTCACCAACTTACTTGCGCCGGAAAATACTCCGCGATCAGTTCCTCGTAATACGGCTTCAGCGCCTTGGCGTCGGGGCGCCCGGCGCTCTTGGAGTATAGATCGTAGGGATTAAACGCGCGCACCCATTCGAACATACGCCGGTCGCTATCGGTCATCAGGTATTCATAGGCGCGCTCCCTATGGCCGGGATAGAACGAGTGATACCGGATCATGTAGAGCGCTTCCTGCGGTAAGTAATCCTTCACCACGTGATACAGGTACTCGTCATGCCCCCAGGAAAGGTCGACGTTGTCGAGGCCGCAGCCCTCTTCGTAAATGCCGGTGCGCGTCTGGTAGGCCGGCACCGCGGAGTCGGGGTTCGCGGCGAAGAACTCCGGATAAACGATTTTGTCCGACCAGGCGCAGCCCACCGGAAAGGTATCGCCCACCACCGCCCATTGCGGCTCTCCATAGAGGCAAAGGATCTTGCCCAGATCGTGGATCAGCCCCGTCAGGACGAACCAGCGCGGATGGCCATCGGCGCGGATGGCCTCGGCGGCTTGCAGACAATGCTCGATCTGCGAGAGATCCGTATCCGGGTCGCTATCGTCCACCAGCGTGTTCAGGTATTCCAGCGCCTCCCACATCCCCATCGAGCGATGGGCCAGTGCCAGGTACTGCCGTTTCTTCTGCTGCACGAATTCGCGCGTCTGATGCGTGTGGTTCAGGCGGTAGAACTCGCGTACCACCGGCGGCGCTTTGGGAGTGAATTGGCGGAATCCATCCTGCACGCGATTCGGATCGTAGCGATCTTTGACGAAATCGTCCCACTGCTCCAGGCGCTCCAGTGGACCTTGCACGATGCCCTGCGTAATTCCCTGCATGTTGCTCATGGAGCCATTATACTGGCTGTATCGATGCGGAGAATGATCGTCACCATGTTGTTACTTGCCCCTGGCCAAGCGTGGTGCTGGGGCGATGAAGGACACCAGACCGTCGCGCGCATTGCCGCCGCGCATCTGACGGAGCGCGCGCGCCAGGCGGTGGCGGGTCTTTTGAAGCTGGACGCCAGCTTTGCTGCAACGGGCGCGGAGCCACCCGGCGCCACCGATACATTGGCCGATGCCATGGCGCGCGCGGCGATCTGGCCCGACCACATGCCGGGCGGCAAGGGCGCTACCGCACCCTGGCACTACATCGATATCGGGCTGTTCGAAGGTCCCTCGCACATAGCCGAGCGCTGCCCGCAAGGCAATTGCATCGTGGCCAAAATGAAAGAGTACCTGGTGAACTTGAAAGAGCATCGCGCTGACGGCGTGTGGCCCGAATCGAAGGAACTGGCCTTCCTGATGCATTTCGCAGGCGACATTCATCAGCCGCTGCACTGTGCGAGCGATGCCGATGCCGGCGGCAACTGCGTCAATGTGATCGGCTTCGAGCCCATGACGAATCTGCACGCGGTTTGGGACATTACACTGGTGAACAAACTGATGGCGCAGGATGGCGCCGACATGGTTGCGGCCATGGAAACCCGTTTCCGCGGCGAGATGCGGCACTGGCAGGATTACGGGAGCATCGACCAAATCGCCGCGGAATCTTTCCAGCTCGCCAAATCGGAGGTTTATGGCAAGGCGCAGCCGCGCCTCCCGGTGATCGACAGGTTCATCGAAGTGCAACCGCGCAACTGCGCGACCGAAGCTCCGGAGAGCCTGCGCGACGTAAAGGTGGACGGGCCGCGGTCTTACGGCGCTGGATCGGTCGACGTGGTTCGGATCCAGTTGTACAAAGCCGGAGTCCGTCTGGCCGCGATGCTCAACGCGATTTACTCAGATTAGCAGGTGACCCCAATCATGTCACATCCGCGCTGCGATCCGCTTCTTCGGCACACCCTTCGTATGGCAATCCACGCACTTCGCGGAGTGGATATTATGCGCGCTCTTGGCCGACAGAAACGTGGTGTCCATCTTCTCCACATCCAGCCCGCAGTTGGAAAGCCGCGGATGGCAATTCGCGCATGAGGCGCGCGTCTGCTGCCCATGCTTCTGATGGCATGCTAGACAACCGATGCCTTCGTGGATGCCGACGCCCGTGCGGTCGTCGCCCGAGCCTGCCTGCCGCGTCGAGAGCGGCGCGTGGCATTGGTAGCATAGCCCCTGGCGCTGGTCCGGGCTCATGCGCACGGGTCGTGCGCCGTCCAGGATCGCCGGGAGCGCCAGGTTGGCGGTGGCCACGTGCTCCATCTCGCGGCGGTCGAATAGCGCGAGCGACGGCTGGTAGATCTGCTCGCGCGCCGGCGACCGTTGCGCCCGCTCCGGTTGTTTGCCCAGCGGCTCGCCGTGCCGATGCATCTGGTGGCACGCCAGACAGGGAATCGCGGCCAGATTCGTCCATCGCGCGTCCGTTATCTTCCACGGCCCTTGTGTGTCGATAGGCGTGACCAGGTCGCGTATGCCGCCTTCGTACTGCATGCCGTGGCAGCGCAGGCAATCGTCCATCAGCAGACGCCGGCGATTCTGCTTTTGATCCAGGAAAAACTTGGCAAACGTGGCGCCGTGCGGACCCGCCTGCCAGTCCGCAAATTCCTGGCGATGGCAGCCCTGGCATCGCGGCACCATGGCGTTGACGTCGAGACCCTTGATGCGGATCTGCTCCGGCACGTCGCCGCTTACGTGTTTGACCAGCCGGCGGAAATTGCCCAGATGAAACTCGATGCCGCCGGTGAGCGAATCGCCGTGGCAGGCCGAGCAGGGCACCCCGCGATGCGTAGATTCGCGCCAGGTGTTCCAGTTCGCGCGGATCTCGTGACACCGGGCGCAGCCCTCGCCTGCCGTCGATTTGTAATAAACGCTGGAGGCCGGCAGCATCAGCAGCAGGCAGGGCAAAGCGGCCGCGGTCCACCACAGGCGCTTGCGCATCACCGGTAATGGGTGCCTTTCCACCCTTTGACCAGGTGGTCCGACGCGCGATAGGCATTCGCCATAATGGTGAGCGCCGGGTTGAAGCCGCCGTTGGTCACGTGTACGCTGCCGTCGATCACGAACAGGTTGTCGATCTCATGCACCTGGCAATACCGGTTTACCACCGATGTTTTAGGATCGTCACCCATGCGGCAGGTGCCAGCCTGATGCTGCCCGCCGGTGAATCCCGGCCCCGCCAGTTTCTTCCAGGTGCGCACCGCGCCGGCCTCCTGCAGCCACTCTTCGGCTTTGGCCGCGGCAAAGGCCCCGATCTCGATGGTGTGCGGATGCTTGTCTCCCGAAAGCCGCGCCACAGGAATGCCCCAATAGTCCGGCACGTTCGGGTCGACTTCCACGCGCGCGCTGAACATGGGCATCTCCTGCGTAGGGCCCTGCACGGCGATGGCGCGCCGATAGAAGCTGCGCATGAAATCCTTGTGCGCCTGGCCCCACTTCGGCACGTCCGGCGGCAGCATCCCTACGAACTGGTACGGCAGCCGGATGAACTCGTTGGCCAGCATGGCCCCGCCGGCCAGCCCCGCGTTCCCGTGATTGAAATCGCACACCGCGATGGAAGCCCCCGGCCCTAGGTCGTCGTAGATATCGGCCGGCATGATGCCAAATGCGCCTGTGTAGCTATGGCCCTGGAAATTGCGGCCAACCCAGTCATAGCGGTTGCCCAGGCCATTCGGGAACAGCGCGCTTTTGGAATTGAGCAGCAGCCGCGCCGATTCAACCGCCGCGCTCGAAACCACCACCAGATCGGCATCCTGTTGGCGCAGGCGGTCGTGCGCGTCGAAATATTCGACGCCTTTCGCCCGGCCGCGCGCGTCGGTCAGGATCTGGCGGGCCATGCACTCGGTGCGTAGTTCGCAGTTGCCGGTGGCCAGCGCCTTGGGGATCACGGTATTCTGTGTGCCGCCCTTGGCGTTCACTTCGCAGGCGAAGCCCACGCACCAGCGGCAGCGCATGCATGGCCCACGTCCGTTGTACGGCACGGTATTGCGCAGCATCGGGATATGGAAAGGATGCAGGCCCAGCCGCTTGGCAGCTGGAAACAGAATCTCAAACTCCCGGTTGGGCGCGAGCGGCGGCATAGGCAGCGGCCTGCGGCGCGGCGCGCAAAACGGGTTCCCCGAATCGTCGCCCGAGACGCCGATCTCCCATTCGGCCTTCTCATAATAAGGCTCCAGATCACTGTATGAGATGGGCCAATCTTCGAGCGTGCTGCCGGCCACCTGCCCGTAGGTGGAGCGCATCCGGAAATCCCGCTCCATGTAGCGCCAGGCCATGGCGCCGTAGCTCTGCGTGCCGCCGCCCACGCAAGCCGCATTGTTGCTATAACCGGAACCACTCGCCCGCACCACGTGGGCGCGGCCCTGCAGGTCGACGGCTACGCGCGGATTGCGCTCGTCGTCCGGCCCGAAGGCGTTGCCGAGCACGGAGGTGCGTTGATTGCGCAGATCGTCTTTGCGGCAGTCGAAGGCCGAATACCATTTGCCGCGTTCCAGCAGGACTACGCTCAGCCCCGCTTCCGCCAGTTCCTTGGCGACGATACCGCCGGCAGCGCCCGCGCCCAGCACCACCGCGTTGACGCGGTTCATGCCCGTCCCCGCAGGGGCGGAGAGGCCACGCCGAGCATCTTCCAACTGGCACGCTCCCGATTGCCGCCATGCCGCGGATCGCCATAAAAGCCCTGCATGGCGTGCGCCACCAGCAGATCGAAGAACGGCTTCGTTCCGGGGTCGCGCTCGATTCGGCGCAGCAGCTCGAGTTGCGGCGCGGCGGACAGGTCCGCGAAGGCGCGCCCGCCAAACTCCACGCTCTCGCGATCCACGGCCGCGATCCCTTGGCGGTAGGTTGCTTGTAGGGGCTTATAGAACAGGGTAAGCTGTCGATCAATAAAGACCACCACGCCTGCCCGCACCGCCCCGGGGTCCTGGTCCTCGGGAACGATGTGCGCACAGACGGCTTGGATCGTGCGCGCTTCTTCTACGCTGAAGAATCGCCACGGGCTGGTCGAGCGCCCGCAACCCACCGCAGTCCCGGCCAGCCCCGCGGCAATAAACCTCCGGCGATCCATCCTATAGATAGCGTAGTAGGATTCACTGTTATTTGCAATGAATAGAACCTGAAACTCCTAAAGTAGCCTGCGGCCCGGCTGCCAGCGTCCTGGAGCGCCCCGGCCGCCTGGGCGTACAATCGAAAGCATGTACACGCTTCGTTGCTTGCTGGCCGCGGCCGCCGCTACGGCCATAGGCGCGGCCGCCCTCAGGGCCGCCGATGCACCCTCCGCATCCGGCGTCGATCTCAAAGCCATGGATACTACGGTCAACCCGTGCCAGAACTTCTATCAGTACGCCTGCGGCGCGTGGCGGAAGAATAATCCGATTCCGGCCGACCAGTCCCGATGGGCGCGCTTCAATGAATTGGCCGACCGCAATCTGGCCATCGAGCGCGGCATCCTGGAAAAAGCGGGGGACTCGCAGATCGGCGATTTCTACGCCGCGTGCATGGACGAACCGGCCATCGAGCGCAAGGGGATTCAGCCTATCGAGCCGCTGCTGAAGCAGATCGACGCGCTCGCTTCCAAGCGGGAACTGGCGGGCGAGATGGTCCGCCTGCACCTGGCCGGAGTGCGCGCTCTTTTCAATTTCTACGTGCGCCCCGACGATAAGAAATCGGACCAGGAGATGGCACATGTGGATCAGGGCGGCCTGGGCCTTCCGGACCGCGACTACTACCTGAAGACCGACGCGCGCTCAGCGGAACTGCGCAAACAATACGAAGAACATATTCACACCATGTTCACGCTGCTGGCGAAGGCGCAAGGCGCCGGGGGCGGCGATCCCGAGGCTGAAACCCGCGCCGTGATGCAGTTCGAATCGGCGCTGGCCAAAGCGTCCATGGATCGCGTGGCGCGGCGGGATCCCGCGAACACCTATCACAAGATGACGGTGGGCGAACTGGCGCTGCTGACACCCGATTTCGAATGGAAGCAATACCTGTCCACCATCGGCATCCCGCCGGTGGAATCACTGGACGTGGTGGCGCCCGATTTTGTGAAGGCGCTGGATGCGGCGATCGGTACCACCAGCCTGGCGGACTTAAAAACATATCTGCGGTGGCATGTTCTCACCACGCATGCCGATACGCTGCCGCGCGCGTTCGACGACGAGGACTTCCGCTTCAACGAGCACATTCTCCGCGGTACCCAGGAGATGCCACCGCGCTGGAAGCGCTGTGTGCGCTCCACCGACCGCGCGCTGGGAGAGGCGCTGGGCCAGGAATTCGTGAAAGCGGCGTTCAATGGCGCGAGTAAGGAGAAAGCGCTCGAAATGGTAGGCCAGATCGAGATGGAAATGCGCAAAGACATCGATAATGCCACCTGGATGACGCCGGCCACCAAGGAGCAGGCTTTCGCCAAGTTGCGCGCGGTGGCCAACAAGATCGGCTATCCGGAAAAATGGCGCGATTATAGCAGCATCAAGGTCGCGCGAGAGGATTACTTCGGCGACGTGCTGCGGGCGCAGGAATTCGAACTGCGGCGCAACTTCGCCAAGATCGGCAAACCGGTGGACAAGTCGGAATGGGGCATGACGCCTCCCACGGTGAACGCCTACTATAACCCGAATATGAACAACATCAACTTTCCCGCAGGCATTCTGCAGCCGCCTTTCTACAACCCGCAAGCCAGCGATGCGGTGAATTACGGCGGCATCGGCGCCGTGATTGGGCACGAGCTCACGCATGGGTTCGACGATCAGGGACGCAAGTACGACGGCGCGGGCAACGTGCGCGACTGGTGGACGGCGGAGGATGCCAAAGCCTTCGAGGCGCGCGCCGATTGCGTGGTGAAGGAGTACAACGGCTTCAGCCCGGCGCCGGACGCGCATGTGAACGGGAAGCTGACGCTGGGCGAAAACGCCGCGGATAACGGCGGTATCCATCTGGCCTACATGGCGCTGATGGATAGCCTGGCGAACCACATGGCCGGGAAAGTGGACGGCTTCACGCCGCAACAGCAGTTCTTCCTGGGTTTCGGGCAAATCTGGTGCGAGAATACGACGGAGCAGGCGGCCCGCATGCAGGCGGCTACCAATCCGCATTCGCCGGGCGAGTTTCGCGCCAACGGAGTGTTGCAGAACATGCCGGAGTTCCAGGAGGCGTTCTCATGCAAGGTGGGCGACCCCATGGTGTCGGCCGACCCCTGCCGCGTCTGGTAGAGATGTGGCGCCCTCGCCGGTCGGGACGCGCACGCGCCGAACCGAGACCCGGCGATTTAAGCGCTCCGCGCGGTTACTTCGCCTGGATCTCTTCGATATACTTCACCAGATTGTAGACGCGGATGGTGCCTACATCCTCGTTCGCACTCATGTGCCGGAAAAGCGTGCCCCACACCGGCATGTCCTGGGACCCATGCGCGACCGGCCCGCCGGCTTCGCCATTAATGATATGGTTCACTCGGAGTTCGGGGAATTTGCCGCCGTTTTTGTTGGAGATTTGCGTCAGATCCGACGGGGGAACTTTGAGTGCGCTGGCGGCCGGTCCATCGCCTTTGCCGGCGGTCCCGTGGCAAACGGCGCAATACTCCCGGTACAGATCCTTGCCCGCAATGGAGTTGGTGTGGTGTACCGGCACCTTCTTCATGGTAGTCGGCTCCTGCTGCGCCTGGGCCGCGCCGATGCCTATCAGCAGCGAGGCTGAAATAAGACTTACGGATGTGATTAGGTATTTCATGTCTACATGATATGTCAAATATCGCCCCAACGGAAGGGTACAATACGCTATCGCGTGAAGCGCGTAGCCTTTCTGGCCGCGTGCCGCTCCAGCGCCAGTTCGATCAACCGGTCCACCAGCCCGGAAAAAGAAAGCCCGCTCTGCTCCCACATCTTGGGATACATGCTGATGGAGGTAAAGCCCGGTATCGTGTTGATCTCGTTCAGGTAGAGTTTTCCGGTGGCGGACTCCAGCAGGAAATCGACGCGTGCCATGCCTTCGCACCCGACCGCGCGATAGCACTCCACAGCCAGACGCCGGAGTTCAGCGGTCTCGGCCGCGCCCAACTCCGCAGGCAGGCGGAACTGGGCCTGGTCGAGCAGGTACTTATCCTCGTAATCGTAGAATTCCTTGGAAGGCAGGATTTCGCACGGCAGGGAGGCCACAGGATCGTCGTTTCCCAGCACCGCGCATTCCAGTTCACGCCCTTCGATCGAGCGCTCCACGATGATCTTGCGGTCGAACTCGGCGGCCAGCCGCATGGCCGGCTCCAGTTCGGCGTAATTGTGGACCTTCGAAATCCCCACCGAAGAGCCCAGGTTGGCCGGCTTCACGAAAACCGGAAAAGGAAAGCCCTTCGCAATCGGCTCCGGGTCCAGCGCATGTCTCGCCTGGACGACGTATTCGACGACAGGCAGGCCGCGCTCGATGCAAATGCGCTTCATCATCTCCTTATCCATGGAGACCGCAGAAGCCAGCACGCCCGCGCCCACGTACGGAAGATCCGCCAATTCAAGCAAACCTTGTACCGTGCCGTCCTCGCCGAAGGTGCCGTGTAAAACGGGAAACACTACGTCTATCTCCGGATGCGCGCCCGGCTCCGGCAGAATCGGCTCAGGCGCCCACTTGCCCGCTTGATCGATGAAGTAATCCATCACGTCATAGCGCTCCCGATCCAGTGCCGCCATGATGGCCTTCCCCGAACGGATGGAAACCTCGTGCTCGCCGCTGCGTCCGCCGTAAATTACGGCGACTGTGGTTTTCATAGAATTTTCTTGCCCATGGCCGACATGATCATTTCGACTGCCAAATCCGCCGTACGGTTGATTTCGTCGATCACCGGGTTCACCTCAACCACTTCCATGGAAAGCATGCGTCCGCTATCGCAGATCAATTCCATGGCCAGATGCGCCTCGCGGTAGGTGGCGCCGCCGCGGACCGGAGTGCCTACGCCGGGCGCAAACTGCGGGTCCACCCAATCCATATCGAGCGAGAGGTGGAATCCGGCGGTGCCGTCGCTAGCGATGCGGAAGGCTTCGTCCATGACCGAGCGCAGACCGCGCTCGTCGATGTCGCGCATGGTGAAGGCGCGCACGCCGGTTTGGCGCACATGGGACTTTTCGAGCGCATCCACGTCGCGCAAGCCCACCAACGCGGTTTTGCGCGGATCGACCTTGGGCGCATATCCAAGCAGGTTGCTGAGCTCGGGAGGCCCCAGGCCCACGCAGCACGCCAGTGGCATACCATGCACGTTGCCGCTGGGCGAGGTATCGGGCGTGTTCATGTCGGCGTGGGCGTCGATCCAGATAAGTCCGATCTCCTGCTTCTTTCGGCGAAAATGGCGGGAAACGCCGGCTACGGTGCCTATGGCCACGGAATGGTCGCCGCCCAGCACCAGGGGCACCTGTTTATTGGTGAGGGCGCGATCCACCATGAGCGCCAGTCGCTTGCAGGCGACCGCGATCTGGGGCAGGTACTTGGCGCGGTCGGGACCCTCGGGCAGACTTTCCGGCTGATCCACCGGTACATTGCCGAGATCGTCGGCGCGATAGCCCAGCGCCGCCAGCCGCTTATTCAGATTGGCCACGCGGATGGCGGACGGACCCATGTCCACACCGCGGCGATCCTGGCCGAGGTCGAGGGGCGCCCCGATGATGGCGATGTGCGAATGCTGCATGACGTTGTTGTATGAAAGCGAGACGCCATGGACGAGTTTATCGCACGGTGGGGGCTGGGAGGGCTGGGCCTCAGCCGGCCACGGGAGCGCGTTCCAGCCGACGTTCGGTAGCGCCCTTACGGTATTAGCGGAAAGGGGCGAAACGGCGATGGCCCTAGTCTGGGCGGTTCTGCGGCCGGCGCCCGCTTGGGGTCCCTAATCACTGTGAGTTGGAACCAGCTTGTGGAGTGGCTGAAACGGCTCGAAACCCTACGCGAATGCGTTCAGGCAGGCGCGGGAACATGGCCTAACCCCTTGAATTGGTGATCCGTTCTATATCCCAACGTTGTATGGAACCATATTGACTGGAACGTAGGGGCACACTATGCAGTTCTCCATTGCCTTCCCGGACGGCCAGACACTTTCCGACATGCCCACTTGCCGGGAGCTTATCGGAAACTCCGCCACTTCACATTGCATATGCCAGCGGCTACACCGAGCGCACAATCGTGGACCCGCAAACTGCTCCGGCCTGCTCCTTGTCAGCCAGGCATCGGACGAGCGTTTCCGGCTGGATTCAGCGATCTTCTCCCAGTGTTTTTCGAGATCGACGAGTGCGGATTGAAGGGACTATCCACCGATAACCGAAGGACCAGCGCAAAGCGCCCCAACTTCCAAAAGCGCCGTCATCCGCCCATGGGCAGGTGCTACCCCCTCTATAATGGCTCGGGGGATCGTATGCACATTGATGAAAACAAGATCTGTGTCCTCCGCCATTTCGAGGAGCTATGGAACAACGGCCAAGTCGATGGGTCGAAGATTTCTTCGCTGAGGGCTTCATGAACTTTGGCCGGCAGTATCAGGATGCTCGACCAATCGTGAAACACATTGTTCAGGTCTGGCGGACAGCGTTCCCGGACTTGCGCTTCACGGTGGATTTCATAGTGGCGGAAGGCGATCTGGTGATGTGCGAAGCGTCATTTCAGGGAACACATCTGGGAGAATTTCCACTACTGATTCCGGCTTTTCAGGGACTAACTCTGGCTCCCAAAGGGAAGACATTCAAGGTGAAGCACATTCACCGCTTTCGGCTGAAGGAAGGGAAAATCATCGAGCACTTTGCCGTGCGGGACGACCTGGGGATGTTTCAGCAACTGGACCAGCTAGGCGCCCTCAGTGGGTAGCCGTCGATTAGTTGGTTCTCAGTCGCGTTATAGTTGGCATCCGGAAGTTGGCCACTTCTAGAGGTGCCCCCATTCTGGCCCGCGATTTCAGGGTATCGGTTGGCGAGCAGCGCTTCAAAACGCCTTTGACCCGACGCGCCGTCGCGGAGAACGAAATCGCTCATCAGTCCTGTCGTAATTGACGGCGCGCCAGCGCGGCGTCTGGTGAACGTCATTGTGCCTTCCGATAACGGCAAGAAAACGGCGTTACCATACATTGGCCCGGCTCGCGGTCCGACCGAACTGCGGAATGCCAATCACTCCCGTCATACGCCGATTGCGGAAACTGACAAGAACTAGCCAATCAGCTCGAGCAAGCCGTCTACCAACTGGTCCAGCATCTCCGGACCGAGTGCCACGATCCTCGTGCCAAGGCGACCGATGGAAATTGTCCGAATCTGCGAGATCTTCACCCATGAGGGTTTGGGCATCATGTCCGGCGGAAGCGCCATGGTCAACGGGAATCCGGCTTTCTGCGCTTGACTTGTAATCGCCATCGCGATCACGGTTTCGGACTTCCTGTTGAACAGGTCGTGGCTCAGAATAAGGACAGGCCGCAACCCGGCCTGCTCGCGGCCTCGGACGGGGTTCAGGTCTGCCCAGTAGACTTCGCCTCTCAATATTTGGGCCAAGCTTGGTCTCCCAGACCCTGTTCAGCCAACTGCATTTCTTCTTTGGGGTCGATTTTGGCGAGCTCGCGAGCGAGCCGGGTCCGCTTCTCGCGCTCACTCAATAAGTTCACGGCCGATTGGAGCGCCCGGCTGCGGTTCGGGTACCTGCCCTCCCGGACCCAGCGGTCGAGGTCCGCGACCGTCCTTTGATCCAAGGTGACAGCAATTTTCTGCACCATGCCCTGAGTATGACAAAATATCCTACTCTGCCGCAACCCATTTAATGATCGTGGGCGATAGACGGCGTTAGCGGAAACTTGCCTCCGCGATGGGGGCACTTCATGCAGCCTCCACGATACGTTGGATCGTCATGACGCTGACCCCAGTCTCGGCGGCAATGGTGCGTAAACTCAGACCCTTCTCCCGCAGCGGCAGGACGCGCGCAGGCCGCACCGCAGCCTTGGGGCGTCCCAATACCTTACCTTGAGCCTTCGCGCGACTCAGGCCAGCTTGCACGCGCTCAGATAGCCTAACGCGCCCCTGTTTGGCGATAGCTGCCAGGATCGCAAGCACAGCATCCCTGAATGGGCCGATGGAGCGCAGGTATTCCGCACGGTAGCTGAACCACTTCACGCCATGGGACGTCAGCGCTCTGAGGTGCTGGAGGGTTTCCAGAACGCCTTCGCGGGAGAAGCGGTCCAGCGACTAGAACAGCACCATGTCAGAACTCTTTAGGGTATGGTGCTCCAATCATTTTGCGGAATGCGGGACGGTCTGCTGTTTTGGCGGATGCCTTGTTCTCACCAAAATGTGACTGTGTTTGCCGCTCCTCTGAGCTCGACGCGACTAAGGTTTTGGTACACCCGTCGTGCCCAGGCTTGGGGCTTTAATTCGCGTCGCTGGGCGGCGTGCCACCGGCCGCCAGGAGCGGCGCATCCTTGACGACCGCATGGATGAGCGCGGCGGGACTGATATACTCGGAGCAGCAGGCGGCAATGGAAAGGTCCCCTGATCCCTGTCACGACTTCTACGCTAATCCTACAGTGGATGAATTGATCGCCCAACAGCGAATAGAGCCGATTCGCGATCCTACGATTCTGCTGGGCGACTTTTGGCCCGAAGACGAGCCAATCGAGGAATTCCTGGCCGCCCTTCGGCGGTGGCGTGGGCATGACAAATCCGATCGCGCCGCATGAGCACGATCGTCGTAGACACCGATGTTGTGTCCTTTGTCTTCAAGAACCATCCGACCGCGACGGAGTACCTGCCCGACCTGATTGATCGAATCCCGATCATCTCGTTCATGACGGTCGCGGAGTTGGACCGCTGGGCTCTTGAAGCTCGTTGGGGGGTGGCGCGGCGAACACGACTGCAGGAGTACCTTGAACGCTTCGTCGTCTTTCCATACGATCGTGGACTGTGCACGAAGTGGGCAGAAGTGACCGTTGCAGCTCAATCCGGCGGAAGACGGATCGAATGCGCCGATGCCTGTGGGCGCCGCCACGGCGCTGCTGTCGCGTGCGCCGCTACTCACCCACAATCGCTGGGATTATCTCAGCGTACCTGGTCTCGCGCTGATCTCCCACGCGGGCTGACCTTGGGTGCGTCGATCTAAGATACGTCTGTCCCCTACAGACCCAGCCCAACCCAGCCGATACATACTCGGCCCCTTATGCCCGCCTCCATCGAACTGGATCGCCCCGCGCGGCAGGAGTCCTACCTCCAGTACGGGAGCAGTTTCGTCGACCGCCTCCGCACGCGCCTGGTGCAGCGCGAAATCCTGAAGCGCCTCCCGCGGGCCGGCAGTCTCCGCGTCCTGGACCTCGGCTGCGGCTACCACGCCACCTGCCTGAAAGCCATCCTGAAAGCCACCGGCGATCGCCTGATCGAAGGCGTCGGTGTGGACTTCAACGTCAGCGAGGAAAGCCGCCGCCATCCGCGTTTGAATTTCGTTATTTCGTCGGTCGAAGAAGCCCTGCCCGAACTGCCCGAGAACGCTTTCGAGGCGGTGCTGTTCGTCTCGGTCCTGGAACACCTTTGGGATCCGATTCAATCCTTGGGCAAATGTTTCCGTGTGCTGAAGCCCGGCGGCCGGCTCCTGGTCAACGTCCCTACCTGGTATGCCAAGCCGATCCTCGAAATGTCCGCGTTCAAACTGGGGGCCAGCCCGGCATGCGAGATGGACGATCACAAGATGTACTACTCGACGCGGGACCTCTGGCCACTGCTGGTTCGCGCCGGCTTCAAGCCTAGCCGCATCCGCCTGCAGTACCGCAAGTTATGCATGATTCTAATCGCTACGGCCATCAAGCAGTAGACGACTGGGACCGCCACTGGCTGGACTTCAGCGCCGCAGCGGACCTGTCGCCCGCTACGCGCTACCGCCGCCGGCTGGCGTTGCAGCTCCTTGGCAATGACGCTGGCGTCGCTCCGGATGGCGCCGCCGTGCGCATGCTGGAGATCGGCAGCGGCGCCGGCCAGTTCGCCGAAGAGTTCCTGGCGCAGGCGCCGCGCGCGCAGTTCCTGGGTCTGGAATTGAGCCGCACCGGAGCCGACATAGCCTCGCGCCGCGTGCCTGCCGCACGCTTCCTGCAACGCGATTTGCTGGCTCCCATTGGGACCGGCTGCAGCCTGCCGGAGGGCCTCGATTTCCGCGCCACGCACGCCCTCTGTTCGGACGTGCTGGAGCATCTTGACGATCCGGGCTTTCTGCTGCGTCACGCCGCCGCATACATGGCGCCCGGATGCAAGCTGGTGGTCACGGTGCCGGGCGGCTGGCACAGCGCTTTCTACACCCACATTGGTCACCGCCGCCACTACACCCCTGCGCAACTGAGCACCCTGCTCGAAAGCGCCGGCTTCGCCGTGGAGCGCGCTTGGGCCGCCGGCTTTCCCTTTTTCAATCTCTACCGCATGCTAGTCACGCTCCGTGGACAGGCGCTCATCGCTGAAGCGGCCCGCGGGCCTTCGCTGCTCATGCGGGCCGCCGGCGCGATCTTCGATGCGCTGTTCCGCCTGAACCTGATCAACGTGTGGGGTTGGCAGACGGTGGCAGTCGCCCGCTATCGCAGCCGGTAAGCCGCGACTCATAAAAAGCCGCCTCACCTCTCGGCCGTCTCGAATCCCAGGCGCCAGCCAAGTTTCTGGGAATCGAACCACGAAATCTTCATGCCGAACCAGCGCGTTTCGGAAGCCGCCTGATAGCGGCCGCGCCGCTGCTCGAGCACAAACGCGCATGGCGCTTCGCCAAACTGCGCCAGACGCTGCGCCAGCCACGAGTCCGGAGTAAGCGGCTGCGCCAGCACTACAGGCACGCCGCCCAGCAGCGCCAGATGCGCTCCGAAGCCGCGATCCACCTGCTTGATGGCCGGCGGGGTGCCGTAAGCCTGGCTATAGCGCTTCACCGACGCATCCAAATCGCGCACCGCGATCACTACCTTGGTCACGCCTCCGAAATTCTTGTTCAGCGGCTTGCCCTGCGGAAAAGCGCGCTGTTCCCGCGGCGTGAAGTCGTGAATCAGAAACGGAAAAAACGTGCCGTTCGGCTCCGTGCCCACCTGCGCAGTCTCCCAATCGAGGCGCACGCCGTCCGGCCGTTGCCGCCCATTCCGTACCGGAGCCGAGACCGCGATACCCGCCGCCCGCAGCCGCCCCACCTCGGCCGCCACATCCTGCTCGCGCACGGCCCATGCGCAAGGCCCGCTGTTCGCCTGCATGAACTTGGTCCACGGCTGGCGTGCCAGCGCTTGCGCATCGGCGTTCGCCTGCGGCGCCATCAATTCCAGATACGATCCGTCCGGAAAGCTGACCAGGGCCATTTCGGTGGCCCCGTTGCTGTGCGGTCCCCCATAAACCGTCTCGATCCCGATCGCCGCCAGATTAGCCTGCAGTTGTTTCAGGCTGCTCCCGGCGGCGGTAACGTGGTCAACCTTCAGATCGGCGGCGGCCAGCGCGGCCGCGTACAAAACCAGCACCAAAACAATGCGCATAAGCCGATTGTAAAAGGATGCGTGGCCGCGTGCCGGCATCGTCGCATCCGATGCCTGTGTTTGATTCCGCGGGCAATAAACAATATAATAAGGTCTGAAAGATTTATATGGAATCCAATTCCCGCCGTTCCTTTCTCCAACTGGCTGCCACGTTGGGCGCGCTGGCGCCGGCCGCCGGTAAAGCAGCCGCCCAACCCGCGGCGCCGCTGCTGCCAACCGTCAAATTCGGCAAATTCGACGTCACCCGCCTGATCGTCGGCTCGAACCCGTTCTACGGCTACTCGCACTTCAACCACACCATGGACCAGCTCATGCGCGAGTGGTATACCCAGGACCGCAAAATGGAAGTCCTGCACGCCTGCGAACGGAACGGTATCAATACCTGGCAATTGCATTACAACGACCAGCCGGTCGAAGATTTCAAACGCTATCGCGCCGAGGGCGGTAAGATGCATCTCGTGCTGCTGGCCGACTTCGCCCTGATGAAGGACCCCAAACTCCTGCCCGAGGTAGCCAAACTTGGCCCGTTGGCGATTGGGCACCACGGCAACCGCACCGACGAGCGCTTTCGCAACGGCGAAAAAGGCAAAATCAGGGACTTCCTCAAAGCCGTGCGCGACACCGGCGCAATGGTGGGCCTCTCCACGCATAACCCGGCAGTCATCGACACGGCCGAGGGCGAAGGCTGGGACGTCGACTACTACCAGTGCTGCCTCTATCGCGTCTCGCGAACCCCCGAAGAGGCGCGCGCGGAGTTCGGCGAGTCGCCCATCGGCGAGACGTTCATGGAGAAAGATCCCGAGCGTATGTGCCGCATGATCCGCCAGACCAGGAAGCCCTGCCTGGCGTTCAAGCTGTTCGGCGCCGGGCGCGCCAGCGGCTCCCCCGAAGAGGTCGAGCGCGCCTTCCGCTTTGCGCTGGGCGGCATCAAACCTACCGACGCCGTGATTGTCGGAATGTACCCGCGGTTCAAAGACGAAGTGCGCGAAAACACCGGACTGGTGCGGCGCATTCTGACCACATAGGTCCCGGCCTGTCCAACTATGGCCGTCGGACGAACGTCCCCTTATCGGCGTTCGGATCCATCGTCATCCGGAACTCGCCCGTCCTCGCCGTATCGACGAACTCCATGATCACGTTGCTGCCAACATCCTTGATCGAGTGATAGAGCCACTCCTCAGTCGGGGCGTTGGTCGCTTCGAGATTCAATCCGCCCGGCTGGCCATCAGTATGAAACTCAATTTCATCCGGCGGGCCGAACGTGATGTAAATGCGGCCGCGATCGGTTTTCCATCCTGGAACAGCCTGCCACCCATAGTGCATGACCGCAAAGCCAATACGCCGGTAGTGTTCGTTCCTGAATGCGTTATCTGGACCGCCCGGCGTGGGATTGCGGCGATCCCAGAACTGCTTGATGAAATGTTCGCGCTCGGGGTCGGTCTTGAGACTCAGGAAAGCGGTACGCTCGCGGCCGTCGATGATGTAGACGACGTCCTCGTTGAGCCAGCTGGCGTATCGGTCGACCTTCGCCTGTGGCTCTGCCGGCGTGGCCGGACTCTGCGCTTGCCACGCGGCCATCGCGCCTACCGCGGCGATCATCAATATGCCGGCAGAGAATACCGGCGCTAAAGCCGAAGCTTTCGGTTGGTAAAGTAAACGGTGAATTCGTTTCATAAGGCTCCCTCCTGTTGCCGCCAGCACGGTTTCATTCGCCGGCCAGCGAGTTTGCTCCAAAGCAGCCAGTGCGGCGGCGTAATCATGCGCGTCGCCGCTGGCGGCCACCACCAGATCGTCACAACACTTTTCGCGCTCGGCGCGGATCACGCCGGACATCCACCAGATCGCCGGGTGATAGAAAAGGAAGCTTTCCACCACCGTTTCGAGCAGGTTCGCCAGGTAGTCGTGGCGGCGGATATGCGCCAGTTCGTGCATCAGGATCGCTTCCACCTGGCTGGCAGGCATCCCGGCCAGCAGACCCACGGGCGCCAGAATCACCGGGCGCACATAGCCGATGACTACCGGCACATCGGCGAGACACGTCTCGAGCAGTGCGACCGGCTTCGAGAGCCGCAGCCGCGCGCGGAGTTGGTCGAGCCGTTGGGGCCACGGATCGGGTGCGCTGCAGACGCCTCGCCGGCGCAAGCGCCCCGCGGCCATCCAACCGGCGGCGCTGCGCAGTTGAAGGAGCAACACGCCCAACATCCAGAAGGGCGCCAGCCACGGCGGCAGATCCACCACGCGGAAGGGCGCTCGCACACCCGGCGACGCTTGGCTGCTGTCCAAAGCCGCGCGCGGGATCGTGTGCGCTACGGCCGAGGCGCTCCCCTTCTCCCGCGGCGCGAGGACACAAAAGGTGATGGCGAACGCCGCCAGCACGCCGACCATCGCCGCACAGGCGCATGCATAACGCGCGCGCGGCGAGCGCATGACGAGCAGCGCCGCCAGCAGGACGAGCGCGGCCAGCGCGCCTTCCCACAGCGAGTGAAACAGGGTCCAGCCGAGAGCCTTGGCCAGCGGCGTTTCGACCAAGTGTGCAATGGTGGTCATCGTGTCCCCTTTTGATATTCGTCCAGCAGGCCGCGCAGCTCCGCCAACTCCTTTTTCGAGGTCTTCCGGGCGGATAGCGCTCCCAACAACAAGCCTCTGGCGGATCCATCAAACGCGCGGTGCAGCAGGTCGCCCGCGAGCTGCCGTTGGGTCCATTCGCGGGGCCGCGCGGGCGAGTAAACATGCGACCGCTGCCTCTCGTCGCGGCGGACCAGGCCTTTCTCGGCCATCACCTGCAACTGCTTGAGCACGGTGGTGTACTGCGCCGGTTTGCGTCCGGCGATCACTTCGTGCACGTCGCGGACGGTGCTGGGCCCGCGGCTCCACAGTACAGTCAGGATTTCCAATTCTGCGTCGGTGGGTCTGGGTGGGCCTTCAGACATATACGACGACTATACTACGATGTTAATCGTATGTCAAGACGTGGGGAGGCCCGCGGCGGCCGGCAGCGCAGCGACAGATAGAATGCGATTGAGGGTTTCATGCGGACAGCCCTTCCGCGGTCTGCCCGGTTCGTTCGATCAGGTCCAGCCACGCCTCGGCCTCCGCGCCCGGCAGATCGTTTAGCGCAGGCTGCCACGCCGCGCTGAAGGACTCCACTCCCGCCAGGCCCCAGCTCTTCGAACTCGGGCGCAAACAGCGCGCGAAATTCTGCATACGTGGACAGGTGCGCGAAGCCGATGGGCGGCGCATGTTCCGGATCCAGATTGCCGTCGCTCAGGTATTGCTCGTGGAAGCTTTTCCGCTCGCAGCAGCCCGCCGGGCTTCAGCATGCGGGCCGCTTCGGTCACCGCACGCCGCCGTGCTTTCATCTCGCAAAGGTGATACAGGGGTCCCAGCATCAATACGATATCGAACGCGCCGGCGCCAAACCGCCTAGACGCGTCGCGGACTCCCCGGCGATGCCGGCGATGAACTGGCCCAGCCCAGCGGCGCGCAAGCGTGCCGCGGCCGCCTCCACGTGCCGCGCCGACACATCCACGGGTCGCAGCCGGCAGCCCTTCCGCCAGATATTCCGAATAGATCCCGCCTCCCACGCCGATCTCGGCGACCTCGGCATTTGCCGGCGCCAGCCGCTTCAGACTCTCCTCATTTGTCATCCCGGTCGGATCAGCCGGGCGCCGCCATCCGTTGGTCCAGATGCGCGAGCACCTTCGGCCATGCGTCCTGGTGGCGGTTCTTGGATTCCTCGTCGGGAAAGCCGGCGTGCTGCAGCCGGAGTTGCGTCCCGCTTCCGTCGCGCATGAGTTCAACGGTCACTACGGTTTCGGCCCCCTTCGTTGCGGCCGTGACCCAAGTCAATTCGACGAGCTGATCGCGTTCCAGCCTGAGAAAGCGCCCGTAGTGCGGATGGCGCATTCCCTCGAACCGCGTCTCGAAATAGAACACGCCGTCGATCGCCGCCTTCATCAACACCGACCCGGCCTCGGCAAACCAGCGATCGAACTGCTCCGTCCACGCCCGGAAGAGTACCTCGGGGGGCGCCGTCATCGCGCGCTGCACCCGCAGCCGAAGCGGCCTCTGTGATAAATCCGGCAATGCGATCGCCGTCATTCTTCTATCTCCTGACCTCCGGCCTTTGTATCACGTCCGTCCCTACATACGGACGCAACACCTCCGGCACCAATACGCTACCGTCTTTCTGCTGATAGTTCTCCACGATGGCCACCCAGGTACGGCCCACCGCCAGGCCGCTGCCGTTCAGCGTGTGCGCGAATTCGCTCTTGCCCTTGGCCGGCTTGAACCGGATGGACGCCCGCCGCGCCTGAAAAGCCTCGTAGTTCGAGCAGGACGAAATCTCCTTGTAGCCGTTCTGTCCTGGTAGCCACACTTCGATGTCATAAGTCTTCGCGGCGGAAAAGCTGGTATCGCCGGTCGAGAGCACCACCGTCCTGAAAGGCAGCCCCAGCCGCCGCAGGATATCTTCGGCGTCCGCCGTCAGCTTCTCCAACTCATCGTAACTGTGGTCCGGATGTGCGAATTTGACCAGCTCCACTTTCTGGAACTGGTGCTGCCGGATAATGCCGCGCACATCCCGCCCGTAAGATCCCGCCTCGCTGCGGAAGCACGGCGTGTAGGCGCATAGCTTTATGGGCAGCCGATCGCCCTCCAGCGTTTCGTTCCGATACAGATTGGTTACAGGAACCTCCGCCGTGGGAATCAGATAGTAGTCCGTGTTCTCGAGCTTGAACAGATCCTGCGCGAATTTGGGCAATTGACCCGTACCGAAGAGACTGTCCGCATTCACTATGAACGGCGGCAGCACCTCGGTATAGCCGTGCTCGCGCGTGTGCACGTCGAGCATGAAGTTGATTAGCGCGCGCTCCAGTTTGGCGCCCTGGCCCCAATACACCGCGAAGCGCGCGCCAGTCACTTTCGCCGCGCGCTCCAGGTCCAGTATGCCCAGCTCCGGGCCGAGGTCCCAGTGCGCTTTAGGCTCGAAGTCGAACTGGCGAGGTTCGCCCACGCGCCGGATTTCCACGTTGTCCGCCTCGCTGGTTCCCACCGGCACGGACTCGTGGGGCACATTCGGAATCCCTTCGAGCATCTTGCGAAAGGACTCCCCGGCCGCCTTCTCCTCTTGCTCCAGCAACGCGATCCGCTCGCCGATAGCCCGCACTTGCTGTTGTCTCTCGGTGGTGTCGACGCCTTCCCGGCGCAGTTTGCCAATCTCGGCGGTTTCCGCGTTGCGGAGTGCCTTCAACTGCTCCGATTGCGCAATAGCGGCGCGCCGGCGCTTGTCCAACTCCCGGTAACCATCCAGGTCGGGCGGATTGCTGCGCGTCTGCAGCCGCTCGGCAATGCGGTCGAAGTTCGCTCGAAACCAGGCCAGGTCGTACATTTATCCATGCTACCAGGGGAAGCTCGACACCTTTCAGCACTACCAGCTAGTCATCACAATCCGCTCTCCATCCGGGGTAGCAGCGCACGTAGGAACATGACCAGGGTGCCGCGCACCATCTCGCCGGTCTCCAACACTTCGGCATGATCGATCTTTTGCGGCAGGATGCCGGCGGCCATATTCGTCACACAGGAGACGCCCAGCGCACGCATGCCCATGTGATTCGCCACGATCGCTTCCGGCACGGTAGACATCCCCACCAGATCGGCCCCGATAGTCCTCAGGTAGCGGATTTCAGCGGGAGTCTCATAGCTCGGCCCCAAGACGGACGCGTAAACGCCCTCCGCGAGCCGGATGCCGAGTTCGCTGCCCACCTCGTGCGCCAGCGTGCGCAGACTGAGCGAATAGGCTTCCGACATATCGGGAAAACGCGGACCAAAAGCGTCGTCATTCGGACCCACCAGAGGGTTCGATCCCTGCAGATTGATGTGATCGGAGATGAGCACCAGCCCGCCGCGCTCCAATTCCAGGTTAATGCCGCCGGCTGCGTTCGTGAATACGATGGACCGCACGCCCAGCGATCCTAAAACGCGCACACCAAAGGTGACTTGCGCCGCTGTGTAACCCTCGTAGAGGTGCACGCGGCCCGCCATCGCGACGACCTCCAGCTCACCCAGCTTGCCAAACACGAGCTTGCCCGCATGCCCGATGGCAGTCGAGCAGGGCCAGCCATTAATTTCGGCGTAAGGGATTTCCGTCCGGTCCGAGAGTTCATCGGCGAACGCGCCCAATCCGCTGCCCAGCACCACTGCCACCCGCGGCCTGAGCGCCGTTTGCGATTCCAGAAACTGAACGGCGGCATTGGTTACAGGGTTGCCCACAGCCTTTTGTAACCTCAACTCATTTTCCATCGCTGCCGTCCGTTGACTAAATATGGCATGGCATCATGGCCTCAGTTCGGCGTGATATTGAGCAGCACCATAATGCCGCCGCTGCTGTCCGGTGAAACGATATCCGGCATGGTGGTTGGCTGCCCGTGCAGATTCTCCAGCAGAATCTGCCCCGAACCGCTGCCTAATCCCCATGTCGTTATGGGCGCAAACGTGCCGTTTCCCAACCCGTATGCTATTCCCAGGCTGCCGTCCGCGGGCAGCAGCAGATAGGGAATACCGTCGCCGTTCACATCCCCGATTGAGAGCATGCCGGTATCTGGTCCGGGGTAGACGACCTCCTGCCCTTGCTTGAATTCTCCCTTGCCGTTGCCCAT
>Ga0302326_10007139_pt1 | contig 24957 bp, 17 predicted proteins | sample Palsa_T0_3_FD_202264 | JGI IMG/M metagenome (GOLD analysis project Ga0302326, IMG submission 202264) | Peat permafrost microbial communities from Stordalen Mire near Abisko, Sweden - Palsa_T0_3 | ecosystem: Environmental > Terrestrial > Soil > Palsa > Peat permafrost | place: Sweden: Abisko... | reverse complement strand
GCGCAAGCCGGTTTCGACAGCCGCGCGCAGATTCGCTCAAATTACAATGGCAGTCCGTGCTTCTCTTCCGGCTCGCGGTTATCTTCCGACATTGGACGGCTGGCGAGCCATCGCCGTGCTCAGCGTCATCCTCTACCACGATTCGCTGCATTCCTTCGGCCCGGTGGGCACAGGCTGGTTCCAGGAGCACGGCTCGCTGGGAGTCGACATCTTTTTTGGGATCAGCGGACTCTTAATCTGCTCCCGCCTGCTGCAGGAAGAGCGCAAATACGGGCACATCAGCCTGCGCGGGTTCTATATCCGGCGGGCGTTTCGAATTTTTCCGCCGCTGGTGTTCTACCTGCTTTGCGCGGCGCTGCTGGCCGGCTTGAGCGTGATTCCGCTGGCGGCCAAGGAGTGGTTCGCTTCTCTGTTTTTTGTCCGCAATTACAGTTTCTTCAGCCAGGTGGCTGGGCACAACGACTGGTATACGGGTCACTTCTGGTCGTTGGCGGTGGAGGAGCATTTCTACCTGCTGTTGCCGCCCCTGCTGGTGTTCGCGCCCAAGCGCTGGCGGATACCGGCGCTGCTGGCGCTCGCGGTATCGGTAGAGATATGGCGCGCTTACCGGCAGCAGACCCGCGCCTGGCTCTTTCTTTTTCAGCATACCGACACGCGGCTGGATGCCCTGTTGATACCGGCGGTCTGCGCCATTCTGATGACGATACCCTGGTGGCAGCGGGCGCTGTCGGCGGTGGTGCGATTCTGGCCCTGCGCTGCGGTGCTGGTGGTCTACCTGGTCACTACCGATCGCTTTCCGGTTTTGAGCAGGCTGGCGGAGTCTTACCTGATTCCCCTGGTCCTATTGGGAACCGTGCTCTACCCAGGCGGCATCCTGGCTCGATTCCTGGAATTGGCGCCACTCCGATGGATAGGCAGGCTGTCCTATAGTCTTTACCTTTGGCAGCAAATGTTCTTCAGCGGCCATTACTACCAACCTCTTGGTATCTGGCAGACCTTTCCCTGGCGCTGGATCTTGCTGGTGGCCTGCGCGGCAGCCAGCTATTACTGGATCGAAAGGCCCATGATGCGATTGGGACACCGGCTTGCGCCGCCGGCAACTCCCGGCCGGGCGGAGCTTGAGGCGCACACGGTGGCGGCAGCGCCCGCGGAAATGGCGCTGAAATAACGTATGAGTGAAACTTCCACCGCCATTCTCGAACACCGGGCCAAAGCCGCCGAGCTGAGCAAGGGAACCAGCGGGAATGCGATCTACGCCTTGATTGAGCGAGTGATCGCCGAGCGCGGCCTCTCCGGAAGCATTCTCGACTATGGAGCCGGCATCGGCTACTTCACCCGCAGGCTCCTGGCGTTACAGCGCTTCCACTCGGTGAGCGCCACCGATATCATGAGCGCCCCGCCCGGCCTGAGCGGCCAGGTGGAGTGGATCGAGCAGGACCTGAACGCGCCTTTGCCCGGCCGGGACGGCACGTTCGATGTGGTGGTGGCGCCCGAAGTAATCGAGCATCTCGAGAATCCGCGCTTCATGCTGCGCGAGATTTTTCGCCTTCTGCGCTCCGGCGGCACGGCGATTGTCACCACGCCGAACAACGAAAGCTGGCGATCCCTGATCGCGCTGCTGGTCCGCGGGCACTTCACTGAATTCGGCGAGTCCGGTTACCCGGCCCACATCACGGCGCTGCTCCGCAAGGATTTCACGCGGATTTTTCAGGAGGCGGCCTTCCCTCCTCCCGAGTTTTACTACACCAACTCTGGAGGATTGCCCGGCCAACCGGCCGTGAGCTGGCAGCAACTCAGCTTCGGAGCGCTCCAGGGCCGGCGCTATAGCGATAATATTTTGGCGATTGCAAGAAAAAAGCTTTGAATCGCTACGGATAAACGGCGATGACCGCCGATTCAAAAACCAAACCGTTTTATCCGCGTTTATCTGTGCAGAATCAATCGGTTTTGCAGCGCCACCATCCGTTGCCAATTCTAAGAATGCAAATGGCCGCTGATCCAAGACTAAAGCTTTTATCCGCCTCGATCTGCATCTTGCTCCTTACAGTACGAGCATATGGCCAAAGCACCGGCCGTCTGAGCGGCGCGGTCATTGAGGAATCGAGCCTGCCGATTTCAGCCGCCTACGTACAAATTAGCCATCGTTACGGGGAACCTATACTCCAACAGACCCAAACCCATTCAGATGGTACTTTTGAGTTAACCGATGTCCCAGTGGGAACTTATGACCTCGCGATCAGGAGTCCCGGGCTCCCAACTTTCGTGAGAGAAGGCTTGCGCGTACCCGCGGGAGAGACATTGTCGCTCGGGTCAATCACACTTCAATACGAGCCGCCTTCGTGTGGGCCCGGCGTTTCAAGTCTTCCAAAGATCGAGATAGGACCGCTGGCAGGTGGCGAGACAAAAGTGGTAGGTTCCGTAGTCAAAAGCGATGATCCACAGCCACTCGCGCGAGCTCGGGTGGTCGTTCTTCGAGGAAAGAAGATAATTGAGCGGACCAAAACAGATTCGCAGGGTACGTTTTCCTGGGAGGGTCTACTAACTGGATCATACAGTTTGAGGGTGTTCGCGTTTGGATACTCCGACTTCATCGTGGATGCGGTTCCCATCAAGCCTGGTCAAGAAACTCGAATTGAGTCGCTGGAAATGCGGAGGTGCGCGAAGGAAGCCCGATGCGCGCCGACAAAGTACAACGTATCGTTGGTCTTGTGCCAATAGAATTCGCGAAACGCCCCCGTCCGCACGTACGTTTCTCACGCGTGCGGCTCCAGTAGATTGCGCGCGTTCCGGTTTCGACGCAGCGCCGCGATCCGTTGCCGGTTTTAAGAATTCAAATAGCGACCTGATTCATCCATGCGAGTGCTCCACATAGCTCCGGCGGTTTTTGGCGAGGACGGCATCGTCGGCGGGGCCGAACGCTATGCGCTCGAACTGGCCAAGCACATGGCGGCTGAAGTCCCCACGCTGTTTGCCGCGTTCGGCGATCAGGCGCGAACCGAGCAGATGGGTGCCCTGCCGGTGCATGTGCTCGGACCCGCTTCCTACGTGCGCGGCCAGCGCGCCAATCCGATCACCGCTTCGCTGCTGGCAGAAATCCGCAGCGCCGACATCATTCATTGCCACCAGCAGCATATCCTGGCCAGCAGCCTGGCCTCGCTGGCCTGCCGGCTCACCGGCCGCAAAGTGTTCGTCAGCGATCTGGGCGGCGGCGGCTGGGATGTGTCGGCTTACATTTCAACCGATCGCTGGTATCACGGGCACCTGCACATCAGCGAATATAGCCGCGCTGTCTTCGGCCACAGCGGCAAGCCGTGGGCGCATGTCATCTACGGCGGCGTGGATACCGACAAGTTCTCGCCCAGCGCAGGGATCCCGAAAGACGGGGGCGTGCTCTTCGTGGGCCGGCTTCTGCCTCACAAGGGCATCGACGATCTCATCAAAGCGGCGCCACCCGATATGCCGCTCGAAATCATCGGACGGCCCACTGAAAATCGTTATTTTGAAGATCTGCGCGCTCTCGCCGACGGCAAACAGGTGACGTTTCGAACCGACTGCTCGGACGATCAGATCATCGACGCCTACCGCCGCGCGAAATGCATCGTGCTGCCAAGCGTGTACCAGACCATGTACGGCGACAAGACCAGCGTGCCGGAGCTGCTGGGACAAACGTTGCTGGAAGGGATGGCGTGCGGAACACCCGCCATCTGCACCGACGTCGCCAGCCTGCCGGAAGTGGTCCAAGACCAAATCACCGGCTTTGTGGTCCCACCCAATCGTCCCGATCTTTTGCGCGAAAAGCTGTTGTGGATCCGGGACCACCCGGCCGAATCGATCGCCATGGGACAAGCAGCGCGGCGGCACGTTTTGGAGAAGTTCACCTGGCCCGCAGTGGTCAGGCGCTGCCTGGATATCTATAACGCGCCTTCCTGATGGCCTCCGGAATTCATATCGTCACGCCCGAGTATCCGCCGCAGTCCGGAGGCGTCAGCGATTACACCGCGCAAGTGGCCGAAGGGCTGGCGCGCGAAGGCGAAGAGGTCCACGTGTGGTGTCCGGGCGTCAACGCCCTCCAGCTTGCGGACGGAATGGTGCACGTACATCGCGATCTCGGGCAGGTGAACGCGAAAGATCTTAAGAAAGTCGGCGAGCAACTGGATCGCTTCCCTGCGCCGCGCCGCATTCTGGTTCAATATGTGCCCCATGGCTATGGCCGCCGATCCATGAATGTGCCGTTCTGTACCTGGCTGTGGCGGCGCGCCCAGCAGGGCGACAGTATCGAGATCATGGTGCATGAGGCCTTTCTCAACTTTGAAGGCTCCTGGCGGCAGTACGGCGCAGCGCTGATTCACCGGCTCATGACTGTAATCTTATTGCGGGCCGCATCGCGCGTCTGGGTTTCTATCCCGGAGTGCGAGAGGCGCTGGAAGTGGTACACCTTTGGCCGGAGCGTTCCTTTTCAATGGCTGCCGGTTCCGAGCAACATCCGCGTGGCCCGTGATGAAACGGCCATCCAGGCGGTCCGCCGCCGCTACGCTCCTCAGGGCGGACTCCTGCTGGGACATTTTGGAACCTATGGCGCGCCGGTGCTTTCGGTGCTGGAACCCATTGTTCTGAAGATCGCGCGCGAAATCGGGGACCTTCCGCTCCTGCTCATGGGCATGCGCAGCCAGGAATTTCGAGATGGTCTCATAGAGCGGCATCCCGCGTTGGAGTGCAGGGTGCACGCCACCGGCCCGCTCGATCCCGAGTCTCTGTCGCATCACATCGCCGCCTGCGACGTATTGATCCAGCCCTATCCCGACGGAGCCACCACGCGCCGCACCAGTCTGATGGTCGGCCTGGCGCACGGCAAGCCCATCGTTACAACGGAAAGCGAAGTCACCGAGCCGCTCTGGACCCAGTCGAACGCCGTCGGCATTGCGCCGGCCGGCGACGCCGACGCATTCGTCAAGCTGCTGCGCTCGCTGTTACAAGATCCCGCCGAACGCACCCGTATGGCCCACGCCGCGCGAAAACTTTATCAGGAGCGCTTCGACATTTCGCACACTCTGGCGGCGCTCGGTCCCACCGCCTCCCACTGCTTCCCATGCGCATCCTGATTGCCACCTCCCATCGCAGCCTGGTGGGCGGAGTGGAAAAATACCTGCAGCAGATTCTGCCCCGTCTGGCGCAACGCGGCCACCAACTGGCGCTGCTGTACGAATATCGTTTCGATCCTCAAAGCGAACGGATCGACGGAAAGGATCTGGATCTGGCGTGCATCGGAACCGAGGAATCGGGCAGCGAAGCCGGATTGCGCTTCGTCCGCGCTTGGAAGCCCAACGTAGTTTATTCGCAGGGACTGGAATCGGCCGATCTGCAAAGCGCCCTTCTCGACGAATATCCGACGGTTTTTTATGCCCACAACTACGTGGGCACCTGCGCCAGCGGAGAAAAATTCCACTCCTTCCCCACTCCCCGGCCTTGCGGCCGTCAGTTCGGTCCCATGTGCCTGGCGCTGTGGTATCCGCGCCGCTGCGGAGGCTTGAGTCCGGTGACGATGTGGAAGATGTACCAGCTCACCGCGCAAAGGAATGCACAGCTTCCGAAGTTCGCCGCGATTCTGGTGGCCAGCGCTCATATGCGCCGGGAGTATGAACGGCATGGAGTGCAGCCAGAAAAGATACAGGTGGCCGCTTTGCCCAACCCCAACGACGGCGCGGGGTTCGGCGCGGCCGCTAAAACCGGATCTTCAGGCGACGTTCCCGGCCATCTAGTCTTTCTTGGCCGTCTCACCAAGCTCAAAGGCGTTGGCGAGTTGCTGCGCGCCATCCCGCTCGCCGAAAAGCGGCTCGGAAGGCCGCTCCACGCGACCATTGCGGGGGATGGTCCCAAACGCGCGCGTCTGGAAGAGCTGGCCCGCCGAAGCCAACTCGAGGTGGAATTCACCGGCTGGATTGGCAGTGTCCAGAAGGCCGATCTGATGGAGCGCGCAGGCCTGTTGGTGACGCCCAGCCTGTGGCCGGAGCCGTTCGGACTGGTTGGAATCGAGGCCGGCGCCCACGGATTGCCCGCGGTGGCCTTCGACACCGGCGGAATTTCCGACTGGTTGATTTCCGGGTACTCCGGAGAACTCGCGCCCGGAAATCCGCCGACCGTGGAAGGGTTGGCGGACGCGATCGTTCGAGCGTTGTCGGACCCATCCCACTACGCCGTTCTCTGCCGCGGCGCGCGAGAGGTGGCCGGACGGTTCACCCTGGCAGCGCACGTTTCCCAATTGGAAAACACGCTGGAGGCCGTCCTGTCCGCCTGTGGAGAAGCAACCATCCATGCCTAGATTCCGCGCGCTACAGAGCCGCGACCGTGAGGGAGCCGGTTTTGACATTGGCTGCTAACCCCGATGCTGTTCAGTTTATGAGACGCCGGTACACGCGACTTTTAGTCGCGTCTCCTCCATACCGAACACAAACGCGGCTGAAGCCGTGTGTACCTTGGGCACGACCATACTGAGTGAACAGTATTTGCTGCTACCCCTGGAAGGCGCTGCTTCCGGACTGTACGCAGTTCCATCTGCGAAACGGAGCGTCGAAGGTTCTGTCCGCCTGTCGAAAAGCAACCATCCATGCCTGACACCCGCGCGCTACAGAGCCGCGACCGTAAGAAGCTGTGAAAAAATGCCAAAAATCGACACCGACTTCCCGTGGGGGGATTCGAAAGCATTGGACGCCTCGCCAGAACGCGTTGTAGCGCTTCCTGCGAGGCCTCCAGCTGTGGGAAAGTGGCATTTTTTGGCGGTTTTGATTTTTTCACAGCTTCTAAGGGAGCCGGTTTTTGACGCAGGCTGCTAACACCCAGAAGGCGCTGCTTCCGGACTATGCGCAGTTTCATTCCGTTTGCAGCCATGGACTGTCCCAAGTCCGGCCCCTGCGCAACGGAGCGTCGAAAAAGGACGACGAATGGGGCTGGAATTACGGCAGCGGATGGCCGCCCTCGTATTGGGCCTACGGCCGGATGCGCGCCATGATGACTCTACGGGAGGCCGCGGCGCTGGCGCCCAAAAGCGTCCTCGAAGTAGCAGCCGGCGATGCCGCGCTCTCGGCCTCTTTAGCCGCCATGGGCTGCGCGGCGACCGCCAACGACCTGCGCGCCGATAATCTGGCAAACGCCGTAGCCAATTTTTCGAATGCCGATAAGATCCGCTGTCTGCCTGGCAACCTTTTCGATCTGGACCCTGCCAAAATCGGACAATTCGATCTCGTAATTGCCTGCGAAATTGTGGAGCACGTCGCCCATACGGTCGATTTCCTCCGGCAGCTAAAGCGCTTTGTCGCGCCCGGAGGCCGCATCCTGATCACCACCCCCAACGGCGCGTACTTCCGGAATAAACTCCCCACGCATTCCCAGATCCAGGATTTCACCGCGCTCGAACAGCAGCAGTTCAAGCCGGATTCCGATGGGCACCTGTTCCTCATCACTCCTGAGGAAATGGAGAGCCTGGCCCAGCAAGCCGGACTGAAAGTGGAACGCCTGGTGCTGTGGGGCACCCCGGCGGTAACCGGCCATGCCCGTCTGGCGCTGCTGTCCACTCCGGCAGCATGCTGGGCGTGCTATCAACTGGAGCGCCTTTCGCAGAGTCTGCCCTTCGGCATCAAAGAAAAAGCGTGCTTCAATTTTGCGGCGATTCTGAGCGTTCCATGACGGAAACCCAGGCCAGCGCAGCAACCATGTCCCGGACGGCGCTTCGCAAGCCGCGCATCGGACTGATCTGCGATTTTGTCGAAGAGAACTGGCCCAGCATGGACCTGGTCGCCGATATGGTCTTTGAACGCCTGCAGCGCGAGCATGGCGCCGCTTTGGATGTCGCCCGGATCTGTCCGTCTCTGCGCCGGCGCTTTGGGCGGCTCCCGGTAATCGGGGCGTCGCCGATGTTTCAAAATGCCGACCGGTTGCTGAATCGATTTGTCGACTACCCTCGCAGCCTAAAGGATCGGCTCCCGGAGTTCGATCTGTTTCATTTGATAGACCATAGCTACTCGCAATTGCTCCATGACCTGCCGGCGGGCAGAACCGTGGTGACGTGCCATGATCTGGATACCTTCCGCCCGGTGCTGGAGCCAGCGCGCGAGCCGCGTCCACGCTGGTTTTGCGCCATGGTGGAACGAACTCTCAGCGGATTCCGCCAGGCCGCGCACGTAATCGCGGTCAGCGCGGCCACTCGCGATGAGATTGTGCGGTTCGGTTTGCACCCGCCGGGCCGGATTACCGTTGTACCCAATGGCGTACACCCATCCTGTTCGCCAGTACCGGACCCAGCGGCAGACTCCCAATTGAGCCGCATTCTGCCGATAGATTCCCAGGGTGGTACCGAAGAAGTGGTTTGGTTATTGAACGTCGGAAGCTCCATGCCTCGCAAACGATTGGACCTGTTGCTGCGCGTTTTCGCCGAAGTTCGCACGCACATGCCAAATGTTCGCCTGCTGCGGGTCGGCGAAGCCCTGGCCGCCGATCAACGGCAACTCGCGCGGCAACTCGGAGTAGAATCGTCGCTGGTCGAACTGGGCGGGCTAAGCCGGGAAGTGCTGGCCGCAGCCTACCGCCGCGCGGACCTGCTGGTACACACTGCCGAGGCGGAAGGCTTCGGACTGCCGCTGATTGAGGCCATGGCTTGTGGTTGCCAGGTGATCGCGAGCGACCTGCCCGTATTGCGGGAGGTGGGCGGAACGGCGGCCACATACTGCGCGGTGGGAGATATCGCAGGCTGGAAGGACGCCATTGTCGCCGCCCTTCTAACCCAGCTCAATCCAGGAAGCAGAGCGATTAGCCGCGAGAAGGCTTTTGCCAATGCTGCGCGTTTCTCATGGTCGCGCAACGCCGCGAGCACCCAGCAGGTCTATGAAGAAGTGTTGACACGATGCTGATCAACAAAAGCAAAATGGGCTCAGACAAACTCGGATGAGCGCCGGTTCCGCGCGAATTCTTTGTGCCACGGTCCAGGAATCGGGCGAGCAGCCACCGAGAACCGTGCAGGTCTATTAACAGGTATTGGCACGATGCTGAAAACATCAGGAAAAGTAAAATGGCCGCAGATAAACGCGGATGAACGCCGATTCGGCGCGAATTCTTTTATCTGCGTTCTACGAAAGGGACTATGAAAAAGACAGCGCTCATCACCGGAATCACCGGGCAGGACGGAAGTTATCTCGCCGAACACCTCCTGGACTTAGGCTACGAGGTGCATGGCTTGGTACGGCGCGTGGCGCTGGAGCAGCCCGGGCAGCGCCTTGGACGACTGCAAGGCTCTCTGGACCGCATTCATCTCCATCCGGCCAGCCTGGAGAGCTACGCCAGCGTCTTTCACATTTTCACCCGCCAGCAGTTTGACGAATGTTACCACTTGGGCGCTCAGAGTTTTGTGGGTGAAAGCTTCGCTGACGGTTTTTCCACCATGAGCACCAACATCGACGGCACGCACTACGTGCTGGCGGCGTTGCGCGAAGTGCAGCCCAAGTGCCGTTTCTATTTCGCCGGATCGAGCGAAATGTTCGGCAAGGTACATGAGACGCCGCAGCGCGAAACCACCCCTTTCCACCCGCGTAGTCCTTATGGCGTCAGTAAAGTAGCGGGTTTTTATCTCTCGCTCAACTACCGCGAAGCGTACAACATCCCTTGCTCGAACGGCATTCTGTTCAATCACGAAAGCCCGCGGCGCGGCTACGAGTTCGTTACCCGGAAAATCACCGACGGCGTGGCGCGCATCAAGCTGGGCCTGGCATCCGAGCTTCTGCTCGGGAATCTGGAAGCCAAGCGCGACTGGGGCCATGCCCGGGACTTCGTCCGCGCCATGCACCTAATGCTGCAGCAGCCGGAAGCCGATGATTACGTGGTGGCTACGGGGGAAACCCACAGCGTGCGGGAATTCTGCGAGCTGGCCTTTGGCGAGGTCAACCTCGATTACCGGGACTACGTCCGTAAGAACGAAGCCGTCTATCGCCCCGCCGAAGTGGATCTTCTGATCGGGGATTACAGCAAGGCGCGCCGGGTCCTCGGCTGGGAACCCACCGTCAATTTTGCCGGTCTGGTCAAAGAAATGGTGCATTCGGACCTGGAGTTGCTCTCTTCCACTTTGCACCGCGAACAGCCGGTAACAGTTTTCGCCAGATAGCAATCCAACGGGTGACAATCATGAAAACTATCATCACCGGCGGGGCCGGCTTCATCGGAAGCAATGCCAGCAGCCGCTATTTGAACCGCGGGCACCAGGTTGTCGTTGTGGACAATTTAGCCCGCGACGGCGTCGGCGAAAACCTGGAATGGCTCCGCTCCCACGGCGGGGAGCTCGAGTTTCATCAGATCGACATCCGGGATTCGCACGACATCGCCCGCCTGTTTCGCGAGCATCGCGATGCGGACCGGGTGCTCCACCTGGCGGCGCAGGTGGCCGTCACCACTTCAGTGAAGAATCCGCGCGAGGATTTCGAGATCAACGCGCTCGGCACCTTCAATGTGCTGGAGGCCATGCGGCAGTCCAATATGCGCGCGCCGCTGATTTATTCGTCCACCAACAAAGTCTACGGCGAAATGACCAGCCTGGGCGTAACGGAACGCAACGGCCGATGGGATTATCAATCCCTGCCCACCGGCGTTTCCGAAGAGCATAATCTCGATTTTCATTCGCCCTACGGCTGCTCCAAAGGGAGCGCGGATCAATACGTCATCGACTATCACCGCATCTACGGACTGCGCACCACCGTCTTCCGGCAATCCTGCATTTACGGCTACCGCCAATTCGGCGCCGAAGACCAGGGATGGGTGGCGTGGTTCATGATCGCCAGCCAATTGGGCCGTCCCATCACCATCTATGGCGACGGCAAACAAGTGCGCGACATCCTGTTCATCGACGATCTTCTCGACGCCTACGATGCGGCTTTCGCCGCTCCCGATCAAGCGGCCGGCCGCGCCTTCAATATCGGTGGAGGGGTAAATAACGTGGTTTCGCTGCGGGAGCTGCTGGCGTTCATCGAGCAGCGCAGCGGCGGCAAAATATCGGCCGGCAGCGCCGACTGGCGTCCCGGCGATCAGAAGGTCTTCATCAGCGATATTCGCCGGGCGCGTACCCAGCTCGGCTGGAGTCCCAGGATCAATTGCTCGCAAGGTTTGGGCATGTTGTACGACTGGATCGCCAAGAACCGCGAGTTGTTCCTGAAGCTGAGCCCGACATTGGTTTGATTCGAGCCGTGGGATTGATATGGGCGTGGGTTTGATACGGGCCGTGGGTTTTGAGATGAGCCGCGCGCGTGAGCAAGCGGGGACTGAACTTTTGCCGGAGCAGGTCCGGTGGTGAAACTGTCATGAGCGTCAAATTGGAGCGCCCGTTGCAAAATGGAGCCGCTCCGGCTGCGCCCCCCGCCGCTGTTCCCGCGGGAGCCGGCCCAGCCAAACTCAGGATCCTGCAAGTGGGCAAGTTCTATCCGCCTCACATGGGAGGTATTGAAACCCACCTCCAGGCGCTGTGCGGAGCCTTGCTTCCCCATGCCAACGTGCGCGTGATTGTATCGAGCGACGATCGCCATACGGTGGAAGAAATCGTCGATGCAGTGCCCGTGGCGCGTCTCGCCACGCTGCTGACCGCCTTCTCCACATCTATCTCGCCGGCCATGGTTTCCCGCATTCGCAATTCAGGGGCGGATCTGGTGCATATCCATCTGCCCAATCCCGCGGCTGTGCTGGCGTACCTGGCGAGCGGGCATCGCGGGCGCCTGATCGTCACCTATCATAGCGATACGGTCAAGCAGAAGTTTTTGGGCCGCCTGTTTGAGCCGCTACTCAGCGCCGCGCTGCGAAAAAGCGACGCCATCATCGCCACCTCGCCCAACTATCTCGCGACATCGCCGGTGCTCCAGGCGTTTCGCGATCGCTGCCACGTCATCCCGTATGGCATCGACACCGCGCAGTTCGAGCAGTGCGATGCCGAAGCCGTGCGGAGCATCCGCCAGCGCTTCGGGGAGCGTCTGGTGGTCAGCGTAGGGCGTCTGGTTTATTACAAAGGCTTTGAGGTTCTGATCCGCGCCATGGCCTCGGTACGCGGCAAGCTGGTGATCGTGGGCGACGGCCCGCTGCGCGGAGAACTGGAGCGTCTGGCCGCGCAGTTGGGTGTGACGGAAAACGTGGTCTTCGCGGGCGAAATCAACAACGCCAGCCTCACCACTTACTATCACGCGGCCGATCTGTTCGCGCTGGCTTCGGTGGCGCGCAGCGAAGCGTTTGGAATCGTGCAGATTGAAGCCATGGCCGCGGGCCTTCCGGTAGTCAACACCAGCCTGGATTCCGGCGTCCCGTTTGTTTCCATCGACGGAGAAACCGGTTTGACCGTCCCGCCCGGAGACCCGCAAGCTTTGGCGGCGGCCATCAACCGGCTGCTGGACGACGACGGCTTGCGCCAGACTCTCGGCCAGGCGGGCGTGCGCCGGGCCAAGCGGGAGTTCAGCCTGGACACCATGCTCCGCCGCACGCTACAACTGTACGGGAGCGTCGCCGCGGGGCAGTGACTGTGGTGGGCGTGCAACCGGCGGAACCGCCCCGCACAGTGCGCCTCCCTAACCGCGCGTGAGGACGATGGATGTCGGGTGGGCCGGACGCCTTCGCGCCAAAGCCGAGGTGGAATACTGACGGGGAACATGCCGGCTAGCGGCAATACTGTTCACTTTATGGGACGCCGGTACACGCGACTTTTAGTCGCATCTCATCCATACCGAACACAAACGCGGCTGAAAGCCGCGTGTACCTTTGGCGCGGCCATACTTTGGCGTGACCATACTAAGTGAACCGCATTGCCGCTAGCGTTCAACCTCTGTTACTTGGGTAAGCCTGTCTTTCGTAATCCCTGTCTGTCGTCATCGATGAGACGCGCTATCAAAACCAATGAGCCGCCCAATTTGAGGCTGCAGCCGGAAGCGGGCGCTTCCGCCGGAGCCGGCGCGAGCGCGGTGCGGGCATCCGGCTGGTTCTCCGGCTGGTTTTCCGGACGGATGCGCATAGTATGGGCGGTTGTTTTGCTATATGCGGCCGGCTTTGTCTGTTTCTATCCGCAAGGTCTCACCAACTTCGACGAGGTGTCCTACGTGCGGCAGGCGGTTTCACTGGCGGCCGGCAGCGCCACGGTAGATGCGGTGGATCCGTTTACCGGCCGGCATCAAAGGCTGCAGCCCAGCGACTATCCGGCCGGCACTTCTCTGCTGATGGTTCCCTTCGTATGGCTGGCTGGATGGCGCGGAGTTTTCCTGCTAGGCCTTCTGGCGTTCTCGGCTTGCACGCTGTTCACCGCGCGCTGGATCGCCGCAAGCGGAGGCTCGGCGCTCTATGCCCTGGCAGTGCTCGGATATGCGCCTGCCATGGTGATGGCCCGCACCGGCATGAGCGACCTGCCCAGCGCCTGCCTGGTGGCCGCGGCACTGTGGCTGTTTTGGGCGGACGATCGCCGCGCGCCCTGGCCGCGTCTGGCAGCCGGGTTCCTGGCCGGCGCGTCCATTTGTTTGAGAGAGCCGAATCCGGTGCTGTTCGCAATTTTTTTCGCGGGAGCCTTAGTGCGCCGCGAACGCCACATCGGCGCCCTGATTCTCGGCGGTCTGGCCGGGGTGGCCTGCCGGCCTTTGATCGCAGGCTTGGTGTACGGCAACCCGTTCTTTGTCAAAGATCACGTTTACGCATTCTCGGGCCTCTATGCGCCCGAGAATTTGACGATGTACTTAACCGCGCTTTTGGTTATGGCGCCCGGCGGACTCCTCTTCGTGCTGTTTTACCGCGGGCCGCGCAGGATCGAACTGATCTCCACTGTGATTGTCTATGTCGGGATTTTCGTCGTCTGGAATTACAACGGAGCGTCCAGCGGAGGATTGAAGCAGTGGATGCTATCCTTGCGTTTCTTGATCCCCGCGATTCCCATCGTGGCCTTCGCCATGGCGCATACCTGTCCGCGCTGGTATGAAGCGATCTCAAGTTCCTTGCGCCCGGAAAATCGGCCCGCCTGGCGGCGTATGTTCCAGGGCGCGGCCGCCGTCTGGGTAACTGGGATTGTGGTGGCGGGCTTGCTCGTGAACTGGCGCAGCCAGCTCTGGTCCAAGCTGCACGCCGAAGTAGTGCAAGCGGTCTATTCCAATACCGATCCGGCGCAGCCGATCATGGCGGACGTGCCCGCCACCGTGAAGTTCCTGAACGAGATCCACGGGCAGCGCATGCTGGTGGATCTGGATTTGGGTAACGCGGGCAAACAATTCCTCCGCTCCCAGCTCCTGCAGCTTCTCGATCGCCACCCAACCGTTCAGATCGTTTTGTTCGGCCGAGACGACAGCGATTACTGGCTCAACAAATCCAAGGACGACCAGGCCTTCATCGACGCCATTTCGCAACAGTTGCACGCGACGTTGAAGCTGCAGCGGCGCTTTCCGGATCTGGGAGTGCTCCAGATTTGGGACGTGCGGATGTGAGAAAGCGGCGCAGCCGCCTGCTTCCCGCGCTCGCAGCCGCTCTGGTTCTCTCCGTGATCCTGCTGGCTTTTCGCGAGCCGATTCTCACGCGGCTGGGCGAGCTTCTGGTAGTTTCCGATCCCCTGGAGCGCGCCGACTTGATTTATGTACTGGCCGGTGACTTTTGGGGCGGTCGTGTGCTGTTGGGCGCAAACCTGGGATCGCAAGGCTGGGCACCCCGCGTAATCTTAAGCGGCGGCCGCTACCAGAACAGCTACGCGAGCGACCTTGCACTGGAGTTCGCCGTGCAACATGGCTACCGTCGCAGCCTGTTCCTGCCCATTCGGATGGAAACGCCGTCCACGCTGGATGAGGCCCGCGCCATGGGACCCATGTTCCGCCGGCTGGGCGCGAAGCGAATTATTCTAGTGACCAGTAACTTTCATTCCCGCCGCGCCGTGCAAGTTTTTCGGCTGTTTTGTCCGCAATTCGATTTTCGGATGGAAGCGGCCGGCGACGACACTTTCGATCCGCGCGCCTGGTGGAAAACGCCCGGCGGACGCCATCTTTTGTTCGGCGAATACCAGAAAATGCTGGGCACTTATCTGGTGAGATGGCATCTGGCCGGCGCAAGCTGGCTTCAGGATCGGGCCTTGGAGCGAGGTCCCCAATAATGTCCCGCAGCCGCTCGTTTCTCGGCGGAGCGCTGTTTGCTTACGTCTACCAGGCTGCGCTGATGCTGGTGGGCCTGTGGCTGACTCCCTTCTACATCCACACCCTGGGCGTGCGCGATTATGGCATCTGGCTGGTGGGATTGCAGGTCCTCAATTTTCTGCTGCTATGCGATTTCGGAGTCATCGTCGTCACTCCCCGGGACGTCGCCAACGCCAGCGGCATCGAGCACTCGGAGCCGGCGTGCGGCGAAGTAGCGCGGGTGATGGGGCAAACCCTGAAAGTGGTCCTGGCCCAAACCGGCGTGATCGCTCCGGTGGCTCTGGGCCTCTTCTTTCTGCGGCCCGCGCATGACGCGGAGCTGCGCGGTCCGGTCGGTTTGATCCTGGCCGTCTTCGTCGTTTCATACCCGCTGCGCGTCTTCCCGGCCGTGCTGCAGGGCTTGCAGGATCTCAAGTTTCTGGGCCAGTTGCGGCTGGCGCTGTGGGGCATCTCGACGGCCCTGGTGGTTGGGATGCTCCTCTCAGGCGCGCGATTCTACGCCTTGGCCGGCGGCTGGTGCGTGCAACAGATGGGACACGATCTGGTGGCGCTCATTCGCTTGCGCCGTTCGCGGCCCGATCTGGTGTCGGCCGAGATCTGGCGTAGCGCGGGTCCCCTGCGGTGGCGCTGGTTCCTGCGAGGCTTCTGGGTCAACGTAAACCAGCTCGCTACCCAGTTGTCGGCCGGCAGCGATCTGTTGATCGTGGGCCGCTCCATCAACGCCGCCACGGTGGTGGTCTACTCTTCCACCAACAAGTTGATTACAGTCCTGCAGAACCAGCCTCAGATTCTTGCCAGTGTGGCGCTGCCCGGAATCAGCCATATGAAGACCAGCGAATCGCGCGAGCGCATCCTGCAGGCCACCACTTCGCTCACGCAAGCCATGCTGTTGCTCGCGGGCGGAGTTTTTTGCATCATCCTGGCAGTCAATCAGCAGTTTGTCACCTGGTGGCTGGGAGCTCATTTCTTCGGCGGCATGGCGCTGACGGCGATCCTGCTTCTGACTTTTCTTCTGCGCCAGGCGGACTATACTCTGGCCGTCACGCTGTTCGCGTTTGGGCATGAAAAGTGGCTCTCGATCAAGGCCTTGATCGACGGAGCGCTCAGCGTGTCGCTGGCCTTCCTTTTGGTGCGGTATTGGGGCATGGCCGGCGTGGCGCTGGGGTTCCTGTGCGGAGCGGCCTTGGTTTCCCTCCCCGCCGACTTCTTTTTGCTCACGCGCACGCTGGAGACGCCGTTCCGAGAATTGAGCCGGCCCTATCTTCCTTACCTCTGGCGCTTTGCCGTGGTGAGCGCAGCCGCGCTCGCCATCCGCAACTGGCTGGGGGCGCCCAACCTGGCGCACATCCTGGTGTCGAGTTTGATCGCCGGACTGGTTTACCTGCTGCTGGTGATGCCCTATGTCTGGACCACGCCGCTGCGCGGTTACATCCAAACGGCCGCCGCTAGCCTGAGTCTGGCGATGCGAACCCGGGTTTTAGGGTGGTCGGACCACGGCTGACACGGACCACGGCAGACTTGCGGCCGAGTAATCGAAATGCTTTGATGGGTAGCGCCCATGCTACAGAAAAACTCCCAGGCCGTGATGCAACGTTTGAGGCCCAGCGATATCGTCCTCGATATCGGCGGCTGGGCGCATCCGTTTAACCGCGCGAATTATGTGCTGGACCTGGCGCCCTATGAGACGCGGGGGTTCTACAACCGCACCTTCGCGAAGAACAACCCGATTCCGCCCATTGGCGGAACGGTCGAAATATTCACCAAGGACACTTGGATCGTGCGGGATATTTGCGCTAAGGAGCCCTATCCGTTCAGGGACAAAGAGCTGGATTTCGTGGTCTGCTCGCACACCCTGGAGGACATTCGCGACCCGTTGTGGGTCTGTTCGGAAATGATCCGAATCGGCAAGGCCGGCTACATCGAGGTGCCCTCCCGTCTATGGGAAACCTGCCGTGGTCTGGAGCGCGGCATAGCCGGACTGTCCCATCACCGCTGGCTGATCGATATCGACGCGGAAGCAAATTCCATTCGCTTCCTGCAGAAGTTCCATCGCATCCACAATTGGCGTAATTCTCTGCCCAAAGCGTTGCTGCGCAAGCTTCCTGAAGAACAGACCACGCAGTGGCTGTTTTGGAGCGAGTCCTTCGAGTTTCGGGAAGATCAGATCTACGGGGAGGAAGAACAGTTGCTAGAGATGGAGCGTTTCGTGCAGCGGCACCGTCCATACTCGAAGTTACTGCTGGAGGCCGATACCGGGCTGATCCGCGCGGTCGGGCTGTTGCGGCGAGCGGTGAACAAGGGCCGGAGGCTGGTGCGCGCCGCCCGGTAGATTGTCCAACCATGATTGCCGAACCATGATTGTCCAACCATGATTGTGCAACCAATGAAGACGGCGTATCGATCTGCGCGGGCTCTGTATCGACGGCTCCGAAAGCGATCCGTTTTCGAGAAAATCTATCGCGAAAACCTGTGGGGAGATGCCGAATCCCGCTCTGGATCGGGCTCCGGTCTGGCTGCCACCGAGAAGGTCCGAAGGGGGCTTCTGGACGCCATCCAACGATTGGACGTTCACAGCATTCTGGATGCCCCTTGCGGAGATTATTATTGGCTTTCTACCGTAGATTTGTCCCGGCATCTCAGCTCCTACCGGGGGATCGATATCGTCCCGCAGGTGATCGAACAAAATAACCGGCGGTTCGGGACGGACAAGATTTCCTTCGAGGCAATCGATCTCATCAAGCGCGTGCTGCCGCCCGCGGACCTCATCCTTTGCCGCCACCTGTTGATTCACCTGCCGCTCGAAGACTGCGTGCGCGTGCTGCGCAATTTCAAAGCCAGCGGCTCGCGCTATTTGATGATCACCAATCAGCCCGACATCGAGCGGAACGAGGAAATTCTTTTCACCGGCGCGTACCGGCCCGTGAACCTGTACCTTGCTCCCTTCAACTTTCCAAGGCCTCTTTGGTCTGTAGACGATGCTCAAGGCGAGGGCGACCGCGCGGAAGCAGCGATCTTTGAACTGGGCGAGATCAATTTTTTGAAGACTACCGTCTGACTTTCAAAGGCTCGCGGCTGAAATCCGGGCGCCAGAATTGATGGAGCGGCCGGCAGCAAAGATCTCGAAATAAAACCGTAAGCTTCAGGGCAGGGGACTTCTCCCGTAGCACAGGTACCGACGACGCACGCACAGCCGCCAGCACAGGTCAGGCCGGACGGGCAAGGCGGGCAGATGCCGAAGCAAGCTGTGCCAGAATTGTACTGGCATGGGGAGCAGCTACAGAATTGTTCACATAGTGCCAAGACGGCTTTACCCGTGAGCCCGCCGTTGGTCTTTATCAGGAGAGCCCAGCCTGGCAGCATGGCGAGCAGCCCCCCCGCCATGCATGCCGCGTACGCAGGAGGTGCCTCCGCAAGTGGAGCACAGAAAGTAGCTAGCCCCACTGCCTGGCTTGCAACGTTCTGCCCAAGGGCCGCGGCTAATGCGACATTTTTACATCAACTACACTGGGCGCTCGTTTGCCACGTCAGCGCGTCAGTCTCGATGCCGAAGCTGTTTCCGAGCGGCTCGACATTCAGGCTAGAGTCAAGCTCTTCGGCAGCGCTTGAGCCTGGGGGGCTGATCGTGAGCGAGACGCTGACTGTTTCCGATATGCCGCTGCCTTTTCCAGTCACTGTCAGATTGTAAGTGCCCGTCGGTGTGTTGCTGGGGCCGCAATAGTGAGCGTCGACGATCCTGAGCCGGGCGCGGCGATATAAGTCGGAGAAAACTTCGCTGTCGCCCCGGTGGGCAAGCCCGAGATTATCATTCCGATCTCCGCGCTGAAGCCGAGAGAAGCAGTCGTAGTAATTGTGCTGGTCCCGTTAGATCCCTGCGGTACAGTTACCGAAGCTGGCGAAGCTGAAATCACAAAGGGAGGCGGAAGCGGTGGGGGCGGAGCGAATTGCTGAATCCCCGATGCGCTGGCGATGTAACGATAGAGCGAGTTTCCATTTTGATCGTACTCGACCGCATACGCGGCCTTTCCCGAGGGACTCCATATCACGAAAAGTTGAGCCGTGTTTGTCAGGCCATAACTGTTTGGGCTGGTTACGTAATTCGTTTGGAAAATCACAGTTTCCGAAGTGCCGTTTACAGAGATCGGGGCGCTATAGCTGGTGGGCTGGAAGCCATTGATGTTAGGCAACATGGCGGCCAGTTCGGTGTATGGGCCATAGCTCTGGGCGTCATTGCACACCGTTTGAGCCACGCAGGTTGCCTTACACGCTTCTATCGCTCCAGTCGTTGCATTTTGAACGAAGCACGTTCCGCACGTCGCGCAGGCCGGCGATTGAGCTTGTGCCGTTCGGCTGCCAAACCATGTCGACGCTACAAGAGCTCCGACTGCACCCCGGACGAAAGTGCCTATAGCTTGGCGTCGCGATACTCGGGCTAGATCCTTCGACAGTGAGTCAAATAGGTGCTCCATTTTATCCTCTGCTTTAACTCAGTTGCCGTTCCATGCTGCCAAAGCCACGGCAGGCGCTTTGCCGCCTACTAAGGCGAAGATTGCATCCGCGCCCATCGCCAGATTGGATGCCACTTTTCCACCTGCGTCAAGCAATAACGCCGAAGGCGTTCCGCCAGCGCCAAAGACTTGCAAGGCGCTATGAGTCTGGTCCAACAGCACCGTCGAACTCAACCCCATTGCCCGATTCTGTTCCGCCGTTCCCGCGGTGAGCAAAACCAGGCGGGGCGCGTTCCCATTGCGAGCCGTTTCCCACTGCTTCAGGTCGGGCAGCATGCGATTACAATAGCCGCAGCCCGGATTCCAAAACAGGAGTAGCGTTTGCTCTTTCAACAGATCGCCAAGCCGAACCTGCTTACCGGCCAGATCGGGCAGGGTCAGTGCTGGCACAGGGCTACCAATCGGAAGCGCACTGGGCCTGGGCAAAGGTGCAGGCGCGCCCTGGACGGCTGGGAGCTTGCCACTGGCCGCGGCGGAAACCAACTCGCCGATCCCCTTGGCGCCCGAGGCTACCCCCGTTCTCACCAAGCCGTCCGCGCCCACCACCACAGCCATCGGTGTGCCGAACGCTTGATACTGCGCCGCCATTTCACGGTCTTTCTGAACCAGGACAAACCTCAGGTTGTGTTTGATTTTCTCGACGAATGCGCCGCGAGTAACCATGGCGAACGTCAGCTCATCCGCATATTGCAAGTCCCATCGTTCAAGGTCGGGGATCAATGCCTTACAAAGGCCGCAGTTGGCGTCGGAGAACACCAGGACAACAGGCTTGGCTTCCGCGCCCAGGCTGTCGAGAGAACCTTTGCCGCCCTTCGCCAACGGCAACTCGAAAGCTGGGGCCGGTGACCCTATCTTCAGCCCAGCTTGGTTTTGTGCGGTTAGCCGAGGCGCTCCGATGGGCGCGCTTTCCAAGCTTTCGATACGTAACAAGAGCCTGCCGTTCTGCCGGAAAAGATGAACGATCAGGTAGCTTTGGCCCGCGATTGCAAGGACGACCGCCGTACCGAAAGTGGCTTCGACAACATGTCCCGCGAATATGTTTCCCAACGCGCCCGACAGGCTGAGCCCAGGATCGCGCCCAGCCTGCGAAAGAACCGATCCCGCGACAGTTGCAAGCAGCCCATTTCGCACCAGGGTTGCGGGGCCTACGGGCACTGAATGCAATTGTCCGAAACAGTGACAATCGGGCCTCTTACCGCGCGCCATGTTGATCGCAATCCCGGCCACGAACGCGGCCAGAAGCGCAAACGCGCCCAACGCTCCCCACCACGCGGTTTCTGTCGGCAATAACAGACAAGCAATCGCAAGCTCAAGAAATGGGAGGCGGGAACCGAGTGGAACGGCGAGCCAATCCGGGAGTCCGAAATCCATCATCGCCGTGGGCGAGCCCTTCAGGTCGAAAAGCTTGGCAATACCGGCAAGGCCGAAGATCACCGCGAGGGCGACCCTGGCCAGCAGCAAGATAACGCTCACAACGTTCCTCCAACGTCCCTCCAAAACTGAGACGAACTTCTTAGGTGGCTGCTATTGCTATTTGACTGCCGATTTAAGGATGGATTGTTTTACCACGGAGCGTGGCGAAGGGAAGGGACAAACAAAAATCTGAGTGCTTCCTGTTTCGGCTTGGTGACCGGGCCCCCCCACTTCCGCCACTACTTTGGTGAATCGAATCCAATCCGCGCATCAAAATGAGTCGCTGTGTCACTGCTTCACCGGCAGAGTGGCGGCGTTGCTGTCAACTCCCCCTTGGCTGACAATCAGCGTCAGATCCCCATCGGGGGTGTCGGCGGGAACTTGGAAGTTGATCTGATAGAGCCCGACGGATCCCGGCGTGAGACCGGCAAATTCGATAGGTACCGTGTTGCCGTTCAGATTTAGCGTCGGCGCGATAAGCGGATGAGCCAGCCCGTCGGCGGGCGAAGAGGCTCCAGCAGCCACGGGCGGATCGGTTGCGCCCAGCCCGACGAGATAGATGGTGACATACTGGCCGGGCTTGGCCGGGGCGGCTTCCGTCACCAGGCTGTAGTTCGGATAACTTTGCGCAATGACCTGTCCCGACTCGAGCGCCGCGATTCCAGGAGTATGCGGCGCCACTTCGATGGAATTGGGCGTACTCAGAGCGCCGCCGTTGTTCACCTGTACCTGGTAGAGGTTGCCGGGAAGGAGCGCGAACGGGAGTTGCGCGTTGATCTGTTCCGGAGAGACATAGAAGAGTGGCGCGGCGATACCGCCGATCAGCACCGATGTGCCGCCGAGGGTAGTGGTAAGAGGCTCGCCCAAAGTCTGCGCGATGCCCCCGGCGAAGTTGGAACCATAGATCTCGACAATCGTGCCCGGTGCGAGCGCTCCGCCAATCTGAGAATAGAACGCTTGTACCGTGCCATCAGGCGCCAGAAGCGGCGCGGTCCCGGCTACTACCTGCCCCGTGACTTTAGTGAACGCAGGCCTCAAATTTGGTGACGTCGCGTTCACGGAGACCGTGGCCTGCGGCGAGACGGACCGGGGAGTCCAGGTGCCCGAGAACATCCCTGAAGAGCTACCCACCGGCGTAAGCGTCAACGGCGGATCGCCGTTCGAAAACGAGGCCACCAGTTGTGTATCGGTTACTGGCGAGCCGCAGTTGTTCAGCGCGATCACCGCAAGGGCCGTGGGCCATCCAACGAACTGTTGGAAGTTGTCGACCAGGCCGATCTGTGCCGGGTCCAGTTGATTCGGGACGCACTCGGGCTGCGTCGATAGCCGCGCTGGCACGACAACCAGGGTCACATTGACGGTCCTCACCGCCGCGCTTGCGAACGCATAGCTCACCCCGCCGGTGTAAACGCCCGGCGCAAGTCCGGCCGCGCTCACCGAGACCGTAGATGCCCCGGGCGCGCTCGACGAAGCCGAACCGGTTGAAGGACTGACTGACAGCCACGCCGGCAGACTGTTGGTGGAGGCCGATGCCTGGTAAGGCAACGCAACGTTTGAACTGGCATGCACCTGGACGTTCCGGGAGGCCGGAGAGCCGCCCGCGGCGGTTGTAACGAACACCAGTCCAGCGGGAGACAGGTCGGGCTTCACAGGTGTCGTAGAGGGCGTCACGTTCAGAATCACCCCGAAATCCAGAGGCGAGTCAATCGCGTCGGGCGACGCGATGCGAATGGTAGCGTAATAGGTGCCTGGGGCCAGTCGGGAGGACAACGCGGAATCGATCGAGAAGCTCACCGTGCCCGGCGTGGCGGAACTAGCCGTTCCGCTTGGAGTGTCCAGACTGAGCCACGGCGAGCCAGGGAGCGCCGATGCGGTCCAGTTCGCCGTTGAATTTCCGGCCACGGTCACCAGCAACGATCCGCCTGGGTTTCCGGGCGCGCTGCCGGCGGTTGACTGGAACTGTATTCCGGCCGGGGCCAGCGTCATGATTGAGCTCCCGGAGATCAAAAGCGAAACCGGTACGCTAACCGGCCCTGCCGCCGAATTAATCGTGATGTGACTGAGGCGATATCCGGCGCTCAAGCCCGTGGGATTGGCGGTCACAGTCACTGGCACCGCCGGACCCGCCGGGAGCGTGGCCGGAACCCCGCTGACGGAGAGCCAGTTGTCGGCGACCGTTACCGAACCAATCGTCAGTGTCCCGCCGCCCGTGTTCTGAATGCCGAGCGGCTGGGAAACGGCAACGGCATTCGAAGAAAGTGCAAAGGAAAGTAGAGCGCTAGTCGCCACCAGTTGCGGCGGCGGAGCAGTCACGGTCAAAGACACCAGGATGGTCTGGAGGCTGCCAGCGCAAGCACTGGGAGCGATACAGGACAAATTAATGGTCGTCTGGTACGGAGTGCCGGCGGCCCCGAGCGAGACCGCCGAGGGGGCCAGTGCGATACCGACGCTTCCGGGCGTGGTTCCGCCGCCGGTCACATCGAGCCACGACACTTGCGGAGAGACCGTCAACGAATAATTAAGCAACTGCTGAACCACGCTGGAACGGACCGTTACGCTCGCGGGCGAAGGCACGTTGTTCGATCCGACCGTCAGCGAGAACGGCACCAGGCTTTGCGAAATAATCAGGGCGGCAGCGGCGGGATCGATCGTAATGGAATCGAAACTGGAAACGGTCTTACCGGAAGCGTCGGTCACCGTGATGGTGAAGCTGAACTGGCCTGCCGAAGTGGGAATACCGCTGAACTGCGGGCTCAGGAACGTCAGGCCGCCGGGCAGCGCACCGCTCGTTATGGCAAAGGTATAAGGCGCAACGCCGCCATTCGCGGTAAGGATTTGCAGGGGATAATCCAATCCCGCAATACCCGTCGGAAATGCAGCGCTGAACGCCAGGGGTGCGAAGGGCGTCACGCTGTTGGAAGCCGCCGACGCGGGGCCGGCGCCAGCCGCGTAAGTCGCTGAGACTGTGAACGTGTACGCCGTGCCGTTGGTGAGCCCGTTGATGGTAATGGGGCTGGCCGTGCCCGAGGCAGTCAGATTTCCGGGATTGGAAGTGACGACGTAACGGGTAATCGCCGATCCATTGCCGGCGGGCGCTGTGAAGCTGACTGTCGCGCTGCCGTTGCCTGCGATGGCGGTCACCGCGGCCGGCGCGTCTGGAACTCCCAGCGGCGTGACGATGTTGGAAGCGGCCGATGCCGCTCCGGTTCCCACCCCGTTGGTGGCCGTCACGGTGCAGCTATAAGCCGTGCCGTTGGTCAATCCGGACACCGTGATTGGACTGCTCAAGCCCGTTGCGGTGTGGCCTCCGCCGCAATCCACCGTGTAGCCGGTGATGATCGATCCATTGCCGGCGGGCGCGGTGAAGCTGACCGTCGCGCTGCCGTTGCCGGCCGTCGCACTTCCTATTAAGGGTGCGTCCGGCACACCTAGCGGGGTGACGACGTTGGAAGCGGCCGATGCAGCTCCGGTTCCCATCCCGTTGGTGGCCGTCACGGTGCAGCTATAAGCCGTGCCGTTGGTCAATCCGGACACCGTGATTGGACTGCTCAAGCCCGTTGCGGTGTGGCCTCCGCCGCAATCCACCATGTAGCCGGTGATAATCGATCCGCCGTTGTTGGCGGGCGCGGTGAAGCTAACCGTGGCGCTGCCGTTGCCGGCGATGGCGGTCACCGCGGTCGGCGCGTCTGGAACTCCCAGCGGCGTGACTATGTTGGAAGGGGCCGATGCCGCTCCGGTTCCCACCCCGTTGGTGGCCGTGACGGTGCAGCTATAAGCCGTGCCGTTGGTCAATCCGGACACCGTGATTGGACTGCTCAAGCCCGTTGCGGTGTGGCCTCCGCCGCAATCCACCATGTAGCCGGTGATAATCGATCCGCCGTTGTTGG
>Ga0302326_10007138_pt1 | contig 24957 bp, 14 predicted proteins | sample Palsa_T0_3_FD_202264 | JGI IMG/M metagenome (GOLD analysis project Ga0302326, IMG submission 202264) | Peat permafrost microbial communities from Stordalen Mire near Abisko, Sweden - Palsa_T0_3 | ecosystem: Environmental > Terrestrial > Soil > Palsa > Peat permafrost | place: Sweden: Abisko... | reverse complement strand
ACGCGGAGCCGAGCGACCCGCGAGCGGTCGCGGTCGTCGTCGCCCTCGCCGCGGGGATCCCGTACGCGTCTTCCTTGTCGTACGGCTTCGCGCTCGACGACACCTTCGCCGTCGTGGGCCACAGAGGGGTGCATGGGCCACTCTCGGCGATGGACCTGGTGCTGCGCGATTTCTGGGGTCGGAGCTTCATGGACACGATCGGCAGCTGGCGGCCCGTCACGACGGCGACCTACTGGATCGACTGGCATGTCGGCGCGGGGCGCCCGTGGGTCTTCCACGCCACCAACGTGGCCCTCTACGCCGCGCTGCTCGTCGTGTGCGAGCGATTCCTGACCCGCTTCTTCGGGGCGGCACTCTCGGCGCGCGCGCGATGCACGGCGGTAGGGGTCTTCGGGCTGCTGGCGATCCATGCAGACGTCGTTCCGAGCATCGTGGGTCGCGCCGAGATCTTGGCTGGGCTCTTCGCGTTGCTGGCGATCCTGTTGCCCCTCCGGCGCGAGGGTCCGATGCGCCTCGTCGAGGCTCTCGTCGCAGCCGTCGCAAGCCTCCTCGCCATGGGGAGCAAGGAGTCGGCGTTGCCAATCGCCCTGCTCGCTCCGGTGCTCGCCTTCCGATGGCACGCCAACCGCGGGACCGCTCGCGGGCGCGGGGTGTTCGTACTCTTCGCGCTCCACGCCGCGCTCCTTGCGGGCGTCGTGGCGTTCCGCTTGCTGCGCATGCCATGGATGGCGCCGGGGCCGGAGCGGGCCACCGAAAACCCGCTCATCGCGGTGGATGTCCCGGCACGGCTGCTCGGCGCGGGTGCCGTTTTCGTCCATTACCTGGTGCACCTGGTGTGCCCCTGGCGCCTCGCCCCGGACTACAGCTACGCGGCGTTGGACGTCTTGCACGAAACGGTCCTCGGCGCGTTGGGGATCGCGGTCGCGCTGGGTGCGGCGGCCACCGTGGGCGCCCGATGGCGGCGCGCCCCCGGCCTGACCGACGCGACGCTCGCTCTCGGCGCCTCGTACGTCGTCGTATCGCACGTCTTCCTACCGGCGGTCGCCGTGATGGCCGATCGCTTGTTCTTCTTTCCGTCGTTCTGGGTCGTCGTGATAGCAACCCTCGCGCTGAAGCCGGCCGCGGCGCACGCCCCCCGCGCGGCTGGGCTTCTCGTGGTCGCCTTCGCCGTCGCGCAGTCCATCGTCGCGGCACGCGATGCAGCCCCCTGGCACGACGACACCACGCTGCTGACCCAGGCCGTCGATGCCCAGCCTAGTGTGGCGCGATCGCGACGCAATTTGGCGCAGGCACTCGCGGAGGCTGGACGCCCACAGGAGGCGGCGTGGCAGCTCGTCGCTTCGATGGCCATCCTGGCGCGCTACCCGGGGCCGGTCCCCAGAAGCGAGTTCCGCTCGCTCGATCTCCTGCCGCCGTCTTCCCGGATCGATGCGCTCATGGACCACATTGGCGCATGTGGGCTACGCAGTCGGCTGACGGAAGCGCGAGCTGCCTTCGGTCGGTGGGGAATGCCCGACGCCCAAGCCCAAGTCGACGTATGGCTCGTCCAGAAAGGCGCCAACCAGGCCGACGCCCACCAAGACGCCCACCAAGGCCAAGGGGTCACGACCCCGAGCTTCCCTCACATCTGTCCTGAAGGGCGATGACCACAGCCGTAGATCTGTTTATCGAAATGGCCACCAGAAAGTTTGTAGTCGCGAGCTCGCCGAGCCATGCTTGCTATACGTGAATAAGTACCATTTCGCGACGCTGGGACTCGTGACGGGACTCGCGCTGCCAGCGTGCAGCTCGGAGAAGATGGCGACGACATCGGTCGTCAAACCGACGGCGGTGGAGCCGGCGCTGCCGCCGCCCGCGCCGATCGCCGAGGCGCCGCCCCCTCCCCCGCCGGACCCGCAGGCCATTTTGGCCGACTGGCTCCGCGCCCGCCTGCCTCCGGGTGGACGCGTGGTCGCGGAAGACGGCAAGGTCACGCTCGTCCACAAGGTCTCGGCCGGCGACACGGCGGACTCGATCGCCAAAGCCTACCTGGATCTGACGGACGTCTACCGCGCGCGGGATCTCGCTGCACTCATCGCGAAGGCCGCGCCCGCGCTGACAGCCGGCGCCGAGGTGCCGATCCCGAAGCTTCTTTCTGCCCCCTACAGGTCCCCCGAGCAAGACCGCCTCGGATGGCCCCCGGAACGCGCCCTTCGAGGCGTGTTCGTCACGGGAGGCTTCGCGGCGATGTACTGGCCGGAGACGATCGACAAACTCGCGACGCACGGCTTGAACGCCATCGTCGTCGACGGCAAGGACTACGGGGGCGCCCTCGAGTACAAGTCACACGCCAAGGTCGCGATCGAGACGGGCGCGGCGGCGCGGGCGCCCATCTCGGACTTCTCGCGCGCGATCCGGTTCGCGCACGAGCGGGGGGTGCACGTGATCGTGCGCGTCCCCTGCTTCCACGATCCCTGGGCGGCAGCCAAGGCCACGCGCCTCGCCCTGAAGAACCCGGACGGAACGCCGTCGGACTCCGGTTGGCTCAACCCTTCGAACCCCGAGGCGCAGAATTACATCCTCGAGATCGTGACGGAGCTCGTGGCCCTCGGCGCCGACGAGCTGCAGCTTGATTACGTCCGATTCCCTGTACAGGACATGGGCAACGCCGTGATGCCGCCCGCGGACGGGCACCGCTCGCAGGCCATGCGCGCCTTCGTGGCCCGCGTGCACGAGGTGACGCAGGCCGCGAACGTTCCCCTCTCGCTCGACACGTTCGGCATCACCGCCACCGGCGCCATCTCCGACGTGGAGAAGCTCGGACAGAACCTCAGCGTCCTTGGATCCGCGACCGAGGCGGTCAGCCCGATGATCTATCCGTCGCACTACGCCAAAGGGTTCCACGGCTGGGACGAGCCGGGCGACCACCCCGAGATCATCGGGATCGGCACGCGCGGGGCGGTCGAGCGCCTCAAGGCGGCCAACCTAGAGTCCACGGTCGTCAGGCCGTGGCTGCAGGCCTCGGAGTACAAGACGACCAAGTACGGGCCTCAGTACGTCCGCGACGAGATCCGCAGCGCCGAAGCCAACGGGGCCGTCGGCTGGCTCTTGTGGAACCCGTCGAATACGTACTGGGCGGTCTGGGACGCGCTGCCCAAGGTCGACGCCGACAAGCTGGCCGGCCGATAGGCCGCTCAGACGAGGCCTCGGCCTTCGCAGAAGCGGATCGCGAGGTAGACCTGCGCCGCGAGCGACAGGGTGAAAACGGGAACGAAGCGCCTGGCGGTGCCTAGGTCGCGCGCGAGCACGAGATAGACGGCGGGTATGCCCGCGACATAGCGGGCCATCGAGTGGACCAGGCCCGACGAGAGCGGCATCACGAGCGCGAGGACGAAGTAGACGCTCTGCGCCGCCGGCACGCGCCGCAGCGACCGCGCCGCGAGCGCGAATCCGAGCAGCACCGCCGCGACGTCGGCGCCGCGCTGAAGATCGAGCGGATCGAGGCGAAGGTCCTGGGCCGCTTGCGCGATCGTCAGGAGGGGGAACGTCGCCTTGCGGGCCCACGCGTGCTGCGCGGCGAGCGGGGCCGCGACCCGCCCGGTCGCGAGGAAGCCGGCAGCGAAGAAGGCCGCTGTGGCCGCAGGCACGAGGGCGAGCCACGCGGCGCGCGGGTCGAGCTTGCGCCAGCCTTGACGGTGCAGGGCGGCGACAACGATCGAAGGCACGAGGAGGACGCCCGACGACCGCGTCGCGGCGGCGAGCGCTCCCGCGGCCGAAGCGAGGGCCCATCGGTCGCGCGCGTACGATTGCATCGCGAATGCCACGAGCGCGAAAAAGAGCGCCTCGGTGTAAAAGGCACCGAAGAAGAAGTGCGTGGGAAACGCGAGAAACAGCGCGACTGCGCGCGTGGCCATGCGCTCTCCGTGCGACGCGGCCGCCGTCGAGTAGAGGAGCGCGCAGCACGCGAGCGACGCGAGAAGCGAAATGGCCAGGCCCGCGCGAGGGGCGCCGACGACGACGACGCCAAGCCACCGGGCCGCCATGGGATAGAGTGGAAAGAACGCCCAGCTCTGCGGCGACCGATACCCCTCGGACGCGATCGCGAGGTAGTGCTGCCCGTCGCGCGAGAACAGCCCACCCAAGGTGTCGAGCACCAAGGGATCTCCCGTGCGCGCGGCGAGCGCCTGCTTGAGAGACGCCTCGCCGAAGCGTCGGAACGCGACCGCGCCGGCAAGGGGAACGCCCACATGGACGACGAGAAACAGCAACCCCAGGGCGCCGAAAGCGCGCCCGCGTGCGAACGCGCGGTCTCCGTCCAAGCCGGCTGCCACGTGCGCCGCCTACTTCGGTGTGATCAGGCCCGCCAAGAAGAACGCGAGCGGCGCGAGCGCCAGCCCCCATTCCACGACCGCAGCGAAGCGCGTGCGTCGGCCGAACAAGGGCTGCTCGGCAGGGGGCTTCATCGGGAAGGACTTCTGCCCTACGCAAAGGCCGGTGTATAGAGGGACATGCTCACCGGTCCCGTGCCCTGCAGGGGGCAGGTCGTCCAGATGAACGTGGTACCGGCGACGTCCGCGCCGTAGAGGCAAGCCTGGGGACAAGGATCGGTGCCGGTGCGCGAGCCGCCCTCCCGTCCGACCGCGTCCATTTTAATCGTGATGGTGCTCGTCGTGCCCGCGCTCGCGGTGCTCGGCGTTTGGTTCCTGCGTACGCCTGGCGCGCCCGTGGTCTCGGCCGTTCCGTCGGTACGCACGAGTGCCCCACCCGAGCCGCCGCCAACGGCGCAGGACCGAAGAGCGGGCATCCGCGGACGCGTGCTCGACGCCGACGGCAACCCGGCGGCGGGCGCGGCGGTCCGCCTGATCACCGCCGCATCGCCTTCCAAGATCCTCGTCGACACGACGAGCAACGCGGCCGGAGAGTTCGCGTTCTCATCCGTCGGGCCGCTGGCCGTTCGCGTGGTCGCTGATCGCGATCCCGACGGGTTCGTGACGAGCGCGGAGCTCCGGGTCGCGGCGGGCAAGACCGTGGAGCTCACGCTAGTCCTGTCGGCGGCCGGCGCGATCGTCGGCAGGGTCGTCGACGCGGACGATCACCCCGTCGCGGGCGCGGCGCTCTCGGTCGAAGGGGTCGCCTGGATTGCGCGCAAAGCGACCAGCGACGCGGCGGGCGCCTTTCGCGTCCCCGCCGTACCGCGGGAGGTCACGGTCCTCGTCGCCGTGGCCCGCGGATACCGCACGGCTCGAGTGCCCCTCGTGTGGCGCGAGAATCAGGCCGATGTCGTCGTTCGTGTACGCCTCGAGGGTGCGCCTCCGATCGCGGGCGAGGTGCATGACCCCGATGACAAGCCCCTGCACGCGCGCGTGGTCGCGTGTGAAGGGCAACCGCCCGAGACCCGCGTCGAGAGCGGCGACGACGGTACGTTCCAGCTTCCCCCGTCCACCATGGATTGCCAGGCCGTCGCCCAGCACGACGACTACGCGCCGAGCGACGCGGTCTCCGTCGGAGAAGGTCGGCCGTTGGTGCTCCGATTGAAGCCGGGGGGCGCCATCGAGGGGGTGGTTGTCGACGACCGCGGGGCCGGCATCCCCTCGTTCACGGTCGGCATCGAATCGTTCGCCGGGGCGCAGCGCCGGGGCTCGGGGAACGGAGGGGCTCGGACCATCGAGGATCCCCGCGGCGCGTTCCGCTGGGACAAGCTCGCACCCGGCACTTACGTCCTCACGGCGTCGGCGCCAGACAAGCCTCCCACGCGGTCGGACCCCGTCGACGTGGCCGGCGGGGCCGCGGCGCACGTGCGCATCGTGCTGCTTCAAGGGGGAGCCGTTGCCGGTCGCGTCTTCGACGAACATCGGACGCCCCTCGGCGACGTCGAATTGCACTTCGACACCGTCAGCAGCGTCGTGCCCAGCGGCGCAAGCACCAAGACGGACGCCGCGGGAAGGTACCGCCTCGAAGGGGCGCCTGGCGGTCCCTTTACCCTGCGCGCGCAGAAAGATGGCTTCCGGGCGCGCATGATCTCGGGCCTCCACGTCGATTCGCGCGCCACGCTCACTCAGGACGTGATCCTGACCGCGATGGATGGCGGACCGGGCCTGGAGCTCGGTGGCATCGGTGCGAACGTGGCGCCCACCCCGGAGGGAATATCGCTGGCCGTCGTCTTTCCCGGCGAGCCTGCCGACCGAGCGGGCTTGCGGGCGGGCGACCGCGTATTGCGCATCGACGGCGAGGAGACCGACCGCATGTCGGCCGCCGACGTCATCCAGCGGCTTCGCGGCGAACCCGGAACGGTCGTCGGCGTCTCCGCGGGACGGGCCAAGGAGACGCTCGACGTCATCGTCACCCGAGCGGCGATCGTTCGTTGACGCGACCCCGAGAGTACGTCGGTCGCTGTACGCGTGCTATAGCGCACGGATGAGCATGGCGTATTGCGCGCGACGCTTTGCGTTCGCGTGCGTCGCGTGTTTCGGGATCATTTCTTCGGTCCTGGGCTGCACCCGCGACTCGGAGGCACCCTCCGACAAGCCCGCAACGACGCAGCCCGAGATGGGCGCGTCAATCCTGAGCCCGAGCGTACCCGCGCCGGACTGCCCCACGGCGGCGGTTTCGATCCCCGCCGTGGCTGAACAAGCATTCCCGTTCACGTGGCCCGCGATGCCGCGTTGCGGCGGGCAGTACATGGTGATCCCCGGCACGGACACCGCGACGTGGACCCCCTTGCCCAGCGCGGATGCAGGCGTCGACGCCAGCATCCCCAGCAATACCACCAGCGTACCGACACTCGATATCAACGGATCGAACTTCAACGGCGTCATCACGCCGTGCGCGACGACACTCACCGAGATTGCGCGGTACTTCGACAACAACCCCTCGGCCAATCCCGACCTCATGCCCCCCATCTTGCTCACGGATATGAGCAACCCAAAGCTCTCCGACGTCGTGCCCGCCGGCTCTGGTCTGGTGGGGAACGTCTGGCTTTTGCGCCAGAGCCTCGTGATGGGGAACGGCGCGGTGCTCCAGCTTCACGGCACGTCCGTCGGCGGCGACGTCGACACCCTGCTCCTACGAAGCGATCCGGACAAGGCCGTTGCGGACTTCACGCCTGCCGACCCTGACGCCTACGCCACGGTTCGCGCGGAATACGGCGGCCTCGACATCCAGTCCACGCTGATCACGTCGTGGTCGTGGGAAACACCGGGCATGGCCCCAGGTCCGGACCAGGTCACCAACGACGGCCGTGCGTACGTCGAGGTTCGTTCCCAGCAGGGAGGCGCGGACGGGGGAGGCCCCCCACAAGAGTCCCGGATGGAGATCGGGGACTCGACCCTCGAATACCTCGGCTACCACAACGGCGCCTCCTACGGTGTCGTCTGGCGCATCCCGACGCCAACCGACGGCACGCTGGAACTCTTTTCCGTCCTCCACGTGTACGGCGACGCCTCGAACAGCCACTTTCTCTACAACTACTTCGGCGGCTATACGTTCGGCGCATACGGGATGCGCTTTTACAATAACGAGTTCGCCTACAACATCGGTTACGGGCTCGACCCGCACGACTCCTCCGACGACCTCTACGTGGAGAACAATCACTTCCACGACAACAAAACGCACGGCTTCATCTGCTCCAAGCGGTGCCAGAACCTGCAGGTGCGGAACAACATCTCGGAGAACAACGGGATCAACGGCATCATGCTGCACTCGACGGCCACGAACTGGATCGTCGAGAACAATCAGGTCTTGAACAACACCGGCGGCGGTATCGTCCTGTGGGACTCCTCGAACAACACCATCCGGGGCAACGTCATCTCGAACAACCAGAACGGGATCCTCCTCCTCGCCGGCAGCTCGAACAACGTGGTCGAGGGCAACGAGATCTACGGGAGCTCGAGCTACGGGCTCTACGCCTACATCGAGGATCCCAGCGTCGCGGGCAATGGGCACCCGACGCAGAACCTCATCGTCGACAACGTATTCAGCGACGGCGGGACGAAGGCCATCAACCTGGTCAACGCCGACCAGAACACGTTCGACAACAACCGCTTCACGGGCGTGACCGGCACGACGGTGGGGATCCAGGCGTCCCAGGGCAACATCTTTCGCGGCAGCTGCGTCGACGGGGGCCTATCGATCCAGAGCACGGGCGCCGGCGGAATTTCGAGCTCGACGATCGTCGACGAGACGAGCGCGTCGGTCGAACTCGACTCCACCAGCGTCGTCGTGGCCGCCGATCCGGCGGGCATCCTCTTCGACAGCAACGACCACCGACCCAACACCGTTTCGCTCGCGGGTTCGTGGCTCAGCATACCGGGCCTCTCCTCCAGTTCAATTCATCTGAACCAGCTGCCGGTCGCGGTCCTTCCGAGTGCGGGGACGGGCCTGGTCCAGGTGACGTCGTGGTCTTCCTCGGCCGCCGGCATCACGCTCTGGCCGGGGACAACGGATCAGACATTGCAGGTGTCTTTCTCCATGCTGCAACCCTCCGCGACCTACGCGATCCTCCTTGGTGGTGCGACGCTCGCCTCCGGTCAAGTCCAGTCGAACGGGCAGGCGCAGGTGGATTTGCCGATTGCCTTGCCCGCCAACCCGGACGCAGGCTTGGACATGCAACTGACCGTGAAGTGAGCGACGTTCAGCCGTGACTGGGTCGAAGCGCTGGCCGTTCGCCGCTGCGGCCTGGATGGCCGGCGCGGCATGGACCGCTGTCGGCTTCGCACAGAGCCCGCCGCTGGTGTGCCCCAACTCGACGATGCCTTTGCCGAGCTATTCGGACAGCGGGCTCCAGACTCCAACGTCTGCGTCGTTGCCCGCGACCGAGACACACCCGAGCGTCTATTTCGACGATACGCGCGTCGCGACGCTGAAGTCGCGTACGACCGAGGGCGGCTACTATGGTCCGCTCTGGGCCCGGATGCAGGCCGACATCCAGATGGATCGCTTCGGCCCGACGAACGACGACCAGGGCAATTCGTGTCGCGCCAAAGGATTGGCCTTCTCGTATCGGGTGACGGGCAACAGCGCGCTGCTCGCGGGGGCGGTCACGGCGCTGAAGGCCGCGTTCGCCGGCGGGATCCCGGCAACCGAGGACGACACGGCGGTGGACGACTGGCTGCAAAGTTACTCCGAAGCCTACGACTGGGTGCAGCCCACGCTCTCCACGGATGAGGACGCCGCGATCCGCAAGAACGTCAAAGTGGGAGCGAGCTGGCTGTTCGACTGGTTCTCGACGGCCGATCCCCGGCCCCAGAACCACCGCTCCAAGGCCGGATCCGCCCTCGGCACGTGGGCGCTGACGTTCCGTACGGACCCCGATGCCCAGACCTGGCTCAACTTCGCATTGGACGCGATGGCGCCGGTCTTCGGTTACCAGTTCACGCCGGATGGCATCTATCGAGACGGCGGCGGATACTACTTCGTATTCACTTTGATCAATCTCATCCCGTTCATGTGGCAGCTGCGGAACGTCACCGGCACCGACATGTTCCCGGCGCTGCGCCCCGCGTTCGACTGGGCGGTCAAGGTGCGCGAACCGCGCGGATGGATCCCGAACTGGCAAGACAGTTGGGAGAAGTCCGCGCTCACCCACCTCGTCGCGCCGGCGTTCAAGGACGTCTCGGGCACGCCGTTTCACCCGACGGCGCCGCTGTCGTCGATCTATCAGTGGGCCTGGCTGACGACAGATTGGGCCGGCATCGCGTACACCCAGAGCGTTGACGGGAACACCGATTGGTCGGGAGCGGGGCAGGATCTGTACTTCGACCCGGACGAGTTCATCCTGTTCGACAGCACCATCGGCGCCGTGCAGCCAACGCTCAACCCGACTCAGTTCATGACCGGCGGGCACGTCTACTTTCGAAACAACTGGAACACCAGCGACCCGACCACAAGCTACCTATTTTTTCAGGGCGCTGGGATGACGGACAACCATAACCACTGCGATTCGATGGAGTATCTGATCGACGCAGAGGGCGCGATCATGGTGAACGACAGCGGCTATGGCCCCGAACAGTTCAACGACGACGGCATGTACCGCAACATCTACGGCGCCGCCGACCGGCACAACTCGATCACGGCGGACGGAGTCGGTCCCCAAGACGCGACCGTGGCCCGGAGCCAGATCGACATCGGCACCTTCGCCTTCGCCGAGAAACAGGCACCCTTCGCGACCGGCGCGACGATGCGACGCGCCATCGCGTTCCCGCAGGAGCAGTACTTCGTCGTCGCGGACCAGATGACGGCGCCGTCGTCGCAGACGTTCGTCTCGTACCTCCGTGCGCGCGGGTCGCTCGACCTCAGCGGCAACCAGGCCACCTGGACGACGCCGAACGACACGTACGGAAGCCCGGCCCGGCTCGTCACGACCGTCCTTCCGGCAAACCTCTCGATCGCAACCCCCAACGACGGTGTGGCCAACTTCTATGGCTCGGATCCGTCGGACGCCGAGCCCAACGCCTATCTGGCCATGACCCAGCAGGGCACGAGCGCTCTCTACCTGACGGTCCTCATCCCCGCCCCCACCTCGGGCGAGGTGCCCGTCACCCAGGACTTTAGCGGCGGCGGGGCGCTCGCCGCCACCGTCACGGACAGCATGTTCCGCGACACGTTCATCCATGCGGCGGCGCCGGCGACCGCGACGGCGCAGGACCTCACCGCCGATGCCCTCTTCGCGTGCTCTCACGAGGTCGCCCAGGGTCTGGCGAACTACATGCTCGAGGACGGGACGAGCCTTTCGTACGGTGGGATGCAGATCTTCGCGGCCAACGCGCCGACCACCCTCGCCGTCGACCTGTCGCTCGCAGGCGAGATCAACGCTCAGGTGACCAACGTGTCGAGCCCCACGACGCTGACGTTCTACACGCGACCGGATCTGACGATTCAGAAGGCCACGTTCGACGGCACCGCGATCCCGGTGCAATCGGTCTCCGGAGGCGGCGCGTCCGTCGCGTTGAGCTCGAGCGGCACTCTCGTGCTCAGCGAGGGCGGCGATGGGGGCGCCTACGGTCCTGTCGGAGCGGCGCTGCCCCCGCCCCCGCCATCCCAGTCAAAAAGCGGGTGCAGCTGCCGCATCGACACCGCGGACAGGAGCCAGCGCGGCGTTCCGGCCGTGGCGCTGACTGCCTTCATCGGGCTGTCGCTTGCACGCAAGCGACGTCACTGCTGCGCGAGGGCGCGGGCGAGCTGACTCTGCGCTCGGCCGATGTCGAACTTGGATCGTATGTCCTCGAAGCGAGCGCTCGTGTACTGGAGCTCCGAGTCGGTCAGCTCCAAGAACGTCCCGACGCCCTGGCGATAGCGGGCTTCCTGCTCGTCGCGCCGTTCGCGCGCGGTCGTGACGTACTTGGCCGAGGCGGCCGCCGCCTTGCGCGCCGCCACCAGGGCGGCACGGGCCTGCTCGGCCTCGAGGCGCACCGTGTTGTGCATCTTGTGTTCGTCGGCGGAGAACTCGTCGGCCAGCGCCTGCTGCTCGTCGGCGTTGCCCTGCACGAGCCAAGGATTCATCCCGTACTGGCCGGGGTACATGATCGAAACGCTCGCGCCGATGTTGGTGACCTGTTGTCCCATCGTGGGGCCAGACCACCAGGGCCCCGCTTGCACCACGACTTGCGGTAGGTACGCCCCGCGCGCGGACTTCGCCGCCTCGTCGGCGCTCTGCGCTCGATAGGCAAGGGCGAGCACCTCCGGTCGCTCGTTCGCGGCCGCCGAGATCGCGCCGTCGGATGGAAGCGGCGCGCCTTCCGACGACGGGGCAACCAGGGAGTACTTGCGCATGGTGTCCTCGCCGATCGCGGCAGCCAGTGCCGCGCGCGCGACGGTGACGGCAGCCCGCGCGCGAACGAGGGCGAGCTCTCCCTGAGCGAGGAACGACTGCGCGGCGGCCACGTCGACGCGCGTGTTGGTACCGGCCGAGTGAAATCCCTCGGCGGTGTCCAGGTGCCGCTGCCGCGTCTTGACCTCTTCCTCGGCGACGTCGGCTTCGGCTTCGGCGGCCAGTGCGTCGAAGTACGCAAGCTTGGCGTTGAGCACGACGTCGAGGGTCGACCCACGCAGCCCCATCCGCTCGGCGGTCACGAGCGCGGATCCAGAGCGGGTGGCGTGGATCGTCTTGCCCCAATCCCAGAGCACCCAGGAGAGGCCAATGCCCGAGCTCCAGTACTGGTAAAGGCGGTAGTTCGGCGACGGGATGTATGAGGGGGCCGAGTGACAGATTGTGCGCTGCACCTGGCCGTTCACCAACGCAGGCGCGCACTGGACCAGGACCTGGTTGCCCGTCGTGTCGACCACGTTGTCCACGCCCGTATCGGTGCGCGCGTCGAGGACCCGCTGAAATCCCGGCGAGGCGGAGTAGTTCGGCGTCTGCGGTTCGAACGTGAAGTTGCCGGTAATGCCAGGCAGAAACCCGGCCACCGCTTGCTCCTTGAGAGCCAGCGCGTGGTCGACCGCCGCCTTCTGGCTCGCCAGCTGCGGATGGTGGGACTCGGCGAGCCTTACTGCCTCGTCGATCGTCAGCGGTGGACCGTCGTTCTGCGACGCCTCGCCCGGCTGCTTTTCCTGCTGCGCCCAGGCCCGACCAGGCAACCCGCTGCCGACGGCAGCGATGAGCGCGCCGAGAAGGAGTCGTTGGAACGGCCAGCCTGCGCCGTTGCGTGCGTTTCGGCTCACTGGTGCGACGCAGCCACGGCGACCGCGGCAGGCTCCGCTGTCGTGGCAGCGGCGCGTGTCGTGCCCGAGGGCGCCGCCGACGCGCTCACGATCGGTACGGGCGCAGGCGGCGGCGTCGGCTCGAGCCGTGCTCGGGGAATCGAGACGTTGACGGTCAGCCCCGGCAGCAGAACTGAGTCCACGTGATCCAGGATCACCTTGGCGCGAACCCAGTGCGACTGGGCGAGGATCTTCGCGATGGGGATCGAGAACGAAGCGTCTTTCAGTTCGAGCTCGGTCACGACCCCCAGCCAGGCGATGTGCCCTGCGTACGGACGGTGATTCGTCCCCGGCAGGGTCGTCTCGACCGGTGCCCCCACGGAGAGATCCCCGTACTTCGACTCGTCGATCCAGGCCTCGATCGAGAGATCCGTGTCGTACCAGAGCTCGAGCAAGGGAATCCCGAGCTTGACGCCGGCACCCGGCTCGACGATGCGGCGCGAGACGATGCCAGCCTCCGGGGACCGGACGACCGTCATCGACAGCTCGGCCTCCGCAGTATCGAGCGCGGCCTTGGCCGTCTTCGCCGCGGCTTCGAGCAGATCGAGCCTGGCGCGGGCGGCTCGCGCAATGGCGTCCTGCAAGGCGACCGATGCCATCTGCGCATGCGCGAGATCCACCTTCCCCTGCGCTTGCTCGAGCGTCTCGCGCGCTACCTCGTCGGTGGCGGCCGCGATGTCGTGATCCGCCTCGGACACCATGTCTTTGTCCCGGAGAACCGTGCTGCGCTCAACCTGCTTGTCGGCGAGCTTCGAGTTGACGACAGCCGCGCGCTGCTGCGCTTCGCCCACCGCGATCTTCGCCTTGACCTGACCCTGCATCACGCCGACCTTCTGGAATTGAACGGCGACCGCCTCGCGGGCGACTTGCACCTGGATCACGGCTTGCTGCCACGCCGCGCGGGCCTGGTCGACGGCGGCGCGTTGGCGCACGTCGTTCATCCGGAGCAGGACGTCGCCGCGATCGACCCGCTGGCCGGATCGCACTTCGACCGTCATCACCTGACCCTCGATCGGCGCGCCAACCTGGGCGACTGCGCCTTTGACGAAGGCGTACGAGGAGACGACGTGCGTCTCGCGGTAGTACACCCAGCGCCCGAGGAATCCCCCGACGGCGATCGCTACGAGAACAGTGAGGGTCGTTCGAAGAGCTCGAATCATTGCCTTTGCCTTCAAGAGGCGCCGCGAGGTTCGCGGTCGCGAATACGCACCAGCACCAGCACTGCAGCCAGTACGACGAACAACAACAAGTACTCCGCCTCCGTGCGGCGGCTGTGGAGATCCAGGCTGACCAGGCTCGCGTCCCGTAGCAGGGGCACCGAACCGACGAGCTGGCCCACCGCGATCGCGTACCCCGTCATCACCATCGCAAGAATCGTTGCAGACACGAGCTGCCGATCGCGCATGCGCAATCGACCCTTGGTCGAGTCGAGCTCCCGCGCGCCGCGATTCAACCAGAACTGCCGCGCAGGGAAGAACATGACCCAAATCTTGACGAGCGCACCGGCCCAGTCGAAGAGTACCGCGAGCGGCGCATAGAAGAACGAGATCCGGCGACCGTGCTTCCACGACGGCAGCGCGCGGACGCTGCGTGAGCAGAGGACCCACAGGAAGTATGCGGCGACGAGGTCGGCCCGATCGCGGCCGAACGCCATGTAGAGCGCCGCGGTTGGTCCGATGAGGACCGTCCAGATGCTGACGCGCTGATCGATGAGACACCACCAGCAAAAGAAGCCCAGCTTCGTCGGCCCTACGGAGATGGCGCGCTCGCTGTTGCGCACCATGTTGCCACCCCAGCGCCGCAGGTTGTGGTACGCGCGGATCAAGGGCTCCTTCAGCACGAACTCGTACGTGACGACCGACACGTCGGGCACATAGAGCAGCCGCTTGCCCTGCGAGAGCAGGTAAAACCAGGTGCTCTTGTCGTCGCCGGAGAGGAGCTGGTAACGGCCCCATAGCCAGTGCTTCACGTTGTCGTTGCGCACGATCTCGATGAACCCGTCGTCGAGCGTGGCGGCGCGGAAGATCGAATACCTCCCGGTGAGGCAGAGGAGCCGGTCCGACAACGAAATCGAGTTGTAATAGAGGTGCCGCTGCCCGTGCCGCATGTGGATCCACTCGGAGAACCACGAAGGCCCCTGCACGTGAGCATGTTCGTTCGTCGTCGCCGCGTAGACGTCCGGCGTGATGCGGAAGAGCGGGAGCGCCCGCGTCAGGGCCCCCGGGTCGAGGCGCGTATCCCCGTCCATCATCACGAAGATGCCTTCTGGGTCGGGATGCCGGTCGCGGATGAACTCGAGGCCTTTCGCGAGCGCGTCGCGCTTTCCGTCGGCGCCGCGCATCAGCACGATCTCGGGCGCGAACTCGGGGGGATGAGACGCGACCCCCTCGCCAAAGGCCGCGAGGATCGCCTCATCGTCGGCGTCGGTCCCCGTCACCGCGACGAACAGCGGCCTCTTGGCCAGCGGCGGGAGACGCCCCATCTCGGCGACGACGGAGAGGATCACGGCCCGAGTGACCTCGGGCCGTTCCTTGTACGTCACGAGGAGGATGCTGACTTCCGGAATGTGACCCCGTTTGGCCACCGCCTGCGCGGCTTGCTCCTGAAGCAGCGGGTACTTCCAGTAGCGGTAGAGCGCAGCGCGGATCCAGTGAAGCAGCGCCCACCCCCAGCGCCAAAAGATGACGGCCGACGCCGGCACCCACAACGGAAGGTGGCTCTGGAAGAGCAAGCGCAGCGGCGGTATCCGCTGCGCGTCCGCGAGCGCCCACATGCTGAAGATGATCGCGGCGAGCACCCCAATCTGCCCGAGGGCAGTTGCGCCGCCCTTGTCCTCGATGGACGGCCCCGGTTTCGGGGTCCCTCCCTTGGAGACCACCGCGGTCGGAGTTCCGGGCGATTGGGGTCCTGGGCTCATGGGGTGCAGCGAAGCGACCGACTCAGGTTCAAGCCACCGCCGACGAAACGTCCCGCGTCGAGTCCCTCTGCACTTCGGGGCGCTTCGGGAGCTCGAGCATGATGCGATACGGCGGACGTCCGAGGTCCACGATCGTCGGCTCGACGCCGAGCTTGCGAGCTCGCGCCAGCAGCTCGGTGGAGGACCGGCTACGCACGAGCACCTCGGAGTGCTTCAGGAACCTGTCCGGCCGCGCCATCAGCAGTTTGCCGAGGTGCGCGAGATCCGGGCGAGGGTGGCGGGCCAGCGAGTCTTGGACGAGCGGGTCGTAGATGCGAAGATCGTAGCCGCGGCCCAGGAGGCGCTCGGCGATCTCGACCATCGGGCTCTCTCGAATGTCGTCGGTGCCCGTCTTGAACGCGAGGCCCTCGAGCCCGACCTTCTTGCGGCCAAGGGCCTCGATGTACCCGATCGTGCGCTCGATGTGCAGCCCGTTGCTGCGCAGCGTGCCGCCGAGCTGGGGGACTCCGACGCCGTAGCGACGGCCGAGGTTCAGCAAGGCGCGGAGATCCTTCGGGAGACATGATCCGCCGAACGGCAAACCAGGGCGCATATACGCCGACGAGATATTGAGTTTGCGATCTTCGCAAAAGACGCGCATCAACTCGATGCCATCGATGCCGACGGCCTGGCAAAGAGAACCCACTTCATTTGCAAATACAACCTTGACCGCGTGCCAGGCGTTGCAGCAATTCTTGAGGAGCTCCGCCGTGCGGTAGCTGACCCAGTGGGTGCGGTCTTCGAAAGCGCCGAAGAGCGAGCGGACGAGCGCTTGCGCGTGCTCCGGCGGAGGTGTCGGCCCGCCGATGACACAGAAAGGCGGGTCGTCGTAGTCGGCGATCGCGGTGCCCTCGCGCAGGAACTCCGGAACGCTGAGCACGAGGATGTCGCCCGACGTCGAACGCACGGCGCGCCGCGAGTTGGCGGACAGCGTGTACGAGACGAGATCCTCGCACGTCCCAGGCGGGACGGTGCTGCGGATCATCACGGAATAAGGCCCTTTGCGCGTGCGCAGCGCCGCGCCGATCTGCGCGCAGCACTTCTCGAGCGCCCGGAGATCGGGGCTCTCGTCAGGACCCGTCGGCGTCCCAACGCAGATGATGGCTGCCGTCGACTCGCGCACGGCCGTGGCCGCGTCCATCGTTGCCCGAAGGCGGCCGAGCCGCACGCCCTCCTTCATCAGTTCTTCGAGCCCACCCTCGAACATCGGCGGCTCGCCGCGTGAGACGGCAGCTACTTTGGCGGCGTTGGCGTCGACGCCGATGACGGAATGGCCGTCACGCACCAAGCAAGCTGCGGTTACGCAGCCTACATAGCCCATGCCGAATATCGCGACTTGTGTCATGTCTTTCTTCATGGGGCGCAGTACCCTTTCATTAGGTGGCTATACGATCCAATGTAGGAAGTGTCAATCATCAATTGCGCACACGCAGCTCTCATGAGCGATACGTGGAAAGCGGGGGCCTACCCCTTTGCTTTTCGCGGCGCTTTTCGCGGCGCTTTTCGCGGCGCTTTTCGCGGCGTCTCTCGGCTTAATCATCCCGATGCCGATGCCGATGCGACGAGGCGACGGGGCACGGCGCCTCCAGCCGCGGCCGCGGCGCGAGGGGGGCTTGCCCACTCCTTCGCCCGCATCGGCGTCGGTCCCGTGGCTCGCACTCGGGAGCGGGCCCCGCCGGCTCGGCGAGGCTTCGCCTCGAGTCTGCCCCCCTCGGGCTGCGCCCGCCAAGCCTATGCGCAAGATTGCGCAGGGTTTGGTGCGCGTGGTGCTTCTCACTCGACAGCACAAAACTTATTACCGTGTGTTTACCCCAAAGGGGGTCTCGCGCGGGTTACGTGCTTGTTTCGCCTGGCCTGTTTTTGACGTTCGACCTCGAATTGTCTTCAAGGTGGCGGTAATTTCTCCGCCGGCTTTCCTCCCTGGCACGCTCGCCGGCGTCCTTGGCGAGCTTGGCACGCGAGCGAGCAAGGGCACGCGCGCCTCGTCTTGCGCGTGTACCCCCGCGGCGCGACGTGCTACGGCAACCGTCGCGAGGCGATAATGTTTCGGAATGGTACAGCCGCGCATGCCGCGGCGTTGGCCGTCATCGCGTGCCTGGGCCTCTCGTGCGACAAGGAACGCGTCGCGCCGAACACGTCCCACGTCGAGAATGCCGTGCAGGATCCCGCCGTTGCCCCCGCATCTTCTTCGCCCTCGGCCGCTACCGGGGCAGCAGGGGCCGTGTCCCCAGCGCTTGTTTCGCGCCTCATCTTGCGAGCAGTGGCGACCGAAGGCCGTCCGCACAAAGACGAGTGGGATCGCGCCGCGGATTTGGCACTCGCCATTCGCGCGCGCGTCGAACTGCTCCGCGCTCGCGTCGTACCCGCTGAACAGGTGTCGACCATCCGAGATCGGGCCCTTGCAGCCGCATCGCTTGTCCTAAGCTACGAGGTTCGGGGCAACATCGGGCAGTCCTATGCGGGCCCAGACGTAGGCGACGCGCGGGGTTGGGGCACGTCCAAGTCGATCAAACTCGGCACCGTCGCGGCCGACAAGGCCGTCGACGCATATACGACGTCGACGACGCTCGGCGGCCTCGCCGATCTCGCAGAATTCGAGGCCTCCCAGGGGAACCGCAGTGGGGCCGCCGACCTTTTCGCGAAGATCGCGCCCATCGCCGATCACTGGATCGAGCACCGCATGTTCGACATCCCCGGCGGCTCGGGTCGCTCGTGGGAGAAGATCGTGACGGTCGATCCCGCGATCCACCACTACGTCGTCTACAACACCGACGCGGAGTTCTCCCGCGATCTCGCGATCCTGGCAAGCGTCGCGCGCACCCTCGGCGACGGCACGCGCGCCGCGACCTACGAGAACGTCGCAATCTCCGTAGGCAAGCGGCTGCGGGACACCCTCATTGCCCCGATTCTCGAGGGGGGCCCCCACCCCGAGCGATGGGCCTATGCACTCGAACTGCGCGACGACCAGCTCACCTTCCAGAGGGTCGAGGACTCGAACCACGCTTCCTTCACGCTGGATTTCATTGCGCTCGCCGTCGAACGCAACCTAGGCGGGATATTCACGAGGAGCCAGCTGAACGGCCTTGGCACGATTCTGGACGCCTCCCTCTTCGTTAAGTCACCGGAGGGCGGGCCCGCATACAGCGTCTTCGTCAATCCAGCCGAGACCTCAAACTTCGGTGTCCGTAATAAAAAGAAGATCAAGAACTTCACTTTTGCGGCCGAAGGAGACTCGACGACCGAGGTCGCGTCCTGGTGGAAGGAACTCGCCGGACCGTCGAGGGATCTAGACTTGGGGCTCTCCATCCGCACCTCTTGGGGCTGGTCGGAGGCGGTGAGCGACCGACCGGCGGTGCTCGACCAGATCGGCCAGTATCTCGAGGCGGAGGCGCGCTGCGGTCAGAACGAACAGGCGGCCAACGTGTTTCTGTCGTTTGCGGTGTGGACTCGCGTCAAGCAGGGCGCGTAGGATTCGCGAGCTGCCGGTACCCCTGTAAAATTCTGTCGATGACGTACGACGTTCGGGCTGCCGTCTGCCCCGTGCTCGGGCACCGGCCGAGACCGCACAGGTCGTCGACGACCATCTGGATGAGAGGCTGCTGAACATGGGCGGGGTGAGCGATGAAACGCTCTTCGACCCCGCGCGATGTGGTGAGTCGCACCGGCCCATCCGCGAACAACGAAACCTCCAGGGTGCCCTTGTCGCCCGAGATCTCGACGACATCGACGCTGGACTGCGCCAGAAAGCAGAAAACGCCCGAGCCAACGGCACCGGACCCAAACCGCAGCGCGCAGCTCACGGTGTCCTCGGCGAGGTAGAGGGCAGCTTGATTCGAGGCGACGCCGGTAGCCTCGGCGATGGGCCCGAGGACCCAATCGAGGAAGTCCAGCGCGTGGCTGCCCAGATCGACGAAGCGTCCGCCGCCGGACACCTCGGGGACGACCCGCCAGGGAAGATGGTCGACGTCGCGTTCGGCGTCGGCCACGGGCCTCGTCAGCGTCACGCGGACGAAGCGCGGGACCCCGATGGCGCCACCGTCGACGAGCTCCTTGACCGCGCAAAACCGCGGCAGTGCACGCCGATAGTACGCGACGAAGAGCGGCAGGCCGGCAGCCTCGAAGGCGCGGTTCATCCGAACGCACTCGTCGTGCGTCCTCCCCATCGGCTTCTCGACGTAGGCGGCCTTGCCGGCGCGAGCGCAGGCGAGCGCGTATTCGCAGTGCGAGTCCGGCGGCGTCGCGATGTAGACGGCATCGACGTCGGGGTCGGCGATGAGCGCCGCGGCGTCGTCGTACCAGCGTGCAGCGCCGTGCCGGCGCGCGTAGTCTTGCGCCCTGTCGCCTCGGCGACTCATGACGGCCATGAGCGTGGACCGCTCGGCGCGTTTCAACGCCGGTCCGCTCTTCGTCTCGGCGACGTTTCCGCAGCCGAGCATTCCCCACCGGACGGGCGATGCGCACACGCGAGTCATGAGAGTTCCGTCTTTCATGCCATGGCGCCCGCTCTCGCGAAAGCGTCTCCCCAATTGATTCACGATGATTGACGAGCCAGCCTCGCGTGGTAAGGCACACGATACCGATGCTGACCGCGATCCGGAACTACGGCCTATTCGCCGTAGGGATGCTCGTCGGCTGCGGAGCGGTCGTCTGCTGCGCAACGGTCGCGGATAACTCGGTCGGCGTCGGCGTGTCTCCCGGCTCGTCCACCTCCCCCAGCTCCGACGGCGGCACCGAGGCCGGCTCGATGCCCTGCCCGACCCCGTCCCTCTCCGATTTCGAACAGACCCTCGACGCGGCAACCGTGCCCCCGGTGCCCTACGTATCCAAGACCTGCACGACCCCCGCCGTCTCTTCAACGGTTCACGACGGCCTAGGGCTGATCACGATCAGCGGCCCGGCAACCTGCACGTTGTCGGATCTTTACGGGCTCCAGGGGGACGAGGCCTTCATGACGACGGAGAACAGCTTGCCGATACCGACGCAGCCCCTGACATGCAACGGGTCGTCATGTCCCCTCTCTCAAGGCACGACGGTCTGGACGCTCGGTTGGAGCATCGAGCTCGTGTCGGGGGGGGCTCTCTTTCTACAAGGCTCGACGGGGGGTGGCGGCGCAGGCGACGCGGGCAGCGAATGCAGTGCAGGAGCTCTCGATACACTTCAACTCGCGGCCGCGGATCCGGAGGCGGGCGTGCTCAATCCCGTGAACATCGAGGCGAACTACGGCTACATCGATATCCAGTCGATGCACGTCACTTCTTCGGCTTCGGATGAGCAGGGACCGCGCCCGTTCATCCTCGCGCGGTCCGGCTCCAGCGACGGGGGGCTCGAAGAATCGCGGATGGACGTGAGGGACAGCGAGATAGACCACCTCGGCTGGAACGCGGACGACCAGTATGGCCTGGTGTGGAAGCTCGCCGAGGAGGTGCCCTTCGACAACGCACGCGTCTACGGCGACGTCACGGGGAGCTGCCTCCACAACAATTACTATGGCCTCTATTCGTTCGGCGCCGAGCACATGCGGATCATCGACAACCAGATCTACAGCAACCTTGGGTACGGACTCTCTTCGCACACGCAGTCGGACCACATGTGGATCGCGAGCAACGTGATCCACGACAACGGCGACGACGGCATCAGCCTCGTGGACCAATGCAATTTTGGCGTCGTCGAGAACAACACGCTCCAGAATAACCAGGGAAACGGCCTCTTTTTGCACGAGGAGGACTTCTTCGAGACGGTCGCCGGCAATCAGGCCTCGCACAACATGACGGCCGGGTTCAACTTGTTCGACTCGACGGGGAACGTCGTGTGCGGCAATCAGGGCACGAGCAATCAGGACGGCATCGACGTCACCGAGGGAAGCTCGGACAACGCGATCTTCGGAAATGTTCTGTCGATGAACAGCCGCTCCGGGATCTACGTCTATTCGGGGACGGAGATGTCGAATAGCGGCATCACACGGCCCTCCGGGAATCAGATCGCCGGCAACGACATCAACGGCAACACGACATCCGTGCAGATCGAAGGGGCAGACAACAACGTCTTCCAGGACAACCAGCTCATCAACTCGCCCGCGATCGCCCTCGCGCTCGACGACGGCCTCGACAACGTGTTCGCCGGCAACACCGTCCCTGCCGGCGTGAGCTCGCTGTTCACCACCGTGGGCGCCGGCAGCGTGGGCTCGGTGACGACGATCTCTGGCTTCCCGGCGAATGAGTCGATCACCGTCAACGTCGATATGACGAGCACGGTCCTCGTGAACGACGCTTCGGGGCGTGTGTACTCGACGACGCCGTCGCTCCCGACGTCCGTCAGCGATGCCGGATCGTCGATCACGGTGACTTACGCTGCGACGAACGCGTCCGGGTCGTGCGAGATTGACAGCCTGCCTCTTCGAGTGAGCGCCCCCTCGGCCACGGTGACGAACGTAAATTACTCGACCGGCGTGTCGAAGTGGTATGTGACGGCGCCCGCCGACACCCTGATGCACTTCACGCTCGAGGGCCTGACGCCGACCACGGTTTACCATGCCACGGTGAACGAAACGACGATCACGGACACGCCAGCCGGGGCCAATGGGCTGCTCGAGTTTGGGTGCCTCGCCCCCGCCGGGGCGATGCCCTTCGTGGTGCGGGTGGCGCCGGAGCCATGAAGGCCGCCCGTCGCGGGCCGCGGATCGGCCGAAGAATGACCGCGCTGGTCGCCGCGATCGCGTGGCCCATGCTGAGTGCGCTGCCGAGTTGCGGCACGAGCGCGAGCCACACGGAGTCCATGGCACAACAGGTCTGCGCCGAGGCCTGTGCCAAGCAGCTCGAATGCAGCGAGGCGGGGGCCGCCAGCGTGAACTGCGACACCCTGTGCACCTCGCTGCAAACACAGTCGCAGAGCGTCGCGATCGCGGGTTGCGATCTTCAGACGTACTTGGGCCTCGAGGAGGCGTGCGTGCAGGGCGCCTGCGAGGAGCTCGCAGGTTGCCAACAGCACGCCGCGGCGATGTGCGGCGGCGTACCCGACGCGTCGGCGGAGGCGGAGGTCGAGGCCTCGATGGAGGACGTCGCCGAGCAGGACGCCTCGGAGGAGGAGGACGGCGAGGCTTCGACCGCCACGGACGACTGCGAGAGCTGCTACAACGCCCAAAAGTGCTGCCAGGCCGCGAACGGCGCCGCGTCCATGTGCGACGCCTTCGAAAAAGGGACCTGCGAGACCTACTACGGCAACTACGACGTCAATCCGGTCCAGTACACGACCTACGTGACAGCCTGCCAGTCGGAAGTCTCGGCCGTCATGGAGATCGGGACGATCCAGGGGTGCCAATGAGCGAAGCCGCGCGGCATCACAGCGCGACGATGTAAGGCCCCTCCGGTATGCCGGAATCGGAGTCGGGGCCCTGGCCGTCGACTCCGTAGTTGTTGGGTCCCCAGCACTGGACCGAGCCGTCCGTCATCAGCGCGCAGGCATTGCTGTCACCCACGTCGATCGCCGTCGCACCCGTCGTCAATAGAGTGGCCGGCGGAGCGACGCAGTACGGGGGCGCGGACAGGAGCACGGACGCGCCGCTATCTTCCGGCGGCCCCTCCTCGGTGACCGGGTCGGGACACCGCACGCCTACGGTGGTCGAGTCGAACGGCCCGGCGCCCCAGCACTGGACGACGCCGCCCGAGGACAAAGCGCAGGTGCCGTATCCGCCGGCGGCGATCGCGGTGATACGGGAGAGGCCGGGCACGGCCGTCGGGACCGGGCACGTCGAACCCGCACCCGCGTCGCCGCAGGCCAGCGTTCCGAGCTGGGCTTCCGCGTTGCTGCCCCAGCAGACGACGGAGCCGTTGCCGAGGAGCGCGCACGCGTGTTCGTTGCCCTCGGCGATCGCGGTGGCGCCGGTCAAGCCGGGGATGGGCGCCGGCCCATAGTCGGGACACTGGTCGATCACGCACGTGATTGCGCCCCAGCAGCTCACCGCCCCGCCTGAGACCACGGCACAAGCGGCGCCCAGGCCCGTGGCCACCGCCGTGGCGACCTCTCCTGCGTCGACCGGCGGCATCGACGAGCTCACGATGCCGCCGTGGCATTGCACGTCGCCGCCGGGCATCAACGCGCAGAGCGAGTCCGAGCCGACGCCCCCCATGGATAGGGACTTCGCGCCGGCAAGGCTCGGCACGACGACGGGCGTCGTGTAGTCGGTGGCCGTCGGCGCGACCGTGAAGACGTCCATGCCCCAGCACTCGACAGACGCGTCGGACAGCATCGCGCAAGTGAGCTCTCCCTTGGAGGCGATGGCCATCACTCCCGACAGCCCGGGGACGACGGCGGGCGTCGTGACGATCGGCGCCGCGACCTGGCTGCCGACGCCCCAGCACTCGACGGTATGGTCGGTAAGGAGGGCGCACGCGTGATAGGCACCGACGGCCACGGAAAGCGCCTTGAGGCCGGTGGGGTGGCTGCCTGCGTCGGCGGCCGCATCCTGGTTGGTCTGCTGGACCTGCGGCGTCGAGCCCCCCGACGACGTGCCGCAGCCAAACGACCACGCCGCGCCCAATAGAGCGGCGGTCGCAATCGTGGAACGCGCAAGGCCCAGCACGATACCTCCGAGCACGATACCCGGCGCGGGCCTCACATCACATAGAAGTTTCCGCTCATCGTGAGGAGCGTCAAGAAGCCAACCGTCCCGTGATAGTAGGAGTAGTTTTGCCCCCCGAGCGGGCCCCGATTGGCGCTGTCGAGCACCACCTGCCAGCCGGCGTTGATGAACGATTGATTGCTGGCGCTGGCCATGGCCCCGACAACCGCGGGGCCGACGAGCCCGACGGAGAAGTTGGTGGTGAACGGGGTGCCGTTCAGGTTGTACTGATCGACGAGCTGATCGAGGCCTCCACCCGAGGTGGCTCCCGCGCCCGTGAGGCTCGTGAAGAAAGCCGTCATGGGGGCCAGGAAGGTTGCCGCCTCGGTGCGCCCGTTCCAGCAATAGTCGAGGCCGATGTGCAACGGCACCTGGTTGGCGTCGTAGCCGTAGACCTGATCATTCGAATCGCCGTCGCCGTTCGAGCCAGGCAGCGTGCAATCCTCGCCGCACCACTCCGGAACGAGCCCGGTGGTCCCGTTGGCGACCGCGTCGAGCGCCGCATAAACCGCGGTGGTTACCGACGCCCATGGGTGCGTGCTGTCGACGGTCGCAAACGTCGGATAGTAGGCCGGCAGAAAATACCCCGTATTCGTGACGTCTTCGCTCGTCGAATTGCCGTACGCCGACCCGCCCGTCGGCAGATCGCTCGTCGCGTCCATGTCGTAAGTCCAGATATCCGCCAACATCGCGGCACCGGCCGACGCATAGC
>Ga0302326_10007134_pt1 | contig 24964 bp, 21 predicted proteins | sample Palsa_T0_3_FD_202264 | JGI IMG/M metagenome (GOLD analysis project Ga0302326, IMG submission 202264) | Peat permafrost microbial communities from Stordalen Mire near Abisko, Sweden - Palsa_T0_3 | ecosystem: Environmental > Terrestrial > Soil > Palsa > Peat permafrost | place: Sweden: Abisko... | reverse complement strand
ACTGCTTCCGCGGCGGCGCCGGCACGCTCGATTCGGAGGCGCGGCCGAGCGCCGTGTTCCGCGACGCGGTGGCGCGCGGCGTCAAGCTCGATATCGGCCATTCGGGCGGCGATTTCCATTTCGGCACGGCGCGGCGGCTGCTCGATTTCGGCTTCCTGCCCGACACCATCTCGACCGACCTCAACGTCTTCAACGTCGACCACCCGGTGCGCTCGCTGCCGCAGACCATGAGCAAGCTGTGGGCGCTCGGCGTCCCGCTCGACAGGGTGATCGCCATGGTGACGACCAACCCGGCGCGCCAGATCCACCGCGCGCACGAGCTCGGCAGCCTGGCACCCGGGCGCTGCGCCGACGTCTCGGTGCTGCGGGTGGTCGAGGGCAAGCGCGTGCTGTCGGACGGCCACGAGACCATCACGGCGGAGCGCGCCCTCGAAGCGGTCGGCTGCCTGCGCGCCGGCACCTGGATCGAGACCCGCGTGCCGTCGCTGGAGGCCGCGGCATGACGCAACCGACGGCCGCCGACGCGCAGGAGCCGAAGGCGTTCTATGCCGGGCTTCTCGCCGAGCTGGCGGCGCGCCGCGCCGCGATCGCGCCGACCCGGCAGAGCTTCGGTCCGCCGCGCAAGCTGTCGCGCGCCGAGCTGGTCGAGTGGCTGAAATTCCAGGCCTGGTACGAGCTCGAGGCGGCCGGCTTCATCGGCAGCTGGCTCGACGACGTCAAGGAGCCCGAGGCGTTTCTCGGTTTGGCGCGCCAGGTGTCCGACGAGGCGCGGCACTACACGCTGTTCCGGCACCATCTCGAAAGCTTCGGCGGCTCGCTCGAGGGCTGGGTGCCGGAGCCCGAGTGGGTCGCCTGGGTGTCCGAGTTCTACCGCGCTGGCAACGACACGTTGGAGCGCATCGCGGCGCACAACATCACCGGCGAGCTGGGCGCCATGCAGGCCTTCGAGACCCTGATGCCGCGGGTGCCCGAATCGACCCGACGGCTGCTCCGCAAGGTGACGCCCGACGAGCGCTTCCATGTCGCGCTCGGCCGCGTTGTCGTCCAGCGCTACGCCGTCACGGCGGATGCCCAGGCGCGCGTGCGCCAGCGCGTGATCGGCGCCTTCGAGCTCGAGCAGGCCGGCCGCGCCGCCTTCGAGCGCCGGATGGCGACGCTGAGCTAGCCGCATGGCGGATACCGTCGCGAGCGCGGCGCCCGATGCCGCCGTTTCCTATCGCCGCTATGTCTGCGCGGTGTGCGGGTTCATCTACAATGAGGCGCTCGGCGATCCCGACGAGGGTTTTGCGCCGGGCACGGTTCGAGGACATTCCCGATGATTGGGAATGCCCGGAATGCGGCGTCTCGAAGCGCGACTTCCGGCTGCTGGTCGTCTGATCAGAGACGCGCCTCGAAGAACGCGATCAGCGCCTGGTTGAAGGTCTGATGGAACGCCGCCCGGTCGAAGCCGGGCGGATCGCGGCAGATCTCCGGCGCGACCGCCGCCAAGCCGGCGCTGCACGGCGCCAGGAAGGAGAAATGCCCGGCGCCCGGCACGAGCCGGTCGTCGGGCGGATTCGGCAGCTCGCGACGGACGATCGCCGTATTCCATTCGTCGACCACGATCGTCTCCTCTGCAGCGCGCCAGATCTGCAGCGGCAGAGTGACCGCTGCCAGCCCCGCGCGGGTGAACCCGTAGCCGACCGCCGGCGCCGCCGCGGCGGCGGCCTTGATGCGCCCGTCATGCACCCAGACGACCGGCGTCGCGGGCGGCGCGATCCGCGCGCCGCCGCGCTGCTTGATCTGCGCGCAAGCCCAATCGTCCGGATGCGCCGGGCAGAACGCGGCCACGAGATCGAGATCGAGCACGCCGCCCGTCACCAGCACCACGGTCGCGCCGCCGGCCGAATGGCCGAACATGCCGATGCGCGCCGGATCGACATGGTCGCGCCCGGGCCACGCGCCGAGCACGTAGTCGATCACGCGCGCGATATGGCGCGGCCGATCGGTGAAATTCCGCCAAGTGAAGGCGTAGCTCTGATCCCGGTAATTGTCGCCCGTGTGGGTCACAGCAGTGACGATGAAGCCGGCTTCGGCGAGCGCCAGCGCGGTGTCGTAATGGCCGCCGGCCCAGCCGCCGGTGCCGTGCGAGATCACGATCAGGGGATGCAGCCCGCCGGCGATCGGACCGCCGACAGCGACGCTCTGCTGCGACAGGCCGAGCGTCTGCGGCGCGACCGGGGCGTCGCTCGGATACCATAGCGCGACCTCGAGCGGCTTGTCGTCGGGATCGGGCGCCGACTGCCACTGGAAACCGACCGCGCCCGCCGGCCCTGCCATCAAGGCGTAGCAGGTGCCAAGCACGGCGAGCCAGCGCATCTTCGGCCACCGCATCGGGCCTTCCTCCAGTCGCGTCGAGCCCGGCAGGCTCAGGAATTCGCCAGGATGAAATTGCGGACGATCGGATAGATCTGGGTCTGCCACCGCCGCCCGGCGAACACGCCGTAATGGCCGACGCCGGCCTGCACGTAATGACGCTTCATATAAGGCCGGATGCCGCTGCACAGCTCCTGGGCGGCCAAGGTCTGGCCGACCGCGCAGATGTCGTCGCGCTCACCCTCGACGGTGAGCAAGGCGGTGCGGCGGATCGCCCGCGGCTCGACCAGCTCGCCGCGCGACAGCAACTTTCCGAGCGGCAGCAGATGCTCCTGGAACACCGCGCTGACGGTCTGCAGATAGAAATCGGCCGGCAGGTCCATCACGGCGAAATACTCGTCATAGAACTTGCTGATCGCCTCGGCCTTCTCGGTCTCGCCCTTGACGAGATGGTCGTAGAGATCGCGATGCGCCTTGAGATGGCGCTCGAGATTCATGCTCATGAAGCTCGCGAGCTGCACGAAGCCGGGATAGACCCGCCGCATCGCGCCGCGGTAGCGCAGCGGAACCCAACCGATCAAGTTGCGCTCGAACCATTCGATCGGGTGCTGCATTGCCAGCTCGTTGACCTTGGTCGGGCTGACGCGCGTGTCGATCGGGCCGGCCATCAGGGTCATGCTGCGCGGCTGCGCCGGATTTTCCTCCTGCGCCATCAAGGCGGCCGCGGCGAGCACGGCGACCGACGGCTGGCACACCGCGATGACGTGCGCACCCGGGCCGAGCGTCTCGATGAAGCCGATGACGTGGTCGATGAAGTCGTCGAAGTCGAAATTGCCGTCGCTCAGCGACACGCTGCGCGCATTGTGCCAATCGGTGATGTAGACGTCGTGATCGGGCAGCAGGGTCTCGACGGTGTTGCGCAGCAGGGTCGCGAAATGGCCCGACATCGGCGCCACCAGCAGGACCCGGGTCTGCTCGGTCTGGACGTCCTTCTTGAACCGCAGCAGGGTGCCGAATGGCCGGACCTGGACCGGCTGCTCGGTCACCGCGACCTCCTGGTTGCCGACCCGCACCGTCTCGATGCCGTAGGACGGCCGCTCGTGGGTCAGCCGGACATTGGCGAGCAGCTGGTTGAGCGCCGCCACATTGCGCAGAAGCGGGGTGCGCGGCGCCTCGGGCGCCGGCCCACCGAGCGCGGCCGCCACCATGCCGGACAGCGCCCGCGTCGGCCCCAGGACGTCGACCTGCGCCTGATAGGCCTGATAGATCATCCGCTGACCGACCCGTCTGTGACCGTGCGGCCGGCCCGTCCGAAGACCGCGACCCCGCGCCGGCGAGCCTAGAACAACTCGTGTTGCACTGCGATATGAATATGAGTAGTGATCAGAAATTGGCTCGTTGTCTCGGTTTTGCAATGCGGTAGGCGGCGCCCAGAAATCGAGCATTCCCGCGGCCCTGGACGGCGGGGGGCGCCTCGGGCCATGGTTTGACGGATCCCGGCGCGGCGCAAGGGGCGCCGAAGGACCGGAACGGGAGCGCGAAGATGGCCGAGGCCACCCTGACGATCAGCAGCAAGAACTACTCGTCCTGGTCGCTGCGCGGCTGGCTGCTCTGCAAGATGGCCGGGCTGGCGGTCGAGGAGAAGCTGCTGCCGGTCGACGATCCGTCGACCCGTGCCGAGCTGTTGCTCTTATCGCCGTCCTTCCTGGTGCCCTGCCTGACCCATGACGGCATCGAGATCTGGGACACCTTGGCGATCGGCGAGTATCTCCACGAGCTGAAGCCCAAGGCCGGGCTGCTGCCGTCCGACCGCGCCGCCCGCGCGCGCTGCCGCTCGGTGTCGGGCGAGATGCATTCCGGCTTCGCGAGCATGCGCTCGGCGCTGCCGATGAACCTCAAGGCCCACCATCCGAAATTCAAGGTGTGGGCCGGCGCGCAGGCCGACATCGACCGCATCTTCGCGATCTGGCGCGACTGCCTGGCCGCGTCGGGCGGCCCGTTTCTGTTCGGCAAACTCTGCATGGCGGACGCCATGTACGCCCCGGTGGTGACCCGCTTCCGGACTTACGACGTCAAGCTCGACGCGGTGTGTGCCGGCTATGGCGAGCGCATCATGGCGCTGCCCGCAATGGCCGAATGGGTCGCCGCCGCCCAGGCCGAGCCCGATGATCTCGAGGAGCTCGAGGTCGAGTTCTGAGGGCGCGCGTTTCCAACCTCTCGGCACCTCCGATCGTCATCCTCGGCCTTGTGCCGAGGATCCACGCCTTTTGAAGATGCGGGGGCTGTGCGACGAAAGTCGTGGATGCTCGGGATAAGCCCGAGCATGATGATTGACGGTGTGGAAACGCGACTCACGACAGCGCTACACCCTCGACGATGCGTGGCAGGAGGTCCAACAGTGACGCCATAATGGCGGCGGCATTCGACTTGTAGTCGGCTTCCTGGCGGCGCGCGTCGTGCGCTCCGGGCTCCAGCGGCACGTCGGAGATGCCGCGCAGCACGGCCCAGCGCACCCGATTGAGCGCGCAGACGGCCGCGATCGCGCCGGATTCCCAATCGGCGCCGAGCGCGCCCTGGGATCGCAGGTCGGCGAGGATATCGAACGTCATGTCGCGATCGGCGCTCGCGATCGGGCCGCGATGAATCGGCAGGTCCGCCAGGGTCAGCCACGCGGTGTCGGCGACGACGGTGTGCCCCATCTCGGGCCGCCGATCGTGGCAATCATATTGAATCGTCTTGGTGGCGACGATGATGTCGCCGACGCCGAGACCGGGCGCGACGCCGCCACACGTCCCGAGCACGATCAACGGATTCACCTGCCAACGATCGATAGCGAATTGGCAGGCGCCGGCGGCGCGCGTTTTGGTCCGTCGGCTGTGGAAGAACACACAGTCGCGGCCGCCGACCGTCGATGGGAAGAATTCGCCGTACGGGTAGAGCTGTACAAGATCCGACGGCACCGCGAGACGCGGCTTGGCGGCGCGCCACTCGGTGCCGGAGCAGATCTGAATCCCGATCGGCATCGTGTTTCGGTCAGCCGCTGTTGCGCAAGCCCGCGGCGATGCCGTTGATGGTCAGATGGATGCCTGCGGTGACGCTCGTGTCGCCGTCGCCGGCGCGATGGCGCTTGAGCAGCTCGATCTGCACGTGGTTGAGTGGATCGAGATAGGGAAAGCGGTTGCGGATCGAGCGCGCCAACAGCGGATTGCGCTCGAGCAGCACGCGCTGGTCCATGATGCTCAGCAGGGCGTCGATCGAGGCGCGCCACTCGGCGCTGAGCCGGCGGAAGATCGCCCGACGCAGCGCTTCATCCTCGACCAGCTCGGCATAGCGCGACGCGATGCCGATGTCGCTCTTGGCCAGCACCATGTCCATGTTGGACAGCAGGGTCTCGAAGAATGCCCAGTCGCGATACATCGCCCGCAGCATCGGCATGCCGTCGTCCGGATGGGCGGCCAGGAACGCCTTGACGGCGCTGCCGAAGCCGTACCAGCCGGGCAGCATCAGGCGACATTGCGCCCAGCCGAACACCCACGGGATGGCGCGCAGATCCTCGATGCGCCGGGACTTGGTGCGCGAGGCCGGCCGGCTGCCGAGATTGAGATTGGCGATCTCGGCGATCACCGTGGATTCCCAGAAATACTGCTCGAAGCCCTCGGTCTCGTAGACCAGGTTGCGATAGGCGGCAAAGGCGTGGCCGGACAGCGCCTCGAGCGCCGCCAGCCATTCTGGGCGCGGTGCCGACTGGCCGGACGGCAGCAGGCTCGCCTCCAGGGTGGCGGCGGCGAGGATCTCGAGGTTGCGCCGGCCCAGCTCGGGGTTGGAGTATTTCGCGGCGATCACCTCGCCCTGCTCGGTGACCCGGATCGTGCCCTGCACCGCGCCGCCGGGCTGGGCCAGGATCGCCTGATAGCTCGGGCCGCCGCCGCGCCCGATCGAGCCGCCACGGCCGTGGAACAGCCGCAGCCGCACGCCGTGGCGCTTGAACACCTCGATCAGGGCCAGCTCGGCCTTGTAGAGCTCCCAGCCCGAAGTCAGGAAGCCACCGTCCTTGTTGCTGTCCGAATAGCCGAGCATGACCTCCTGCAGTCGGCCACGGCTGTCGAGCAGTCTGGCATATTCGGGCAGGCCGAGCAGCGCATCCATCACGCTGCTGCAATGGCGCAGATCGTCGATGGTCTCGAACAGCGGCACGATATTGACGTCGAGCGCGCCCTCGCGCGGCCGCAACAGGCCGGCCTCCTTGAGGAGCAGCGCGACCTCGAGCACGTCGGACACGCCGTCCGCCTTCGAGATCACGTAGTTGGGCACGGCTTCCTGGCCGTAGCGGCGATGCGCCTCGGCCGCCTCGCGCACGATTGCGATCTCGCCGGTGGTCGCCTCGCTATAGTCGATGTAGCGCGAATAGAGCGGCCGCGCCGAGACGATCTCGCTGCGCAGCAGCGCGATCCGCCCCGCCTCGTCGCGCCCGAGATAATCGGTGCCGGGCGCGGCGGTCTCGAGCAGCTCGCCGACCGTGCGCTCGTGAACGTCGGCGTTCTGCCGCAGATCGACGCCGGCGAGGTGGAAACCGAACACGTCGACCGCGCGGCGCAGACGGCGCAACCGGCCGCGCGCCAGCGGCGTCGCGCGATTGGCGGTCAGCGAGGCGTCGACGATGTCGAGATCGGCGCGCAGCTCGTCTGGCGTCGCGTATGGCGGCGCATCGCCGACCGCGTGGCGCATCGAAGCGACATCGTCGAGCGCGCGGGCGGTCGCGGCGAGCCGCGCATAGGCGCCCGAGATGGCAAGGCGATAGGGCTCGTCGGCGCGCCGCGGCGAGCGGTCCGGCGAGCGCTCGGCGAGCACCTCCAGCGCCTCGGTCACCGGCACCAGCTGCGTATCGAGCGACAGCTCGCCGCCCAGCTCGTGCAACTCCTCGAGCAGGAAGCCGAGCGCGCGCCGGCTCTGCAGGCGCAGCGCCTGGCGCAGCGAGTCGGCGGTGACGAACGGGTTGCCGTCGCGATCGCCGCCGATCCAGCTGCCGAGCCGCAGGAACGACGGCAGCGCGTATTTTGAAGGCGCTCGCGCCCCCGGCTGCCGCGCTCCCTCGAGCGCCGCCACCTGGTCCTCGAGCGCGCCGTAGAGCAGCGGCAGCTCGCGCAGGAAGGTGTAGTCGTAATAGGATAGGCCGTTGGCGACCTCGTCGACGACCTTGAGCCGGGTGCGGCGCAGGATGCTGGTCTGCCACAAGGTCAGCACGGCGCGGCGCAGCGCTTCCTCGCTGGCCGCGTGCTCGTCGGGCGTCAGCGCGACGCGGTCGCGCTCGGCGAGCAGGGCGGCAACCTCCATCTCGCGGTCGATCGTGCTCTTGCGGCGCACCTCAGTGGGGTGCGCGGTCAGCACCGGACTGACCAGCGCCCCGGCGAAGAATTCGCGCAGCTCCTGGTCCGACACGCCGGCCTCGCGCACCCGGGTCAGCGCGTGCGCCAGGGTGCCGGCGCGCGGCGCCGAGTTGGCCAGCGCATGCGCACGCGTGCGCCGGATGTGATGCTGGTCCTCGGCGATGTTGGCGAGATGCGAGAAGAAGCTGAAGGCGCGGATCACCGAACGCGCATGCTCGCGCGGCATCCCGTCGAGGGTCGCCTCGAGCTCGCGGCGGCCCGCCTCGTCGCCGTCGCGATGGAACCGGATCGAGGTCTGGCGGACGCGCTCGACCAGCGCGAACACGGCCTCGCCCTCCTGCTCGCGGACGGTATCGCCGAGCATCCGGCCGAGCAGCCTGATGTCGTCGCGCAGCGGCAGGTCCTTCGCCGGAATCTCGGTCGTGCTCATGCGCGGCTCCCCTGCCCCCCAGCCCCGGTCGGCCCGGCTTCGCCATGCAATATGCCTTCCAAATCCCGACCGTGCACCTATCGGGTGCTGCCGCTCGAGTGAGACCGCCCCTGCCCGTCGGATTGTTCATGCTCTAAGCTTGGGCGTCCGGCCAACACGGGAGGCGGCGATGGAATTCGGCGCGGCGATGTTCTTCACCGATTATTCGATGCGGCCGGACGAGCTCGCCACAGCGCTCGAGGCGCGCGGTTTCGAGTCGCTGTGGGCGCCCGAGCATTCCCATATCCCGCTGGCACGCAGCTCGCCCTGGCCGTCGGGCGGCGAGCTGCCGAAGAAATATTACGACGTGATGGATCCGTTCGTCAGCCTGACCGCGGCCGCGATGGCCACGACCAAACTCAAGATCGCGACGGGGATCTGCCTGGTCGTGCAGCGCGACCCGATCCAGACCGCCAAGCTGGTCGCCTCGATCGACCAGATCTCAGGTGGCCGCTTCCTGTTCGGCGTCGGCGCTGGCTGGAACGCCGACGAGATGGCCGACCACGGCACGGTCTACAAGACGCGCTTCTCGCTGATGCGCGAGCGGCTCGAGGCGATGACGGCGATCTGGACCCAGTCGAAGCCGGAATATCACGGAAAGTTCGTCGATTTCGGGCCGATGATGACCTGGCCCAAGCCGGTCCAAAAACCCCACCCGCCGATCCTGGTCGGCGGCAATTTCCCGCACGGCGCGCGGCGCGCGCTGGCGTTCGGCGACGCCTGGATGCCGCATGCCAGCCGGCCTGACTATCCCGACGTCGCCGAGTTCCTGCCGCGCTTCCGCCAGATGGCCGCCGAGGCCAATCGCGATCCCACCGCCGTGCCGATCACGATCTTCGGCGCCCCCGAGGAGCCCGATCGGCTGAAGCGCTACCGCGATCTCGGCATCGCGCGAACGGTCGTCAGCCTGCCCTCCTCCAAGCGAGACGAGATCCTGCCGATCCTCGACCGCTGGGTCGAGATGGCGCGCCAGGCGCGCGCATGACCGCGCTACAGATCGAGCACGAGCGGGTCGGTCTTGCTGCCCGAGCAGCAGATCATGATGGTGCGGTTGGCGGCGCGCTCGCGTTCGCTCAGCACCGTGTCGCGATGGTCGGGCTCGCCTTCGAGCACGACCGTCTCGCAGCTGCCGCATAAGCCTTCGCGGCAGGAGAACGGCGCGGTCAAGCCGGCGATCTCGAGCGCCTCCAGGACCGACTGACCCGGCGGCACCGCGATCGAGCGGCCGGCGCGCGCGAGTCGGACCGTGAAGCCGCCGATCGGCGCGGGCGCATCCTTGGGCTTGAAATACTCGACATGGGCGCGGCCGCGCCCCTGAGTCGCCGCCTCGAAGGCGTCGAGCATCGGGCGCGGACCGCAGCAATAAAGCTCGGTGCCTTGTGCCACCCTTGCGACCAGCGCGGCGACGTCCGGCATCGCGCCGCCCGGCTCGCCGTCGAACGCGAACTCGATCGCGGCGCCCTGCGCCTGGAGCGCGCCCAGCTTCGCATAGAAGGCGGCGACTCCGCGCGTGCGCGCGCCATAGACCAGCTCCCACGAGCGGCCGAGCGCGACCAGGCGCTGGATCATGCTCCAGAGCGGCGTGATCCCGATGCCGCCGGCGATCAGCAGACTGTGTCGCGCCTCCTCAACCAGCGCGAAATCGTTCTGCGGCGCGCCGACCAGTAGCCGGTCGCCGACGCGCAACGCCTCGTGCAGCCAGCGCGAGCCGCCGCGGCTGTCGCGATCGAGCGCCACCGCGATGAGGTAGCGCGCGCGGTCGGCTTCGGAATTGACCAGCGAGTAGCTGCGCACCAGGCGGTTGGGCAGATACAGATCAATATGAGCGCCAGCCGTGAAGGCCGGCAGATCGCATCCGTCGGGCCGGCGCAGCTCTACGGAGATCACGCGCTCGGCTTCGCACCTCAGCGCCTCGACCCGCAGATCCAGGCGCGCGCCGCCGCCCGACGCCACCCTCAGCTCTTGCGCAGGTACGGGCAGTCGCCCTGGTCGAGCGGGCGGATCGACTGCTCGGGTGGGATGGTCGCCAGGATCTTGTAGAAATCCCACGGGCCGGTCGACTCGGAAGGCGATTTCACCTGGACGAGATAGGCGTTGCGCATGACCCTGCCGTCCTCGCGGATGTGGCCGTTCCGGGTCATGAAGTCGTTGATCGGCAGCTCGCGCATCTTCGCCGCGACCGCCTTGGCCTCGTCGGTGCCGGCCGCCTGCACCGCCTTCAGGTAATGCATGACGGCGCTGTAGTCGCCCGCCTGGAGATAGTCGGCCGGCTTGCCGTGGCGCGCCATGAAGCGCTTGTTCCAGGCACGCGTCGCGTCGGTCTGGTCCCAATAGCCGAAATCGGTCGCGACCAGCCCTTGGGCGACCTTGAGGCCGAGCGAGTGGATGTCGTGGATGGTGACCAGCAGGCCGGCGATGCGCTGGCCGCCGGCCACGATGCCGAACTCGGAGGCCTGCTTGACCGAGTTGATGAAGTCGCCGCCCGCATTCGCCGTGCCGATCACCTTGGCGCCCGACGCCTTCGCTTGCAGCAGGAAGGACGAGAAGTCGGCGGTGTTGATCGGCACGCGCACCGAGCCCAGCACCTTGCCGCCAGATTCATTGACGAAGTGACCGGCGTCGCGCTCGAGCGCCTGCCCGAAGGAATAGTCGGCGCTCAGGAAGAACCAGCTGTCGCCGCCCTGCTTGACGACCGCGCGCGCGGTGCCGGCGGCCAGCGCGTAGGTGTCGTAGACCCAGGTGAATCCGGTCGGCGAGCACGCCTTTCCGGTCATGTCGGAGGTCGCCGCCGAGGTGTTGAGCAGGATGCGGTTCTTGTCGCGCGTGACGCCCTGGACGGCGAGCGCTACCGCCGAGTTGGCGACGTTGGTGATCACGTCGACCTTCTCCTGGTCGATCCACTGGCGCGCCAGGCTGGCCGAGACGTCGGCCTTGTTCTGGTGGTCGGCGACGACCACCTCGATCGGCTTGCCGAGCACCGTGCCGCCGAAATCCTCCACCGCCATGCGGGTCGCGATGACCGCGCCCGGCCCGGTATTGTCGGAATAGAGGCCGGTCATGTCGGTCAGCACGGCGATCTTGACGACATCGTCGGAAATCTGGGCGTGCGCGCCGCCGGCGACGCACAGCATGGCGGAACACCAGACTGCCCACAGCACTGCTCTCATGATTTCCCTCCCCTTGCATCGGCCGTGCGCCGATCGACCTGTCGACGCGCCGCTTGATTCCGGGCATCGTTATCGGGGGAGGATACACCATGACGCAGAAAATGCAGATCGGCTTCAACCTGCCGATGAGCGGTCCGCTTGCCGAGCCCGGGCCGTTGACCCGGATCGCCCAGGCGGGCGAGACGCTCGGCTATGATTTCCTGACCCTGACCGATCATGTCGTGCTGCCCGACCGCGCGGCGCCCGACTATCCCTATTCGGCGAGCGGCGATTTCTACGAGGGCGCGCCGGCACGCCGGCACGAGCAGCTCACGGCGGCCGGCTTCATCGCCGCCAAGACCTCGCGCATCCGGCTCGTCACCGCGATCCTGGTGGTGCCGCACCGCCCCGCGGTGCTGGCCGCCAAGATGCTGTCGACGATCGACGTGCTGTCGGACGGGCGGCTGACCGTCGGCGTCGGCGCAGGCTGGCTGAAGGCGGAGTTCGACGCCGTCGTGACCACGCCGTTCGCCGAACGCGGCGCGGTGACCGACGAATATCTGGCGGCGTTCCGCGAGCTGTGGACGGCGCAGAAACCCAAGCTCGACGGCCGCTACGTCAAGATCGACGGCATCAGGTTCGAGCCCAAGCCGGTGCAGAAGCCGCATCCGCCGATCTGGGTCGGCGGCGAGAGCGCGCCGAGCATGCGCCGCGCAGCGCGCTTCGGCGATGCCTGGTATCCGATCGGCAGCAACCAGAAGAGCCCGCTCGACAGCCTGGCGCGCTATCGCGCCGGCGTCGCGCGGCTGCGCCAGCTGATCGCCGAGGCCGGGCGCGAGCCCGCCGCGGTCGCGCTCAGCTATCGCGTGAAGCAATATGGCGCGGTGGTGCCGGACAAGGCATCCGACGGCGAGCGCCGGCTGTTCTCGGGCAGCGATGCCGACATCATCGGCGATCTCAAGGCGCTCAACGCGGCCGGCGTCACCGCGCTCGACGTCGATGTCGAGCGCGCGGACGAAGAAGCGACGATCGCCGAGATGCGCCGCTTCCAGGAGCAGATCGTCGCGCGGCTGTGACGGGGATGCGGTAAGCGCAGGAGGGCACCATGGAATTCGGCGCGTCGATGTTCTTCACCGATTATTCGATGAGACCGGACGAGCTCGCCAAGGCGCTCGAGGCGCGCGGCTTCGAGTCGCTGTGGGCGCCCGAGCACTCGCACATTCCGCTGTCGCGCGAGTCGCCGTTCCCGGGCGGCGGCGACGTGCCCAAGCGCTATTACGACGCGATGGATCCGTTCGTGACCCTGACCGCGGCCGCGATGGCGACCACGCGGCTCAAGATCGCGACGGGGATCTGCCTGGTCGTGCAGCGCGACCCGATCCAGACCGCCAAGCTGGTCGCCTCGATCGACCAGATCTCGGGTGGCCGCTTCCTGTTCGGCATCGGCGCCGGCTGGAACGCCGAGGAGATGGCGAACCACGGCACCGCGTTCAAGACGCGCTTCGCGCTGATGCGCGAGCGCATCGAGGCCATGAAGGCGATCTGGACCCAGTCGAAGCCGGAATATCACGGCGAGTTCGTCGATTTCGGCCCGATGATGACCTGGCCGAAACCGATCCAGAAGCCGCACCCGCAGATCCTGGTCGGTGGCAATTTCCCGCATGGCGCGCGCCGCGCCTTGGCCTTCGGCGACGGCTGGATGCCGCTCGCCGCCATGCCGAGCTATGACGATGCTGCCGACTTCCTGCCGCGCTTCCGCCAGATGGCGGCGGAGGCCGGGCGCGACCCTGCTTCCGTGCCGGTGCAGTTCAACAACGTCCCCGAGGATGCCGACCGGCTCGCCCGCTACCGCGATCTCGGCATCGTCCGCGTCGTCGTCGGTCTGCCGTCGGCGCCGGCCGGCGAAGTTCTGCCGCTGCTCGACCGCTGGGCCGAGCTGGTGCGCCGCACCGCCGCCTGAGCGGGCCGACACCGGTCCTGGTCCGTCGGCATCGCGACGCGCTGCCGACGGCACACTGTTTGCTTCTTTCGGGCGCAACGCCGAGGAGGAGTCGATGCCGCCGGACATCGCGTGGCCCCGCAACGACTACAGCCGCGTGCCCTTCGCGCTGTATCACGATCCTGAGATCTACGAGCGCGAGCGCGCGCTGATCTTCGGCGGCAAGGCCTGGTGCTATCTCGGGCTCGAGGCCGAGATCCCCAACAAGGGCGATTTCAAGACCAGCTTCGCCGGCGACATCCCGGTGCTGCTCAGCCGCGATCTCGACGGGCAGATCCACGCGGTGGTCAATCGCTGCACCCATCGCGGCGCGCTGGTGCGCCGCGAGATGCGCGGCAATGCGCGCAGCCATGTCTGCATCTATCATCGCTGGTGCTTCGGGCTCGACGGCAAGCTGATCGGAATTCCGCTGCGCAAGGGTGTCGGCGGCGCCGGCGGCATCAGCCCGGATTTCGATCCCGCGGAGCATCCGCTGAAGCCGTTTCGGCTCGGCGCCGTCAACGGCGCGCTGTTCGGCACCCTGGCGGACGACGCCGAGGCGCTCGACGACTATCTCGGCCCGGCGGTGCGCGCGCAGATCTGTCGAGTGCTCCACAAGCCGGTGCGGGTGCTCGGTTATCAGCGCCAGCGCATGCAAGGCAACTGGAAGATGTATGCCGAGAACACGCGCGACAATTACCATGCCGGCCTGCTGCATTCCTTCGCCACCGCCTTCGCGCTCGACCGCGCGACCATGCAGGGCGGCGCCGTGATGGATGCGCGGCACCGGCACAATTACACCTATCAGATCGCCGACAGCGACAGCCAGGCCGCCGCCGAGCGGGTCTACGCGGACGCCCAGCCGGAGGCCTTCAGGCTCAAACTGCGCGATCCCCGCTATCTGGACGTGCGGCGCGAGCGCGACGACAACATGCGCTCCGTGATCACCTCGCTGTTCCCCAATGCCGTGTTCGCGCAGGCCGGCAACAGCCTGGTGATCCGCCAGATCCGGCCCAAGCGCGCCGACCTGGTCGAGATCGTGTTCACCCTGCTGGGCTACCAGGACGACGACGCCGACATGAACGAGCGCCGGCTGCTGACCGCGAACATGAGCGGGCCGGCCGGCTACATCGCGATGGAAGACGGCGAGGCGGTCGAGATCGTCGCGGCGGCGACGCGCAGCCAGCAGGCCGAGCATAGCGTGATCGAGATCGGCGGCCGCGGCGCGCTGCCCGAGCAGTTCGGCCGCGCGACCGACGTCGCGCTGCGCGGCTTCTGGTCGTACTACGCCGAGCTGATGGGCATCGAGCCCGCGGACGGGGTCCGGTGAGCGAGACCGAGTCGGTCGGCGTGCTGTTCGCGGACTATGGCTGGCTGCTCGATACGGCGGCTTACGACGACTGGCTGGCGCTGTTCAGCGAAATGTCGCTGTACCAGATCATGCCGCGTGAGAATCTCGATGCCGGGTTCGCGGCATCGCTGATCTATTGCCGCGGCAAGGACATGCTGCGCGACCGCATCACCAGCCTGCGCGACGTCAACAAATTCAACATCCACACGACCCGCCACATCATCGGCCGGTCGCGTGTCGGCACGCCGTCCGGCGGGCTGATCCCGGCCGTGACGCCGTTCGCGGTCTATCAGACCGACCAGGAAGGCGTCAGCCAGCTGTTCGCGGTCGGCGCCTATGACAGCCTGCTGTCGCGCCAAGGCGGCGCGCTGCAGCTCGAATCCCAGATCGTCCAGCTCGACACCTTCTCGGTCCCGACCCTGCTGTCGGACCCGCTCTGAGCGGGGCCGTGCTAAACGGTCGCGCCGCTCGCCAGATACCAATCGAGGATGTCGCAGCCGCGCGTGATCCAGACCTGGTCGTGGGCGCGGATATGGGCGAGCGCGCGCTCGAAATGCTTGGCGCGAAACGGGTGGCCGATCAGGAACGGGTGGATCGCGATGTTCATCACGCGAGCGCTGTGCGCGCCTTCCGCATACAGCACGTCGAACTGGTCGATGATGGTCTGGGCGAACGCCTCGGCGCTGTCGCCGCGGCCGAGGAAGGCCGGGATGTCGCCGACCTCGAGCGTATAGGGCATCGCGACCATCGAGCCGCTGCGCGTCTTCATGCGGTAGGGCTGCTCGTCGTTGCACCAGTCGGCGCAATATTGGACGCCGGCCTCCGCCAACAGATCGAGCGTGTTGAGGGTCTCGGTCAGGGCCGGCCCGAGCCAGCCGCGCGGCCGCTTGCCGGTCGCCTGCTCGATCGTGCCCAGCACGTCGGCGATGATGCGCCGCTCTTCGTCCTCCGCCAACCCGGTGATCAATTTCGAGTTGGTCTGGCCATGGGCCATCCATTCCCAGCCGAGCCGGTTGCCCGCCTCGATGATCTGCGGGTAGTGGCGGCACACCTCGGAATTGAGCGACACCGTGGCGGTGAAGCCCTGGCGCTCCATCAGCTCCATGATGCGCCAGATGCCGACCCGCACGCCGTAGTCGCGCCAGCCATAATTCAACACGTCGGGCCGGAGGCCGGCGGTCGCCTCGGTCAAGGCGATCCCGCCCTTGTCGAAGTGGAAATGCTCGACATTCGGCACAACCCAAACCGCCACCCGCGCGCCGTTCGGCAGGCGCAGCGGCGCCCGGCGCGTGATCGGCGAATAATCGAACCTGCCGTGCTCCTCCATCGCGAGGCTCCTCGTTCCAAACCGACCCTGCCAGCCTGCCGTGCCGGCATAGTGCTTGCATAGTCTTAAAACCGCTTGCATCACTCGAAAAGGTGACGTCATGGACGGTGCCGTCTCCTCCCGCACAGCGGTGCCGGCCGATCGGCCGGCCGCGCCGCTGGCTTCGGTCGAGGCCATCGCCAAGGAGTATCCCGGCGTGCGCGCGCTTGCCGGCGTGTCGCTCGACCTGCGCGCCGGTGAGGTCCATGCGCTGGTCGGCGAGAACGGCGCCGGCAAATCGACTCTGATCCGCGTGCTGTCGGGCGATACGCCGCCCGACGCCGGCACCGTCCAGATCGCCGGCAAGCCGGTGCGCTTCGCCTCGCCGAGCGATGCCCGCCGCAACGGTATCGTCGCGATCTTCCAGGAGTTGATGATCGTCCCCGATCTCTCGGTCGCCGAGAACGTGATGCTCGGCAACGAGCCGGGCGCCGGGGGGTTGCTCTATGCGCGGCGCGAGGCCGAACGCAAGACCGCAGCGGTGCTGCGCCGACTCGGCGAAGGCATGGACATCGACCCGCGGCGGCGCGCCGGCAGCCTGTCGACCGCCCAGAAGCAGATCGTCGAGATCGCGCGCGCGCTGGTGCTCGACGCCCCGGTCATCGTCATGGACGAGCCGACTGCGGCGCTGGCCGACACCGACGCGGCGGCGCTGCTCCGTATCATTCGCCAGCTGCGCGACGAGGGCCGTGCGATCCTGTTCGTCTCGCATCGGCTGGACGAGGTGCGCAGCATCGCCGACCGCGTCACCGTGCTGCGCGGCGGCGAGCATATCGCGACCCTGGATGCCGCCGACATCACGGAGACCGGCCAGCTGATCGCCCTGATGGTCGGGCGGCCGCTGGCCGAGCTGTTTCCGCCGCGCAACGCCACGATCGGCGAGGTCGTGTTCGCGGTGAACAACCTGTCGCGTGCAGGCGCCTTCGAGGATATCTGCTTCGAGGTCCGCGCTGGCGAGGTGCTCGGGGTCGCCGGGCTGATCGGCGCCGGCCGCACCGAGGTGATGCGCGCCGTGTTCGGCGCCGATCGGCGCGACGCCGGCACGGTGGTCAAGCATGGCCGCACCCTGCAGATTGGCAGCCCGCGCGACGCGATCGCGGCCGGCATCGCCTATCTGCCCGAGGACCGTAAGGACCAGGGGCTGGTGCTCGCGATGCCGGGCAACGAAAACCTCGTGATGGCTTCGCTGCAGCGCCACGGCGCGCTCGGCTTCGTGTCGTGGCCCGGCGTGCGTCGCGCGGCGCGCGGGGTCGCCGGCAAGCTGCAGTTCCGCGGCCGGCTCGAGTCGGCGGCGCGCACCGCCTCGGGCGGCAATCAGCAGAAGCTCGTGATCGGCAAATGGGTGCTGTCGGGCGCCGACGTGCTGATCTTCGACGAGCCGACTCGCGGTATCGACATCGGCGCCAAGGCCGAGGTCTACCGGCTGATCCACCAGCTCGCCGCCGCAGGGGCGGCGATCGTGTTCGTGTCGTCCGAGCTGCCCGAGCTGATGAATGTCTGCCACCGCATGGTCGTGATGTCGGGCGGGCGCATCCGCGACGCGCTCGCCGCGTCCGAATTCGAGGAGCGTCGCATTCTGGCCGCCGCCTTCGCCGCGCACATGACCGAGCCGACCGCGCCCATTCAGCCGACGAGCGCCGCCGCGTGATGGTCGGCAGCCCGGTGTCGAGTGCGCCGCCGCTGCGCGTGCACGCGGCACGGGACCGGCTGCTCGACCTGCTGCGCCATCACGGTCGCGAGATCGGGATGCCGCTGGTGGTCGTGCTCCTGATCGGCTTTTTCGCCGTCAATTCCGATGTGTTCTTCACGATCGAAAATTTCCGCAATGTCGGGGTGGCGGGCGCGGCCCTGGCGGCGGTGGCATTCGGCCAGACCTTCACGATCCTGACTGGCGGCATGGATTTGTCGGTCGGCTCGACGGTCGCGCTGGTCAGCGTGGTCGGCGCGTTCGCGATGCGCGACTACGGCATCGCCGCCGGCCTGCTCGCCTCGCTGGCCTGCGGCCTGGCGGTCGGGCTGGTCAATGGCCTGGTGGTCACGCGCCTCAAGGTGTTCCCCTTCATCTGCACCCTGGCGACCATGTCGATCGCCAACGGGCTGGCGCTGCAGCTGGCCGGCGGCGTCCCGGTGCCGGGGTTGCCGGAGGAGTTCGGCGACCTCGCCTACGAATTGATCGCCGGCATCCCGGTACCGGTCGTCGTCGCGCTGGTCGTCCTGATCGTGGCCTGGCTGGTGCTCGACTACACGCGACTCGGCCGGCGCATCTACGCGATCGGCGGCAACGAGCAGGCAGCCCGCCTGTCCGGCATCGACATCGACGTGGTGAAGCTGGCGGCCTATGGCGCGAGCGGACTGTGTGCCGGGGTCGGCTCGATCATCCTGACGTCGCGGATCTCCTCGGGCCAGCCGGCGCTCGGCGCCACTCTGCCGCTCGAATCGGTGGCGGCGGTGGTGCTCGGCGGCGTGTCGCTGTTCGGCGGCCGCGGCTCGGTGCTCGGGGTCGGCGTCGGCGTCGTGTTCGTCAGCATCCTGGGCAACGGCCTCAACCTGCTGAACGTGTCGTCATACGCCCAGATGATGGTCATCGGCGCCGCGCTGATCCTGGCGGTCGCGCTCGATCAGACGCTGATCAAGCGCCGCGGCGGCGGCTGAGCGGGTTGACGACGGCAAACCCTGAACCCCAACGAAGCGGAGACGGAGGCACATGATGATGCAAGATAATCCAAAAATTCGTGGACATTTGCGGCGGGCGGCGCTCGCCGCCGTGCTGGCGATCGGCGCGCTGGCGGCGACCCAGGCCCAAGCCCAGGATCGGATCGGCGTGACCACGCCGACGACCAACGGGCCGTGGTACACCAACATCCTGTACGGCATCACGGACGAGGCGAAGAAGCTGGGCTACACGGTCACGATCCTGGATGCCGGCGGCTATGCCAATGTCGACAAGCAAGTTAGCCAGATGCAGACCTTGATCGTGCAGAAGGTCAAAGCCATCCTGCTCGACCCGGCGGATCCTGCGGCGTTCAACGGCGTGGTGCGCCAGGCCAAGGCGGCGAAGATCCCAGTGATCGGCTCCGGCACCCCGAAGGTCGCGTCCAGCATCGAGCCCGACGGCGCGTCGTCGTCGGCCCACTGCAACATCGGCAAGGAGATGGCCGCCGGCGCCGAGAAGCTGCTGCCCAACGGCGGCACCATGGCGGTGCTCGCCGGGCCGCCTGCGGCCTACTGGGCGACCGAGCGGCTGAGATGCTTCAAGGAGGCGATCAAGAATACCAAGCTCAAGATCGTCGCCGAGAAGACCAGCGAGCAGGACGCCGCGACGACCTTGACCTTGGCCAACGACTTCCTGCAGCGCTTCCCGAACGTCGACCTGCTCTACGGCGCCGACGATGCCTACGGCATCGGCGCGGCGCGCGCCGTGCAGGGCGTGCATAAATGCGGCAAGATCAAGGTGCTGTTCGCCGTGTTCGGCGCGGATGCCGAGGAGCTGATGCGCGCCGGCTGCGTCGACTACGTGGTCGCCCAGCAGGTCGTGCAGATCGGGCGCAACGCGGTCGATCTGGCCGACAAGCTGATCAAGGGTCAGCCGGTCGCCAACAAGTTGATGGAGGTGTCGCTCATCAACGTCACCAAAGCCAACATGGACTCGATCGACAAGAGCGTCATACAGGCGCCCAAGGGCTGGTCGCCTTCGCTCTGATCGGTTGAAAACCCGCGCCGCCGCTGCATCAGTCAGGCGGCGGCGCGGGTCTTCTGGTGGCGCATCAGCGGCAGCACGCGATCGATCAGGCGCTGCAGGTCGGTCTCGTAGTCCGGAAAGATGAAGCAGACACCGGCTATCCCCTGCTCGGCCAGGCCATCGAGATAGTCGGCGACGGTCTGGTAGGAGCCGGCGACGTAGGGGATCGCCATGTAGGTCTGGACCGCGAGGTCGCGATAGGTCGCGCGCGAGAAATCCATGCCGGCGCAGCGCGCCCATTCTGCCATCGCGGCCTGGTCGCTGTGGTCGATATAGAAGTCGCGCTTGGCGAACGCCGCGGCGTCGCTGTCTTCGGCGATCACGGTGAGGAGCACGTAGGCGCCGACCCGGCGGCCGTACTCGCGCGCCGCGTCCTGCAGCCTGGTATTGAGCCGGCCGAGGTCCTCCAGGCTGTCGTCCTGGCCGCCCAGGAAGCCGTAATCGGCATGCTCGGCGGTGAACCGTATGCCGCGATCCGACTGCCCGGCGCAGACGATCGGGACCGTGCGCGACGGCGGCGGCAGCGATTTGCAATCGTCGAGCTGGAAGAACGGCCCGTCATGCGAGGCCCGACCGGTCGCCCACAGGCTGCGCAGCACGGCGAGATATTCGGCCGCATAGTCGTAGCGCCGCTTGAAATACTCGTCGCCGCGCCACAGTCCCATTTGGGCGTATTCGAGCTTGTTCCAGCCGCTGACGATGTTGACCCCGAACCGGCCGCCGCTGACCTCGTCGATCGTCGAGGTCATCTTGGCGATCACGGCCGGATGGATGGTCGGGATCGCCACCGAGGCGTAGAGCTGGATGCGCCGCGTCACCGCCGCGACCGCCGCCATCAGGGTGAAGCTCTCCAGCGAATAGTCCCAGTGGTTGGTGGTGCCGCCGAAGCCGCGCCACTTCACCATCGAGAGCAGGAAGTCGAAGCCGTTATCCTCGGCGATCCGGGAATTCAGCTCGTTGAGCTTCCAGGTCGGCATGTATTGCGGCGGCGCGGTCTCCGCCATGATGCCGCCGCCCTTGGCGTTGGGCAGGAAGATGCCGAGATCGAGCGGCCGCACCATCGCCATCCCCCTGCCGAAAATCGACGTCGGCAGTCTGATCGCAATTTGCATGCCATGCAACTCATTGCACGGACGCCGGATCGCATGCCGGTCCACGCGGAACCGGACGGGTGCCCCCTCAGAAGGTCGGCGGCGTGTTGATCCAGATGACGCGGCAGTTCTGACGGCCCTTGGCGCCGTAGGAATGCGGCAGATCGGAGCGGAAGAAGAAGCTGCCGCCCTGCTTGATCGCATAGGTCTGGCCGTCGACGATGAGCTGAAGCTCGCCCTCGAGCACGTAACCGACCTCCTCGCCCTCGTGCTCGAACGGGCCGCACATCCGGCGGTTGGCGGCCAGGGTGATGACGAAGCCCTCGAGCTGGCGGCTGTTGGCCGGCGGCACCAGGCTTTCGGCGACGCTGCCGTCGCCCTCGATCGCCTCGACGCGCCCTTGGTTCGGCCGCTCGCTCGGGCCGTAGACGATGCAGGGCCGCTCCTCGGCCTCGGCCATCAGCGCCGCGACGCTCACGCCGAGCGCGCTGCACAGGCGATGCAGCGTGGTGAGCGACGGCGTCACGAGGTCGTTCTCGACGCGCGACAGCAGGCTGCCCGAGCAGCCGGCCGCGTCGGCAAGGTCGTTCAAGGTCATCTGCTTGACGCGGCGGAAATAGCGCAGCCTGCGGCCGAGCGCCGGCAGCGGCAGCTCCGCCACGGTCGGCGCGCGGGGCCGCGGCGCGGCGGCCGGCGCGGTCGAGCTTCGGCTGGTACGGCGAGACATCAGGTCGGGCGCTCCCTCCGGGGGCTTGCTTGCGACAGCTGGTTCTAGGCCAGCTGAGCGTCGGCACGGCCGCAACTTAATCGGCGGCCCGCGCCCGCGCAACCTCGCCCTGGCTGAACACGAGATGCGCTCGACGCAGCGCTCTCAATAGGCGCCGGTCGCGACGCTGGCGCGCACCTTCTCCATGAAATGCTCCCAGGCACGCACGGTCGGAAAGCGCGGCGGGTTGTCCGGCGACTCGCAGGTCGGCAGGCACGAGATCACCGAATCGTGATTCGGGCCGGTGAAGAACACGATCGAGACCCGCCGGGCCGAGCGGCCGAGATCGCGCGGCGGATTGACGACCCGATGGAGATTCGATTTCCAGCGCCGGTTGGTCCAGCGCGACAGCAGGTCGCCAGCATTGATCACGAAGGAGCCGGGCACCGGCGCGACGTCGAGCCAGCCGCCGTCGGGCAGCTGGACCTGGAGTCCGCCCGGCGCGTCGTCCTGGCTCAGGATCGTGAAGCCGAGATAGTCGGTATGCGCGCCCGAGCGCAGCTGCCCGGGCAGCGGCGCGGTCGGCTGATCGGGATAGTGGGTGAGCCGGAGCTGGGTCGACATGCGCGTGTAATGCGCCGCAAAATAATCCTCCGGCAGATCGATCGCCAGCGCGCCGATGCGCATCAGGCTCTGCGCCAGCGCGTAGACGTGCTCGAAATAGGCCTCGACCGTCGGGCGAAAGCCGGTCGGCTCGCTCGGCCAGATGTTGGGGCGGAAGATGGTCGCGTCGAAATCGTTGCGGGGGCCGGTTCGCTCCCAGTCGCAATGATGGAAGCTGATGCCCTCGGACAGGTCGGGCAGCGCCCCCGCGACGCCGCTGCCGAACGTGTTGGCGAGCACCGTACCCTCGACTCCGATATAACCCTGGCTGCGTGCCTCGCCGTCGAAGGCGTAGCGCTGCTTCTCCGCCAGGGGCATATCGAAGAAGCGCGCCGCCATTGCGTGCACCGCCTCCAGCATCGCATCGGGAACCCCGTGCCCCGTGATGGTCGCGAACCCGACCGTCTCGAAGGCCTGCGCCCATTGGCGCACGACCGCGATCCGGCCGGCCGGATCGCCGGCCAGGAAGGGCGCGATATCGATTTGCGGGATGCTCATGCGCGGCTCGCTGTTGGACCGCTCAACTCCAGCAATGCGCATGCCATCCCGGCGGCGCCAGAGCTGCACCAGATTGCCTAGGAATCAAGCAACTTGCATGGTGGGGAACGGCGTTGATGGCCGGGAGAAGCGCCGGACCGCGCGGTCCCCCGCGGCTTGTGACCGAATGATGGGCAATCTGGCCGCCGCAACGCCCCGGCTAATCGCGGACCGCTTGACCAGGATCGACTTGATCTGCATCAAGGTTGCCGACGGCGAAGACCGCGCTGATGCGCTGCAGACGAGTGCGGGCGCGCCGCAAACGTCGCAATCTGGGGCGGAGACGAGCCATGGCGTGGAGAGGCGTTGCGGTCGCTATCGCGGTGGTTGCCGCCGGCTTGATTGCGCTCGGCATGCTGACCGACCTGCTGGTCGACTGGAGCTGGCTTTCATCGATCGGCTATGTCGGCGTGTTCTGGACCGTGCTCGGCGCCAAGGCCGCCTTGTTCGTCGCCGTGTTCGTCGCCTCGACCGGCCTGCTGTGGCTGAACGGGCAGCTCGCGTTTCGGCGCGCCGCGAGCGCCGGCGCCTGGGGTGGGACCATGCCGACGCCGTTCGGCCGGCCGGTGCCGCCGCTGCTCTGGCGCCTGCTGATCGCCGGCGCCGCCGCGGCGATCGGGTTGATGATCGCCGGCGGCGAGACCGGCCACTGGGATACCGTCCTGCGCTTCATCGAGCAGGTGCCCTATGGGCGCGACGATCCGGTGTTCGCCAAGGATCTCGGCTTCTACCTGTTCTCCCTGCCCGCCTATGTCGCGCTCAAGAACTGGCTGCTCCTGACCCTGCTGCTCAGCGCCATGTTCGCCGGCGCAGTCTATTGGGCGAACGGCGCGATCGTGCTGGACCGGCGGCCGATGCGCATCGCGTCGGCCGCGGTCGCGCACGGCTCGCTGCTGCTCGCCGGCTATTTCGCGGTCAAGGTGTGGTCGTATACCCTCGACCGCTATCTGCTGCTCTATGGCGACAATGGCGTCGTGGTGGGCGCCGGCTACACCGACGTCACGATCGAGCTGCCGATCCTCTGGCTGCTGGCCGGCGTCGCCGGCGTCGCCGCTCTGGTCACCGCGCTCAATGTGCGGCTGCGCAGCCGCAAGCTGCCGCCGGCCGCCGTAGCGGCGCTGGTCGCCAGCTCGTTCGCGCTCGCGCTGCTGTTGCCCGGATTGTTCGAGCGCCTCTACGTGAAGCCCAACCAGCTGCAGCTCGAGGCGCCCTATATCGCGCGCAACATCGCCGCCACCCAGGAGGCCTACAATCTTCGCCGGATCGCGATGAAGCCGTTCCCGGCAGCGCAGAGCCTGACCGGCCAATCGCTCGAGGACGACCGCGCGACGGTCGACAATATCCGCCTGTGGGACTGGCAGCCGCTGATGGACAGCTACCGGCAGCTCCAGGAGATCCGCACCTACTACAAATTCCTCGACGTCGATGTCGACCGCTACGCGCTCAACGGCACCTATCAGCAGGTCATGCTGTCGGCGCGCGAGCTCGATCCCACCCTGCTGGCGTCGAACGCGCAGACCTGGGTCAATCTCCATCTGCTGTTCACCCACGGCAACGGTGTCGTGATGTCGCCGGTGACGCAGAAGTCGGTCGAAGGGTTGCCGCTGTTCTATCTTCAAGACATCCCGCCGACCGAAACCGGCGGCCCGCCGGTGCGCGAGCCGCGCATCTATTTCGGCCAGGGCGCCGACAATTACGTGATCGTCAAGGGCAGCGTGCCGGAGTTCGACTATCCCAAGGGCAAGGACAACGCCTATGCCGCCTATGACGGCGCCGACGGCGTGCCGATCGGCGGCGCCGCCTTGCGAAGCCTGTTCGCCTGGTATTTCGGCGATCTCAACATCCTACTCAGCGGCTACGTCACCGATGCGAGCCGGATCCTGTTCCGCCGCAACATCCAACAGCGCGTACGTGCGATCGCGCCGTTCCTCCAGCTCGACAAGGATCCCTATCTGGTGATCAGCGAGGGACGGCTGTTCTGGCTGCAGGACGCCTACACGACCACCAACTGGTTTCCCTATGCCCAGCCGGTTCCCGGCGGCGGCATCAACTACATCCGCAACTCGGTCAAGATCGTGATCGACGCCTATCAAGGATCAGTCGATTTCTACCTGGCGGATCCGACCGATCCGATCGCGGCGACCTACCGGCGGATCTTCCCGCAGCTCTTCAAGCCGTT
>Ga0302326_10007133_pt1 | contig 24964 bp, 29 predicted proteins | sample Palsa_T0_3_FD_202264 | JGI IMG/M metagenome (GOLD analysis project Ga0302326, IMG submission 202264) | Peat permafrost microbial communities from Stordalen Mire near Abisko, Sweden - Palsa_T0_3 | ecosystem: Environmental > Terrestrial > Soil > Palsa > Peat permafrost | place: Sweden: Abisko... | reverse complement strand
GTCGTCTCCCCACCATCCCCGCCACTCGCCATCCCAGCGGCCCCGGATGGGGCCGAACATGTTGCGGCCCATGACATACGCACCGCGGCGCCTCATTAGCTCATTCCGGGCGCGGGCGTCAGCTTCGTGGAGCGGCTCATCCAAGTGCCAGTGGTGGAGTTCGAGGCCGCCGATACCCAACGGATTCTCGCGGCTCTGATCAGGGCCCGCGACGAATCCGTCAAGCGATATCGACATATGGCAGGTAGTTGGTGTCATGGGATCTTTAGACCGCCGACCGCTGAGAAACCATCCTCCAGAGACGAGCCCGCCTCCGGCAACCGATCGGCCGTGATTTCCCGGGCTGCCATCACGCAAGCCCGAGAAGCTCATCGACGCCAATGTCGAGACGGGGTCCGGTAGCCGCGCGTACTCCAACGGTAGCAGCCCCGTCGCCGTCGACCGCTTCCAGACAGTCTTCGTCGACGGCGCCCGTGAGGCTATGCCGACGCCCTCCTGACCCCAGCTTAAAGCGCGCGAGAACTTCACCCAGCGTACGCGCGCAATCGGCGACTGCGGCGCGGCTCACGCAGGCGATGATCACCGCCTCACGGGGCAAGGGGCTGGTTGCCGGGAACGCCGACGGCGTGGAGTCGGGACCGAGGGCATTTCCGAGGAGATGACACAGCTTCAGCGCCTGTGGCCGTGCCGCTCGACACTCACGGCTTGCGCTCTCGGATCGAGCGGACCTCCACTGGTAGGTCGATGCCCCGCCACGGTTGGTCGGCGGTCACCGCTGGGGTGCCAAGCCGCCGGGCGAGGGCGAGACACGACCGATCTCCTAGGGACAGTCCGGCCTTTGCGGTGAGCGGTTGGAGGCGGGCAGCCTCGACCGCGTCGGCGAGGGTGAACGGCTCGACGGTGATCGCTCCGCCGATGGCGCCACGTTCCGTCATGGTGGCGAGCGCGGTTGCGGGGTCGGCTCCCTTTCGAGCCATCGCGCTGAGTGCTTCGGCAAGGTTGACCGTGGAAATCGTGGCGCCACCAGCGATGGCGTCTTCGACTATTTCTGCACCGGGTTCGTTCTGCAGTAGCGCGAGCAGTGCTGAGGCGTCGAGGGTCGGTTGGCTGGCCACTACTCGTCCCGCGCGGCCTCGGCGCGCCGCTCCGCGATCAGTTCGTCGGCGAGCGAGATCCCGGGGGCGAGGTCGGCGAACATGCCGCGCGCTCGGGCCACGATTGTGCGGTAAGGCTGGAGTCGTACGGAGCCGTCCTCCTCGGTCGCACCCGATGTGGGACACCGATGCAACCACCGGGCCGCTGACCTCGTGGCCGCTCTCAGCAGACTGCAGCAGTCTGGCGTCCTCGCCTGAGATGGCCGAAACAGCGGCAAAGGGGCACCTGCCGATCGCCGCAAGCAGCTCTGCAGCGTCGACGGGGCGTAGCGGCGGTGCTAGCGGCCGGTGAAGTTGGCGGCTCGGCGCTCGATGAACGACATCATGCCCTCGGCGCCGTCCTGTGTTCCTAGGAGCGCGACCATGTCGTCGTTGAGGTGGGCAGCGGCCGCGGCGTGTCCTTCGCGGAGGCCCTGCCGAAGGGGTAGATGCCGCGTTGGATTTCGAGCTGGGCGAAGCGCGCGTCGTTGCTGGCGATGTCGGCGGCGAGCAGCAGTTCGATGCCGAGCGTCATGCACCAACCGTGGGCTGCGGCGATGACCGGCGTGCTCCAGGGCTTGCCGTCGTTGCGCCAGGGTCGCGCGCGTTCTCGGGGTAGTTGAGGTTGCCTTCGGCCAGTGCGGGACCGACCTCAGCGAGGTCCAGGCCGCCGGTGAAGTGCTCGCCGTGCGCGAACAGCACGTCGCAGCGCAGTTCGTCGTCTCGCTCGAGCTGTTCGTAGGCGCGGGCGAGCTCCATCAGAAGCTCGATGTTGAACGCGTTGCGTTTCTGTGGCCGGTCGAGGCCCATCAGCAACACGTGCGCGCGCCGCTCGAGCGTCAGGACGCCGCTCTCGTTGGCGCTGCTCACGTGGGAAGCCTTTTGTCGGGCTGTGATTCGGTATTGGTGATGGGTTCGATACGGGCCGGGACGTGCTTGTGCCAGGGGGTGCCGGCGAGCCAATCGCGGCGGTCGCTGCTGGTCAGCTCGTTGGGCGGTACTCCGGTGACCGGCCCGCCGGGGCCGTTGGATAGGCCGAGACCGTTGGGTAGCGAGATGTTGCCCGTGCGCATCATGTCGGTGATCTCGATCGGTGTGGTGGCGCGCCCCCGACGGGTGATGACCTCGACGATCGCGTCTGGCCGTAATCCGAGGGAGCGCGCGTCGGCCGGGCTGATACGCAGCGCTCCGTGCGGGTCGCGCTTTCGCCAGGCGGGATCGCGGATCAGCGTCTGCGCGGTATTCGAGCGCCGTTCACCGGCGGAGAGGATGAGAGGAAAGTCCGGGTCAGTGGCATCTGCTTCATGCGGCAGGCCGGCGAGCTCGTCCAGCAGCTCCGGAATGGCAAGGTCAAGCCGTCCGGAGGGCCGAGCACGTCGGATCCAGTCCCAGTTGACGTCATGCTCATCGACGGTGAACACCAGGCCGCGCTTCTCGCGCAGCGCCGCCTCGAACAGTCCGTTTCCCAGCGCGGCGCCGTCGCCGGTGAAGCCCGCTTTGCGGACGGAATCGGGGTAGGCTGCCGCGCACGTCTGTGCCGCGCCCCACAACGCCGCTGCGGGGGCGGCGTCATCCGGGAGCGTCGGGCCGAGGGTCTCATAGAGAACGACGGCGGCGAGCCCGACGAGGTGCGGACGCTCGGTCAGCCGGGCGGCGAACGCGTGGGCATAGGTGTCCAGGCCCTGCTGGGCCGCCTCGCGAAGCCCGGCGAGGTCCTCGGGAGACAGCGCTCCGAGGGCGCGCACGATGCGGCGGTGTATCTCCGGTTCACCGAGCGGGCCGGCTGGGGGTGGGATGACCGGGGCGCGGAGCTGGAACACGTTATGGGGGAATTCGAGGTTGAAGAACGTGCACTCGTACTTCTCGTATTGCGTCGGGGCCGGGAGGACGTAGTCGGCGCATTGCGCGGTCTCGGTCATCGTGATGTCGATCACCACGCTGAACTCAAGCGCGGCCATCGCCTCGCGCATCCGCGGGGAGTCGGGCAGCGAGTGGACGGGGTTGCTGCTCTCGATGATCGCCGCACGGAACCGGTCGTCGTGGTCGGTCAACACGGCGTCGGGAATCGCTGCGGCTGGGAACATCCCGCCGATCACCCGCTCGCCCGTTCCAGGGGTCCGGCGGCGTGACTCGCGTGAGCGGCCGACGAGACCGCCGGGAGAGAACTGGGTGTGCAGGTTGGTGCACCCCGGCCGGGCGAAGTTCCCGGTCAGTGCCCACAACAGCTTCTCCAGGTAGGAGTTCAGCGTCGAGTGCGGGGCCTGCTGGATCCCGAGGTCCTCGAGGATCGACACGCTCTGCGCTATCCCGATCACGCGTGCCGCCTCGCGCACCAGATCAACTGCGACGCCCGCCCGCCGGCAATACGCCTCCACGTCGATGGCTCGGACCGCCGTGACCACATCGTCCTGCCCCTGGGCGTGCTCGTCCAGGAACGTGTGGTCGAGGAGGTTCTCCCGGACGAGCACGGCGAGCATCGCTGAAAGCAGGAACGCGTCGCCGCCCGGGCGGACCTGGAGGTGGATATCGGCCAACTCGGCGGTCTCGGTGCGACGCGGATCGATCACGATCAGCGTCCGGTCCGGGTCAGCAGCGATCGCCTTCAACGTCGGGCGCGCGTGCGGGAAACCGTGCGCCATCCACGGGTTCTTGCCGACGAACACCGCCACCTGTGCGCGCTCGAAATCCGGGGCCGTGTGCGTGACATGGCCGAACAGGTGCGCATCGATCCAGATCTCGCCGGTCTTCTCCTGAGCCAGCGCGTTTGAGGAGAACCGCACCCCCAACGCTGAGCGCGTCGCTCCCGAATACGCCCCGCCGAGATGATTGCCCTGACCGCCGCCGCCGTAGTAGAAGATCGACGCGCCCCCATGTTCCTCGCGCACACGCGAGAGGCCGGCGGCGACCTCGGCGATCGCCGTATCCCAATCGACCTCCTCGTAGTCCCCGGTCGGTGTGCGACGTAGCGGTGAGAGGATCCGCGGATTGTTCTGGTAGTAGGCCAAGCGTTGCGCCTTCTCGCACGCATACCCCTTGGAGGCCGGGTGGGCCCTGTCGCCCTTGACCCGGGTGATCGAACCATCCGCAACCAGAACCTCGACGCCGCAGTTGCACGCGCACAGCACGCACGCAGTCGGCTGCCAATCATCCCCAGACGTGTTCACGGCAACGCTCATGCCGGCGCTCCCGAGGCCAGGAGCTTCGCGCCCCAACGCAGATCCCCGCGCCGATTCGGCAGGTCAAGGACCGTCACGACGGTCAGCGTCAGCCCGACCGCAAAGCACGTCCGCACCCGATCCTCCGAAGCGCCCGATAACTCCCGCATCCGCCCAAGCAGCGCCGCATAGCGACCGGTGACCGCGGCGCCGACCTGCTCATCGCCAGCGACAGCCAAAGCATGCATGTGTAGACGCAGCGCCGCCGGATCCTCACGCAGCAGAAGGCGGTAGGCCTCACCCAACGCCAGGATCGGATCGCCGCCATCCCGCTCGACGGCCTCAGTGAACGCCTGCTCCATCCGGGCAAACGCCCTGTCCATCGCCGCGATGAACAGCTCACGCTTGCTGGAAAACAGCCGCAGCAGATACGGGTGCGAGATCCCGGCCCGCGCAGCAATCCCCTCGACCCGTCCTCCGTGCCACCCGTGCTCGCCGAACTCCAGCACCGCCGCGTCCAGGACCTGATCCTGGCGGTCGGCCCGCGGTATCCGAGCTCGCTGGGCCGAGACGGCTGCGCTCATTCGACGAAGGTACAGACTTGTTTGTGCTTTGTCCATCGGCTGGGTCGACTCATTACTGGCCGTCAAGGTCATCAGGATCAGCTCGCGGGCTTGATCACGGCGTGCAGCCGGCGTCCCATCGCAGCTCCGGACGCGCCGAACGTGTCGCACAGGCGGAAGAAGTCGCGGTCGCAGATGACGTACTGCTCCTGGACGAGCCGCGGTGGCATGAGGATGGCCGCGGCGAAGACGTTGGCCTCGTCTTCGGCCGGGGGGAGAGGCACACGGGCCTGCGGCTTTGCGGGCTCGATCGATCCCGACCGGCAGAAGACGCCGCGCTCGGCGTCGCGGTGAAGCCGCCAGTGCCCGAGTTCGTGGGCGATCGTGAAGCGGCGTCTGGCCGGCCACTGTCTGGCTTCACCGGCATTGACCCAGATCTCACCGACCGCAGGCAGTAGCAGCCCTGATAGGGCCTGGCCGTGGCCGAGCTTGGGCGCGCCGGGCGCGGTTCCGAGGTCCTCGACGTCGCGCACCAGCAGGCCGACGTGAGTGTCGGCGATCTCCTCGATCGGGACCGGCAGGGTGGCGCCGTCCCACACGTAGCGTGGGATGCCGGCCAGGAAAGCCTCCGCGGCGCGTTCGATCTCCACCATCAGCCACGATCGTATTTGCCGGGCCCCCCGGTCAACCCGAGTTTCACCACAAGCGTGCCGTACGCGCGACGGGCAGCGAGCGAAGGCGCGCTCTGCTGGCCGCCGAGCATTCGTGCGATCAGCTCGACGAGTCGCCAGTCGCCCGCCTGGACGGCGTGGTGCACGAGCGCCGCTGGGTCGTGGGCGTCTGACATCGTCGATCAACGAGATGGTCGTCTGGCGCAGCGGAACCTGACGTCAGGCGCCGCGGAACAACTCGTCGACCTCGTCCCACTCGCCGACGCGCGGCGGTTGCGCGGCCGGCGCGGGAGCCTCGGCGGGCTCGGCGTAAGCGCGCCGGGCGAATGCCGCCGGTGCCGCGGCCGGACCCTCACCGGTCGGCGCCAATGCGCGTCCGGCCTCTCTGAGCGTCTGTGTCGTCGCGCCGACGAGCTGTCCGAGTGCGCTCAGCATCCGGTCAGACACACCCTGTGCGGGCAGGAGGCCCTGCTCCATCTCGTGGTAGTAGCCGGCGACCTTGTCCTCGCGATCGCCGACCCCGAGCGCCGCGGCGAGCCGCTCGACGAGCTCGGAGCGCTTGAGCCCCGCCCGGTCGCGCAGGCGCGGCAGCAGCGCGGGCCATAGCCCGGCCTGTCCGGCGATCGCGCGCTCGAGCTCGTCGACAGTGCGTTCGGCGGTTGAACCGCGGAACGACGCCTCGTCGAACTGCTGACGGGGCGCCCGCGCCAGGTAGGCGTCGATCAGCGCGGCCAGCTCCGTCCGCTGCAGCGGCGAGGCTCGGGTCAGGAACTCCCGCGGATCGGCGTCGCCGCCGGCGCGGTGCTCAGCGACGTACTCGGCGAGGAGGCGGTCGACGTCGCTCATTCCTGATCTTCAGAGTCGGGATCGAGCCGGGCGCGCAGCTTGGTGCGGAACCGCGAGGCGATCTGGGCGACGTTGTCGACGCTCATCCCGTCGATCCTGTCGCAAACCTCGCCGGCGGTCAGCGTGGCGAACACATGCAGCTCGATCACGAGCCTGTGTTTCTCGTTGAAAGTCTCGAGCACCTCCTCGACGACGAGCCGCAGCTCGACCGCGCCGGCCTCACCGTCGGTCGCCGGTTCGGCGCCCCAGACGCCCTCCTCGCCCTCATGCTCGCTGGGGAGGATCGCCTCCTTTGGGCGCCGCTCGGCGCGGCGGAAGAAGTCCACCGCCGTGCGGTCGACGATCGTGTGCAGCCAGCTGCGGAACTCCCCGACGGAGGTGCCGTCGAACGCGGCCGCGATCGCGCGCACGAGCGCGTCGTGAGCGAGGTCGTCGACGACGTGCTTGGGCACCTTGATCGACAGACGCCGGTTGACGTCGCGCTCATAGCCGTAGACCAGGAACATCAGGCCGCGCCGCGCGGCGCCGAGCTCGCCTGCGGCCCGGCCGTCACGGATGTAGGCGATCAGCTGCGCGTCGCCGAGCCTCTGGAGTTCGTGGTCGGGGAGTGGTTTGAAGGTCACGGAGGCGAGAGCCAGAGCCTCAGTCGGCGAGCCTCGGGCAAGCTGACGCACGGTAGCGGCAGGTCCCGACGCCACAACCCCAGTCGCGCTCCACGCGTGGGACCGAGCCGATACCGAGGGCTTCGCCTGCTGGTCATGCCACGGGCGAGCGGATCGGCGAGCTCGTGCCGCCGAGGGGTCCGGCGTGCCGGCGTTGTCAGGTCTCGACCCGTCGATGCGACTGACGCAGGAGAGAACACCGAGAAGGAGACCGTGATGCCGACAATTGCCCCCCACCTAGCCGTCGAGATAACCGTAGCCGCCCCGACCGTCGTCGGCTCGCTCGCGGTGTTCCCGTTGATCGCCGATCGCTCGCCGTCGGTGCGCTACATCTCCTTCGCCGAGGCTGTCCAGCGCGGCGCGACCGTGAAGGAGCTCCCCGGCGGCGCGAGCGTCAACGACCTGATCGTCCACAACCCGCTCGACGTTTCCGTCCTGCTCTACGAGGGCGAGGAGGTGATCGGCGCGCAGCAGAACCGAACCTTCGACGTCTCGGCGTTCGTCGCGGCGAACTCCGTGCTGCAGGTGCCGGTCAGCTGCGTCGAGGCGGGACGGTGGGACGGAGGCCGTCATTCCGAGTCGTTCGAGCCGGCGCCGCAGACGGCCAACCCGCGGCTGCGCCGGATGAAGAACACGCACGCACGCGCAAGCCTCGCCGCTGGCCTCGAAGCGCGCGCCGTGCAAGGCGAGGTCTGGCGGGAGGTCGCCGACACGGCCGGTCGGCATGGGGTGAACTCCCACACCGGCGCGATGCACGACGTGTTCGAGCGACGCCGCGAGCAGTTGGACGCGGTCGCGGGTGCGGTCGAGATGCACTGCAGCCAAGTCGGGATGCTCGCCGCGATCGGCGGTCGCTTCGTCGTGCTCGACCACGTCAGCGAAGTCGAGGCGTTCGCCGCTCTTCACGGTCCGCTCCTGCAGGGCTATGCGCTCGACGCGCTCGAGGCCCCGACCGCGCCGCCGCCGTCGATCGATGACGCACGGGACTTCGTCGAGCTCCTGCTCGGCGCTCCCTGCACGCCCGGCCCGGCGGTCGGCCTTGGCGAGGGCTTGCGATTCGCATTCGGCGGGCTTGCCGGCACCGGCCTGATCTGCGAGGGCGAGCTGGTGACACTGACCGCGTTTGCGGACGAGCCCGCGCAGGAGGGCCCGCCCGTCGCCGGTCGTGTCCGCCGTCCGTCTCGCCGCCGTCCGCGGTAGCCCTGCGCGGGACCGCTCGAGCAGAGCGGCGCGAGGGCGCGCAGCTTTCTCGCCGAGATGTCAGGAAGAGGTCGCCCGTCGCAACCGATAAGACATGGACGAAGAGGAGATGTTCGACATCGACGCGGACGACCTGCGCAGCGATGTCGACGAGCCGGACTTCCGTGCGACAGTGCAGCGTTCGGGCGCGGTGAGGCTCGTCTACTGGGGACCGTGGCTGCAATCGACCGGGCCTGCCTACACGCTGCTCGCCAGTCGCGATCGGGCTGGCGTCGCCGTCGCCGACCTACGAGTCGTGCGCGACGACGAGGGCATGGCCACCGACGTGATCGTCGCGTTTCACAGCGGCGGAACCGACGCGCACAGGGCGGCCCTCGTTGGTTGGGCGCGAGATGCCGGCTACGGCCGAGTGTGGTTTGAGCGCGAGGTTGCCGACCTCGAGCCGACCGAGCACGGGCTCGTCGGGACCAGGTGCACCGGTTGCGGCGAGCGGTTCGTCGACGGGCGCAGCAGCCACTTCTGGAAGCACGTTCGCGCCGCCGGCGTGTTCCCCGTTGCCTGCTCGCTCTGCGGCTCAGACCTGCCGCAGTGGACGCCGGTGCAGAGGAAGCAAGCCCCCGGCCGCACGCAAGCCGGGCAGCGGAAGGCCCTGGCAGATCGAGAGCACGCCAGGCGACGCTGATGTCGCGCTGCACGTTGAGCAGCGCGAATGCAACGAAAGGAGTGACCGTCTTGACCGCCTACGTCTCATCCGACGGAGCCTCCGTCCCGCCCGTCCTGATGCCAACGTAGAACCGCGTAACGCCGGTCTGGCCGGCGAAGTCGCCGACGAGCCCGACGATCCGGCCGACCAGGCCGGTCTCCTCGGTCAGTTGCACGAGCTCGCCTCTCCCGGCGGCGCTTTAGCGCCCAGGGCCTGGCGCAGCGCCGGAACGGCCGAGGGGCCGCCAGCCGGCGGCCCCTCAGTCCTTGTACGGGTCGACCACGTCGCGACCCGCCATCGCCACGCCGAGTGGGCGCAACGTGTGCTTGACGCGGATCGAGCCGGCGTGCGCGTCGAGCACCTCCGGAGGCGCTTGTACACCTCCGGGGCCTCGTCCGCTCCGCCGCCGACCAGGACGATGCCCTGCTCGCGCAGCCGTGCCTGGACGGCAGGCCAGTCGACCTTGCCGGGCTTGAGCTGCTCCTCGATCCACACCTTCTGCACGCGCGAGTCCGGGTGGTCCGGGCAGACGCCGATTCGGACCCGCCCACCCGCGGGGTTGTTCGCGCTGACCCCGTCGATCTCGAATACGCGGTCGCAGTCGCGGTGGGCGCACGCCCAGCGCTTGCGCCGGCGGATCTTGCCGGCGGCCTGGGTGCGGCTCATGATGCGGCCGGCGCCGTGGACGGTCGAGAACAGCGACTCGGCTGCCTCGGCCGACTCGACGCCCTCGAGGATGACCGAGTCATCGCCCATCGACCCGCCGACGAAACCCTCCTGGCCCGGGCGGGCGGGGGTGCAGCCCTTGCGGATCACCCAGTAGGTGCGGCCACCGTGCTGCTCGCGCCAGGCGAAGTTGTGGTGGTTGTGCACCTCGTGAGTCGCCTCGGCACCAAGGATCTCGAGCACCTTGGCGACAACCACGTCGCGCCCGGCGTAGGCGTACTCGCCGGCGAGCTTCATCGCCGAGATGTATGCGTCCCCGAGCTCGCTACCGAGCTCGAGCAGCACCGGCGGCGAGTCCATCTCACCCTCGGCCGCGCGGCCACCGAACGGAAGTCCCTGTGCGAGCGCGAGGAACCCGGACGCCGTCTTGTGGCCGAAGCCGCGCGAGCCGAAGTGGACTCCGACCCAGACCCGGCCCTGCTCGTCCTCCATCAGCAGGTGGAAGCCGGTGCTCTTCCGTCTGAGCTACGTCCGCTCGGCCGTACGACGCACGCGTGCTTGCCGCTGACACCACGGAGGCGGAGAAGGAGGTGGAGATGTCGGGAGTCGAACCCGGTCCTCCTCGGTGCAAGCGAGGCGCTCTCCCGGTTGAGCTTCATCCCCGAGGTGATGCGGACGGGTGGAGTCGAACCACCACAGCCAGAGGCGTTGGCGTTACAGGCCCGGTGAGCTCGCCGGTGCTCAGCGTCCGCTTGGTGAAGGAGGTGGCCGGCCGGACTCGAACCGGCGTCGCCGGGATCACGACCCGGAGGATTTGCCTCTATACCACGGCCACAGCGGGGACGGCCGGGCTCGAACCGGCGGCCTCTCGGCTGACAAGCGAGCGCTCTGGCCGTCTGAGCTAAGCCCCCACCGAAGTAGCGCGGGTGGGATTCGAACCCACGGTCTCGAGCTCATGAGGCTCGCGAGGACAACCGCTCCTCTACCGCGCAAGGTAAGTAAGAGGAAGGAGAGGGACTCGAACCCCCAAAGGCCCAAGGGCCCACCCGTTTTCGGGACGGGATACCGCGCCGATGGCAGTCCTTCCGAGCAGTGGCCCCGGCAGGCGTCGAACCTGCACCATCCCGGTTAAGAGCCGGGAGCTCTGCCGCGTGTTGAGCTACGGAGCCGTGGTGATGTGACCGGCAGGGGTCGAACCTGCGACGCCCCGCGTTTCAAGCGAGCGCTCTACCGGCTGAGCTACGGTCACGTGAATGGGCGGAGCCGGATTCGAACCGGCGGCTTCCTCCTCATCAGAGAAGGTGCTCTGCCCACTGAGCTACCCGGCGTCGTCGCAAAGGGTCGCGTGTCTGTCCAGCCCCCGGGTCGGGAGCTCGACGCACATGCGGGCCGCTCTGGGCGCGTTCGGCGGCGCGCCTATCGACGGAGACATCGGCCTGCAGGCGGAGCGGTTCCTGGTCTACGTCACCCTGTTCTCGGACCAGCGGTTCGCCCGCCAAGCGGAACTTGGCCTTCGAGCACAACCGGAGGTGCGGGATGCGATCGCCCAGGGTACGACCGCGATTAGGACCGCCGGTCGGATCGTGTTCGTCGCCAACGGCCGCGGGTCCGTCGTGGACGACTTCCGGCTCGACGACGTCGTTCGCGTCGTCAGTCGGATGGCCGTACCGCCGCCGTTACAACCGGGGCTCGCCTCACGTCCTGGCGCCTCGCCGCCAGACGCGGATGTGCTGGAACAGCTGCGGAAGCTTGGTGACCTGCACGAGGCCGGCGTGCTGACGGACACCGAGTTCGAGGCCAAGAAGGCCGAGCTGTTGGGACGCCTGTGAGCAGAGCCAGGATTCAGCCGAGACTTTCGCCACTTATTCCTGCGCCCGAGGGGAGGCGAGCAATCGCCGGGAGAGCCGGCGCCCTGATAGGCCACCTGAGTCCGCGGCTTGAAGTTCGCTGTCGGCGGGAGTAGGCTCGCGCCGACTTATGGGGGCGGCGCTTCTCGTCTCGAGGCCGCTGCTGGCGTGTGTGTTCTGGAGCGCCGGCGCGGCGAAGCTCGCTGGGTTGGGCCGGCCGGTCGTCGGCTTCGGCGTGCTGGAGCGTCTCGCAGGTGGAGCTGGGGTGGGCTTGCCGATCGCTCAAGCACGGTCCGGCAACGGAGGTGGGCGGTGAGCCACTGGCTGGATGACGCCGCACGCGGCCTCGCGGATGGCCGCTACAGCCGCCGACAGGTGCTCAGGCGTGGTGGCACGATCGCGGGCGGCGTCGTGATGGCCTCGGTGAGCGGATCGCTCGGCGGTCTGGTGCTCCCGGCGGCGGCGTCCGGGGCCGTGACGTGCGCGGGGCGTCATACGCCGTGCCGACCGGGCCAGCGATGTTGCGTGGGTGTTGATGTGGAGGACGTCTGTTATGACCCCTCGATCGACCAGTGCTGTGAGGAGAACGGAGTCAAAAAGGGGGTCTGCAGCAGGCAGAAAGAGTGCTGCGGCCATGAATGCTGCGACCCCGACCATGAGACATGCTGCGGGGGGCGGTGCGTGAGTAAGAGTTCGGACGTCGTCTGCTGCCGCAAGAACGCGCACGACCCGGGAGAGGACTGCTATGAGGGGGAGGGCGAGGACGGGCTACCGGTGGAGAAGTGTTGCCACTTCTCAGGTACCTGTTATGACCCGCGTGAGCAGATCTGCTGTGGCTCTGGGGTGTGCGAGACCAAAAGCGAAGAGTGCTGTCACTCAGGAAAGCTGTCCTACTGCGCTCCCAAGGGCCAGTGCTGCCCCAGAGGACAGCACCGCGTCACCTGCTCGGACGTCTTGACCACGGACATGTGCTGTCCCGAAGACGAGTACTGCTGCGGTGGAACCTGCTGTGCGCCGGACCACTGCCAGAACGGAAGGTGCATGACGGAGCCGTGTCCGTGCGCAGGGCACCTCGAGTGCTGCGGGCCGTACAGCGCTACCAGTGTCAACTGCATCGAACCGCCTCCTTTTGGAGCTGGATGCTGCTATGGCGGCGTGCCCAGCATGCTGTGCGACTCGACGTGTTGCCCTCCGCAATACGGCGCCTGCTGCGGTCCTGCCGGGGCTCTCTATTGCTGCAACCCCTAACACCGACCTGAACTGGCACGTCTCCTCGGATTCATCCCGAACCGCAGCCTGGCGATTTCGACATCGACCTTGCGACGATTGACCCGCGACTTCGTGACCGCTGGCAGTGTGCGACGCGCTTCGTCCACTGGAAACCATGTGATCCTCAAGATCGCCCGCGGCGTCTACGCCCTGTACGCGCACCTGCGCCCCGGGAGCATCCGTGTGCGGCTGGGTCAGTAGGTCAAGGCCGATGCCGTAGTTGCGCTCTCGGGCAACTCAGGCAACAGCACCGCACCCCACCTGCACTTCCAGCTGATGAGCGCCAATAAGCCGCTCGTCGCCAACGGGACCCCATACGTCTTCAAGCGCTTCACGCTCGAGGGACAGCTCACCGATCCGCTTGAGCAGTTCTATGAGCACAACCAGGGGACGTTCTCAACCGAGCGCTCTCAGCGGACAAATGAGCTGCCGATGACCGGCGACGTCGTCTCGTTTGGGCCCTAGCCGACGTCCCCGAGCGTGGTGCGAGTCGTGCGCTGCCGCCGGCCAGGAAATTGCGGCCGCGTTCTCCACCGCTCCCGCTCGCTCACCTACCGGGGTCGCTGGTCCCGCCAGCCGTGAATTTCGCGGTCCGCGATCCGCTGCAGTGCGCGGTCAAGTGTGAGCAGCTCCGCGGCACCCGCGAGCGCGGTCGCGAGCGACATTGCGTCTGGAAGCCGCAACGAGCTATGACGCGCCCGGAGCTCGGCCGCGCGTCGAGCGAGGAGGCGCTCGACCTCGACCACGTGTGCGCCGATCGCGGCCAGGAACTCGTCAACCTTCCCGTCGGTGCCGTACCGGAGCGGCCTGACGATCACTTCGGCGTACACGGTTGCCGCGATCAGGATGTCATCGCCCGAGGCGAGGTGGGCTCCGAGCGTCTCGACGGCCCGTCGGTGTTGCGCGTCGGACCGGTCAAGGAAGGCAATGACGACGTCGGCGTCGAGCGCTACTCGCGCCATTCACCGCGGAGTTCATCGAGGTAGCCGTCGGGGTAGGTGCCAGCCGGGAGGCTTCCCGCGTAACGGTGGACGAGATCGTCGGCTCGTTCGATCTCGATGCGGCCGTGGCCGTGCGCGCGGATCACGACCTCGTCGCCCGCAGCCAGGCCCGCCTCACGCAGGACACTTACGGGGATCGTGATCTGGTGTTTGCTGGACAGCTTGCTCATCGCTTTACGATTCTACAAGTCAGTAAAGCGGCGGTCAATTCACGCCGGTGATCCGCTCCGCCGCTGGCGTCCGATACCGGTCTGCGGACGCTCGGAGCAGTCGCCTCCCTGACGCATCGAATCCTCCGTCAGATCGTCCGACGGTGGATCGCCATCGGCGACGAGGCTGCCATTCGGCGCGTTTGCGGGGCGGCTGTCGAATCAGCGAGATGCTCGTGCCCGAACCAGACCAGGCAGCCCGGGCATCGACTGCCGGCACGAGCCCGACTGGCGTGGTTCCTCGTGGTTGGGCGTTGGCTAAAGGCGTGGACTTTTCGAGCCGATGTCTGGCCTATGACACGTTTGTTCGTTCCGTGGCACGTTCACGACTGGTGGTGAGCACCGTTCCCGGCACGGATCCGCCATGAGCCCGACCGCAGATGCGGGGATTCCTGGTGCCCGTTGGCGGGAGCGCGCAGAGTCGGGTGGTCGCTGGGTACAGATGTCTGCGGGAATGGGGGCGCTGCTGCTCGTCTATGCCGGCTGGCAGCTGTTCCGCTGGCCGGCCGTGGATCGGACGCTGATCGGTGACCTGTTCTTCTATCCCGTGGGACTCGCGGCGAGCGGCGCGGCAGTGGCAGCTTCGCGACGATGTGCAGAGCAGCCGCGACTGCGGTCGGCGTGGCAGCTGCTGGCGCTGGCGTCGATCTTCTACCTCGCGGGCGATATCGCGCAAACGTTGTATGAGCTCAATGGCCCGCTGCCCTTCCCGTCGATCGCCGATGCGCTCTATCTGTCGTTCTATCCGTTGATGCTGTGGGGCCTGCTGCGTTTCCCCGCGCGCCGACGCGACCGCGGCGCGCGGGTGCGCCTGATGTTGGATCTCGCGGTCGTGGCAATCGCAGGCGCGATGGTCGTCACATACGTGGTGCTCGGGCCCACACTGCGCCAGGGCGGCCCGGACGCGCTGTCGAACGTCGTCTCGATCGCATATCCGGTCGGGGACATGATCCTGCTCGTCGGACTGGGATCCGTGCTTCTGCGTCGGACGGCGATCTCGAGCGCACGCGCGCTGCAATTCATGGTGGCGGGATTGTTGTTCTTCGTCGCCGCGGATCTGGTCTACGGCTACATCCAGCTGCACTCGACCTACCAGGGCGGGGACCCGGTTGATTCGCTGTGGATGATCGCGATCGCGCTGTTCGCGGTCGCGGGAGCTGCGCAAGCTTCCCCGGACCCGAGCACCCTCGCGGCCGAGGGCAAGGAAGGCACCGCCAGTTGGGCGCCGTATGTCGCGGTCGCGGTTGGCTTCGGGCTGCTGATCATCGATCACCGCGACCTCAGCCTGGTCATCGCAGGTGTGCTGCTGGCCACGCTCGTCTCCGTCCGCCAGTTCGTGGCGCAAAACGACCTTGTTCACATGCAACGGCTAGCCAGCTACCAATCTCTGCACGACTCTCTGACCGGCCTGCCTAACCGGCGTCGGCTGATCGACGATCTTCGCGCAGCGCTGGCAACCTCTACACGCGACGGCCCCCGGACGCTGACGATGTTCGACCTGGACGGCTTCAAGATCTACAACGACACGTTCGGGCATCTCGCCGGCGATCAACTGCTCGCGCGCGTCGGGCAGCGTCTACTCGAGTTTGTCGCGCCGCACGGTCGTGCCTACCGGCTTGGGGGGGATGAATTCTGTGTGATGCTTGATCCAGGAAGCGTCCCGTCCGAGCCGATCGTGGCGGGTGCCGCCGCGGCCTTGTCGGAGATCGGGACCGGATTCTCGATCGGAGCCTCGTACGGCACCGTGACGATCCCCAACGAGGCGAATGACGTGAGCGCTGCGCTGCACTTCGCCGACACCCGCATGTACGCGAGAAAGAATGGAAGGCGAGCCGCGACGATCATCGCTCAAACACGAGACGTGCTGCTTGGCGTAACTGCTGAGCACTCGGCTAGCCTCCCGGCGCACATGCTCGAGGTCGGCGAGCTCTCGCGCAACGTAGCGCGCCAGCTCGGACTCGACGCAGAGACAGTCGAACTCACGCTTCGCGCGGGCGAGCTACATGATGTCGGCAAGATTGCGATCCCCGAGAGCATCCTGAACAAGCCTGGCCCGCTGAGCGATAGTGAGTGGGCGTTCGTTCGTAACCACACACTCATCGGCGAACGAGTACTCAACGCCGCGCCCGCATTGCAACCCGTCGCGAAGCTGGTGCGATCGACGCACGAGCGCTACGACGGTGCCGGCTACCCCGACGGGCTGAGCGGCGAGCAGATCCCGCTGCCCGCCAGGATCGTGTTCGCCTGCGACGCTTTCCACGCAATGATCTCCAGTCGCCCGTACGCACCGGGAATGAGCGAAACGGACGCGCGCGCGGAACTCAGCCGCGGCGCCGGCAGCCAGTTCGACCCACGCGTCATCGACGCGCTCCTCGCCGAACTCGACCACGCACACCGACACCCCCCGGCCGAGCCCCAGCACCTAGGACACGCGGCGCACAGCGCGAGCCGGCCGCTCACCCAGACCTGACACACAGCCACGCCACGCGCGCTGGCAGCAAGATTGTGATGCTACAATAGTTGTTAGCTTACAAATGTCGTGTGGCTGAGGATGTTGTCATGAGCAACTTGCATCCCAGAGGCTTCCTCTCGCGTTGGCCGGTCCGGCGTTGGCGATCGGGGCGCTGATGTTCGTTGGGCTCGGCGCGCACACCTCCGTCTGGTACCTGATCGTCGCCTACCTCATCTTCGGTACCGGCTCCGGCCTGGTGGCGGCATCGATCACGAACACGGCGCTGTCGGGGATGCCTGCCGATCAGGCCGGGGTCGCAGGGGCGATCGCCTCGACCAGTCGCCAGTTCGGGGCTGCCCTCGGCGTGGCCGTCGTCGGCGCGATGGTTGCCGGCAGCTCGGGCGCCGAGTTCACCACCGCCAGCCAAGGCGGCTGGGCGGTCCTCGCCGCCTGCGGTCTGGCCGTGCTGCTGCTCGGCCTGGGCTCGACGGGAGCCTGGGCTCAGCGCACCGCGAAACGCAACGGCGAGCGACTCGCGGCCCGTCGGCTCGAGGAGGTGCCCGATGCCCGCGCGCTCGTCCCCGCCCACTGACGCCGCCGTCCGTGTGTGGACGGCAATGTATGAGTTCGTCGCCGCCCAGGACCGCCGCAAACCGCTCCGAGACGTCCTTGACCTCGGCCCGGGCAAGGTGGCGCTGCTGGTGATGCTCGCCGACGGTCCGATGACGCTGCGCGAGATCGCCCACGCGTTCGGGATCGATGCCCCCGCCGCCACCGTCACCGTCGACAAGCTCGCGGCCCGCGGCCTGGTCAAGCGCACCGCGCACCCCGACGACAACCGCCGCAAACTCGTGCACCTCACCGACCCCGGGCGGGAGGCGGCCACACGCGGCCAGCAGATCCTCACCGAACCACCCGCCGCGCTCGCCGCCCTGCGCCCCGAAGACCTGGCTGCGCTCGAAGAGATCATGTCCCGGCTCGATCGGATGCCGCCTTCGCCAGCCACGTCGCCCGACCTCCGGGACGTTCCCGAACCACAACCGACTCCCACCCTCATCAAAACCCGAAAGCGCTGAACATGCCCTCGAGCAACGATGGATCACACGCCCACTCGGTGACCCCGACCGCCCCACCACCCGCTCACGTCAGCTCGGAGCACAACGCGACGATCCATATCCTCGGCACAGAATTCGTGCACTTCTACCTGCTGGAGGAGGACGGCGAGATCACGCTCGTCGATGCCGGGCTCAGCGGATACCGAGAGATGCTCGAGCCGGCACTGGCCAGCGCGGGCCGATCGATCGAGGACGTGAAGGCGATCGTGTTGACCCACGCCGATCCGGACCATGTCGGATTTGCTGGCGAGCTGCAGAGCACCCGCGGAATCCCCGTCTACGTCCACCGTGCAGACAGCGACCGAACGCGGGAGGGAAAGACGATGCAGACCGAGGGCTCACTCCTCTCGATGCTCCCGATGCTCAAGCACGCCCAGGGTCGGCGGGCGCTGCGCCACCTGATCGCCAACGGCGGCGCCAAGCAGCCTAAGGTCGCCGACGTCATCCCGTTCGACGACGGCGACCAGCTCGACGTCCCCGGACGGCTACGGCCACGGAGACCCGTCCACGGCGGGGCCCCGCGCCATCGTCGCAGAGGCCCGGGCCAACCGGGGGGTACGCTGATGCCATGCCGATGCCCAAGCGGTCAAGCGTCGATGACTTCTTCGCGCAACTGAGCGATGCCCAGCGGCCGCACCTCGAGGCGCTCAGGGCGCTCAGCCTCGATGCCGACTCGGAGGCGCGGGAGGAACTGAAGTGGAACCTGCCGGTGTACGTCAGCGGCAAGAACACGACCCTGTGGATGCTTCAGAACTTCAAGAACCACTGCTCGCTGCGGTTCCCGCCACCTTTCTTCGCCACCCAGAGGGCCGCGGTTCAGGCCGCTGGTTATGAGGCCGGTGAGGGCTTCATCAAGCTCCCCTACGAGCGCGAGCTGCCGATCGAGCTCCTGAAGGCGCTGATGCGGGCGCGGGTCGAGGAGTACGCAGCGACCGGCGCCGGCTGGAACGACCGCTGACCCCGGCCGCGTCCGGTGAGGGTGCGTGCATGACGCGGGTCCCGCACGTGAGCCATCGCGGCGAGCGACGTCGCACACTCACCGGGCCGACGGAGCCGGCCTCCAACTACACGCGATTCGTGTCACCGCGGTAGGCCCAACCGGCGCTGGCGGAGAGGATCGCCGTCCAGGCAGCAACCGTGAGCCAACCGCGGGCGCCCCATCCGTGACCGTCGAGCGCGACGTGGCTGGCCTGAACGAGCCACCACGAAGGCAGGAACGGCCCCAGCGTGCGCAGAAAGCCGCTGGTGATCGGGAACCATGTGCCGCCGAGGAAGGCGAGTATCGATACCCCGCCCCCGATCACTGGGCCGACCGAGTCAGTGGTCACGAGATGGCCGATGAGGATTCCCAGCGCCGCGAACGGCAGGAGACCGACCAGGATCAGGGCGGTCATCCCCAGCCAGCGCTGGGCGGGCAGGCTCACGCCGAGCGCGACGCCCGAGGCGTAGAGCAGGAGCAGGCTCGACACCGCCATCCCGTATCCGGTCAGCACCTTGGCCCGAAAGTAGGCGCGCGCCGGCAGTGGGCTGATCCGCAGCTGGCGGGTCCAGCCGGCCTGGCGCTCGCCCGCGATCCGAGCACCGGTCGAGATCATCGACACCATCGTGCCGAACGCGGCGAGGCCGACCATGTAGTAGAGCGGTACGGACAGGCCGCTGCCCGCGAAGTTGTGGTTGTTCCTCTGCGGCACCGCCAGCAGCCAGTAGAAGACCAGCGGAAACCCCAGCGAGAAGAGGAAGAAGCGCCGGTTGCGGAATGTGCGCCGTAGCTCGTAGCGGGTGTAGGCGACCCCGTTCATCGCACCTCCCGCCCGGACTCGTCGACGTCCGGCTCGCCCGTCAGCTCGAGGAAGGCCTCCTCGAGGCTTCCCCCGGTAATCTCGATGTCACGAGCGAGCGGATGATTTTCTAGCAGTGCCCGAATGGCCTGATCGGAGTCCGTGCAGCTCAGGATCACGGCGTCACCGTGCCGATCGGATGAGGCGACGCCGGGCAACGCGGCGAGCCTTGCCGGATCGACTTCCGGAAGCGTCGCGCGGATCGTCCGCCTGCCGACGCGCGCCTTGATCTCGGTCGTCGGGCCGTCAGCGACGATCCGCCCGTGGGCCATCAGGATCGCGCGATCGGCGTTGGCGTCGGCCTCCTCGAGGTAGTGGGTCGCGAACAGGACCGTCCTGCCTCGGGCCGCGAACTCGCGCATGATGACCCAGAACTCCCGGCGACCCTCGACGTCCATCGCGACGGTCGGCTCGTCGAGCACCAGCAGGTCGGGGTTGCTCACCAGCGCGATCGCGAACCGAACGCGCTGGGTCTGTCCGCCGGAGAGCTTCTGCGTTCGCTGCCCGGCGGTGTCTTTGAGCCCGGTGAGCTTCAGCGCCTCGTCGACGCTCATCGGATCCGGATATAAGGAGGCCATCATCGCGATGATCTCGCGCACGGTGAGGTCGCGGATCAGCTCCCCCGTCTGCAGCATCGCGCCGATGAGACCGTCGTCGACGGCGTCACGCGGCGCGCGGCCGAAGACCGAGACCGTGCCGCTGTCAGGCTTAGCGAGCCCGAGCAGCATGTCGATCGTGGTTGACTTGCCAGCGCCGTTCGGGCCGAGCAGTGCGGCGGTCTCACCGGCGGCGATCGAGACGTCTATCCCTCGCACCGCGTGGATAGGTCCGTGGGGGCCGCGGAAGGTCTTGACCAGCCCTTCCATCCGAATCCCGTTATCGATCCGGGCCGAGGCGACGGCGCTCATCGAACCCAATGCCCCCTGTCGACGCGCCAGGTCAGCTTCGATGTGCTGAGCATCCCCTATCGAACGATACGTCGTCTTGTTTCGTGGTCGGGTGCAGCGTTCGTGGCGGAGGTAGCGCGGTCGGTCGTCGGCGGTCAAGTAGCCTCGGGCGGCTGATGTGGTTCGCCCGGGAGTGAGTGGTAGCGGTCGAAGTCGGCCGGCCAGGGCAGCGGGAACAGGTGCCGGTACGGCCGCGCGTCCGTGATCACTTTGGCGAAGGACGGCCGGTGCGCCAATGCGCGGTAGTAGCGTGTCAGCTGCGGGTGAGTGCCCTCATTCCACGGGTGGATCGCCAGGGCGAAGAACAGGCCGGGCGCGGCGGCACAGTCGGCGATCGTGAAAGCGTCGCCGGCGAGGAACGCGTGCTGTGTGAGCTGCGCCTCGAGCATGCCGTAGGCCATGTCGATCCGGCCGCGTGCCTGGGCGACAGCGCGCTCGTGGAAGCGCTCTTCGATCGTGTCGGAGACGATCGCCTGGACGGCGTCGGAGACGTACTGGTCGCAGAGACGGTCCCACTTGCGGGCCTCCAGCGAAGGCACCAGCCGCGCGCCGGCGACGTGCTCGATGATGATCGACGTCTCACCGATGACCTGATCGCCGTCGCGCAGTACCGGGATCGACGCCGGCGGCCACAGCTCGGCCAGCTGGGCGCGGTCGAAATCGCGCTGCTCCACGAGGACGTCGTAGGCGACGCCCTGCTCGTTGAGCGCGACCAGCACCTTCTGGCAGTAGAGCGCGAAGGGATGCTCATAGAGGGTGAACGTCGGTCAGGCCTCCTCCTCGCCGCTTTGCATCAGCGCCTGGGTCTCCATGCCCAGAGCCGCGGAAACGGCGGCCAGCTGCAGCCTACAACGGTTTTCACGGCCACGCAGGGGTTCGTCGCACACCCGCCGGAGGCGCGCGGGGCTTTGCCACCGGCTTGGGTTCGCGTGGTAGGTTCGCCGCTCATCCCCAACAGGATCGGAGCCAAGATGCTGTTTCACGTGACGTGGGCATTCAAAGAGACGGGCGAGGAGGGGGCCCGACGGTCGCTCGCGCTTCTCGCCAAGTGGCAGCCCCCGGCCGGTGCCGAGTTCCAGGGGTTCTACGGCTTCGCCGATGGCAACGGCGGTGTCGCACTGATCGAGGCCGACAGCGCAGCCACGGTAGCCCGGACGACTTCTCCGTGGACGCCGTGGCTGCGCTTCACGGTGACCCCGATCGTGCCGATCGAGGAGTCGAGCGCGATCGGTGGCGAGGCAATCGCCTTCCGCGACTCAGTGAAGTAGCCGGGAATGGGGAGAGCCCCCGTTGCTACTTCCGATCAGTCGCGGATCAACGCCCCGAGACCGTCGGGGTCGTACAGCGTGTCGGAGTCAATCGGCCGGCCGTCAAGCACGGCGGAGGGCGTGCCGTCGGGATCTTGTTCTTCGAAGGCCTCGTCGATCTCGCGGGCCCAGTTCTCATACCGGCCCTCCTGCACGGCCGTGACATAGTCCGGGTTGGTCAGGCCGGCGCGACGGCCGAGGTCCAACAGGTCCTCGGTCGAAAAGCCGCCACTGGCTTCCGGCGGCTGGTTGGCGAAGATCTCGCGACGCAGCTCGTCGAACCTCCCAGCCTCCGCAGCAGCCGCCAGAGCGTTGGCCGCACGCACCGATTCGTTTCCGAGGAAGGACCGGATTCGATATTCCACCGCAACCGCACCGGCCGCGATCTCGCCACGCAGCAGATCCCCGGATGCGGCCTCAAACTCGCGGCAGTAGGGGCACTGCGGATCCTCGAACACCAATAGGCGCCGCCGGGCGCCTTCGCTGCCCACGAGCACACCCCCTTCAGGAGTATGGCCCGTCGGTACTTCAGTGGTTTCCATGACGCTCATTCTGCCCTGTCCCCACGCCGAAGCCGCCGCCGATCGCTGCCGGTCGCCACTAGCCGATTGCTCTCGCCGGGACGCACGCCCGCCGCCAGGCGAGCCCGAAGACGATCAGCCAGCGCATCGATCGTGGGGTTGAGAAAGCTGAGGTTGAACTGCCACCAGTTCCCCGCATCGGCCGCGGCGGTGTACAACGGGTGAAGTGAGAACCACGAGTAGGCAACGCCGGCGTGGAAGCCCGTGGTGGCGCTCGCGCCGACTCATCGTCGCCGTCGTCTGCGTGGATCTGCTCGGCGCCGGCGCGCTCGCGTACGCATTCTCTCGTCCCGCAGACCGTCCCGCCGTCGCCGAAACGAGCGCCCCGGCCGCAACTCGACACGCGCAGAGCACCGGGTTGACAACGCCCGCGCGCGGGCAGACGAGCGTCGCCCCCAGCCGCGTGCGGCTGGCGCCGGCGACCAGGATGCCCCACCCGAGCATGCCCCGGGCGCCCGCACTCCCGGCCAGTGCGAGCGCGCAGGCTGCAGCGCGCCCAGCGCCGGCGCTGAAAGCAAATGCTCGAGCCTCCTTCGCCAGTCTGAGAAGCAGGCTTCAGCCGGAAGCTCGGATCGCGATCGCGATCCAGCCACTGGGGCGCGGGACGCTGGAGGTCCTCGGGGGGGATCCGGCCATGCAGGCGATGAGCACCTCCAAGATCCTGATCCTGTCCGCGCTGCTGCGCGATAAACGCGGCGTCCACAATTTCACGCCTGACCAGATCCAGTTGGCCCGCGCAGCCATCACGCAATCTGACAACAGCGCGATCCTGGCCCTGTTCAGCGACCTGGAAGCTGACCGGGGCGGCCTGCTCGGCGCCAGCGCGTACGCCACCAGCCTGCTGCGGGGCGTCGGCGACGATCAGACGCAGGTCACCACCGCGCCGCCCCCGCCCGGCTACGCCACGACGTTCGGGCAGACGCCGTGGACGCCCACCGCAGAAGTGGGGTTCTTCCGCGCGCTGGCACTGGGGTGCGTCCTGCCGCGAGCCGACACAGATTTCGAGCTGGGGCTGATGCGCGACATCGAGCCCTCAGAAAGTTTCGGCCTCGGAGCAGCCGGGTTCCCACAGGTCGGGTTCAAGGGAGGCTGGGGCCCCGAGCCCGAGAATCAATACGGCGTTCGGCAAACCGGGATCATCGGCGCCGGTGACTCCGGCGTCGTCGTGTCGCTGATCGCGGACCCGGTCAGCACATTCACGGTCGGCCAATCGGTGCTCGACCAGGTCGCCCAATGGCTACGCAGGGAAGTGCGACTGACCCGACGCCCAGCGGGCGCATGCCCAGCATGAACTCCGGCGGCCCGGCACCTGCGCACCCCCGGACCCAGCCCATGGCGTCACGGGATCGGCCGCGTTCGCATATGGTTTCTCAGATGGCCCCGCCGGCGCTCATTCCGCTCTTGGCCGGCGGCGCGTTCTTCGAGTCGCCGCGGTGGCATGGCGGTCGCTGGTGGGTCTCGGACTTCTACCGCGAGGCGGTCTACACCGTCAGCGTTGACGGCGTCGAGGAGCGGGTGCTGGAGGTCGAACACCAACCGTCCGGACTGGGGTGGCTCCCCGACGGCTCGTTGCTGGTCGTCTCGATGAAAGACCAGCGCCTGCTGCGACGCGACCAGGACGGGACGATGAGCGTTCATGCGGAGCTCAGTGCGTTCACCGATAGCTCGCTCAACGACCTAGTCGTCGACGAGCTGGGGCGCGCGTGGGTCGGCTGCTTCGGCTTTGACCTGATGGCGTTCGCCGATCCGCAGTTGGCGCCACTCATCCGCGTCGATCGCGACGGCACCGCGACCGTCGCGGCCGAGGATCTCATGTTCCCCAACGGCTCGGTGATCACGCCGGACGGCAAGACGCTGATCGTCGGGGAGACTGCTGGCTGCCGATACACGGCATTCACGATCGCCGCCGACGGGTCGCTGAGCGACCGCCGCGTGTGGGCGCAACTGGCGCCGACACCGGCTCTGGGGTCGCTCGAGCAGATGCTTCCGCAGATCAGCGTCGGCCCGGACGGATGCACCCTTGACGCCGAAGGACACATCTGGGCGGCCGACGAGGCAGGTGCACGCTGTATACGCGTCGCCCCAGGAGGAACGATCGTCAACGAGATTCGAATTCCTGAGGGGCTCGGCTGCTTCGCTTGTGCGCTCGGTGGCGATGATGGACGCACCCTGCTGATCTGCGCCGCACCAGACTTTTTGGAGATGAATCGTCGCCAAGCGCGCGAGGCGATCCTCCTGACCACCACGGTCGAGGTCCCGCACGCGGGCAGGCCATAGCTCTAGGCCGGCGTTGGGGACAGCTGGCTCAGTTAGCTGCCGCCAGCCTCAGGATTGTTCGGGGTGCCGGTGCATGTAGCGGACCGCTGCCGCCACGTACATCGTCAGGGTCACCACAAACACCGCGATGGCGGCGGCGACCGACCACCAGATGCGCGCGGCAATGAGCGGAAGCCCGACGAGCACCCAGCCGCCGGCCGCGCGCGTCAGCATCCCCCTGGCGCTCCGTTCGGCGAACCAATCGGCGAGTCGCATCTCCTGGAACATCGTCCCACACCAGTCGAGCTTATCCACATGGGTCGCGCTTCCAGCCCTCGGCGCCGCAAGCAACGGCGACGTCGCCGCGCCCATACTTCGCCTCGCGCGCGGCGCCACGCTGGCGGCAAGGCGCTGGTCGGTTCGGGCCGTTCAAACTAGACGTTGGTCTAGTTGATCGCCGGATTAGGTGTGCCGATTCTTGACAATGCTGGGGAGGTCGTCGCGGAGTCAATCGGGAGGAGTCGGTGTGATGTCATTGTCGTT
>Ga0302326_10007132_pt1 | contig 24969 bp, 20 predicted proteins | sample Palsa_T0_3_FD_202264 | JGI IMG/M metagenome (GOLD analysis project Ga0302326, IMG submission 202264) | Peat permafrost microbial communities from Stordalen Mire near Abisko, Sweden - Palsa_T0_3 | ecosystem: Environmental > Terrestrial > Soil > Palsa > Peat permafrost | place: Sweden: Abisko... | reverse complement strand
CTCCAGCCGAATCCCCAGGTAGCTGCCCAGTTCGTGGGTGCGGCGTCCGAACGGTCCGGGCTTGGTCAAGGCAGTCAGTTCGATCATCTCGGGCGAGTCCGGTGCGCCAAGCTGGACGATCTCCGGAGCAGAATCCAGCTCTAGCCGCACCTGCCGCCTCACGCCGTCCTCCCACAGCATCTGCAGCAGAGGAGCTTCAGCCACCAGATCCCATCCGCCTCGCGGCCGATAAACGCCGTCGAGAAACAGCGCGGCCGTGCCGCCCACGCCCGCCAGTTCAGCCAGCGCCGCGTAGCCTTCCGGGCTCTCGCTTCCGAATGCCGTAAGCGACGTGACCTCCCGCATAAAGCGCCGCGCCAGACCGGAGCCCTCGGCGAACCCGCGATGCCGGGTGGTCAGCGCCTGCCAGATCACATTGTCGAGTGCGTGCATAAAAGTTTTGTTTGGCGTTGTAGTCGATTTGATGGGGATGGGTTTCTGGACGACAGATTAATTCCGCGAGTTCAGGCTCGCCATCCGATTCTTGCGGGGGAACGGTTCCTTCGGTTATTCCTTCAAATCCACATGCCGCACGTCCTCAATCGGACGCCCCAGAAAGCGCTCACCCAGCCGGCGGAACTTCTCCGTCGAATCGGTGGCAAAGAACTTGAGCCGGGGAAGTGCGCGCCGCTCCTCGCCGTCCGCCACAGCGGGAGTCAATTGCCCCAGCCGCGAAGCCACCACGCGCGCCGTAGACTCCGCCGAGTCAACAATGCTGACGTGCGCCGGCGTCACTCGCTGCAGCAGCGGCTTCAGCAGCGGATAATGGGTACAGCCCAGAACCAGCGTATCGGCATCGCCGAATCCGTCCGCAAAAGCTTCCTGCAAATAGATCCGCGCGACCTGCTCGGTGACCGGATGTTCCACCCATCCTTCCTCGACCAGCGGAACCAGCAGCGGACACGCCTTTTCCCGCGCCGTCAGACCGCGGCTCTCCAGAGCCTTACGGTAAGCATGGCTGCTGACCGTTGCGTCAGTCCCAATCACTACGATTTTATGGTTCCTGCTTGCCGAAGCGGCTGCCTCCGCGCCCGGTTCGATCACGCCGACCACCGGAACATGCGCGCCCGCGGAAATGCGGTCCAGCGCCAGCGCCGTCGCCGTATTGCAGGCGATGACCAGCATCTGTGCGCCGTGCGATTCCAAGTAATGCGCCGCTTCCACGGCGTAGCGGGCCACGGTCTCAACCGATTTCGATCCGTAGGGTAGACGCGCCGTATCGCCAAAGTAAGCATAGTCCGCAGCGGGAATGAGTTCAAGTAAAGCTTTAAGGACGGTGAGGCCGCCAAAGCCAGAATCGAATACGCCGATGGTGGGGCGGCGGGGGAGCACCCTTAGGCCAGACCCAGGCGCCTGAGGTCCCTGCTCTTCAGTTCGACATTGGGGATAGTGGCGCTTCCGCGTTCGTCGAGATTTCGTACTGCCGATTCGACCACTCCTTGGTTTATGTGCAGACTATCCCTTAAGAAATCGCGCAACTGGTCGGCCCCTTGGATCTTACGATCGGGTACTATACCCCCCGGCCCGTCATAGGGTGCGTAGAATACCGAGTACTGTCGCGGGCCTGCCTTCCTCTGGATCTGATTAATCTGAATAAATCCTCTGTAGAGGTAGGCATCCTCAACGAAGCTTCCAGCAATCTGTTCATTGACGACTCGGAATGATTCTTGGGCCACCGCCCTGCTGTCCCTTTCTAGGGACTTCAATACTTTGTCATTAGGACTGCGCAAGAAGATTCGTCTGAGCGGAATGTCGTCGAAGACCCCCTCCTTCTGCAACGCCTTGTTTACTTCACCATAGGCTGCAAGTGGGCCCTTGGTGTCGACAAGCGGAGTAGCCACGATGAACTGCCACTCTTGCAATTGGGGAATGAATGCCCAAAGGTACACCGCTACAGGTATGGAGGCTCGCGTCACCGCAGCTACAATTCGCCGTCCAATGTCGATATCATTGTTTACCAACGTTGCCGTAGCCATTGCATTACTCCGTTTCTGCCCGCCACTGCACGATATAGGTCCCTGGCATTCAGTCCCGTCACCACGTATCTGCTATTGATGCTCCAATCTTTGACAACGTCCCATTTGTTGTTAAAGGGGGCATTTCTCCGCCTCTCCATATCCAACGCAGCCTGGAGTTTTGCAGCCCCGATTAGTTTAACCAAATCATGTGTGTAGATGTCTTTGATCGCGCTCTGATTCGGCGGAAACGAGTGGCGCTTGGTGTTCTTGGCGATGCACGCCTTTACAGCACACTCGACCGCAAGTCCATTCAGGTAGTACGCTCCTTCAATATTCCCACCCCGCATTAAGAGTCGGGCGTCCTTCAGTCTCATTCTAGCGAGTTGCTGGAATTCATGCCGCGTTTCTGCCATGAAACTACCGATTGGACAGCGTAGAGGAGTCTAGCTCCACTTTCCGGACGAGCCCAGAGTTGCAGCACGGCCCCGGAGGAATCGGCGCACCATGCGGGCATGTATTCGGATGGCCAAGAAACGTGCAGATCTTGTCCGTCGCCTCGGGCGAAAGGATGTGCTCGAACTTGCACGCCTGCTGCTCGATTTCCGACTCGCTGTCCATGGCCAAGCTGTCGGTAAACAGCCGCTCCGCCAGCCGGTGCCGCCGGATGATGCTGCCCGCGCGTTTCCGCCCCCGCGGCGTGAGTTCGACAATCAGCGTGCCATCGCCCAGCGAAGCCGCCATCGGCTTCAACGCCTCGTGGCAGGGATTCACGAACGGTTTGTGATCATGCGGCTGCGGCGGATGCGGCGCCGAAGCCACCAGACCCATCTGTACCATCTTCTCGATCGCCAGGCTGACGGGCAGAGCTCCGTGCACTTCCATGTGCTCGACTTCGGCAATCTCCCCATGCTCGGCCAGCACCCACAGTTCTTCGAGGACCTCGTCGAGCTGTTCCTCGTCGGCCATGGAGAACACCTCCTGCGACGCGATCTTGCCATGATGAAACTCGATCCGCCGGTCGGCCAGCCGCGCCACCACCGGATCGTGCGTGACCATCACAATGGTTCGTCCCTGCCGATGAAACTCACGCAGCAGCCGCAGCACGATTTCTTCATTGACCGCGTCCAGATTTCCGGTAGGTTCATCCGCCAGAATAATCTTCGGATCGTTGATCAGCGCCCGCGCAATGCACACCCGCTGCTGCTCGCCGCCGGAAAGCTGGGAGGGAAGATGATGCGCCCGGTCGCCCAGGCCCACCCGCGTCAGCGCCTCGACCGCTTCTTTCTCGTCAGTCATGCTGTGAAAATACTGCGCCAGCATTACGTTCTCAACGGCGGTGAGGAAGGGAATCAGGTGAAACTGCTGAAAGATGAATCCAATTTTCTCCGCCCGTACCCGGTTCAAGTCAGCGGCAGAAATCCCCGCCACATTCTGCCCATCCAGCCATATCTCGCCCGACGACGGCCGGTCGAGGCAGCCAATCAGATTCACCAGCGTCGATTTCCCCGAACCTGAGGGCCCCATGATCGACAGCCACTCGCCCTGCGCCACATGCAGCGAGATGTGGTCGAGCGCGCGAATCGAGGCGTCCGTGCCCGCGCCATTTCCTGATTCCTTGGCGGGATAGAGTTTGGTGACGTCGTTAATCTGAATCATTTCACTCTCCCCTCAGAATCGCCGCCGGCTGCACCCGGCGCAGCAGCGAGATCGGAAGGATCGCCGACAACAGCGTAACCGCCATGCTACCAGCCAGAACCACCGGCAGCACGCTCCAACGTGGCGAGATGGGAGCGTGAAAGTTAACCCTCCCGATCCACGCCGCAATGCCAATCCCCAATAGAAACCCTATCAGCGCGCCTGTAGCCCCCAGCACCGCGGCCTCCGCCGCGAAAAATCCGCTGAGCAGCCGACCCGGCGCGCCCAGAGCCTTCATAATGGCGAAGTCGCGCCGGCGGTCAAACACCCATCCCATCAAAGTCGAAAGCACGCACAACGCCGCCGTAAGAATAATCAGCGTCGCCGCCGCCAGCAGCGTGGCGCGGGTCTTGCCCAGCACGCGCGCCTCGCCCTCCATAATCTGCCGCACCGGTCGCACATCACTTTCGGGAATGGCCTGCCCCAGTTGACTCATAATTCCGGCAACTTCTTCCGGCGAACCGCTCGCCGCTACTTCAATCGTCGACGGCTGCACTCCGGTCCACGCCTCAAAATCAGCGAGCGACAAATAAATCCGGCTGTCTTCCGCCGCTCCGGTCCGGACCGAACCCGCCGGTGTGACGCGTAGAGAGTGTCCTTGAAAGCTCAAATCAAACGCCTGATTCTTCGGCGCGACCGCCGCCATCGCGCGCACCCCAATCAACCCCGGGTGCCCCATTTCTCGCGCGTCCTCTGCGCGAGAAGTGGGGGTTTCCGACGGCCAATTGCTTACCGACCACCATTTGTCCAGCCGTCGCACGCGCTCAAAGTCCGTCCCGGCCACGACGATCGGCTGGCCCTCAGCCGTGCGCGCGACGATCAATGCGAAGGGCGCCGCAATCCCACGTCCCGCGAGAACGGAATCCACGCGCGCCGGCGCATCCGCAGGCAGGGAAGCGCCGTCCCTTCCCGCGCCGTCCCTCCCGGCCAGAATAATATTTGCGCCGTAGTTGCGAAACTCCCGCTGCAGCTTGGCCTGCACATCCACATAAAGATTCAGCATAGCCGTAGCTACCGCCGCCGCCACCACCATGGCGAAAAGCGCGGAGAGCGCCCGCCCGCGCCGCAGCACCGCCGCCCGCACCAGCATGCGGAAAAACATTGAAGTATGCGGAACACGCGCCCGGCTCGCCGCCAGTTCCTGCGCCCGGTGTGAAATCGACGCGTTCACAGTTCCCCCCGCAGCGCGAACACCGGATCCATCCCCACCGCGCGCCGGATCGCCAACGCGCTTCCCGCAAACGTAACCAGCACGGCAATCGCCAGAATCACCGGCAGCACAATCGGCGCTATCGAAATGTCTGAGTTGAAGATTGAATGCCCGATCTGGTGCGCCAGCACACCTCCGGCGACAAAACCTGCCAGGCCGCCAAGCAACGCCAGCAGCGTAGCCTCCCCGAAGAAAATAGACGCGACCGCCAGTTTCCCCGCGCCCAGCGCTTTCATCAGCCCGACTTCAGCGCGCCGCTCGAAGATGGCGATTGCCATCGCGGCCGATACTGCCAGCGCCGAGGCAAACAGCGCCGCCAGCGTGATTAGAACAATGAGCCCTTCGATGCGGGTCAGCACTGCGCCCTCATTCTGCGCAACCTGACGAATCTGTTCGGCGTGCGAGTGTGGAATGGCCTCCGCCAACTGAAACGCAATCGACTGCGGATAAGGCGAGCAATACCAGCGATCGTAAATTGCCCCAGACATGCCCTTCGGGTCGCGGCGGGCAAAGGCATCTTCCGGCTTGGTCAGCGCACTGACATACACGCGCCGCACCGCGCCGGGCCTGCCCAGAATCTCTTGCGCCAGTCCGAGCGGCGCAACCACTTCGTCGTCTTCCGCACCACCCGTGGACAGAATCCCGCTCACCCGCAACTCGCGGCCCGCTACGGTAATTTCGTCTCCGGATTTGTCGCCCAAACGTGTCGCCAGTCGTTCCCCCAGCAGCACGTCCTGCGAGGAATCCTCTGGCCACTCGCCCGCAACCTTCCACCACGGATGCGTCGACCGCACGCCGGTGGTGAACTCGTCTCTCCCGTACGAAACCCGTTTCGCGAAATAAGTCCCCAGCAGCGTGACGTCCTGCTGATCACTCTTCCGCCCAAGAGCAACACTCACCGGCAGCATCGGTGCAAACCCGGTGATGTTGTTGTGCCAGAAAATTCCTTTGATCTTGGGCAGGTCGGCTTCGTTGAGATAAGCCCCGTCGGTCGGAGGTTTCAGGTTAACCCCGCCAATTTCCACATCCAGGGAATCTTCCTGCGGGGTCACGACCAGGTTGGCGCCGATAGTGCGGAGTTCGCGGTTGATCTTGTCGCCGATGTCGGTCGCCACGGCAATCATCGCCGTCGCTACGGTCACGCCCAGCGTAATCGCGGCCCCGGCCAGCAACTTACGCCGCTTCTGCCGCCGGAACGATTCGTAAACCAGCCGCACGAACATCGTTTAGGGTTGCGCGAACATGCGGCTGCCGGCCGCCACGTCCGCCTCCTCGATAATCACCGCGTCCGCCGTTTGCGTGGCCTTCAGCGGCACCGGATTACAGCCCCCGGTTGTCCCGACCGACTGCGGATTAATCGGCGCTCCGCAATTTTTGCAGACGACTCCATTGGCTGTCTTGTAGAAGCCGACCGCCCCGCAGATTTGGCAGGCATCGAACACGGTCGCGATCTTGCCATCCGGCTTCTGATACAGCCAGAAGCGGATCGCGGTTCCGTTCTCCTGCGCCTGGAAGCGGTGCAGATCGCCATCTGAAATCTGTGCCAGCGGGATGCTCACGCGTCCGTTGCTGAACGTCACTTCAGTTGCGGCGGATATGTTGCTGGCGCTCTTGGCATACACAAATTCAGCCGTGATGAGAGCGATAAACACGAACGAGAACGTGAGCACGGAAATCATCCACATGCGCTCGCGGCGCGCGCTCCACGCAGCCTTGCGCCGCTCGGCGGGCGATGCCGAAGCCAGCACTGGTTCTCGCCGTTTGGCCTCGAACAGAATCATCAGCGCCGCCAGCGCAAAAATCGTTACAAAGAAAAACCAGTCGTTGCTCACGATCGGCCCAATAATCGCCATCTCGCGCTTGGACGACGCGATCACTCCACTCTCTGACAATTCATGCAGCCCGGAAATCACCAGCTGCGCCGCCACCAGAAACAGGATCGCCGTCGTAATGCGGAAGAACTTCTGCAGATTAATGCGCACGCTGCCCTTCACGAACATCACTCCAAAAGCAATGGCACCCAGCACACCCAGCAGCGTGCCCAGAAAGCTCATCAGCTCGGTCGAGTTCAGCGACACCGCCGAGAGAATCAGCACCGTTTCCGCGCCCTCGCGCAGCACCATCAGAAAAATAAAGACGAACAACCCAAACCACGCGTCCTTGCCCGCCAGCAGCCCAACTTTGCCCTCGATTTGCCCCTTCAGCTTGCGCCCCGTCCTCATCATGAAAATAACCATGGTCACGACGAAGAACGCGGCCAGCAGCATGACCCAGCCTTCGAAAACATCCTCATTCAGGTGCGTACGCGAAATGACCACGGCCACGCCAATGCTGCCCAGAAACGCGGCCACCAGCGCCGCATACACCGTCTTGCGCAGTTCCTGCCGCCCGATCTTGGTCAGATAGGCCAGCGTGATGCCGACAATCAGCGCGGCCTCAACCCCCTCGCGCAGCGTAATAATGAAAGCCTGAAGCATTCGATTAAGTCCCGGGAACGCGCCTTACGATTATGAAAATGAATTTCAATTTCAACTTCAATATTGAGGATAGTCCCGCCCCGCCGACCCAGTCAATCCGCCGCCTCACAATCGCCTGTGATTGAGATCACACGGCGCATTTCCGGCGTTGAAATGCTCGTGCGTGCAGGGAAGGTTTTGGACGTTCGACGATAAAAGCCGTTAATGAGAGCAATCGGGATGCTAAGAGACCGATCGACCACGGCTCCCACGACCGAGGTCGCCGACAAGCGATTCCTCGGGAAACGCTCCGAAATTCCTGTAGTGGCGTTCAAGGGGGAAGGATAGATCCCTACGATGCTGCGCTCGCATGGTGGGATCGGCGACTAGTTTTTCGATAAGCGTTTTTACCCGAGAGTACGGTACCGCCGACCCAGGCAGAAAGAGAACGACTCCGCAATCCGTCTTCTTGTCATCCCAAAAAAATAGGCGGTGAGCCTGAAAGACTTTGTCTCCATAGACGGCGTCCTGCCAATAGCAGAAGTTCCAACGTCTTCCGCTGCTATCCCTTCTCGATGTTTCTTGGGTCCACGTCACCATTGGAGAATTCCGCCTAGCGAAATAATAGCCAGCGGACGACCTCGACGACAACTGTTCAAACCAGGCCATTCCACTCACAGCCTCTTCAGAAAAGCGTTCGCCTCCGCCGCGCGCGGAAATAACTTCTCCTCCGCCTGAAACTCCGCCGAGTGCACGCAGCGGCGGCTCCCGCGCAGCCGCACCGGATGCTTCAAATGCAGCATCTCGTGGTACACGATGTACTCCAGCACATACGCCGGCACGGCGAAATGATCGAAGATGCGGCTAATGATGATCGCATTATGTGCCGGATCGTAATGCCCCAAAATGCGCCGCGTCTTGGTCCGGCTCCAGCTCATGCGCGGCCGCGCCAACAAACCGTGAAAGAAGCGCGTATTCAGTTCCTCAAAAATCTCGTCCAGGTCATAGACGATGCCACGCGGCGAACGCAGCTGCTTGCGTCCCCGCATCTGCCGGACGAGATGCGTCTTGCGCACAATTTCATGACTGGCAATGTATTTCCGATACCGCGCCGCCTGCCCGCGGTCAACCGGCTGGCGATACATTTTGGCCAGCAGAATATGCGCAATCGCCCGCAACACCGCGTCCGGCGCACCTTCCAGCAGATCCGACAGCCGCACCAGCAGCCGCCCCTCCCGCAGCCGGATCGTGTTGTTCACGTTGGCAAACGCAAAAAAGTCAATCTTCAGCTCAGGGATGGACGCAGCCGGTCGCAGATCGCGATAAGTTTCGTGGAAGATTTCGAGCAGTCCTTCGCGCACGGTGAGCCTAGGTTAGCACGAGCCGGACTTCAGACGTTGGACCTCTGACCGCGGGCATGCGATGGTCGCCTAAGTCCCACTGAGGTGTGCACGACCGTGGAAGAGCGGCCCTTAAGGGTCGCGTCATGCTGCAGAATCACTGGGGCTTCAGCCTCTGGGAAACGTCGTCGCTTCGCTGAGGTCCGACGTCCGAGGTCTGCCTTATTATTTCCCCTCAGTTTTCACACTCCCCGGCGCATTCAGTTTCTTATGCTTGGCCGCGTCTTCCTGGTCGGTCAACAGCTTGCGATGGTCTTCCGCCGAGCTGTCCACCGTGTCCAGAATGTTGGTCAGCGCGAATTCAAACTCGCGAAACTCCTCGGGCGCAACCCCGGCAGCATCCTTCAGAGCGCGCAACTTGGCCTGGAACTCCGTGTCCGCCTCGATAATCGCTTTCAGCGGCTTGCGAATGTCGTCTTTGCGGTCTACGTAGGTGTCAATGTTGTCGTTGAGTTCGTCATACAACAACAGGAAATCATCAAGCTTGTCGTGCGTCTGCCGCGCCCGGTCCTTCACTTTCGGATCGCTGCGCATCTCTTCCAGTTTCACCAGTCGCTCGCGGGTGAACTGCACATAAAGTGCCAGGCGCTCTCTCGGCTCCCAGCTGGCGTCGCGAATCTGGTCCATCTCCGATTGCGTGAGCGGATCGCGATGCCGCTGCGCCAGCGCTGGCGAAAGCCCGGCTCGCGCCGTCAACAAAAACCCCAGCGCCAGGGCTATGCACGCGCCTGATCGAAGGAGTGAAGATCGAAACAGCAAAGATTTCAAAAGAGAAGGCTTCATTTCGCTCCCTTCGGAAACATGGCCTTGAGCAGATCGTCGCGCGCCACCTGCAAGCGGTCGATGGCGGCTCGCACCGGCGCCTCATCATCGTGACTCGCCAGGTGCAGCATTGCCGTCAGTTTGCGCGTCATGGTGCGGATCGCGATCTCCGCTTGTTTTTCATACCTGTGAGATTGAATCGCATAATCCCGCGCCAGTTCCGAGTAAGCCACCACATCCACCAGCGCCGCTTTTCCTTTCGCCACCTCGGCCGCCGCGTACTGCTTGTCGGCCTCCGCCAGTTGTCTCTGCGCGATCTGCACGCAAAAATGCGGCTTGTCCCCAACGTTCGCCGCAGCCAGACGCGCCTTCAAATCCTCGACTGTAGGCTCGCCGTTCGGCACGGCGCGCGCCATGGAGGCGGCCGCCAGAGTCACCAGGGCCAGCGCTCCCCAGGTTCGCCGTAAGTGTTGCTGCAAAATCTTCCGCTCCCCAAGCATGATCCCAACCCTGCGCGAACTATTTTCTTGGCTCGATCGCGATGAGCCGGTGCTTCGCCTGCCATTCGTAATCAGGATACTTCCCCCCGGCCAAGTTGAGGAAGAGGTGATAATTCACCGCCGCCCGCTTGAAGTCTTTGAGATGGTCGTAGGCCGAAGCCCGCAGGAAGTACGTGGAGGGATCGTCCGGGAGGAATTTCGCCCGCATGTCCAGGGCCCTGATGGTCAGAAGGAAGTCTTTATTCTCGCTGGCCGAGAACGCCAGATCGCCGTAGACTTCGCCGAAATCCGGCTTGATCTTTAGCGCCACCTGGAATTCTTTCTCCGCATCAGCGGTTTTCTTCTCCTCGAGCAGCGCCTTGCCCAGACTGTGATGGAGCCCCGCATCGTTCGGATTAGCCGTCAGCAGCGCGCGATACGCCGGCTCAGCCAGATCGTATTTCTTGGCAAGGGAGTAAAGCTCAGCCAGATCGCGCTGCAGCTCCACGCTCGCCGGAGTAACATTCGCCGGAGTAGCGTTCGCCGGAGCAACGCTCGCCGCGGCGAACTTGGCCGCCGCCTGCAGTTGGGCAATCGCATCGTCATACTTGCCCTCCGCTGCCAGCACTCGCCCGAGCTGTATGTATGCATCTGCCTGAGCAGGACTGGCCGCGACCAGTTGCCGCAGTTCCACCTCCGCCTCAGGCAGGCGGTGGCCCCGCATATAAATGTTCGCCAGCCCGGTCAGCGCATCGGCGGAAGGACCCAGCGCGAGGGCCTGTTTATATTCCTGCTCGGCGTCCGCAAACTTCTCCTGCTTCTCGAAGAGCAGTCCCGCGCCCAGGTGAGGCTCTGCATCTTTCGGTTGCAACGCCGCGGCCTGCCGGTAGGCCGCAATAGCCTCGTCCGGCTTGCCTGCTTCGAGCACATGGGCCAGAGAAAGCCACGCCCGCGCCTGACCCTCCTCTACGTGGCTCGTGGGCTTGAGCTGCGTAGCCGCGCGCAAATATTGTTCCGCATCCGTCTGACCACTCTTCGCCAGTTGCAGCCCAAGATTCAGGTTCGACTCAAACACATCCGCTTTCGCCGCCACCGATTTGCGATACGCCGCGATCGAATCCTCCCGCTTGCCCAGCCCGTTCTCCACAAATCCGAGTTCAAACCAGGCCACATAATTTGCGTCGTCATCCTGCGCTACTTTGCGCAGCAAGGGCTCCGCCGCTGCGTAATCCTGTTTCTCGATCAACGCGTCTGCCTGCGTGAGTTCCGCCGGCGGCCCGACTTCCTCCGCAACGGTCGTGTGATGGATCGCTTGTCCGGAATTCCTGCTGTGATGAACGCTGGAAGACTCGCCTTCCTCCTGCGCTTGCGGCTGAGCCTGCGAGTTCTGACTCGGGGAAGACGCAGAAGAGTTCGCGGCCTGCGCCGCGGCGAACGCCTCCAGGCTTACCGCCAGCGCACAGCCGGCCAAGACAACGCGCGCCAGCCCGCGAGCCACCAGAGGCCTGCGATCCATGATTCTACGAACTATCAATCTACGAGCCGTGGGCACGCGAGTTGCCATTGCCATTCAGAATACGCGCCAGATATTTTCCCGTGTAAGACCCCGACAGTTTGGCGATCTCTTCCGGTGGACCCGCCCCCACCACCTTGCCGCCGCGGCTTCCGCCCTCCGGCCCCAGATCGATCACCCAGTCCGACGTCTTGATGACTTCCAGATTGTGTTCGATCACCACGATCGATCCCCCCGCCTCAATCAGACGCCGGAACGCCGCCAAAAGTTTGCTGACGTCATCAAAATGCAGCCCGGTCGTGGGCTCATCGAAAATATAAAGCAGCCGCCGCTTCGGTCGCGCCTCGCCCGTGCCCCGGCCAATCTCCCGCGCCGCCGGCTGCAGATGCGCCGCCAGCTTCATGCGCTGCGCCTCGCCGCCCGAAAGCGTCGTCGCCGACTGGCCCAGCCGCAGATATCCCAGTCCCACTTCCTCCAGCGGCCGCAACTTCTCGGTGATCTTCGGAGCTTCCGCAAAAAACTTGAGCCCTTCCTTTACTGTCAGGTTCAGCACTTCGTGAATGTTCTTTCCGCGATACCGCACTTCGAGCACTGTCGGTTTGTAACGCGTGCCCTTGCACTCCTCGCAGACCAGCTCCACGTCGGCCAGGAACTGCATTTCCACCGTGACCGTCCCGTCGCCCTGGCAAACCTCGCAGCGCCCTCCTGGAATATTGAACGAGAAGTGTCCCGCGCCGAATCCGCGCTTCTTCGCCTCCGGCAGGGAAGCGAACAGATCGCGGATCGCATCGAACGCCTTGATATATGTAACCGGATTCGACCGCGGCGTTCGCCCAATCGGCGACTGATCCACCAGCACCACTTCCTCAATGAACTGATCTCCCTCCAGACTCTCCCAACTCGCGGCTGGCCCCGTGGCCCCATTGCTCGACTGCTCCTTGGCCTGTGCCAGGGCGCGGTACAGCACCTGATGCAGCAGGGTCGATTTGCCCGATCCTGAAACTCCCGTGATCGCCACCAGCATCCCCAGCGGAATACTGATGTCCACGCCTTTCAGATTATTAGCGCGCACGCCGCGAATCCTGATCTGCTGCGCTCCCGGCTTGCGCCGCAGCACCGGCGACTGAATCCGCAAATCCTCTGAAAGATATCGCCCCGTCAGCGAAACCGGATTACGCAGAATCTCGTTGTACGTCCCCTCCGCCACCAGTTTCCCGCCGTTCTCGCCCGCGCCCGGCCCCAGATCGAGAATCCGGTCCGCCGCGCGCATAATGTCAGGATCATGCTCCACTACCAGAATCGTGTTTCCCAGATCGCGCAGGTTATGCAGAATCTTAATCAGCCGGTGCGTGTCGCGCGGATGCAGACCGATCGACGGCTCATCCAGCACATATAAAGTCCCCACCAGCCGTGATCCCAGCGAAGTCGCCAGCTGAATCCGCTGCGCTTCGCCGCCCGACAGCGTGGAGGAAAGCCGGTCGAGCGTCAGATATTCCAGCCCCACATCATTCAGAAAACGCAGCCGCTCGCGAATTTCATGCAGCAACTTGTCCGCTATCTCGGCTTCCTCCGCACTCAACTCAACCTGCTCAAAAAATCGCAGCGCACCTTCCACGGTCAGCGCACACACCTCGCAGATATTCTTCCCGTTCACCTTGACCTGCCGCGCCTCCAGCCGCAGCCGCTGCCCGTTGCATTCCGGACACAGCGAATATCCGCGATACCGGCTGAGAAACACGCGCACGTGCAGCTTATATTTCTTGCGCTCCAGGTAATTGAAAAATCCCCGCACTCCCAGAAACTTTCCCTCGCCGGCGAGGATGAGATTCTTATGCTCCTCTTCCAGGTCCGCCCACGGCACATCCTGCGGAATCCCCGCCGACTTGGCGAACCGCTTCAGATCGGTAAACAGCGGACGATACTTCGGCTTGGTCCACGGCTCAATCGGACACTCGCTCAGCGTCTTCAACTTGTCGGGAATCACCAGATCAAGGTCGAAGTCGATCGTGTTCCCAAACCCCTGGCAGCGCGGACACGCCCCATAAGGATTGTTAAAAGAAAAAAGCCGCGGCTCCGGCTCTTCATACCGCAGGTTGCATTCCTTGCATTCAAACCTCTGCGCAAACCGCAGTGTGGAACCAGAAAATGGGGCGCGGACACTCCTGCCCGCGCCTGCGTCCGTCTCTTCATTTCCCGCAATCTCAAAAATAACCTCACCCGCCTCGCGATAGGCGGTCTCAATCGCATCCACCACCCGCGAGCGAGCCTCCGCCGAAACCACCAGCCGATCCACCAGCACAAAAACCGGAAGCTCGAAGTTAAGGTCAAGCAACGATTCCGGCGTGGAGAATTCGTAAACTTCCCCCGCCTGATAAAGCCGGTTAAACCCGGCCTTCCGCAACTCAAACAACCGGGTCTTCAAAGCCTCGGTCAATTGCACCGTGGGTATGGGTGGGGTTGCCCCACCCTTCTCGCGCTTTTCGCGAGAGGGTGGGGTTTTTGACTTCTTCTTCTCCGTATTCGCGTCCCGCTCTACCTTGTCCGCCGAACCGGTCCCCGCTCTCTGCAGCGGAAACACCACCTGCAGCCGCGTCCCCGGATCGAGCGCGAGAATCGTTTCCGCCACTTCGTCCACCGTATCCTTCTTCACCTCGCGCCCGCACTTCGCGCAGTACGTCCGCCCCACCCGCGCAAACAGCAACCGCAAATAGTCGTAGATCTCAGTCGCCGTCGCCACCGTCGACCGCGGATTCCGTGTCGTATTTTTCTGCTTGATTGCAACCGCCGGGGCAATCCCATCAATCGTGTCCGCATCCGGCTTCTCAATGCGCTCCAGAAATTGCCGCGCATAGGCCGACAGGGACTCCACATACCGCCGCTGCCCCTCGGCATAGATCGTGTCAAACGCCAGCGACGATTTTCCCGACCCTGACACTCCCGTTACAACGGTTAACTGGTTGTGCGGGATCTCAAAGTCAATATTCTTAAGGTTGTGGACGCGCGCGCCCCGCACCACAATGCTTTCCGTGGGAGTCAGCACAGTCTGTTTAGGAAGAGAAGACATCGGGTCAATCGCCGGAACGGCTCGCATCCGCCCCGAGCGCACCTGCTCAGAGCCTTCCGCGAGGCTTACCGAATCTCTCTATTATAAAGCAGGGAAGGGACGGCGGCTGCGTCGCAGCAAACAGGTAAGTAAGCAGAGCGGCCCAATCTTTCAAGGCGTCATCCTGAGCGGAACCGCTTTTCAGGCGGAGCGAAGGATCTCGCGCGGATCAGCGTTTGCGGTTCACCTCGTCGCAACCATTCTCCCGATCGCGCCGTTTTCCATACCGCATCGCAAAGCTAAACCCAAAAACCATAATCGCAACCGGAGGCGCAAGCATCACCAGAATCGCGCGGTTCAGCGCCCGCTGACCCTCCTTCGGCGTCGCCTTCGCATTCGCCACACACATGGCGCACCCCTGGGCAAACGCTGGCGCGGTCCACAGCGCGACCAGCAACAGCAGGCCAGCCAGACGAATTGTCGCGCCCCTTCTCATACCCTACTTCACTCCCAGGGTCACGATGCGCCCCGCATCCGGAAAGAAAAAGAAATACATAATCACGAAGCAGGACACCACCGAAAACACTAGCATCCACCGCATGATCGCCTTCTCAAATTTCAAGTGCATGAAGTACCCGATAATCAGCGCCGACTTGATGATCGACAGCACCAGCAGCACCTCGAGCATCCGCACCGGCGAAAAAACCTGCTTGTAGCCCAGCACAACCTCAACCGCCGTCAACACCAGCAGCGCTCCCCACACCCAGAAGTACTGCGCTTTGCTGTCGTGCGAAGAAAACTCGTCGTCCGCGCTATCGTGCATTTTCGATTCTCCTCATTCCATTGTCATCCTGAGGCAGGCGCTTTCTGCCTGCCGAAGGACCTGGGCGAGCCGCGCGATCTCGCGGGAGCCTGCCCTGAGAAAGCATAGCGACCGAAGGGCGCGTCTGGCTTGCATCCTTATGTAATCTTGGTCGACAGCAAATACACCAACGGAAAAATAAACATCCACACTAGATCGACGAAGTGCCAGTACAGCCCGGAAACTTCCACATCCTGCGCGTCATAAACTTTCGGCTTCAGAAACAGGATGATCGACGCCACGATCAAGCCCAACAACAGCGCGTGAATCAGGTAGTGAAAAACGTTGTCCGACGGAATCAGCGCGAATCCCACTGCCCACAGTGCGCCAATCACCGGCAGGAACCACTTACGAAACGCAATCACGCCCAGATAAATCACGCCAATGGTCACGTGCAGCATGTGCATTGCGGTCAGCCCGAAAAACGTCGCCGCAAACTGCGGGATGTTCTTCGAAATGTCAGTCATCTCCGCATCCGCCGGCGTCGCCGGTTTCGGAAAAATCGGCAGCGTCAACCCTTCGCCGATCAGCTTGCTCCACTCCATTCCGTGCAGCACAATGAATGCCGTGCCAAACGCCATGGTGGCCAGCAGCCAGTTCCGCGTCCACGCCCGGTCGCTGCGCCGCGCCGCAAACACCGCCATCACCATGGTCAGCGAACTCGAGAGCAGACACGCCGTCATGATGGTCGAGTTGATGATGCTCTGCACGTGAAACGGCGCCGGCCACGCCGTATAAATCCGGATGTAGCAGAACGCGAACAGCAGCGCGCCGAACGTCAACGAGTCCGAGGCCAGAAACAGCCACATCCCCACCTTCTTCGAATAAGCGCCAAACAGCGGAGCCTCGAAAGCTCCGGGCTGCCCGTGTGCAGCGGCATCATGCTGAAGCGTAGCGTCAGCCATTCCTGAGTTTCCCCTTTCAATCAGTGGTCAGTGGCCAGTGGTCAGTCGGCTCCAATGTTGCTGATCACTGACCACTAGCCACTGACTACTTGTTTCATCGCGCCAACCCCAGCAACCCAAACACATAAATCCACAACACCGCCATAAAATGCCAGTACCACGCCGTGATGTCTACTCCAATGCGCCGCTCCGCCGCCGGTTTGTGCAGCAGGGAAGCGGTCGCCACCCAGAGCAGCGCGACCATTCCTCCCGCCAGATGCACCGCATGGGCAATCGTCAGCAGAAACACAAACGAACTATCCGGATTCGTATTCACGAAGAATCCGCGCGCATGCAGTTCTTCCCACGCCAGCCACTGTCCCGCCAGAAATCCCATTCCCAGCAGAACCGTAATCCCCAGCCACGGAAACGATCGTTCATTTCCTGCCGACGTTCCCGCGCCCAACGTCATGGCCCGTGCTGCTTGCCGCCGCGCCAGTTCAATCGTCACGCTGCTGAGCAGCAGCACCGCCGTGTTGATCGCCAGCAGCATCCAGGGCAAATCCACCCGGCCCCAATCGCGCACGTAACTGTTCGAACTGCCGTCAAACGTCGGCAGGCCCTGACGCACAATGTAAGCGCTGGTCAGCGAGATAAAAACCATGCACACGGTCGCGATCCCGCAGATCAGCCCCAGCCGCGCCCGCCGCAGCCGCGCCGCCGGAGAATCGATTCCGCCCATCTCGCTCAAAGTCACCGCTGTATAAGTCGCCATAAATCAAGAAGCCTTTGGGTGGTGCAACGCTTCCGGCGCTGCGATTATCCCCTGCAGGTTCCAACATCGGACTCCGGGTGCCCCATTTCTCGCGCGTCCTTTGCTCGAGAAGTGGGCCGCATCAATGCCCCCCGCTCGTAGCCGGGTCCGTCTGCATCACATAATCCTTCGCCGCGCCCGGCACTCCATACTCATACGGCCCATGATTCACCACCGGAGTCACGCCGCCAAAATTGTCGTGCGGCGGTGGAGTCGCCGTCGTCCACTCCAGCGTTGTCGATTCCCACGGATTGTCGCTCGCCTTCGGCCCCTTGAACATGCTCCAGAACAGGTTGATCACAAAAATAAACTGCGCCGCAATCGTGATGATCGCCGCATAGGTCATGAACTGGTGCAGCGGCATCAACTTCTGCAGGTACGCCACTTCCGTGTACTGCGAGTAGCGCCGCGTCCCGCCCGCCAGCCCCAGATAATGCATCGGCATGAAAATCGCATAGGTCCCGGCCAGCGTGAGGAAGAAGTGCACTCTTCCCCATCTCTCATTCATCATTCGCCCAAACATTTTTGGAAACCAATAATAGGTCGCCGCAAACATTCCAAAAATCGCCGCCACTCCCATGATCAAATGAAAGTGCCCGACCACGAAGTAAGTGTCGTGCAGCTGAATGTCGAGCACCGGCTGCGCCAGAAACGGCCCGCTCAGCCCGCCCGAAACAAACAGCGACACAAAGCCGATGGCATACAGCATCGGCGTCTGAAAGCGAATGCGCCCTTTGTACATCGTCCCCAGCCAGTTAAACGTCTTGATCGCCGACGGCACCCCAATGCACATCGTCAAGATCGAAAACGCAAAGGCCGAGTAAGGGCTCATCCCGCTCATGAACATGTGATGGCCCCACACCATGAACCCCAAAAACCCAATCGTCAGCATGGCGTACACCATCGCCTTGTAGCCGAAAATCGGCTTGCGCGAGAACGTCGAAAGAATCTGCGACGCCACGCCCATGCCCGGCAGAATCGCGATGTACACCTCCGGATGGCCGAAGAACCAGAACAGATGCTGCCACAGCAGCGGCGATCCGCCCTTGTGCCCCATGATCTGCCCGTTCACCACCACCAGTGGCACATAAAAGCTGGTGCCCAGATTCCGATCCATCAGCAAGAGAATTCCCGCCGACAGCAGCACCCCGAACGCCAGCAGTCCAAGAATCGCCGTAATGAACCATGACCACACCGTCAGCGGCATGCGCATCATCGTCATGCCCTTGGCCCGCAGGTCGAGCGTTGTCGTAATAAAATTCAGCGCCCCCATCAGCGACGCCACGCAGAAAATCGCAATGCTCGTGATCCAAAGGTCCGCCCCGAGTTGTTCGCCCGGTCCCGCCGACGGCAGCGCGCTCAACGGAGCGTAGCCCGTCCACCCATGCAGCGGCGCGCCGCCAGTCACGAAAAACGCCGCGATGATCACCACGAATCCCACAAACGTTGTCCAGAACGAAAGCATGTTCAGGACGGGGAACGCCATATCCGGCGCGCCGATTTGAATAGGCAGAAAGTAGTTTCCGAATCCGCCCTGCGGCGCCGTGGTCAGCACGAAGAACACCATAATGGTGCCGTGCATTGTCAGCAGGCTGAGATACATCTCCGGCTTGATCTCACCCACCAGCGGCAACACTGCCGCCGGCCACACCAGGTGAATGCGCATCAACAGCGACAGAAACATCCCGACAAACACCGCCGTGAGCGCCAGAAAAAAATACTGCAGGCCGATAACTTTGTGATCGAGGCTGAAAATATATTTGCGAATGAAGCCCTGTGGAGCACCGTGCGCATCAACCGGGGTCGTCATTTATTGTTTCTCCGCCTCCCGTGCGGCCAGCCACTTGTCAAAATCTTCCTGGCTGACGACGTGGACCATGCCGTGCATCTTGTAGTGCCCAAGCCCGCAAAGTTCGGCGCAGGCTATCTCATACTCGCCCACCGCCGTCGGCTTGAAGTGCATGTGAATATTCAGCCCCGGCACCGTGTCCTGTTTGAAGCGCAGCGACGGCACAAAAAAGCTGTGAATCACATCCACCGCCCGCAGGCTCACATCCACTTCGCGGTCCACCGGCAAATACATCGTCCCCGTCACCACATCATCCTTCGCCGCCGGATCAGTCTGGCTCAGTCCCACCGCGGCCTCGCCGCCCGCCGACGGGTCCATCAAATTCACGCTCGTCTTGCCATATTTTCCATCCGGCCCCGGATAGCGGAAGTACCAGGCAAACTGCATCCCCGTCACTTCCACCTGCACAGCTCCCGCTTCGGCCGCATCGAACCGCTGGCTCGCCCACACGCTGCTGCCCATCAGGTTCAGCCCGACAAACAGGATCGTGGTCAGCACCGTCCACGTGACTTCCAGCGTGTTATGTCCGTGAGAATACTCAACCGGAGGCGAGGAGGGAGTCTCGCGGTATCTCCACACCAGGTAGCCCAGCGAGAGCTGCGCCGCCACGAACACAATTCCCATGATCACAAAGGTGAGGGCGAATTGCCCGTCGATCCAGTGGGTCGCGGCTGAAGCGCCCATCGGTAGCCACCATGTTTTGGCGACAAAAAAATACGTGCTGACCAGAGTGATCAGCCAGATCAAAGCCATTAACGCGAGGCCCATTCCCCAGCCCTCCGCAACCCTTAAGGACGAAACGAAAAGGATTTCCCCACGGCCGCCACCGCGCGTCCCGGCGCGAGCAACGGTCGGCGGCGAGTGTAACACAGCCACGCGTCTAATTAGCAAGTGCCTTGTTGAGGACAACACTGCCCACGCACAATTGTCATCCTGAGCGAAGTTGTCGTGCGCGAAGCGGACGACAACGCAGTCGAAGAGCCTGCCCTGAGCGAAGCCGAAGGGATCTCTATCCTGAAACGAATCCAGCGACCGGCCTTCTGCGTCTGATCCGTGCCAATCCGTGAAAATCCGTGGCCAACATTATTTCTCCACCCACTCCGGCACCCGCCCCGGAGTCCACGGCGCTCCCGCCGCCTCCATATCTTTCTCCAGTTTCGTCAAATCCACCTCCACCAGCGTCCGCAGTTTCGCCAACTGCCCGGCAAACTCCGCCCCCGCGATGTTGTACGAATCCAGGTGCGACTGCGTCGGCTTGGCCAGCGAGAACCGCTCGCCGTCCATAATCGAATTCACCCGGTCGCTGATCGAGGACGGCACCGGCTCGTTGCGCCGCGCCACGTCCACGTCGCCGCGCAGAGCCCGCAAAATTTCCCGGTCGCGTTGTTCAATCCCATCCGCAACCGCTCCCAGTTGTTTCTCCACCGCCGGAGTCTCGCGCAACGCCGCGTGAATCGACTTCAGCCGCGACTGCACGTCCTCGGCAGTCTGCCCCGCCCCATACACCGCTCGATACAGCTGCGCCACCTTGCGCAGAAATTCCTCCTGCGCCGTGCGCTCCGCCGCGTTCATCGACGACAGTCCCTCGGTCACGACCTTGAACGTCTGCGGCCCCGCCACCTCTGACTCGACCCCGTCGGCTTTCTCAAACGCTCGCACCGAGTAGCTGCCCGTCAACACCAGCGGTCCCAGATCAGCCGCATCAGGGAAGTCCTCGTCGGCTTCGGCTGCTGCGTGCTCCCGAACCCTTGCTGCCGGATATCTCAAATCCCACGCCGCACGCTGAAATCCCGCTTCCGTGCTCCCCTCCACGCGCCGGATCGCCGTCCCGCTCTCGTCGTACACCATGAAATAAAGTTCCGGCGTCGCTTCCTCGGCCTCGGCCCGCAGTTCGTCATTCGACGGATAAGCGTTCGGCGGATAAGCCAGCGTCTGCCCCTTCTTCGCCGCTTCCTTCTCCGCCTCCTGCCGCTTTTCCTTCTTCGTCTTGATCTTGTCCTTCAAATACGCCGTAAACACCGCCCCGTATGGCGGATTCTCCGCCGTATAAAACGCGTCGCCTTGGAAGCCTTTCTTCGGCCCACCCAGCGGATGCCGCTCCACATACAGCAGAGCATCCTTCACCGGAAACATCGCCGCGGCCTGCTCCGTCGATGCCGCTTTCATCAGCCGCAACGGCGTAATGTCATCCAGCACATAAAATCCCCGCCCAAACGTCGCAATCACCAGATCGCCCTCGCGCGCCTGCATCACCATGTCACGCACCGCAATCGTCGGCAGCCCGCCCTTCAGCCGCACCCAGTGCGCGCCGGCCGCGCCCTTCGAACCCCCGCTCTTCGAGTCATCGACCGTAAAGAACGCCCCAAACTCCGTTCCCACAAACAGCAGATCCTTATTCACCGTATCTTCTGCAAACGCCAGCACCGGCCCGTTCTCCGGCAAATCGCCCGCAATCGAAATCCACGTCTTTCCCGCGTCGGAAGACTTCAGCAGATACGGTTTGAAGTCTCCAACCTTGTGATTCTCAAACGCCGCATACACCGTATTCGCATCGAAAGTCGATGCCGCCAGTCGGCTCACATACGTCATCTCCGGCACGTCCGCAAATTTCTCGTACTTCGTCCATGAAGCGCCGCCGTCCGCGGTCACTTGAATCAAGCCATCGTCGGTCCCCACATAAATGAGCCCTTCCTTCTTCGGCGACTCCGCCAGCGCGACAATATTCCCGTAAAACGACGTCGACTGATTCTTCGCCACCGCATCTGGACCCCACACCTTCCCCATCACCGGCAGTTTGTTCCGGTCAATCTGCCGCGTCAGGTCGCCCGAGATCGCCTTCCACGTGTCGCCGCGATCGTCGCTGCGAAACAGTTTGTTCGCCGCAAAATAAAGCCGCGTATGCGCGTGCGGACTCACAATCACCGGCGAATCCCAATTCCACCGCAGCGGCGGCTCGCCCTTGCCCTCCAGCGGCTGCAACACCAGTTCCTGCCCCGTCGGCTTGTCATAGCGCACCAGCACGCCGTACTGCGACTCCGCGTACACCGTATTCGCGTCCACCGGATCTACCTGCGACCGGAACCCATCCCCTCCCGTCGTCACATACCAATCCGAATTCAATATCCCGTTCAGATTCCGCGTCCGCGCCGGCCCGCACCACGAAAAATTATCCTGCGTCCCGCCGCACACGTCGTAAAACGGGCTGGCATTCGAGACCGCCACGTCATAAAACTGCACCGTCGGCAGGTTCGCCTTGAACTCCCACGACTTCGCATCGTCCCACGTCTCATACATCCCGCCGTCCGATCCCATCAGCCAATGCCGCGTATCGTCAGGATCAATCCAGATCGCGTGATTATCCCCGTGATGACTCACCTCATTCACCTTGTGCAGCGTCTTGCCCCCATCCAGCGACTCGTGCAACGAAACGTTCATCACAAAAATCCGGTCCACATTCTTCGGATCAGGCACCACCCGCGCGTAATACATCGCTCCCTGATCAAACTCATTTCGCCGTTCCCAGGTCGCGCCCTTGTCGTTCGAGCGGAAAATTCCGCCCTTCCCATCCGCCGCCTCAATCGTCGCGTACACCACATTCGCATCCGCCGGAGAAACCGCCAGCCCGATCCTCCCCATGTCCACCGACGGCAGCCCCGACTTCAGCTTGTTCCACGTCGCTCCCGCGTCCGTCGATTTATAAATCGCGCTCTCCGGCCCGCCATCAATCAGCGTAAACACATGCCGCCGCCGCTGATACGCCGCCGCATACACAATGTCCGGATTCCCCGGATCCAGCGCCACGTCCACCACGCCCGTGTTCTCGCTGATCGTCAGCGCCGCCTTCCAGTTCTTCCCGCCGTCGGTCGTCTTATAGAGCCCGCGATCTCCGCCCGCACTCCACAGCGGACCCTCCGCCGCCACATACACCACCTTCGAATCCCGCGGATCGATCACCACTCTTCCAATGTGTTCCGACTTCTTCAGCCCCAGATTCTCCCAACTCTTTCCCCCGTCCACCGACCTGTAAATCCCGTCGCCATATCCCACGCTGCGCTGCGAATTACTTTCCCCTGATCCCACCCACACCACCGACGCATCATTCGGATCCAGCGCCACCCACCCAATCGAATACGACCCCTCACCATCAAACACCGGAGTCCACGTCGTCCCGTCATTCACCGTCTTCCAAACCCCGCCCGACGCCACTCCCACGTAATACTCAAACTTGTTCCGCGGATTGACCGCAATCGACATCACCCGCCCTGAAGCCACCGCCGGCCCAATCGACCGGAACTTCAGCCCGGAAAAAGTCTCGGCATTCATCCCCGGCTTCTTGTCGTCCGTGTTGTGGGCCGGACACTCCTGTCCGGCGACCTCTCCGCCGCCCTTGCAATCGTCCTTGGCCTCGTCCTTCTTCTGATCTTTCTTCTGCCCCTTCTTGCCCGCTGGGGCGGCCTGTTTCTGATCTGAGTCCTTATCCGCCGATTGCTGAGCAACGCCAACCGGCGTCATAAATGACAGGAAGGACAGCGACAAAACGAGCATGGAAATAGCGAACGACTTCATAAAGCGCTCCAATCCAGCGTTTCTAATTTACCTTGTCATCCTGAGGCGCGCTCTTTGCGCCGAAGAGCCTGCCCTGAGCGCAGCCGAAGGGACCCATGCAACTCGCGTAGACCATCCCAGTCTTAGGGCGAGGCGAAAACTCAAAACCGATATGTATACAGGATTTCAGGCTGCCGCGGAACAGTCTCCGCATCGAGTTCGACGCTCGTTGATCCGCGTGAATCCGCGAAAATCCGCGGCGAACGTTTTCCGCGTTAAAATCCCCCATGCCCAAAAAGTCCCAGGCCCACGGCCACGAAACCCGCTACACCCAGATGCAAAAGAACTACCGCTTCGCCTGCGGCCAGGACAATCCCGACGGCATGCGCCTAAAATTCACCCTCGACGAACCCCGCCAAGCTTTCGTCTGTAAATTCCGCCTCAGCAAGCGCTACACCGGACCGCCCGGCCACTGCCACGGCGGCATCATCGCCACCATCCTTGACGATGCCATGGGAAAAGTAAACAAGCTCCATCACGTGGTCGCCCTCACCAAGGCCATGACCGTCGAATATCTCAAGCCCGTCCCGCTGCACCAGCCGCTCCGCGTGGAGGGCAGGGAACTCAGCGTCCAGGGCCGCGAACACATCAACATGGCCGAAATCCTCAACGAAAAAAACGAAGTCCTCGCCCGCAGCCGCGGCATCTTCATCGCCATCGACCCGGAAAAAATGTTCGCCAAATTCGTCAAGAAATAGCTGTCAGCTCTCAGCCATCAACCGTCGGTAAAACGGAGATGGGTGGGGATTTTGACTTGAGATTTCGACCTGAGATGTCACAACGGGGTTCCGTGAATTCCGCTCGGGCTGTAGAATGATCACAGAGCACAACCCTCCGGAGCACCACCGCAGGGGTTAACTGACAACTGGCCACCGATCACTGATCGCTAATTAACGATCCCCGATCACTGGCCGCTGAAAGAGTCCAACATGTCGCAACACAACGGTAACACCACCAGCCTCCGCCTGAAAACCGGCCTCGCCGAAATGCTAAAAGGCGGCGTCATCATGGACGTCACCACCCCCGCCCAGGCCACCATCGCCGAACGCGCCGGAGCCGTCGCCGTCATGGCCTTAGAGCGCGTCCCCGCGCAAATCCGCGCCGAAGGCGGCGTAGCCCGCATGGCCAGCCCCAAAATCATCCGCGAGATCATGGCCGCCGTCTCTATCCCGGTGATGGCCAAGTGCCGCATCGGCCATTTTGCGGAAGCCCAAATACTTCAAGAGTTGGGCGTGGACTACATCGACGAATCCGAAGTCCTCACCCCCGCCGACGAAGCCCACCACGTCGACAAACACGCCTTCAAAGTCCCCTTCGTCTGCGGGGCACGCAATCTCGGCGAAGCCCTGCGCCGCATCGCCGAAGGCGCATGCATGATCCGCACCAAAGGCGAAGCCGGT
>Ga0302326_10007131_pt1 | contig 24976 bp, 22 predicted proteins | sample Palsa_T0_3_FD_202264 | JGI IMG/M metagenome (GOLD analysis project Ga0302326, IMG submission 202264) | Peat permafrost microbial communities from Stordalen Mire near Abisko, Sweden - Palsa_T0_3 | ecosystem: Environmental > Terrestrial > Soil > Palsa > Peat permafrost | place: Sweden: Abisko... | reverse complement strand
CCAGGCATCGTAAGGACGATTTTGCTTGCCCGATGCGCCTCCCGGACCTCCGCGGCGGCGTGCAGCAGCGGATCGAGCACACGTCCGCCCGTTAGCAGCGCCGCCGCGAGAAGCACCAAAAACAACGACAGGACGACGGCCACGCTTGTTGTTTTCGCACGCTGCTCATCTCGCCGCGCCCGCTGGGAACGGCGCGCCACAGTGCGTCCGCGGACTTGATCCGCCGGCATGTTCAACGAAGTCGCGGCCGTGCCCACTCGTTCGCTCCCGCGCATACCGGCATAAAACCGGGAAACGCTGCAGCGGCCGATAAAAAAAGGGTCGATTTGAATCAAATTCGAAAGCGCCCGCATGAACGACCTTCCAAACCTCTCTCCTGGTGTTATGAAAAAGTATGCAAACCCAAGTCGCCATCATCGGTGCCGGCCCGGCCGGACTGCTGCTCGGCCAGCTCCTCCACAAACACGGCATCGACAATGTGGTCCTGGAGCGGCAAACCGGCGAATACGTCCTCGGCCGCATTCGGGCCGGCGTCATCGAACAAGTCACGATGGACTTGCTCGACGAAGCCGGCGCGGGGGCGCGCATGCACGAAGACGGCCTCGTGCACGAAGGCGTCCAGCTTTGCGTCGACGGCGTGCGCCATCGCATCTCGTTCAAGGAGATGACCGGCAAAGCCGTAATGGTCTACGGGCAGACCGAAATCACGAAAGATCTCATGGACCGCCGCGCGGCAGTCAGCGCTCCGACCATTTACGCGGCTTACGACGTCGGCTTGCACGGTATTTTTGGCGACAAGCCGCATGTGACCTTCCGCACGGACGGGAAAACGCAGGAGATCGTCTGCGATTTCATTGCCGGTTGCGACGGCTTTCATGGTGTCAGCCGCAAGAGCCTGCCGCCGAGCGCGGTCACGACGCACGAACGCGTCTACCCGCTCGGCTGGCTGGGCATTCTGTCTGACACGCCGCCGGTTTCGGAGGAGCTGATTTATGTCCGGCATCCGCTCGGCTTCGCGCTGTGCTCGATGCGGTCGCCGACGCGCAGCCGCTACTACCTGCAGTGCAGTCTTGCCGAGGACATCGAGTCCTGGCCAGACGAGCGCTTCTGGGAAGAACTCAAACCGCGGCTCGACGAGGAAGCCCGCGAGCGGCTGATTACCGGACCGTCGATCGAAAAGAGCATCGCACCGCTGCGCAGCTTCGTCGCCGAGCCGATGCGCTTCGGACGGCTCTTCCTCGCCGGCGACGCCGCCCATATCGTACCGCCGACCGGCGCCAAAGGTCTCAATCTCGCGGCGAGCGACGTGCGTTATCTTTCACGGGCTTTTGCCGAGCACTATGCCGAAAAATCCGAAGCGGGTCTTGACCATTATTCCGAACGCGCACTGGCGCGGGTATGGAAGGCCGAACGTTTCTCCTGGTGGATGACCACGCTGCTGCACAAGATCTCCGACAACCCGTTCGATCAGAAGATTCAGCTCGCCGAGCTCGACTATCTGTTCCGCTCCAAGGCCGCCGCGACGGTCTTCGCCGAGAATTATGTAGGATTACCATACTAGACCGCCGTGGCCTATCAGGGCGCCGCCGATCACGCCTTTTTTTGCTCGGACATCTAAGCCTCAACGATAAATGAGAGGAACTACAAGCAACCTGGAACGTTAGTCATCCAGTCCGACTCGCGAAGGAGCACGCCATGTCCGTCCTGTTGTGGATTGCGTTCTGGTCTAGCATGGCGGGTCTCGCGGCAGGTTGGCAAGAAACCGTTCTGCCAATCCGCGTGAGGGTCACGAACCGACGCGATCGACCGGCCGCATAGATTCGGTTCGTCACTGGCCTTAACGCTCGCCCTCCGCAAAGGCGGAGCCCGGCGGCGCCCTTACGGGGCGCTTTTATTTTGGATTCGCGCTTGCCGGGACCGCGTTGGTGTTCGTACCACTGGACATAACGCGGCGAGCCGGCGCCCCAGGCAGCGTGATGTTGCAGCGCGCCCACTGCGCCGGTATCAATACGCGCCTTTTCGCGCCGGCCCGCACCATCGCAGCAGCCGGCCCGCTTGCCGGTAAAGAGCGCAAACGATTGTCATGGCCCGTCTGGTGATGAAATTCGGCGGAACCTCCGTCGCCGATATCGATCGCATCCGCAACGTCGCGCGCCACGTCAAGCGCGAGGTCGATGCCGGCCATGACGTCGCGGTCGTAGTCTCGGCCATGTCAGGCGCGACCGACCAGCTCGTGGCCTGGTGCGAAGCGGCGCTGCAGAAGCGGCACATATTCGACTCGCGGGAATACGATGCCGTTGTCGCGACCGGCGAACAGGTGACGGCCGGCTTGCTCGCGATCGCGCTGCAAGACATGGATATCAATGCGCGCTCCTGGCTTGGTTGGCAGCTTCCAATCCTGACTTCGAATGTGCACGCCTCCGCGCGCATCCTCGACATCAACGGCGCCGAACTCATCAAGCGTTTCCGCGAGCGCAGGGAAGTTGCGGTCATCGCCGGATTCCAGGGCATGCACGACGAAACCGGGAGGGTTACCACCCTCGGACGCGGCGGGTCCGACACCTCGGCGGTAGCGGTGGCGGCAGCCATTGGCGCCGACCGTTGCGACATCTATACCGATGTCGACGGCGTCTACACCTCGGACCCGCGGGTCGTGCCGCGCGCGCGGCGGCTCGACAAGATCGCATTCGAGGAAATGCTGGAGCTGGCCTCGCTCGGCGCCAAGGTGATGCAGGTGCGCTCGGTCGAGCTCGGCATGCTCCGCAATGTACGCATTTTTGTCCGATCGAGTTTCGATCGGCCCGAGGACATCGATCCGCACGGCACGCCGCCTGGGACCTTGATCTGCAACGAGGAGGAGATCATGGAGCAACAAACGGTCACAGGTATCGCCTTCTCCCGCGACGAGGCGCAAATCTCGGTCCGAGAGATCGCAGACAAGCCGGGAGTCGCGGCGGCCATTTTCATGCCACTCGCGGACGCCAACCTCAATGTCGATATGATCGTGCAGAACGTCTCCCCCGACGGCAAAACCACCGACCTCACCTTCACTGTGCCGGCGGCGGACTATCAGCGGGCCCTGGACGTCATCACCAAATCGAAGCAGGCGATCGGTTATAAGCGGATCGACAGCGCCACCGATGTCGCCAAGATTTCCGTCATCGGCATCGGCATGCGCAGCCACGCCGGCGTCGCCGCCCAGGCTTTCCAGGCGCTCGCCGAACGCGCCGTCAACATCCGCGCGATCACCACCTCGGAGATCAAGTTTTCGCTGCTGATCGACGCGGCTTTCACCGAACTTGCAGTGCGCACGCTGCATTCGCTTTACGGTCTCGACCAGGCGTCGCCTTGATTCGAGCTGGTCTCGCTGCGGCGCACAAATTCCGCCTATCGTCATCTCGCCGTCTCTGGCTTGCGGTTTGCATGCTGCATTCGATATAGGCTGAAGGGTGATCGCCGCGGGCCGGGCCCGGGCGAATTTCTCTTCGATCACGGCCGGTGCGACGCGGGCGGCGCGCCGGCTTAATGAGATAGCCCACAGGGACCACACGCCATGCGTGGCTCGCTCGGCGGTCCGCGCGTGCTGTTGCGCCGCCTCCGCGAAGTCATGGCGGAGCCGGTCAGCGCGCAGGAACGCCTCGACAAGATCGTTGTGCTGATCGCCGCCAACATGGTTGCGGAGGTCTGCTCGGTCTACGTGCTGCGCGTCGATTCGACCCTCGAGCTCTACGCTACCGAAGGCCTCAACCGCGATGCGGTGCACCACACGGTGCTGCGCTCGGACGAAGGCCTGGTCGGACTGGTCGCCAGCCAGGCGACCGCAATCAACCTCTCGAACGCCCAGGCCCATCCGGCCTTCGCCTTCCGGCCGGAGACGGGCGAGGAAATCTATCATTCCTTCCTCGGCGTGCCGATCCTGCGCGCCGGCAATACCCTTGGCGTGCTCGTGGTGCAGAACCGCGCCCGGCGCACCTATTCGGAGGAGGAAGTCGAGGCGCTGCAAACGACGGCAATGGTGCTCGCGGAGATGATCGCGTCGGGCGAGCTGTCCGCGCTGGCTTTGCCCGGCGCCGAACCGGCCGCGCGGCGATCGTTGCATCTCACGGGCAAGGCCTTGTCGGAAGGCATCGCGCTTGGTCACGTCGTGCTGCATGAGCCGCGCGTCGTTGTCACCAACTATATCGCTGACGACATTCCAAAAGAAATGAAACATCTGGAAGCAGCGGTCGAGACGCTGCGCGCCGATCTCGATCAGCTCCTCGAACACGGCGACGTCGTGGACGGTGGCGAACATCGCGACGTGCTCGAAGCCTACCGCATGTTCGCCCACGATCGCGGCTGGGTGCACAAACTTGAAGAAGCCGTGATGACCGGACTGACCGCCGAGGCGGCCGTCGAACGCGTGCAGTCGGACACACGCGCGCGCATGCTGCGCCAGACCGACCCGTATCTGCGCGAGCGATTGCACGATCTCGACGACCTCGCCAACCGCTTGATGCGTCAGCTCACCGGACGCGACCACGCGCCCTCGCGCGAAAACCTGCCGGAGAATGCGATCCTCGTGGCCCGCTCCATGGGTCCTGCGGCGCTGCTCGACTACGACCGCAAGCGCCTGCGCGGCCTCGTCCTTGAGGAAGGCGGTCCGCATTCGCATGTCGCGATCGTCGCGCGCGCGCTCGGCATCGCGGCGGTCGGCGATATCGACAACGCCACCGGCATCGCCGATCCGGGCGATGCCATCATCGTCGACGGCGCGGCGGGAGATCTTCACCTGCGGCCGTTGCCCGACATGGAGGCCGCCTACGCCGAGCGCGTGCGGCTGCGCGCGCGGCGGCAGCAACAATACCAGGCGCTGCGCGACCAGCCATGCGTCACCAAGGACGGCGAAGCGGTGACGCTCTTGATCAATGCCGGATTGAGCGTGGATCTGCCGCACATCGCCGATACCGGCGCCGCCGGCATCGGCCTGTTCCGCACCGAGCTGCAATTCATGGTGGCGCCGAATTTTCCGCGATCGAGCGAGCAATATACGCTCTACCGCACCGTCCTCGACGCCGTCGATAACAAGCCCGTAACCTTTCGCACGCTCGACATCGGCGGCGACAAGGTATTGCCCTACATGCGCAATATCGAGGAAGAGAACCCCGCGCTCGGCTGGCGTGCGATCCGCCTCGGACTTGACCGGCCGGCTTTGTTGCGCACGCAATTGCGCGCGCTGCTTCGCGCCGCCGCCGGCCGCTCGCTGAAAGTCATGTTTCCCATGATCGCGACCGTCGCCGAGTTCGAACAGGCGAAGCAGCTGGTCGAGCGTGAGCTCACCCATTTGCGCCGGCACGGCCACAAGCTGCCGGACGAGGTCGAGGTCGGCAGCATGGTCGAAGTGCCCTCGCTGCTTTATCAGCTCGATGAATTGCTCGAGCACGTCGATTTCCTGTCCGTCGGCTCGAACGATCTTGTGCAATTCCTCTACGCGGTCGATCGCGGCAACCCGCGAGTCTCCGGCCGCTTCGATCCGCTGTCGGCGCCGGTGTTGCGAGCGCTCAAGGACATTGCCGACAAATGCCGCGAGCACGGCAAGCCGGTGACCTTGTGTGGTGAGCTGGCCTCGCAGCCGATCGGGGCGCTGGCGCTGGCCGGCATCGGTTACCGCTCGCTTTCGCTGACGCCGTCTGCCGTCGGGCCGGTCAAGGCCATGCTGCTCGAACTCGATAGTCGAAAGATCGCCGCGTTCCTGTGCCCGCTGATCGAGAAATCGACCGGCGCGGTGTCGATCCGCGCGCAACTCGAGAAATTCGCCGCACAGGAATCGCTGCAGATTTAGGCCGCACTGGTCATGGCCGAGCTTGTCCCGGCAATTTGCGTTTTCTACTTAGCGTGAACATAGAAACCATGCTTCCCGATCAGAAACTCGACGCGCTTGTCGCCCGCCACGCGGCGCTCGAAAGCGATCTGACCGCCGCGGTGCCGGCCGAAACCTACGTCAAGCTCACGCGTGAACTCGCGGAGCTTGCGCCGGTTGTCGAGGCGGTGAAGTCCTATCGGGCGGCCCGCAACGAGCTCGAAGGGGTCACAGGCCTGATCAAGGATCCCGCGACCGACGCCGAAATGCGTTCCATCGCCGAGGCGGAGCGGCGACAACTTGAGGCGCGCCGCGCGGCCCTCGAGCAGCAATTGCGTCTGGCGCTCATCCCCAAGGACGCCATGGACGAGCGCAACGTCATTCTCGAAATCCGCGCCGGCACTGGCGGCGATGAGGCGTCGCTATTCGCCGGCGATCTGTTCCGCATGTACGAACGCTACGCCGCCAAGCAGGGCTGGAAGGTCGAGGTCATGACCGCAAGCGACGGCTCGATGGGCGGCTACAAGGAGATCATCGCCGAAATCCGCGGTCGTGGCGCCTTCGCCAAGCTCAAATACGAATCGGGGGTGCACCGCGTGCAGCGCGTGCCCGACACCGAAGCTTCCGGCCGCGTTCACACATCGACCGCAACCGTCGCCGTGCTGCCGGAGGCGCAGGATGTCGATGCCCCCATTGTTGAAACCGATCTCCGCATCGACACGCTTCGCGCCGGCGGCGCCGGCGGCCAACACGTCAACAAGACCGAATCGGCAGTACGGGTGACGCACATTCCGTCGGGGATTGTCGTCATGATGCAGGAAGATCGCTCGCAGCACCGCAATCGCGCCAAGGCGATGGCGGTGTTGCGCACGCGCCTCTACGACTTCGAGCGGCAGAAACTGGATGCCGCGCGCGCGGCCGAGCGCCGCGGCCAGGTCGGCACCGGCGATCGCTCCGAGCGTATCCGCACCTACAACTTCCCGCAGGGCCGCGTATCGGACCATCGCATCAATCTGACACTCTACAAGCTGCCGCAAATCATGGAGGGCGAGGCGCTGGGCGAAATCATCGATGTGCTCGTCGCCGAGCATCAGGCGGCCCTGCTCGCCTCCGAGGACGCGGAATGATGACGACGCCGATCGCAGACGTGACCATCTTCGCGCGGCACGGCGCGAAGGCTCTCGACGTTACCGGCGCGCGGCGTGCGGTGGTGGAAAGATTCCGTCACGCCGGCATCGATTCGCCGGAGCTCGATGCCCGAATCCTCGTCGGCCACGTCCTGTCACTGGATCACGCCGCGCTCGCGGCGGCCGGCACGCGCAGGCTAACTGCCGAGGAGGGAAGCGCAATTGACGCGCTCGCCAGGCGCCGGCTGGCGCACGAGCCGGTTGCACGCATCGTCGGCAACAAGGAATTCTGGAGTCTGAAGTTACGCGTCGATTCCACAACGCTCGTACCGCGGCCGGAGACGGAAACGGTGGTCGCGGCGGCGCTCGCCGCGATCGATGCCGACGGTTCACGCGCGACGGCGATGCGGATCGCCGACCTCGGCACCGGTTCGGGCGCGCTCCTTCTGGCGTTGCTTGCGGAGTTGCCCAACAGCTTCGGCATCGGCACCGACAAAAGCTTCGGCGCGCTGAGCGTCGCGCGGGACAACGCCCACAGTCTTAACCTTGATCGCGCGGAGCTCGTTGCTTGCGACATGGGAGCGGCGCTGCGCGGACCGCTCGACCTGATCGTCTCCAATCCGCCGTATATCCCGTCGGGGGATATTGCGGCACTTGCCCCCGAAGTGCGCGATTTCGATCCACGGCCCGCGCTCGACGGCGGCCCCGACGGCCTCAACTTCTATCGCGGGATCGCGGCGACCGTGCCCGCATTGCTAAAGCCTGGCGGCGCATTGGTCGTTGAAGTGGGCACCGGCCAGGCGCAAGCCGTCCTCGCTTTGCTTGCGGCGGCGGGACTTGCACCCTCCCCGCCGCGCGCCGATCTTGATGGCGTGCCGCGTGCAGTTGTTATGACAAGCGCGAGGAAAGGGTCATGAGCGTGGAGCATTGACGCACGGCAAAAAAGCAGCAAAAAAGCACTTGGAATGTCCGCCGGAAGCGACTAGCTTGCGGCTACGGAATCGGCCCGAGATGATGGTGCCGCGCAGCCTTGAACGCCAAGAGCGTCCCTTTATGAGGTGCGTCCCTCCAAGAGGTTTGGCAGCGCAGGCTAGGTGAAGCGAAAGCCGGGACAGCGAAAGCCGGAACAGACGGCAGACGGGATCGCCAGATTCAGACCGAGAAGTTCGTCGGTTCGGCGCGCATTCTTGAATGTCGCGCGTACGAGGGGTTCGCAACGCCGCAGCGAAACCACGGGTGGGGGGCTGCATTGCTGAGGCATGCAATCGCGAAGGCGGTAAGCAGAGAAGATTGCCCGGGTTCATGCGTCAGATCGAAGTGAAGCCCAGTGCGAGGTTTCAGTAAGGTGAAACGGCGGCATCCGTGCCGCCGCAAATGAGGGGTTGGCAGAACAGCAAACCATGAGAAACGGTCAGAACAAGCGCATGCGGGGTCGCAACCGCAAAGGTGGTCATCACCAAAATCCATTGTCGCGCATGTACGAGTCCAATGGACCGGACGTGAAAATTCGGGGAACGGCATCCCACGTCGCCGAGAAATATGTTCAGCTTGCTCGCGACGCGCAGAGTTCCGGAGACCCGGTAGCGGCCGAGAATTATTATCAACACGCCGAGCATTACTTCCGTCTGATCGCGGCGGCGCAGGAGCAGTTTCGCCAGACCCAGCCCTACTTCCAGCAGGGCGGCGAGCAGCGCGGCAACGGCCCGGACGACGGTTACGACGACGGCGACGATCAGCCTCCCATTGGCGGCGAGCCGTTTGCGCCGCGCGAACCGCAACCCTTCTATCCGCGCGAGCAGCACCAACCGCAAGCGCAGCACAGCCAGCCGCAGCACAGCCAACCACAGCATGGTCAGCCCCAGCACAGCCAACCACAGCACAGCCAGCAGCGCCCGCAGCACGTGCCGCCGGCGAACGAGGAAGACGTCGAGCGGCTCCCGTCATTCATTACCGGCGGCCAGCCGCACCAGCAGCAGCCGCAACAGGGTCAAGGTCCGAATAGCCCTAACGGCCAGAATGGCCAGAACGGCTTTGAAGGTTCGCCCGACCGCTTCCCGTTGCATCGGCGCCGCCGGCGCCATCGCGGACCGCGCGATCATTCCTCACCCGGTGGCGAGGGCGATGCGCCGACACCTGCCGGCCCGCGTCCGATCAACGAATAGACCGTCGGGCGATTCTCCAACGACAATGGTTTTTGGATTCCGGGTTCGCCGCTTTTGCGGCGCCCCGGAATGACTGCGTTCAACCGCCGCGCGGCGCCTTGGCCAGCCGGACCAGGAACCAGATCGGCACGACGATCACGGCTCCGAGCAGGAAATACCGCCAGAGCCAGCGCACGACGTCGAAGCCCATCGTCCAGACATGCACAACGAGCTGGCGGACCGATTCGATGATGTTCCATGGGTCGAGGCCGATCGCGGCAAGGATCACGCCCACCAGAATCGACAGCAGGATCAGGCGTCCGACCACCGCCAGGGGTGGGCCGCCAAAGAAACGGTGAACGAGTTGGAGGGAGTGCTGGTCGTGGGCCTGTTCTTGGGACATCGCAATCTCCGCTCGCGCCACTTAGCTAACTTGCTACGTCCCGCGCAAGCGGTCCATCAAATGAACCGCCGCCGCGAACCGAATTCGGGACCGTTGCCTCGGCTTCGCAAGTGGCGCTAAGTTGCGGCCGCCCACGCATCATATCGGGTATTCCGAGGATATTTCATGGCCAAGATCGAGGAACACGCGCCTGCTTTGAAGGCAAGCCTCAATGACGATATCGGCGAAGAGAAGCGCCTCGAAATGTACCGGCTGCAGGTCGAGATCCGCGAGGCCGAGCAGCGCGCGTTCGATCTGTTTCTGCAGAATCTCGTCAAAGGTACGAGCCACCTTTCGCTCGGCCAGGAGGCCGTCGCCGCCGGCTTCGCCGCCGCCATGCGTCCCGGCGACCTGAGCTTCTGCACCTATCGCGGCCACGCCCATACGCTTGCGCGCGGCGTGCCGATCACCAAAGTCCTGGGCGAGCTGATGCAGCGCGACATCGGATTGATGCGCGGCAAGGGCGGCTCGATGCATTTGACGTCCGTCGATCACGGCGTGATGGGCTCTTATGCCATCATCGGCGCGCATCTGCCGATCGCCTGCGGTGCTGCGTGGCGGGCGCAATACAAGGGCGCCAAGGACGTATCGGTCTGCTTCTTCGGCGATGGCACCACGAATATCGGCGCCTTCCACGAGGCGCTGAATTTTGCCGCGGTGTGGAAGCTGCCGGTGGTCTTTGTCTGCGAGAACAATCTCTACATGGAATACACCCCGATCAGCGACGTTACGGCGGTGCAACACCCAGCAGCCGATCGGGCCGCCAGCTATGGCCTCGAGCGAATCATCGTCGACGGCAACGACGCGGACGCCGTCTACCGCTCGGCCATGGCGGCTTACGACAAGGCGCGCGCTGGCGGCGGCCCGTCTCTGATCGAATGCATGACCTATCGCTACAGCGGGCATTCGCGCGCCGATCCGGCCAAATACCGGCCCGAGGGTGAACTGGAAAAGTGGAAGGAGCGCGATCCGATCAAACTCTATCGTGAGCGGCTCAAACAATTCGGCATCGGCGAGGAAACCATCTTCCGCATCGAGACCGACGTGAAGCGTGAAGTGGACGAGGCGACTGAAGAGTGCAAGGCGGCGCCGCCGCCGTCGCTCGATATTCTTACCACCGACGTTTATGCCGACGGAGGCTTCGCATGGCGGAACTGACCTATCGCGACGCCGTCATCCGCGGCATCGCTCAGGAGATGACGCGCGACCCCGACGTGGTGTTTCTCGGTGAGGACATCGCCAAGGCCGGTGGTGTGTTCAAGGCCACCGTCGGGCTGTTCGAGCAGTTTGGACCCATGCGCGTGCGCGACACGCCGATCTCCGAGCAGGCAATCCTCGGCGCCGCGATGGGCGCCGCGATGACCGGGTTGAAACCGATCGCCGAAATCATGTTCTCGGACTTCATCGCGGTGTGCTTCGATTACATCGCCAACGAATTCCCCAAGAGCCGTTACATGTCGAACGGGCAGGTCAAATGTCCGCTGGTCGTGCGCACCGGCAATGGCGGCGGCGCGCGCTTCGGCGCGCAGCATTCGCAGAGCGTCGAGAACTGGTGCATGATGATTCCGGGGCTGAAGGTTGTCGCGCCGTCGAACCCGCGCGACGTCATCGGCCTGATGGCCGCCGCCGTGCGCGATCCCGACCCGGTGATCTTCTTCGAGCACAAATCGCTCTATCCGACCAAGGGCGAAGTGCCGGATGGCGAGATCGTCGATACGCTCGGCACGGCCAAGATCGTGCGGCCGGGGAAGGACGCCACCATCCTCGCACTGGCGCTGATGGTGCCGCGCGCGCTCGCGGCGGCGGAGAAGCTGAAAAGCGAGCACGGCATCGACTGCGAGGTCGTCGATGTGCGGTCGCTGGTGCCGATCGACACACAAACGATCCTCGGTTCAGTCGCGCGAACGCACCGGCTTTTCACGGTAGAGGAAAATCCGCGGTTGTGCGGTTGGGGCGCGGAGCTGGTCTCCATCGTTGCCGACGAGGCCTTCTACGATCTCGACGGCCCGCCGGTACGGATCACGACCCCGCATATTCCACTGCCCGCGGCCGACATCCTCGAAGACCTCGCGCTGCCGAGCGTCGATCGCATCACCGACCGAATACAGCGCAGCCTTAATACGTGACGGAAAGCTCAACATGGCAGACGAACCTACCCGCGAAAATCCGACCGGATCGATCGGCACCGAGATTCTCTTTGAGAATGACCAGGTGCGGGTGTGGGACATGCAAGTCGCGCCCGGCGGAAAGAAGGCGTGGCATCACCACACCATGGACTACGTCATCATCAACGTTACCGGCGGCAAGATCGAGCTTGAGAACGTCCAGGGCCACTCCTTCATCGCGGACGACAAGATCGGCGGCGTGATCTGGCGCGACGCAGGCGAGAAGCACGAATTGCGCAACCTCAGCGGCAAGGTCTATCAAAATATCCTTGTCGAGCTGAAAAACGGAAAATAGCGCTGCAACAGGATTGGTACCATGTACGACAATCTCCTCGCCAACGTCCCGACCGATCTGTGGATCGGTGGCCAATGGCGCAAATCTTCCGACGGCGGCCGCTTCGACGTGATTGATCCCGCGACCGAGAACAAGGTCGCATCGGTGGCGAGCGCGACGGTCGAGGATGCCAAAGCAGCGATCGATGCGGCTGGCGCCGCGTTCCCCGGCTGGGCGGCAAAGAAGCCGCGCGAGCGCGGCGAGATTTTGCGCAAATCGTTCGAGCTGATCATGCGCGATCAAGAACGCCTGGCGAAGCTCATCACCATCGAGAACGGCAAGGCGCTGTCGGATTCGCGCGGCGAGGTTGCGTATGCCGCTGAGTTCTTCCGCTGGTTTGCCGAAGAGGCGGTGCGCAACGTCGGACAGAATTCGGTCGCGCCGTCGACCGGCGCGCGCATCCTGGTGCACCACAAGCCGGCGGGCATCGCGGTCTTGGTCACGCCGTGGAATTTTCCGGCCGCCATGGCGACGCGTAAAGTCGGCCCGGCGCTTGCCGCCGGCTGTTCGGTGGTGCTCAAGCCGGCGTCCGATACGCCGCTCACCATGCTGGCGCTGATGCCCATTCTGGAGGAAGCCGGCGTGCCGCCTGGCGTCGTCAACGTCATTCCTTCGCGCTCCTCCGGCAAAGTCGTCGGCGCAATGCTGCACGATCCGCGCGTCCGCGTCGTTTCATTCACCGGCTCGACCGAGGTCGGCCGAAAGCTTCTGCATGAAGCGGCCGACAACGTCATACGCCCGGCGATGGAGCTCGGCGGCAACGCGCCCTTTATTGTATTCGACGACGCCGACATCGACGCCGCCATCGACGGCGCCATGATCGCCAAGATGCGCAACATGGGCGAGGCCTGCACCGCGGCAAACCGCTTTTATGTGCACGAGAAGGTGCACGATGAGTTCGCCAAGAAACTCACGGCCAAGATGGCGGGGCTGAAGATGGGCAACGGCCTTGACGAAGGCGTGGCGCTCGGTCCGCTGGTCAACAAGGAAGGCCGCGACAAGGTGATCGAACTGGTCGAGGACGCGGTGCAAAAAGGCGCCAAGGTTCTTACCGGCGGCAAGGCTCCGGGCGGAGCCGGCTTTTTCTATCCCGCGACTGTCCTTTCGAACGTCTCCGACAATGCCAAGATGCTGAGCGAGGAAATCTTCGGCCCGGTGGCGTCGTTGCAGACTTTCAAATCCGAGGACGAGGTGATCACACGCGCCAACGACACCGAATACGGTCTTGTCGCCTACCTCTACACCAAGGATTTGAGCCGCGGCCTGCGCGTCTCTGAGAAGCTCGACTTCGGCATGATCGGATTAAACCGCGGCATTGTCTCCGATCCCGCCGCACCATTCGGCGGCATGAAGCAATCCGGCCTCGGCCGCGAGGGCGCGCATGAGGGGCTGATGGAATTTTTGGAGACGCAGTACGTGTCGGTCACGTGGTGAGTCCCGGTCGGGCATTGCAATGAATATCCTGATGCCGCAACTTGGCGAGACCGTCGCCGAGGGCAAGATCACCAAGTGGTTCAAGGCGGCCGGCGACGCCGTGAAGCCGGGCGACAACCTGTTTGAGATCGAGACGGACAAGGTATCGATGGAGGTGCCGGCGACCGAAGCCGGCGTGCTCAGCGAAATCCGCGTAACCGAGGGCGAAATCGCGCCGGTCGGCGCCGTTGTCGGCGTTATTGGCGACGGGTCCGGCGGCGCTGTAAGCGCTCCGGCGAAAGCCGCGGCGGCAGCCGCTCCCGCGTCGAAGGCGCCGGTCTCGGCCGTTGTCGCAGTGCCAGCCGCGGCGGCAGCGCCGGAGTCCAGAGGGCCGCAGCAGCCGATCAAGCTCGACCCGTTTTTCGAGGTGCGCACGCCCGAGCGCAATTTCGGACCGGCGCGGCGTTCCGGCGGTATTGCGGTCACGCCGCTGGCCCGGCGGCTCGCCGGTGAAGCCGGCATCGATCTGTCGCAGCTGAGCGGATCCGGCCCGCATGGCCGCATCGTCGCGCGCGACGTCGAAAATGCGCCGCGGCCGGCTTCGCCGCGTGGTGCCGTTACCGCGTTGGCGGAAGGCCCGAGCGCGGATCAGATCAAGGCGCTCTACGACCCTGCGAGTTACGAGGAAGTTGCCCTCGACGGTATGCGCAAGACCATCGCCGCGCGGCTGCAACAGGCGAAACAAACGATCCCGCATTTCTACCTGACAGCCGACATTGTGATCGATCGCCTGATCGCGGTGCGGGAAGAGGCCAATGCCGCGGCGCCGAAAGATCGCGACGGCAATCCGGTGTTCAAGCTCTCGCTCAACGATTTCATCATTCGCGCGCTGGCGCTGGCGCTGCAACGCGTCCCCACGGCGAATGCGGTGTGGGCGGGCGACCGCATTCTGCGGCTCAAGCATTCCGACATTGGCGTCGCCGTTGCGCTCGAGGGCGGACTGATCGCACCGATCGTCCGCAATGCCGAGACGAAATCGCTGAGCGCCATCTCCGCCGACATGAAGGAACTGGCCGCGCGCGCGCGGGACAAAAAGCTGAAGCCGGCCGAATATCGGGGCGGCTCGTCGGCGATCTCCAACCTCGGCATGTACGGCGTGCGCGAGTTCTCTGCCATCATTAATCCGCCGCAGGCGACGATCCTGGGGGTCGGCGCGGCACGGCGGCAGGCGGTCGAGAAAGCGGACGGCGGCGTTGCCTTTGCCAGCATGCTGACCACGACGCTGTCCTGCGATCATCGCGTGGTCGACGGCGCGCTCGGCGCCGAGCTTTTGGCCGCGATCAAAGCCTTGATCGAGACGCCGGTGACCATGCTCGTTTAGAGTGCGCTCGCTTCGGGAGTATGCGTGCAACGACCGGAAGTGCTGCTGATTGGCCCGTCGCGGCCTGTCCTCGCCAAAGGGCTCACGGATTTCACCGTGCACAGCCTCACCGGCGTGACGAACCGCGACGCGCTTCTTGCCTCCGTTGCCCATGTCCGCGCCATGGCCGTCAGCGCGCCCGTGCTGCCGATCGACCACGCGCTGCTGGCACGCCTGCCCAAGCTCGAGATCATTTCGAGTTTTGGGGTGGGTTACGATCACATCGACGCGCTTGCGGCGGCCGAGCGCGGCATCGTGGTCACCCACACGCCCGATGTGCTCACCGAAGAGGTCGCCGACACCGCGATCGGCCTGCTGATTTGCACGGTGCGCGAGCTACCGCAGGGCGAGCGCCATGTCCGGGCCGGCAAATGGCTCAAGGGTAACTATCCGCTGAGCCGGGCGACGCTGCGCAATCGTACCGTCGGCTTGGTCGGCATGGGCCGCATTGGCCTTGCCGTTGCGCGCAGGCTGGAGCCGTTCGGCGTACCGATCGTCTATCACACGCGTCAACCGCGGCCCGAGCTTGCCTATCGCCATTATCCGCAAATCATCGACATGGCGCGGGCGGTGGATACGCTGATCGTCATCGTGCCGGGCGGCCCCGCAACCCGGAACATGATCGATGCGACGGTGCTGGAAGCGCTTGGACCCGACGGCATTTTGATCAACGTCGCGCGCGGTTCCGTCGTCGACGAGGACGCTTTGATCGCGGCACTGCGAGCGCGGAAGATCATGGCCGCCGGTCTCGACGTCTTCGTCGAGGAGCCCGAAGTGCCCGAGGCCTTGCTGACAATGGACAACGTCGTGCTGCTGCCGCATCTCGGCTCAGCATCCGTCTTCACGCGCGAGAAGATGGACCAGCTTTTGGTCGACAACCTCCGCGCCTGGGCGAAACGCCAGCCCCCGCTGACGCCGGTGCCGGAAACGCCTTGGCGCTCGTGGAATTAGGCCACGGGAGCTTCGCACTCACTCCGCGGCGATGCGCACTTCCGGCGCGGCGGCGCGCACGTCGGCTTCGACGTGCTCCTCGAACTGGACGAAGTTCTTCTGGAACATATCGACCAGCTTGCGCGCGGTCTGGTCGAACTCGAGCTTGTTCTGCCAAGTTTTTTGCGGATAGAGCAGATGCGGCTCGACGCCGGAAAGCTGGGTCGGCACGGCAAAGCCGAAATAAGGATCGGTGCGGAATTTCACGTTCTTGAGCGAGCCATCGAGCGCGGCGGTGAGCAAGGTGCGCGTCACCTTGATCGGCATGCGCCGGCCAACGCCGTAGATGCCGCCGGTCCATCCGGTATTGACCAGCCAGCAATCGACATCGTGCGCGCTAATCAGCTCGCGCAAAAGATTGCCGTAGACCGACGGATGGCGCGGCAGGAACGGCGCACCGAAGCAAGTAGAGAATTCCGGCTGGACGCCGACGAGACCTTTCTCCGTCCCCGCCACCTTGGCGGTGTAGCCGGAGAGAAAATGATACATTGCCTGCGCCGGCGTGAGTTTCGCAATCGGCGGCATGACGCCAAAGGCATCGGCGGTGAGAAGCACGACGTTCCGCGGCATGCCGGCGCGGCCGGTGCGCGAAGCGTTCGGGATGAAATCGAGCGGATAGGCGGCGCGGGTATTTTCCGTCTTCGACTCGTCATCGAAATCGCAAATGCGCGTATCGGGATCGAACACCACGTTCTCGAGCACCGTGCCGAAGCGATGCGTCGTGGCGTAAATCTCCGGCTCCGCCTCGGCGGACAGCTTGATGCATTTGGCGTAGCAGCCGCCCTCGAAATTGAACACGCCCTGCGGGCCCCAGCCGTGCTCGTCGTCGCCGATCAGCGTGCGTTTGGGATCGGCCGACAGCGTCGTCTTGCCGGTGCCGGACAAGCCGAAGAACAACGCGACGTCGCCGGAAGGGCCGACATTGGCGGAACAATGCATCGGCATCACGCTCTCGGCCGGCAGATAATAATTGAGCGTGGTGAAGACCGATTTCTTCATTTCGCCGGCGTACGAGGTGCCGCCGATCAGGATGATGCGTCTGGTGAAGTCGATCGCGATGACCGTCTCGCTGCGCACACCGTGACGCTTCGGATCGGCCTTGAACGACGGCAGCGACAGAATGGTGAAGTCGGGGACGTAATGCGAAAGCTCGGCGCGATCCGGCCTGATCAACAGCGCACGAATGAACATCGAATGCCAAGCGAGCTCGTTATAGATGCGCGTCCTGATGCGGTATCGCGGATCGGCGCCGCCATAGAGGTCCTGCGCATAGAGAGTCTTTCCCCTGGCGTGGGCGATGAAATCGTCAAACAGCAGTTGAAATTTTTCCGGCGGCAGGCGGCCATTCTTCTCCCACCAAACGGTCTTCTCGGTCTGGCCATCGATGACGACGAATTTGTCCTTGGGACTGCGGCCGGTGTGGGCGCCGGTCTCGGCGCAGAACGCTCCACCGTGGACGAGGGAGCCTTCGCCGTTCGCGACCGCGCGTTCCACCAAAGCCGCATCCGGCAAATTCCAGTGGACCGCTGCGAGCTCTTTCAAGCCGAATTTGTCGGCGCCATGGGCGCTATTTCGCAGACCGGTTTCCTTCACTCTCGCCTCCGCAACTCATCCGGGCCCCTACCGAAGCCCAAGCGGCACCTAAATCCGTTCGCTGACCCGCGACCCTATATCGAGCATCCTAGCGCCTGCCAAGACGGACTCCCACCCCATGCCTAACCGGGCAACATCACGAGCGTTCCCGCGTTGCAGCGCAACAAGAGCGTGCATCTTTCCACCGAAATAATGGTCAAAAAGGCACGAACTTCGTGCCCATATGGCCTAGCTCGTCCGCGCTTTGGCGGCCAAATCCACCACGACTTTCCGGAGCTGATCCGCCGTAGCAACGCGCGCCGCAAATGGCAAACGCAGCGTCGCGTCGCCGAGCGCAAGATCGAGGCCTTCAGGGTCGAGCCCGGTGAGCCGCCACGGTCCGTCTTCGGCATCCAGTAGTTTCGTCGCATAGAGCCGCACCGCTTCGGCATGATCCTCGTTCATGTGCCTGATCGCGCCTGCCTCGGCCTCAATCAGGTTCTCCGCACCGGCGACGTCGGTGATCACATCAGCGGCTTTCAGATCGGCGGCGCGCGCAAAGCCGGCGTTGAGGTGAGCTGAAACGACGTGGAGGCGCCAGAAAGAGAAATCGGCAAAGCCGGCATACAGCTCCGATTTCGGATGACGCGCCAGGAAGCGCCGGCGCATGCTGGGCTCGCGGGGGTCATGGCGCGCCATTGGCGCGAATGCGCCAAGTACCGTCAGGCGCGGATGGGAAAGCGGGTCGCCTCGCCCAGTTGACGCAAGCAGCACCGAGGCCCGATTGTCCTTTTCCAGATTCGCGGTATGCGTCGAGAGCCGCGAGATCAGGATTAACGGCGAGCCGTCGATGTCGGTGGCCACGTTAACCAATGAAGCGAACGGGTGCCCGGTATTGCGGTCGATGGTCGCAAGCGTGCCGACACGCGTTGCCCGCAAAAGCGCCTTGGCGACCGTTCGCGGGTCAAAATCGCCGACAGAAGCGTTTTCAGGCAACCGGTTGGGCATAACGCCTGGCAAAGGGACCGCGTCGTCCGTGTCAGCCATGAACGTCTGCGGTTCCCCCGCGGCGGCAATTGCCCCGATTTCGCCTTGTGCCGTCACACTTCCGCCCCCACATGGGTCTTCAAAGGTTTACGGGGCCGGGGCTGATGATGCTTGCGGCCGACTCATGTTAGAAGGCCGCCATGCCGACAATCGCTCTCGTCGACGACGACCGCAACATCCTGACCTCGGTGTCCATCGCGCTTGAGGCCGAAGGTTACCGGATCACGACCTATACCGACGGCGCCTCCGCTCTCGACGGCTTCAAGACCACCCTGCCCGACCTTGCCATCCTGGATATCAAGATGCCGCGCATGGACGGCATGGAGACCTTGCGCCGGCTGCGACAGAAGTCGGATTTGCCGGTGATCTTCCTGACCTCGAAGGATGAGGAGATCGATGAGCTGTTCGGCCTGAAAATGGGGGCGGACGACTTCATCCGTAAGCCGTTTTCGCAGCGTCTTTTGGTTGAGCGGGTCAAGGCCGTGTTGCGCCGCGCCTCGCCCAAGGACGGCGCCGCCCCAAAGGAAGCCGACAGCAAGGTTTTAGAGCGCGGCCTGCTGCGCATGGACCCGGAACGCCATACCTGCACCTGGAAGAACGAGGCGGTGACACTCACGGTCACCGAATTTCTCATTCTGCACGCTCTGGCGAGCCGTCCGGGGGTCGTGAAGAGCCGCAACGCCCTGATGGATGCCGCCTACGACGATCAGGTCTACGTCGACGATCGCACCATCGACAGCCACATCAAACGGCTCCGCAAGAAGTTCAAGGCGAGCGACGTCGAATTCGATATGATCGAGACGCTCTACGGCGTCGGCTATCGTTTCAAGGAAGCGGCGTGACGCGCCGGGGCGCGCTGCCCCGGCCGATGGGTTAATGCCCAATGTTGACCGGCCGCGCGGCTTAAAGACGCTTGGACCGTCGACCACTGACTGGGCGGCTGACGTGCGGTAGAATGGCCGTGGCGCCCCGTTAGGGGCAGGCATTACCGGATTCCGGCAGACGACGTGCTTGATCGAACCGCAGAACTCGCAAGGGCCGGTACCGAGGCCCACGCATCGACTCCGGTCGAAGCCCAGATCGAGAGCGGCGCTCCCGGTGCAGCGGCCGCGCGTCGCCAACCATTCGGCCTCGCCAGAATCGGCAACTGGTTGCTGCGCGCATGGCAATTCTTCATCACCCAGAGTTTCTCCAGCCTCACCCGGCGCATCGTCTTCCTCAACGTCGCCGGACTGCTTGCGCTTTCCATCGGCATCACCTTCCTTTCGCAGTTCCGCGCCGGGCTGATCGACGCGCGCGTTCAGAGCCTGTTGGTGCAGGGGCAAATCATCGCCGGCGCCATTGCCGCATCGGCGACGGTTGAAACCGATTCATCACTCACCATCGATCCGGACAAACTGCTCGATCTGCACCCGGGCGAAAGCTACGGGCCGTCGGAAGAAGCGCTTTACGGCATCGATTTCCCGATCAATCCGGAACGTGTGGCCCCGGTGCTGCGTCGGCTTGTTTCGCCGACCAAGACGCGGGCGCGCATCTACGACCGTGATGGTGTTCTTCTTGTCGACAGCCGCAATCTGTTCGGCCGCGGCGACGTATTGCGCTTTGACTTGCCGCCGCCAAACGCCGAAAAACCGGGCCTGTTCGAGCGTGCTTTTATTGCCGTGCGCCGCTGGCTCGGACGCGGCGATCTACCGCTCTACCACGAGCTCGACGCCTTGAACGGTCGAGGCTATCCCGAGGTGGCGCAAGCGTTGGGCGGTCAGAATGCCAGCATGGTGCGCATCAACGATCGCGCCGACGTCATCGTGTCGGTTGCCGTACCGGTGCAGCGCTTCCGTGCGGTGCGCGGCGCGCTGATGCTCTCGACGCAGGGCGCAGACATCGACGACATGGTGGAAGCCGAGCGGCTCGCCATCCTCAAGGTCTTTCTCGTCGCCGCCGGCGTGATGGTCGTGCTCTCCATTCTGCTTGCCGGCACGATCGCCGAGCCGGTGCGGCGACTGGCGGACGCCGCTGAAAGCGTGCGCCGCCGCATCCAGTCACGCGTCGAAATCCCTGATTTTACGCGCCGCCGCGACGAGATCGGGCACCTTTCCGGCACGCTGCGCGACATGACCAACGCGCTCTACAGCCGGATCGAAGGAATAGAGAGTTTTGCCGCCGACGTGGCGCACGAATTGAAAAATCCGCTCACGTCGCTGCGATCAGCGGTCGAGACGCTGCCGGTGGCAAAGACCGAAGAGAGCCGTGCCCGGCTGCTCGACATCATTCAGCACGACGTCCAGCGGCTCGATCGCCTGATCTCCGACATTTCCGACGCCAGCCGCCTGGATGCGGAACTGCAACGCCAGGAAGCGGCGCCGGTCGATCTCGCCAAGCTCCTCAACACCCTGGTTGGCGTAGCCAACGAAGTGAAGCGCGACGACGGGGTCAGCGTCACGCTCCGGTTCGAAGGCGGCGGTGAACGCGCATTCCAGGTGCCGGGGCACGATTCCCGCCTCGGCCAAGTCGTCGACAATCTGATCGAGAACGCCCGCTCCTTCTCCACGCCGGGAGGCACCGTGCGCGTCACTTGCCGACGGTCGAAGAGCGATGTCGAAATTTTCGTCGATGACGACGGCCCGGGCGTGCGGCCCGATGCTGTCGAAAAGGTATTCGAGCGTTTCTATACCGATCGCCCGCACCAGGGCTTCGGCCAGAATTCCGGCTTGGGTCTTTCGATCTCCAAACAAATCATCGACGCCCATGGCGGCACCATTTGGGTTGAGAACCGGCTCGGTTCACCGGACGCTGACGGAACGCCGACGGTCACCGGCGCGCGCTTTGTTGTGCGTCTGCCGGCGATGTGATGGCTCCATCGACGACCGTGCATGCCTCCGCCGTGTTGGTTGGCGCACGGGCCGTGCTGATTCGCGGCCCCTCCGGATCCGGCAAGTCCCGACTGGCGCTGGACCTCATCGACGCTGCGCGAACCGGGTCGTTGCTCTTCGCAAGGCTCGTCGCCGACGATCGTGTCCATCTGGACAATGCCGACGGACGGTTGCTTGTACGCCCCGCCGAGGCGCTCGCCGGCCTGATCGAGGTGCGCGGGGTTGGGTTGTTGCGAATGGCCTACGAGGCGAGCGCTGTTGTGGGCCTGGTGGTGGATCTCGCGACGACGGCCGCCGCGCGTTTGCCGGACCAGGAAAGCCTTATGACTGAAATAGGCGGTATTGAACTGCCGCGGCTCGCGGTCGCATCCGGGATCGGGGCCTTGTCCGGCGTCCTGGCCCTTATCAATTCACCCCAGGCTAGCTGGATTTGACGGCACCCAAGGTGCCTTCCCTGCTTTTTGGATTTGGCACCGTCGCTCCCGGCCTGGTTGGAGATTGGTAACCATGACCCCTGTAGACTCAGCGAAGCCGCGCCTTCCTGGGTCCCGGCCGTTGCGCTCACTTCTGCGGCGCCCTGACCCGCCGCACTCGAGCTTGCGATACCGCAATGCAACAGTCGCTAGATTCCCTTGAAAATGCCCCTTGCGCTTGGGCTTCGGATGGTCAAGATGAGCACCCTTTCGTGCGGTGCAACCGGGACGCGCCCGCGGGGAGTTCCATGATTGGTCTTGTGCTTGTGACCCACGGGCGGCTTGCTGTCGAGTTCCGCGCGGCGCTGGAGCACGTGGTGGGGCCACAGGGCCAGATCGAAGCGGTCACCATCGGTCCCGACGATGACGTCGAGGAGCGCCGCAAGGACATTATCGAGGCGGTGAAGCGCGTCGATAGCGGCGATGGCGTAGCGATTCTTACGGATATGTTCGGCGGCACCCCGTCGAACCTCGCCATCTCGGTCATGAGCCGGCCCAAAGTCGAAGTCCTGGCCGGCATCAATCTCCCGATGCTGGTCAAACTCGCCAAGGTACGCGGCGAGTGCCCGCTCGCCGAAGCGGTCGCAGCCGCCCAGGACGCCGGGCGAAAATATGTGACCATCGCCAGCCGGGTGCTCACCGGAAAATGAGCGTGCCCGCCTCCAGCGGTGACGAATGCCTGCCCAATGAGCAGGCCTTCCGCCAGGGCGCGGTGGTCCGCAAACTGGGCATTTGCAACAGGAAGGGATTGCACGCGCGCGCGTCGGCCAAGTTCGTGCAAACGGTGGAAAAATTCGATGCCGATGTGCGCGTCATGCGCTGCGGCGAAACCGTAGGCGGCACTTCGATCATGGGACTGATGATGCTCGCAGCAGCGCCCGGGACCTCGATCACTGTCGAAGCAACCGGCAAAGAGGCGGCGGAAGTCGTAGAAGCTTTGACTGCTCTCGTTAATTCGCGTTTTGGCGAAGACGATTGATCGGCCCAGTTCGAGCGAACGGGCAAGGGAGAAGACGATGACTTCCGACCAAGGCGATCCGGACGCCGCGAAAACCGCTGCGGTGACTGCGCCACGCGAGCAGCAAGCGGCGACGGTCCGTTACATCGATCGTCCGGACGTTGCGGAGACTTTCGCGGATTCCGTGAGCGGTCTGGTCTTCGACGGCCAATCGCTGAGGATCGAATTCGCCGTTACCCGCTTCGACGAGATCAAGCCCGATAGGCCGATTACCGGTCGCCGTTATCCGGCTTGCCGGCTCGTACTGCCACCCGCCGCTGCGATCGAACTCATCAACCGGATGCAACAGATCGGGGCTGCGTTGGCGCAAGCCGGTGTGGCGAAGGCGACGCCGAGACCCGGTGATTCCTCATAGGTGAGGTGAGCTGATCTTCGGCTCGCCCCGCTGGGTGCCGTCCCGCAGCGCTTGCGCCCGCGACCACAAGGGTCCCCTCTCGCGCAATATACCGGCCTCGCGCAGCGGGGGTTACGCTTCCGTCGGGGGAAAATGCATTGCTGCGGTCGCGGTTCAAGCATGGACATAAAGGATTCTTTATGTCTTTAGTGCCGCCGCGCCGACCTCCTCGCCGGAGCGCCAGGGCTGGCCAAACGCCATCTCACCACCGCCCCGATCCATTAAGTCACTAGGGTCCGCTCCAAGGAGCGATAAGGATTGTCATGAGCACGTCGACCAAGCCGAAAGCTTCCGCCGCCGATTACGTCGTCAAGGACATCAGCCTCGCCGAATGGGGCCGCAAGGAACTTGCCATTGCCGAGACTGAAATGCCCGGCCTGATGGCGACGCGCGAAGAGTACGGGCCCGAGCAGCCGCTACGTGGCGCGCGTGTCGCCGGTTCGCTACATATGACCATTCAGACCGCCGTGCTGATCGACACGCTCAAGGCGCTCGGCGCCGACGTCCGCTGGGCATCGTGCAACATCTACTCGACGCAGGATCATGCCGCCGCCGCGGTCGCGGCCAGCGGCACCCCGGTCTTTGCAGTCAAAGGCGAATCTCTTGAGGAGTATTGGGAATACACCCACCGCATCTTCGAATGGTCAGACGGCGGCGCGCCGAACATGATTCTGGACGATGGCGGCGACGCCACGCTCCTCATGCATCTCGGCATGCAGGCTGAGCAAACCCCTAATGTGCTCCATCATCCGAACAATGAAGAAGAAGAGGCGATGTTCGCTTCGATTAAGAAGCGGCTCGTCCACAAGCCGGGCTGGTACACCAAGACCGCCAAGGAGATCCGCGGCGTGAGCGAGGAGACGACGACCGGCGTACATCGCCTCTATCAGATGGAAAAGGAAGGCAAGCTCCTCTTCCCCGCCATCAACGTCAACGACAGCGTCACCAAATCGAAGTTCGACAACCTCTACGGCTGCCGCGAATCGCTGGTCGACGGCATTCGCCGCGGCACCGACGTGATGATGGCCGGCAAGGTGGCGATGGTCGCGGGCTTTGGCGATGTCGGCAAAGGTTCGGCGGCCTCGTTGCGCCAGGCCGGCTGCCGGGTCATGGTTTCCGAGATCGATCCGATCTGCGCGCTGCAGGCGGCGATGGAAGGCTACGAGGTGGTGACGATGGAAGAGGCGGCACCGCGTGCCGACATCTTCTGCACCGCCACCGGCAACGTCGATGTCATCACCATCGATCACATGCGCAAGATGAAGCACCGCGCCATCGTCTGTAACATCGGACACTTCGACTCCGAGATTCAGGTCGCGGCATTGAAAAACCTGAAGTGGGAAAACATCAAGCCGCAGGTCGACGAGATCGAATTCCCCGACAAGAAACGCATCATACTTTTGTCCGAAGGACGGCTCGTCAATCTCGGCAACGCGATGGGCCACCCAAGCTTCGTGATGTCGTCATCGTTCACCAATCAGACGCTGGCGCAGATCGAGCTGTGGGCCAATCCCGGCAAATACCAGAAGAAGGTTTACACGTTGCCGAAGCAGCTCGACGAGAAAGTCGCACGGCTTCATCTCGACAAGATCGGCGTCAAGCTCACCAAGCTGTCCGACAAGCAGTCGGCCTATATCGGTATCCCCGTGACCGGCCCCTACAAGACCGATCAATACCGCTACTGAGGATCACTCTATGGTGCGCGCGGGCCTTTGCGCCCGTGGCGCCACG
>Ga0302326_10007129_pt1 | contig 24978 bp, 24 predicted proteins | sample Palsa_T0_3_FD_202264 | JGI IMG/M metagenome (GOLD analysis project Ga0302326, IMG submission 202264) | Peat permafrost microbial communities from Stordalen Mire near Abisko, Sweden - Palsa_T0_3 | ecosystem: Environmental > Terrestrial > Soil > Palsa > Peat permafrost | place: Sweden: Abisko... | reverse complement strand
TCGCCCGCACTCGCCTCCGCGTTCACAGCAGCCTGCTCACCGTCGTCCCTGCCGTCAACCGCGGATCTTCCGGCTGGCTATCCTCCCCCAGCCCCTCCTCCAATCCCCGGAGCAAGACCACCCCCGGCCGCTTCCCCGACCCAAAACTCCCCAGGGCCCCATCCAGCTGCAAAGCTCCGGCGCCATTGACCGTAGCCCACTGCAACAACGTAGTGACGCCCAGCCGCGGAAAGGTGAGTTGCAACGTCTTCAACTCTTCCAATAGGCTAAGCCGATGATTCGAAGCCAGGCTATCCGTCCCAACCACGATCCGGCAACCCCGGCTAACCAGCCTATTCACATCCGGCAATAAGCCCCCGATATACAGGTTGGCATTTGGACAAAGACAAAAGAAAAGATCGGGGCGGCCCCCACTCATGCCGCCCGCCGCGCCCCCACTCATGCCGCCCGCCGCATCCCCGCTTCCTGCGTCCGCCCCGCCCAACGCCGCGCGCAAATCCTCTTCCCCCGTTACCACATTATGCACCAGGATCATCGTCTGCCCTTTATGAAAATAAGGCAGACAACTTCGCAGGCTGGTTTCCCCCGTCCCCCTGAAAAACGAAACATCCAGCCCCAATAACTGGTATAATCGCAAAAAATCCCCCTTTCCCGACTGAAAAAAGACGTTTTCCTCCCTGCTTTCCTGGTTATGCATCGTCAGCAACCGGTTGCCGGGAAAATCCGCAATCAGCCGGAATAACGCCGGAGAAACGGAATAGGGCGCGTGCGGAACGATAGAATTGGATCCCGGGAAGACCTCCCCAAACTCATCAAACACCCCTTTGCTATGCGCAAACCGGGCCGGGGCACCCGCTTCGATAAAACCCATCGTCTCGATAAAATTGTGATAGGACAGCTTTCCGGCCCGCTTTGCCTCCAGCGTGTCAGCGGTATTACAGATATCCCCCACAGCGACGATACCGCCATCCAGCATCTCCCGCTCACCGGCCAATATAGCCTCCTTTACCCTATCCTGCTGATCGCCTGTATCAACGGGATGGGCTTCACCGCCTGCCCCCCCCTGGGCCTCCCTACGCACACTCCCGTCGACCTCCCCGCGCACGCTCCCGTCGGCTCCCCCTCGCGTGGCCGCACGGCCTTCCACTTGGCCCCCCCCCCGCCGCCGGATCACCGCCGACAGGAAATCGACCAGCCCCGTCCGCTCGGGGATCACCCCCTTCATATGGGATAGCTCCAGATGGCAATGGCAGTTGACAAAACCGGGGCTCAACAGGCCGCGATAGACTTCCACCCCCTCGCCGGCCTCGGCGACAGGCACAACGGACTGCACAGTGCCGTCAGCGGAAGTGATCAGCACGGAATCCTTTCCAGCCATTTCCCGCCCATTGAACAAATAATCAGCCTTGAATTTCCGATAAGTCATTTCCTGATATTGAATCTTTTTATCTTTGCGTCCCGTAACCTTCGGGCAGCGCGGCACGTTTGCGTCCCGCGGGCACTCCCGCTAAAAGTACAGAAAGATATGTTAGATAAATTAGAAGCCATAAAAGCCAGATTTGAAGACCTGGGAATGTCATTGAGCAATCCGGAGATCGTCAGCGACAACCGGAAATTCAGTGCCATGAGCAAGGAGTACCGCAGCGTTGAAAAGATCGTCATAGCCTACAACCAGTACAGGGACCTGCTGGATACGCTCGAATTCGACCGCGAAGCCCTGAATGGTGATGACACTGAACTGAAAGAGCTGGCCAAAGCCGAGATTCCCGGCCTCGAGGAAAAGAAGTTACAGCTGGAAGCCCATATCCGCCAGCTCCTCATACCCAAAGACCCGCAGGATGAGAAAAATGCCATCCTGGAAATCCGGGCGGGCACCGGGGGCGACGAAGCCAGCCTTTTTGCCGGTAACCTGCTGCGCATGTATATCAAATACTGCGAACGAAAAGGATGGAAGACTGCCATTCTCAGCGAAAGCGAAGGTACCGTTGGCGGGTATAAGGAAGTGCAGGTGGAAGTGATCGGCGACGACGTCTATGGAACGCTCAAATTCGAAAGCGGCGTTCATCGGGTGCAGCGGGTTCCGGATACCGAGACCAGCGGCCGGGTTCATACCAGCGCGGCAACCGTTGCCGTCATGCCGGAGGCCGAAGAAGTCGACTTCGAATTGAAGGAAAGCGATGTGAAAATGGAAACCGCCCGCAGCGGCGGCGCCGGCGGTCAGAATGTCAATAAGGTCGAAACCAAGGTATTTCTTACGCATATTCCAACCGGTGTCGTTGTCGTTTGCCAGACGGAACGCAGCCAGCTGGGCAATCGTGAAAAAGCCATGCAGATGTTGAGGACCAAGCTATATGAAGAACAGGTCCGCAAACAGGAAGAAGAGATCGCCCGCCACCGGAAAAGTCTCGTCAGCACCGGTGACCGGAGCGCCAAGATCCGGACCTATAACTTTCCCCAGGGGCGGGTCACCGACCATCGCATCGGCCTGACGGTATATAACCTTGACGATGTGCTCAATGGCGATATCCAGGAATTTCTCGACGCCCTCCAGTTTGCGGAAAATGCGGAAAAGATGGCCCGTCAGAATTGACGGTTGGGTGATTTTCACCCCATTAACCCGCCGGCCAACCCCCGGCCAACCCCCCGGCCGCCCCCGCCAGCAAAGGCTTTTAGATTATTTTAACGTTGGGTTTTTAAACTTTCCCTTTCCTCCCTTGTCTATTAGGTATAAAAGTTCTTTAAATAAATGTGCTAAAAGTTGCTACATAACCGGAAATTGTTTAATTTAAAAGGGGTAATGCTAAATAAATGTTATTAACCCCGCCGGTTCAATCGGTCGACGGATTTGCATCGTAAATTTGTGAGTAGTGATTCGACGGTAAGTGTGGAAACGAGGATAATATTGGCACCTGTTTTGCGTTATTGATATTAAATTAGTCTTTTCTATTTGACTCACATAAAGCAGTCAATTTTCTCATAAGCAGTTAGTTTTGGTTACGACCCCTGTTTCTACAGGGGTTTATTTTTTGCCCCTCCCGCCGCGACCGCCGGGACGGCGGTCGGCAAGCGGCCCGCGTCCGGCGACAAGCAAAAGATGACTAAGACCATAAGCCACGCCTGCCCCCATAATATCGGAGATAATATCTACATTATCATAGTCCCGGCCCGGGATCCAATATTTTTGGACAAACTCCGACCCGATGCCATAAGCACAGCCCAGGATATAAACGAGGAAAAAATACCGCAGCAGTTTCTGCAAATCGGATATCCGGTTGCTTAGATACAGGTTCCAAAGGAAGACGAAACCGCCGAACATACAGATATGGACAAACTTGTCGAATTGGGGGATCTTAAAGCCGCTTTCGCTCGGAACCATCGACCCCGGCAGGAAACACAGAACAGCAATGAGCACTGACCAGAGAACAGGAATATAGCGCGCAGCAAAGTACTTTTTAAGAAAGGGGATCATCTCAATTTTTTTCCACTTGAATTTACTGCGTCAGCATCGTCTTGCCCATCGACTGCAATTTTTTCAAATCAGGCGAGGGGCTCCCGCCCTTTTTCTCGATGGTGATCGCAAAGGCCTGCGCTTTCTGCGTGTTCTTCATTTTCAGAATGACATTGTTGTCAGTCGCATCAAAGACACCCAGATCCTTGGGCTTGCTGTCGATCAGCGCCCAGAGCTGGTATTGCTGGTCGGATGGCAGCTTCGGCATATTCTTCACCACCAGGTAGACACTGGTGTTGGTTGAATCCCAATAGATATTCGCCGAAGATTTTGGCGCTACCTTGGTGCCGACCATGTTTACGACCGTCGTATTCGGATCACTTACCACATTATCCACGTTAGCCAGCCTGTCCAGGATATTCTGTGTGGTGTCAACCCTTATCTTCAGTCGTTGCACAGTACCGGAGAGATCCTGGTTGCTGGCCTTGAGATCCTTGATCTCCTGGCTGGCCTGATAATACAACACGACCGTCCCGATGAGAAGAATGACGGCAGCGGCAGCGGCAAAGCGCAGCCATCCTGCATTTCGTGGGCTCTTTGCATTTTCCATGGTGATTATTCCTTTTGGCGGATTGGAAGAAGACATCGGGCGGGAATCTATATTCCCGAGGGCTTCAAAAATCTTCACCTTAACCTCCGATGGAGGGACCACGGCGTGCTCGGATGTATGATGTTCAAGCCTTTCCTCAAATTTCCTTCGTTCTGCTACCAACTCAGGATGCTGAGTACACATTTGCTCAAATTCAGCCCTTTCCGACTCGCTTGCCAGACCCATCACGTAACTTTCAATGATGCCACTTGCTATGTAATCTTTTAAATTCACTTTAGATATTCTCTTAATTGTAATAAGGCGTTGCGGATCCTGGTCTTAACCGTTCCAAGAGGAATCGTCATCATCTCGGCGATCTCCTCATGGGTAAAACCCTTGAAGTAGGCCAACTCCACCAAAACCCGGTGCTCCGGCTTCAGCTTTTCCAACACTTTCTTTAAACCAATATTATCAACGTTTTGCTGTGTGGTCTGGTTCGCTACCCCCTTATATACGTTATCCGGCAATTCCTGGTTTTTTTGAGAATTCTGATAACTTTTCGATCGAAGGGTATCTATAGATGCATTTCTGGCAATATTCAGCATCCAGGTAAACAGCCGCCCCTTGGTCTGATCGTAGGATTCGATCTTCCGCCAAATATTGATAAAAACCTCTTGTAAAACGTCGCTGGCAAGCTCATTATTATCCGTAATTATCTGTTTGATAATACTATAGAGCGCGCCAGCATAATTATCATAGAGGTAAGCAAAAGCCTGGTTATTCCTTTCTTTCAGGGCAAGCACCAGTTCCTGTTCTGTATAGGTAGTCGGTATTCCCAATGTTTAATGTAAATGGATACTCTAATGTAAAGAAAAATAGTTCAGTGTACAATGTTACCATAAGCAGCTGCATCCATCAATTTATCCACGTCTGCCGGGTCTTTTACCGTCATGCGGATCATCCACCCTTTTCCATAGGGGTCCGAGTTTACCAGGTCCGGGGCGGAGGCCAGTTCGGGGTTTAGCTCGAGAACGGTGCCCGCAACCGGCAGAAAGAGATCGGAAACGGTCTTTACCGCCTCCACCGTACCGAATACCGTTTCAGCCGCCAGGGATTTTCCTACCGTCTCCACTTCCACATAAACAATATCCCCCAATTCTTTCTGGGCAAACTCGGTAATACCAATGACGGCTTCGTTGTTTTTTTCCAGCCGGACCCATTCGTGATCTTTTGTATAACGTAAATTATCTGGAAAGTTCATGATGACTTTTTTTGTGTTGCAAGATTACAAAAAGGCGCCGACATAAGGAATTATTTGATCCGGAGCCGGGTCTTACAGACCAACCTCTATTTACGCCGGACGAGCCTGACATGCAGGATCCGCACCCCGGTAAGGGGGCGATCCAGCGGCGGACCGGTGGTCTGCACGGCGGCGATTGAATCCACCACATCGATGCCTTTCACCACCTCCCCGAAGACCGTATAATTCTGGTCCAGGTGCGGCGCTCCGCCAAGCTCCCGATATACGGACCGCTGGTCTTCCGGGATTTTCCGGCCTTTCAGCCTGAATTGCTCGACAGAATCCAAACCCGCATCCGTAAACCGCTTTCCCTGGACGATATAAAATTGACTGCCGCTGCTGGCCCGGGTGGGGTTGACATCGTCACCGGTCCGGGCGGCCCCCAGCGCTCCCTTTTTATGGAAAAGGAATGGCCTGAATTCGGCCGGTATAGTATATCCGGGGCCACCGCTTCCTCCCTGACTCAAAGGCTTTCCCGGGCGCCCGTTTTTGCTGTCCGGGTCTCCCGACTGGATCATAAAATTCCGGATGACCCGGTGGAAAAGAAGACTATCGTAAAAACCGGTTTTTGCCAGCCGGAGGAAGTTATTCCGATGCAACGGGGTGGAATCCGACAGCCGGATAAGGATGACCCCCTTTGTGGTGGTGATTTCTACGTCTTTATGCAGATCGTTTTTTCTAAGCCCATCTGATATCCTGGGATTACAGGCGGCTACCAGGACCAGCAGACTTCCTGCCAGCAGTTTTTTTATCATAAGCTGTCGGGTTCTTCGGCGATCTCCGCACTTTCAAAATAGAGGAGTATATGATCTTTTAGAAAGTTTTCCTGTTCGATCAGCCCCATCACCGGTAAGGCCTTCAACTGCCGGAAATGCGGCCAGCCATCCCGGTCCACTCCCTCCAGCTCATAGTACCCGCTCTGCCGGAAAAGTGAGCATACCGCGATATGCATCAGATCCTGCTTCTCTTCCTTGGTGAATTTTTTACGGATATCCAGTTCCTGGACCCCGATTAGAAAAAGGATCGCTTCCATATCCGGCTTTTTGCCAAATCTTTCTACCAGCCTGGCTTCCAGGTTCCACCAGCGGGTCTGCAGGTCATCTTGCGCTTGTTGCATACCGCAAAGATAATAAATCGGCCGCCTCCCCGCACAATCGCCTGCCTCTTCGCGCCGTGCAATCCCGGCCCCGCTTAAACCGCTCTCACCACTTCAACCGCCGTCCCATACGCGAGCACCTCCGTTATCCCGCTCATGACTTCATTGGCGTCATAGCGCATATTGATCACGGCATTGGCCCCTCGCTCACTGGCATGCTGCATCATATACTGGAAGGCTTCCTCCCGGGACTTTTCACAAAGGTCTACGTAGATGGAGAGCTGTCCGCCGAAAAGGCTCTGCAGTCCGCCGGCGAGATTGCCCAGGGCGCTGCGCGAACGAACGGTGATGCCGCGGACAATACCCAGGTTGCGAACGACGCGATATCCGGCAAGCTCGATGCTGCTGGTGATCATGGTGGGGTCAATCATACTAGAAGGTTTTTAAAATGGAATTATTCCAGGATAAAATTAAGGTTTTAATCGTTCTTTGGAAAAATCAAATTCATCTCCGGGCAAGTTATTCTTTTCCTTTTTTGTTTTTGAAAAACCCGATTTTTGTAATACGTCTGATATTATGGCCAAATCTAAAAAGATAAAAGTGGAAGATTTTGATATAGCCTTATACGCTAAAGGGGGAGATGATTTTTTCTCTTTAACGGATATGGCTCGGTATCGGGATGCTGACAGAACAAACTATATTATCCAGAACTGGATGCGTACGCGTAATGCCATTGAATTTAACGGTTTATGGGAACAGTTGAACAACCCGGATTTTAAACGCATCGAATTCGATGCGTTTAAAAATGAAGCCGGCGCGAATAGTTTTACCCTTACCCCTCAAAAATGGATAGAAAAGACGAATGCCATTGGTATTATTTCTAAATCGGGTCGTTATGGAGGAACCTTTGCTCATAAGGATATTGCTTTTGAGTTCGCTACATGGTTAAGTCCGGCCTTCAAACTTTACCTGATAAAAGAATTCCAAAGGTTAAAGGTTGAAGAAAATAGTAACAAAAAACTGGAATGGGATCTGCACCGTACCCTTTCAAAAATAAATTATCGCATACATACCGATGCCATTAAAGACACATTGATACCGCCTGCTACCACCAAAGAACAAATGGCTATCGTCTATGCTAACGAAGCAGATATGCTGAATGTCGCCCTGTTTGGCAAAACAGCCAAACAATGGCGGGAACAAAATGCAGCTAAGCCCGGCAACATTTGGGACCATGCCACATTGGAACAATTGGTGGTGCTTACTAACCTGGAAAGTAACAATGCTCTCTTAATAAGACATGGGATTTTGCAGGCGGAAAGATTACGTTTACTGAACGAATCTGCTATTCAACAAATGAAATCCTTGTTGGGAAACCCCGCTATGGGTAAGCTTCCACGCTGATCACCGATCTATCGTTGCTGATCTCCCACCCAAGGATTACCTTTGCAAAAAACCAGTTAAAGATGTTACAATTGGCCCTGATTCGTCAACAACCAGATTTTGTAAAAGAGAGATTGGCCGTTAGGAATTTTAAACAACCTGAATTAGTTGACGAAATTCTCGAATTAGACGCCACCGTGCGGAAGCTAAAGGGAGAAATCGAAGATGGTTCGATGCAGTTAAATAAAATGTCCGCTGAGATCCCGGACCTATATAAAAAGGGCCTGACACAGGAAGCCGGGAAAAAGAAAAATGAAGCGACGCTTATAAAAACTGTCATTGCAGAACATAAGCCTAAGCTGGAAGAGGCAGAGGGAAAATTGAATACTGCGCTCCTGAGCCTCCCCAACCTGCCCGCCGCCGCCGTACCAAGAGGCCGGACGCCGGAAGACAACGTCACCATCAGAATGGGCGGCCGCCGTTCGGCCCTGCCCGCCGGCGCACAGCCACACTGGGATCTCGCAAAAAAATATAATCTCATCGATTTCGAGCTGGGCAACAAGATCACCGGTAGCGGGTTCCCGGTCTATATAAATAAAGGCGCAAAACTACAGCGCTCCCTCATCCAATATTTCCTCGACTTCAATACGGCAGCCGGCTATACGGAATACCAGCCGCCGATCCTTGTGAATGAGTCTTCCGCAAGAGGCACCGGGCAGCTGCCCGATAAAGAAGGACAAATGTATTTTGTAAATGAAGACAATCTCTACCTGATCCCCACCGCCGAAGTACCGGTGACGAATATCTTCCGTGATGAAATATTGAAAGAGACGCAGCTACCCGTCCGGATGACGGCGTATACTCCCTGTTTTCGCCGGGAAGCCGGCAGCTATGGCAAAGATGTGCGCGGACTCAACCGCCTCCACCAGTTCGATAAAGTGGAGATCGTCCAGCTGGTACACCCCGCCGTCAGCTATGAGGCCCTGGAACAAATGGTTCTGCACGTGGAAAGGCTCCTTCAATCGCTCGATCTTCCCTATCGCATCCTTCGGCTATGCGGCGGTGATATGGGCTTTACCTCTGCGATGACTTATGACTTCGAAGTGTACAGCGCGGCACAGGAGAAATGGCTGGAGGTCAGCTCTGTCAGCAATTTCGAGGCCTTCCAGACCAACCGGATGAAGATCCGATTCAAAGACGCTGGCGGAAAGACCCAACTGCTGCATTCCCTCAATGGCAGCTCGCTTGCGCTTCCCCGTATCGTTGCCTGTCTGCTGGAAAATCACCAGGCCGAAGGATATATCGCCCTGCCTGCCGCCCTGCATCGATACTTTGGCTCGGACAGGATAGGCGTGTAATAAGCTTTGCCTGCGGTAAGCTGAGCCCGCGCTAAGCTGAGCCCGCGCGCCCGCGCCCTCACAGACGCCGCGCCCCGCACTCATGCGGCCGCTCGAACCCGCAGCACACGCCCCGCGCTTATGAGCGCTGCGCGACGCCAGTTAAACTTACGTTAATGAAAGCGATTTTAATAGTATACTTAAACTTATATTAAAATAAGCAACCCGGATAGGAGATATACTTTCTTCTTTCAATCTTTGATTCCTTAATAAACGTTAACCATTTTTTGTATGAAAAAGCTCTATCTTTCTTTTTCCCTTCTTTTTATTGGCCTCCTTTCCCAGGCGCAAATCAGTAAAGGCACTATCCTGCTGGGCGGGGACTTCGGCTTTGGGACTTCTTCCGATAAGTCGACAACGGATGGTACGACCCCTGTTATCCCCTCCACGACAACGAAGAACTCGCAGTTTTCGCTTTATCCTTCTATTGGAAAGGCCATAAAGGACAACCTCGTCATCGGTGTCGATCTTGGCATTGGCTATTCAAGCCAAAACAGCAACCCGAGTTATAAAGAGAATGATTATGGCTTCGGTGTGTTTATGCGGAACTATAAATACCTGGGAAGCCGGTTTTACTTCTTTGTTGAAACCACGCTGGGGTTCAGTTACAGCGATTACACACAGGATGATTCGACCACCTATCCCAATCACGAAGATTCAAAGTCTTACGGCATCAGTTTGGGCCTTTCTCCGGGCCTGGCCTTTTCGCTGAGCCGCAAATGGCAGCTGGAGGCTGAATTTCCCAGTGTTCTTTCTGCGGAGTATTATTACAGCAAGATCAACTACCTGTACCTTCCACAAGGCGTACAGCAAAGCCAACCCGATCAGCATCAGGCCGGTAGCGAATTTAGTATCAATAGCAGTCTGGCCTCTAACTTCTATCCCGAAGTCGGCTTACGTTATGTGATCGGTGGTAAATAGGTGCAGCCGATGGGGACCGAAGGTCTACTCCCTGCATGGCCTACCATCCTTGTTTGGCAATACCGGCTTTGATGGCTGCAAGCGCTTTCTCTTCGCCGAGCAGCGTCGTCAGCTTATTGCCTTTTCCATCGTTGCCTTGAGCCATATAAGCACCTTTGGCGGTTTTCGTGATCACTGCATCCTTTATGGGTACATTCTTCTCTTTTGTCTTTACATTGTAGGCCGTAAGTGTTACATCTGACATAATTCGTTGATTTATAGCCTGCTATCGCAGGTCTGGTTAGTAGGAAATAGTGTAATATTAATAATTTTGGGCCATTCGACCGGAAAAAACTTTTCACGGGTGCTGAAGGCCCCTCTGCGGACGGTCCGCGCTATATGTCCAGTTTTGCATATTTCGCATGGGATTCGATAAAATCCCGGCGCGGAGCAACCTCGTCTCCCATCAGCATGCTGAAGATACGATCCGCCTCCGCAGCGCTCTCGATTGTCACCTGTTTGAGCGTGCGGGTGTCGGGATTCATCGTCGTGTCCCAGAGCTGGTCTGAATTCATTTCGCCCAGCCCTTTATAACGTTGAATGGTAACGCTGTCTTCCTTGCCACCGCCCAGCCTTTCTACCCAGGCCCGCCGTTGCTCCTCATTCCAGGCATAAGACTGCTCTTTACCCTTTTTGACGAGGTAGAGCGGCGGTTGGGCGATATAGACATAGCCCTGCTCGACCATTTCTTTCATATACCGGTAGATAAAGGTCAGAATCAGCGTGGCGATATGGCTGCCGTCTACATCCGCATCGGTCATGATAATGAGCTTGTGATAACGAAGCTTGACGATATTAAGCGCCTTGGGGTCCTCCGCAGTGCCCACCGTTACGCCAAGGGCCGTATACATATTGCGGATTTCCTCGTTCTCGTAGATCTTGTGCTCCATGGCCTTCTCCACGTTGAGGATCTTACCACGAAGGGGCAGGATCGCCTGGAAGCTACGGTCCCGGCCTTGTTTGGCCGTGCCACCGGCCGAATCTCCTTCGACCAGGAACAACTCGCAACGCTCGGGATTACGATCCGAGCAATCGGCCAGCTTACCGGGCAGCCCCCCCCCGCTAAGTACGCTTTTACGCTGTACCAGCTCGCGGGCTTTTTTGGCGGCAGCCCTGGCCTGAGCGGCCAGGATCACCTTCTGGATGATGTTCTTGGCTTCCCGGGGGTTTTCTTCCAGGAAATCATTCAACGCCTTCGAAACGGTGGAATCCACCACCCCACTGACTTCATTATTCCCCAGCTTGGTCTTTGTCTGCCCTTCGAACTGCGGTTCCGGCACTTTCACCGATATGATGGTGCTAAGCCCTTCCCGGAAATCATCCCCTTCGATCTCCACCTTGGCCCTTTCAAAAAGCCCCTGTTTGTCCCCATAGGACTTGAAGACCCTGGTCAGCGCCCGGCGGAAGCCGGCCACATGGGTACCACCTTCTATCGTGTTTATATTGTTGACATAAGAATAGATATGCTCGCTATAGCTGTCGTTATACGTCAGCGCCACCTCTACGGCTACATTGGAGGCTTCGTCCCGGCCATCCACAAAAATAACAGCAGGGATCAGGGGGATTCTGCCGGCATTCTTGTCCAGCATTTCCACAAATTCCACGATCCCACCTTCACTGTAGAAGGTCTTCGTATACGTGCTGCCATCCTCTTCCTTTTCCCGAAGGTCATTCATGACAATGCGGACCCCCCGATTTAGAAAGGATAGCTCCCGGAGACGCCCTTCCAGGATGTCTCTGCTGTATTCGGTCGTGATAAAAATGCTGGAATCCGGCCAGAAGCGAACCGTTGTACCCGTCCTGTCGCTGACGCCTATTTCCCGGACAGGGTATTGAGGCACCCCGATTTTGTATTCCTGCTCAAAAATCTTCCCTTCCCGGTAAACCGTCACATGCAGGTCCTGGCTGAGCGCATTGACGCAGCTGACACCCACGCCATGAAGACCGCCCGATACCTTGTACGTATTTTTATCAAACTTACCGCCGGCATGCAGAATGGTCATGACCAATTCCAGGGCGCTCTTTTTTTCCTTGGTATTGATCCCGGTAGGAATCCCGCGCCCATCATCCTCTACCTCGACGGAATTATCTTCGAAAATGGTCACCAGGATGTTCTTACAATATCCCGCCAGGGCTTCGTCGATAGAGTTATCCACCACCTCATAAACCAGGTGATGAAGACCCTTTACCCCGATGTCTCCGATATACATGGCCGGGCGTTTACGAACGGCTTCCAGACCCTCGAGGACCTGGATACTATCTGCGCCATAACCATTGACCGTCGGGGCCAGAATTTCCTGCGTTGATTCACTCATATTTTTGACTGGAATAGTGTAGTTAACAATAAATTAATAAGGTTTGCAAATCTACGAAAAATAAGGGGTTCTGCCGGTTTTAATATCCCCTTTCCGGGGTCATTTTTGAGTATTTTTTGACCCCCCGGAACCAGCGGCTTCCTACGGTCGGAACGCCCTCCGGCGGCCTCACCCGGCGGCCTCACCCCGTGACACCCATTACCGTCACTTTAGTGTCATAATACCCCCGCAGAGAACTATTCGTTCCATTTGACCGTATTTATTCATTCTTTTCGATGTAAATTTGCAAAATGTTCCAGGCGCCCGATACATTGATGATGGCTTTCAAACAGCCCATCCTGCAGGAGGAACTCCTGATAGTCCAGGAAAAAGAACGCCAGATTCCCGGCTCGGTGCAATATACCATTAAACGCTATCGGAAGAACCCCCAATGGAACCTCGACGACGTCGGATCCCTCGTCTATCACTACGGCGCCGGCAAAAAAGGGGATGACGCCACCCAGAACTATCTGGAACTGAGATTTTGTATCACCGGTAACGTCTATTGCCGGAATAAAGCCGTCGAATGCGATGCCTGTAAGCTAAACGCTACCCCGGGCTGCACAGAGCGGGTCGAGACAGTGGATGTACTCAGCTTCCGCTTCCTTTCCGTCCATCTCTCCCAGTTCGTTCGTCCCCGGAAAGCCGAAACTACCGTCAGTGAAGACCTGCTCGATTTCAGGCATACCACCTCCTTTTCCAAGACCCTGTCGCTCTGCGGCCGGACCCGCCTGGTGCTGGAAGCGCTGCTCAACCACCCTTATACCGATAGCCTGGAAAATATCTTCATCAATGCCCAAAGCCAGATGCTGCTGCTTTATAGCCTCGAATGTATGGTTGGGGAAAAAGAAGTGGAAGGCTTCCAGTGCAAGTTCCTCGCCAACGAGGCCGATCGGGAAAAGATCGTCCGCGCGCGTGAAATCCTCCTGCGGCATATCGGCGAACCGCTCACCATCAGGGAGCTCAGCCGCAAAGTGGCCATCAACGAGTGCTATCTGAAGAAGGGATTTAAAGAGATGTTCGGGACGACCATCTTCGATTTCTATCAGGGTCAGCGAATGGAACATGCCCGCTATCTTCTTTATGAAAAAGGGCTCAGCGTCACCGAAGTGTCCGTCATGCTCGGCTATTCCTCGATCTCGCATTTCTCCACCGCATTCAAGAAGCATACGGGGTTGAAGCCTTGTGAATTGCTATTTCACTAGCCGCTATGCCGGCGTCGCCCGCTCACGAAATTTCCTTCAGACTCTCCTCCGCAACCCGTATCGTCTCATCCAGATCCGCAAAAGTCAGCGCATTATTCAGGAACCAGCTTTCAAAAGCCGAAGGAGGCAAATAAATACCGCGGCGCAGCATGGCATGGAAAAAAGTCTTGAATTTTTCATTGCTGGCGCCCGCAGCCGATGCAAAATCCGTCACCGGGTGATCGCTGAAATGTACGCTGATCATCGAGCCCAGCTGGTTGATCCGGTAAGGCTGGCCCCAGGCCTCGAACACCCGCTCCAGCCCGTTCCCCAGATAAATGGTCTTTTCCTCCAGTTCCGTATAGATAGCCGGGTTATCCTTCAGCGCCTTTAGCATCGTATACCCCGCGATCATCGCAATGGGATTGCCGCTCAGGGTACCCGCCTGATAGACATTCCCCAGCGGCGCAATCATCTGCATGATCTCTTTTCGTCCGCCAAAAGCACCGACCGGCATGCCGCCGCCGATCACCTTGCCATAGGTCAGCAGGTCGGCACGGATGCCCAGTCTTTCCTGCGCGCCGCCGGGAGCCAGGCGAAATCCCGTCATTACTTCATCGAGGATAAACACGATCCCCTCCTTATCACAAAGCGCCCGCAAGCCTTCCAGGAAGCCGGGACGGGGCAGGATACAACCCATATTACCGGCTACCGGTTCGACGATGATCGCGGCTATCTCTCCCTTATGAGCGGCCACAAGCCGCTGAACCGCTTCAAGGTCGTTATAAGCTGCCGTCAACGTATCCTGCGCAACCCCCGGCGTTACCCCGGGCACGGTCTGGATATTGAAAGTGGCCAGCCCGCTGCCGGCCTTCACCAGAAAAGGATCCGCATGGCCGTGATAATGACCTTCGAATTTGATGAACTTGTTGCGCCCCGTATACCCCCTGGCCAGCCTGAGAGCGCTCATACAGGCTTCGGTACCGCTGCTGACCATCCGCACCATGTCCACGTTTGGCGCCATGCTGCAGATCAGCTCCGCCATTTCCACTTCCAGCTCGGTAGGCGCGCCATAGGAGGTCGAATACGCCGCATATTTCCGGATGGCTTCTACAACAGGTTCCCAGGCATGACCCAGGATCATCGGCCCCCAGGAAGCGATATAATCGATGTAACGGTTCCCATCCACATCATACAGGTATGCGCCTTTTGCCTTGTGGATAAAAAGCGGGGTTCCGCCCACGCTTTTAAAGGCGCGGACAGGAGAGTTGACCCCGCCGGGAATACTTTGCTGCGCCCGCTCGAAAAGTTCTTTGCTTTTAGTATACATAAGTTAGACGTTCAATAGTTTTACGGCATCTTTCGCGAAATAAGTGGCAATAAGATCGGCGCCCGCCCGCTTAATAGAGGTCAGCGTCTCTAAAATGGCTTTCTCTTCATCGATCCAGCCCATCTTCGCAGCAGCCTTGATCAGCGCATACTCACCGCTGATATTATAGGCGCTCACCGGGACCTGTACCGCATTCTTTACTTCGCGGATAATGTCCAGATAGGGGAGGGCCGGCTTGACCATGACGATATCCGCCCCCTCTTCCACATCCATCAGCGCTTCCTTCACCGCCTCCAGCCTGTTGGCATAGTCCATTTGGTAGGTCTTCTTATCCCCAAACCCCGGGGCCGAATCGAGCGCGTCGCGGAAAGGCCCATAGAAACAGGAGGCATATTTGGCGCTATAGGCCATGATGCCGGTGCGGATATGCCCATTCTCTTCAAACGCCCGCCGGATAGCGCCGATACGACCGTCCATCATATCGCTTGGCGCCACCCAGTCCGCACCGGCTGCGGCATGACTCAGACTCATTCTGATCAACGCCTCAACGGTAGGATCATTTACGATCTCGTCCTTTTCCACGATGCCGTCATGCCCATAAGAAGAGTAGGGGTCCAATGCGACATCCGTCATGACGATGATTTCCGGGACGGCAGCTTTTATTTCCTTAATACTACGCTGCATAAGCCCGTCAGGATTCCAGGCTTCCTTGCCGGTATTGTCCTTCAACTCATCCTTGCTCTTGACAAACAACAGCACACATCGGATTCCCAGGCCCCACAGCTCCTTTACCTCCCTGACCGTACCATCCAGACTCTGCCGGAAGTAACCGGGCATGGAGGCGATTTCCTGTTTTACTCCCGTGCCTTCGTCGATAAAAAGCGGAACGATAAAATCGTTCGGAGTAAGGATAGTCTCGGCTACCATCGCACGGATGGCGGGAGACTGACGTAAAATGCGATTGCGGCGTTGCAGGTACATATTCAAAAGTTTTATATCCAATTTTTCGGATGCAGACACGCATCCAATAATACAGCCTCGGGGCTTCCTTCGGCGGGCTGATAATTATAACCCCAGCGGGCCCGCGGTGGCAGGCTCATTAATATGCTTTCCGTACGGCCCCCGGTTTTTAGCCCGAACAGCGTACCCCGGTCATGGATAAGGTTGAATTCCACATATCGCCCCCGGCGGATCTCCTGCCATTCGATCTCTCTTTCACCATAGGCATGGTCCTTTCTTTTCTCCACAATCGGCAGATAGGCCGGCAGAAAATTGTCGCCGCCCGCGCGTTGAAAAGAGAAAAGCCGCTCCGCCTCCGCCTCATCCGTCCCCGCTTCATCCGTCCCCGCCGCATTTACCCTCACTCCATCCGCCGGCCGCAGATGATCATAAAATACCCCGCCGATACCCCGCATCTCGTCACCACGATGCCCGTTGACAAAATATTCGTCACAACCCTGCTTGAACCGCGGATAATATTCCGTTCCAAAAACGTCCATGGCATCCCGGAAGGTCCGGTGAAAATGACGGGCGTCTTCTTCAAAAAGATAATAAGGAGTGAGGTCCGAGCCGCCGCCAAACCACCGGTCGCCGACAAAGCCGGCTTCATCGTACAATTCAAAATAACGCCAGTTGGCATGGACAGTCGGCACATAGGGATTCTGCGGATGGATCACGAGCGATAGCCCGGCGGCAAACCACCGGCTGCCGTCTACTTTTAGCTGTGTACGCATGGCATCCGTCACTTTTCCCCAGACCACGGAAGTATTCACCCCGCCTTTTTCAAAGACATCCCCATGGGCGATCACCCTTGTCCGGCCGCCGCCGCCGCCTTCCCGTTCCCATTCATCCGTTTCGAACATCGCCTTTCCGTCCACCCCTTCCAGCGCCAAACAGATCCGGTCCTGCAACGCATAGATATACCCGATCCACCGATCTCTGAAGTCCCCGGTTGCCGTCTTATACAATCCTTCCGGTGATGAATTCATGTGCGTAATTCTTTACAGTCTCAACAAAAGCTTTTGCATGGTCTACAGGCACCTCGGGCAAAATGCCATGTCCCAGGTTGGCGATATGCGGATAGCCTCTGAAGGCATCCAGCATGGCGGTGACTTCTTTTTGGATAACCGGGATCGGCGACAGGAGCTTAGCCGGATCAAAATTTCCCTGCAACGTTACTTTCTCCCCCGCCAGCTGTCTCGCCACCTGCGGCCGGATACACCAGTCGATGCCAAGCCCGCTTGCACCTGTCGCGGCCATCTCGGCCAGCGAATGCCAGGCCCCCTTGGCAAAAACTATCGTCGGCACTTCGTCTTTCAGCGCCGCAACGATCTGGCGGATATACCGCAGCGAAAGGTGTTCAAAATCTTCCGGGCCCAGCAGACCGCCCCAGCTATCGAAGATCTGCACAACATCCGCCCCGGCCCTGGCTTGTCCTTTCAGATAGGCGATCGTCGTATCCGTGATCATTTGCAACAATAGATTCGCCGAATGCGGCTGCGTATAACAGAAGGCCTTGGCCCCATCAAAGGTCTTTGACCCCTGGCCTTGCACCATATAACATAACAAAGTCCAGGGCGCTCCCGCAAACCCTATCAGCGGCACGCGGCCATCCAGCCGCCGTTTCGTCAATCGTAAAGCCTCGAATACATACCCCAGCCTTTCTTCTACATCAGGGATAAGCAGCCGCTCCAGGTCCGCAGCGGTTCTTATCGGTTCAGGCAGAAAAGGGCCTTTTGATTCTATCAGCCGGACTTCCATCCCCATCGCCTGGGGGACGACCAGGATATCCGAAAAGATAATGGCAGCATCCACGCCGATCTGTTCCACCGGCTGGATCGTGATTTCGGCAGCCAGCTCCGGCGTTTGACAACGTTCGAAAAAGGAGTATTGCTTTCTCAGCTTTACATAGTCCGGAAGATAACGCCCCGCCTGCCGCATCATCCAAACCGGCGTGCGCTCCGTTACTTCTCCCTTTAAGGCCCTTAATAACAGATCATTCTTGAGTGTAGTAGTAGTCATTGACTTCGTCTTTTGTTTGAAAAATACCCGATCATTTTGCGGATCAGGGCGTCTTTCTCCGGCTGGTCGCCGATGACCACCGGGTTGGAACACCAGGTTTTTATTGTTGCTGCGGTGCTGCGGCCAATCGCAAACAAGGCGGTGCTTTCCGCAACCGTATTAACCGAAAAATAGCTTTCCACGGCGCTGGGGCTGAAGAAAGCAATCCCGTTATAAACCCGATCCGTCTTATGCGGAGTGAGCAAGGTCCGGTAAACGACCCTCTCGTTGACAACAAATCCGGCCTGGCGCAGGACGGAAGGCAATTCTTCCCTGCGATGGTCGCCGCAGAAAAAAGAAATCTCGCGCGCTTCCTCCCCCCTACAGATAAGTTCGACTAATAAACCCGCCGACTCCGCCGTTCCTTCCACAGCCGCCGCGCCAAAATAATCCGTCACCGCCTGACGCGTAGCGCCGCTGATACAATAGACCTTCCAGCCAGGAACCCTCCCGTGAAGTCCTTCCTTCACCGACTCCACCGCGTTGACACTGGTAAAAACCACCGCCAGCGGCTGCACAGCCAACTCCCGGAGGCCGCCCACCACAACCCGCTCCGTAACAATAAAAGAAAGCACATCCACGATAATATCTGACGCCGCCGCCTGTTCGATCATCCCGGCAGACAGCGGTCCCGTCGCTAACAGATATATAGACTGAGTGATCATGGCGTATTCGCCCGGATACTATCGGCAATGACCTGCCCCCCTCTTTCCAGTAATTCCTCACCGGCCGTCTTCCCAATTCCCGTGGCGATCCCGACGGGTAAAATTTTTTCGATAGTGACATTCTGCCGGCCGTCCGGCGATAGCAGCTGACCGCTAAAGTAAACATCCCCGTCTTCGATCTCGGCAAGGGCGCTGACTGGTGTAGAGCAGCCGCCAAGCAAGCTGCGCAGAAAATCCCTTTCGATCTTTGTACAAAGTGCCGTATCCGGGTCGTCCAGGGGTTGACAGAAAGCAAAGGCCTCCTCGTCTCCCTCCCGGCATGCCACCAGGATAGCCCCCTGTGCCGGCGCGGGCAGCATCCAGTCCAGGACGATACTTTTTTCCGGGCGCAGCCCGATCCGCTCCAGACCTGCCTGGGCAAAGATCGCCGCATCCCAGCTTTCTTCCGACAGCTTGCGAAGCCGCGTATTGACATTGCCGCGAAGGTTGTGGATCTCGTGCGACGGATATTTGTGCAGCCATTGCGCTTTCCGTCGAATGCTGCCGGTCGCGATCCGGACAGGCTGTTCCTTCCGCACATCCTGGTCCTTCCGCACACCCTGGCCTTGCCGCACATCCTGCTCCTTCCGCAAAAGAAAATCAAGATCCTCTTTGTACACCAGCAGGTCATGGACCGCCCCACGCTTCAGGACTGCCGCCTGTTGCACGCCTTCCGGCAGCTGCGTCGGGACGTCTTTCATGGAGTGGACGGCAATATCGATCGTATGGTTCAATAACGCGATGTCCAGGCTGCGCGTGAATACTCCCTGGACATTCATTTCGTACAAAGGCGTATTCCCGTCGATATCGCCTTCGCTTTTTATAAAAACCAGTACGGCCGGGATGCCATCTTTTTCGAGGAGTTGTTTCACCTGGGTAGCTTGCCAGACAGCAAGCTGGCTTTCTCTTGTACCTATCCGGATCGGTGTCTGCATGAGATTTAGTTGGCCGTGGCTATATATTCATTGATTGCCTCAATGTAGTGGCAGCCACCCTTATTATGTTGGCGCATTTTTGTCGCCATTCCATTGATCACCCGCTGGATCTGTTCATCGGCGCGGATATCGTCTGCGAATGGAAGGGGCTCGCCCATCAGCCGGCTGAGCACCGGGCAGGTATGTAATTCCTTCAGCTTTGTTTTTACCGCTTTTAGTACGGGTACGTGCCGGCGCATTTTATACCAGTCCATCAACTCGGCGATATGCTCCGAAATGATCGCCTGCGCCTTCGGAATTTCCGCCTCCCGCTTCTGTAAGGTCTCGTCCTTTATTTTTGAAAGTTCGTCTACATTGACCAGCGTGATACCCGGCAGCTCCGCAGCCGATTTCTCCACATTACAGGGTATTGAAAGATCGATGATCAATTTATCACCCTGACCTTCCAGGTAAGAACGGAGCAAGGTCGGGTGTTCCGCATTGGTAGCTACAAGGATAATATCCGCGGCGCCGACCCGGGCGGCGATCTGTTCCAGCGGGGCATAACCGACGCCTATCTCCGCTGCCAGCGCAGCTGCCCTTTCCGCGGTGCGGTTGATCAGGGTGATATTGCGCGTCGCCAGATAATCCACCATATTGTGACAGGTGTTCCGACCGATCTTTCCGGTGCCGATCAGCAAAATATTCTTGCCATCGGGTACAGGGATTTTTTCGCGGATATACTGAATAGCGGCAAACGAAACCGAGACGGTTCCGCCGCTGATCTCAGTTTGATTCTTTACGGCCTTGGAAGATTGCAGTACACAGCTTACCAGTCGTTCAATAAACGGGCCGATAAACTGATGTTCACGGGCAAACTTTACGGCTTGCTTGATCTGCCCCACAATTTCATAATCGCCGAGGATCTGCGAGTCCAGACCTGCCGCTACTTCAAAAAGATGTTCGATGGCAGCTGCCCCCTTCCGGATATAGGCGAGCTCCAGGAATGCGGCCAGATCACCTGCTGTCTGCGTACAAAGCAAACCCGCCAGATGCGCAGCATTGTCAGCAAACCCATAGATTTCGGTCCGGTTGCAGGTCGACAGAACAAATAACTCAGTGATATTAAAGGAAGGAGCAACAGCAAGCATCTTTTCATATTGCTCAGTGCCGATGGCGAACCGACCCCTGATGGCGGCATCTGTCTTTTTATAGTTGATCCCTACAACAAAAAATCCGGAAATATCAGCGGTGCTTGTCACCATTATTAAATAGCTTATGCACCGGGGATGACTGATCCGAAAAATACCCATCCCCGGTGCGCGGCTAATGATGGGCCTTCGGCCAGCGGACCTGTGGTCCGCTCTCGAATATGAACGCAAAAGTACTTGCCGGAATTCCTATTCAATGTTTTTTTCTGTCATTAGAGTGTCATTTATCCCCAGGCCGCTCCGGCCGGCCCGATTTATCCGCGACCTGCCCCGATTAACAAGCCGTTAACCAGCGTAAAATAAATCCATACCCTGCTCAAAACTCGTTTGTTGCAATATTGTGACGGAGACCTGTATCTTTCAAAGCCCGGGCAAACTACCTTTGCAGCAATTAACTATGACAGCAATCGGCAAACGCGCCATCCTTTTATTGAACCTCGGATCGCCGGATTCCACGGCAACAAAAGATGTACATAAGTATTTAATGGAGTTCCTCATGGATAAACGGGTGATCGACTATCCTTATCTTTTTCGCCGGATCCTCGTGGGCGGGATCATCGTCCCCTTCCGGGCGGCTAAATCGGCCGAAGCCTACCAAACGATCTGGACAAAAGAAGGATCACCCCTTATCGTACTCACCCGTCAGCTGCAGGGAGCCCTCCAGGGGCAGGTAGATGTCCCCGTGGAAATAGCCATGCGGTATGGCAACCCTTCCATGGAAGCTGCCTGTGGGCGCCTCCTGCAAAAGATGCCCGACGTCGAAGAAGTAATTGCCATACCGCTTTACCCGCATTATGCGATGGCTTCCTATGAAACAGCGGTGGAATATGCACAGGAGGTACACCGGAAAAATAAATTCGCTTTCCGGCTGACCTTTATCAAACCGTTTTATAACGAATCTCACTACCTGCGGGCGCTAAGCGAACTGATCCGGCCCTATCTTGCGCAGGAGTACGATCATATTCTTTTTTCTTATCATGGCGTCCCGGCCCGGCATATTAAGAAAACCGACCCTACGGGATCCCATTGTCTTCAATCCGCTGCCTGTTGTGAAACGGCATCACCGGCACACGCTACCTGCTACCGGCATCAATGTTTTACCACCACCCGGGAAATAGTCCGTCTCCTGGGTATACCGGCGGGGAAGTACAGCAATTCCTTTCAGTCGAGACTGGGCAAGGGCTGGCTGGAGCCGTTCACGGACATCCGGCTGGAAGAGATGCCAAAGGAGGGGATAAAAAAACTGCTGATCCTCTGTCCGGCCTTTGTGAGCGACTGCCTGGAAACGCTGGAAGAGATCGCTGTCCGCGGAAAGGACAGCTTTATGAACGCCGGCGGTGCATCCTATACAATGATCCCCTGTCTGAATAGTAATCCGCTGTGGGTGCAGGCGTTGGCGGGTTGGGTCAGGGATGTTGCCACAGGTGATCATTCGATGGTCCTGGACTAAGGTCTAATTCTTTTCTCATGTATAATTATATAAAGGCGCTCCACATTACTTTTATCGTAACCTGGTTTAGCGGACTGTTTTATATAGTGCGCCTTTTTGTTTATCATACGGAGGCCTCCGAAAAGCCCGAGCCGGAAAAGACAATCCTGCAGCAACAGTTCCGGCTGATGATCCGGCGGCTTTGGATGGGGATTACCTGGCCTTCCGCGGTCCTGACCCTCATCTTTGGCCCCTGGATGTGGATCTTAATGGATTCGCTACCCACCTGGCTCGCCATAAAGCTGTGCTTTGTCGTCGGGCTCTATGCGTATCATTTTACCCTCCAGGCAATATACCGGCAGCAGATGAAGGGCATATTTCGCTTTTCTTCCGGGCAACTGCGCATCTGGAACGAGGTGGCGACCATCTTCCTGGTGGCGATCGTCATGCTCGCCGTGGTCAAACAAAATATGAGCTGGGCCTGGGGACTGGCCGGACTGCTCCTCTTCATCATTTTGCTGATGAGCGCGATTAAGATTTACAAGGTGATAAGGACAAAAAAATCCTCCCGATAATGAAATCGGGAGGGCAGGAGCGGCCCAGGCCGCTCGGCCGAAGGCCAATAATAAAATAAAGCACCCCGGGTTTACTTTTAGGTAAAAAACCCGAGGGGCAGGGCCGGCCACAGGCCGGCTGCCCGAAGGGCGATCTAAAATATTTAGCCCCCCGGGTTTACTTTAAGATAAAAAACCCGAGGGGCTAAAACCATCCGGGGGTAAAAAGGAAGTTTTTCCGGCAATGAATTTTTCAAGTGTTTTTCAGGAATTGTGATCTCGAGGCCTTGTTTTGCTTGCTAGTGGTTTTTTTTGCAGGTAATATCAGAGATTAAAAACGGGTTGGCTACGGATCTCCATTGAATAAGGTAACACGGAATTGAATAAGGTAACACGGAATAAGGAAAGTGGTCGCCGGGGGGAAAGCGCTAATGTCTGTCCTAACGAACAAGCCGCCGGTAGCGGCTTTGGGATTTTTAAAAGGAAGGGGAGTAGGAATACCCCCCTTTTTAACCCCTAAACCCTAAACCGTAGAAAGAGTTATAATAGCTTTATGTTTTTCGGGGTATGGGACCCCTATTTTGTATCAGACTTCTGCCGAATATCTTTCCATAAACTGTGCCAAAAGCCGGATTCTGTGGATAAGTCCACTATATTTTGCTGTGATAAAATCCCCGGGGAGCCGTTTTTGCAATCCATTAACAGAATGGCGGATCAATCCGGCCCGTGCCGCAAGCACCATCAACCCATTGCCGCAAGCATCGACGGAATTTCGTAATTTTGCACTCCCATCCTTGAGTCTACGGCCCGACAACACAGCCGTCGGCAACGAAAAAATGTTGACAAACAGAGACTTATACAATATGGCCCATAAATATAAGGAATATCAGCAACTGAATCTGCCCGCCATAAGCCAGGAAATATTGGCTAAATGGGAGGCAGACCGTGCGTTTGAGATCAGCGTTGAATTAAGAGAAGGCTCCGCCCCATTTGTATTTTACGAAGGGCCACCCAGCGCCAACGGACTGCCGGGCATTCACCATGTCATCAGCAGGACACTAAAAGATCTGGTCTGCCGCTATAAGACCATGAAAGGCTTCCAGGTTAAGCGGAAGGGTGGTTGGGATACCCATGGCCTCCCGGTCGAACTGGGGGTAGAAAAAATGCTCGGGATCACAAAAGAAGATATCGGTAAGACGATCTCCATCGCCGAATACAACGAGACCTGCCGGCGTGAAGTGTTGAAATACAAGGACAAATGGGATGAACTCACCCGCCGGATGGGTTACTGGGTCGATCTGAAAAACCCTTATATCACCTTTGAGAATAAATATATCGAGACCCTCTGGTGGCTGCTCGGCGAATTATATCGGAAAGGCCTTTTGTATGAGAGCGTCAGTATCCAGCCTTATTCCCCCGCGGCTGGTACCGGTCTCAGCTCCCACGAGCTGAATCAGCCCGGCTGTTATAAAGATGTAAAAGATACTTCGGTCGTCGCCATGTTCCGCCTTTCCATAGCCGATACCCTGATGAAAGGTGGCCGCGCTGTTGATACCCTGGCTCGGATTAACGACATGATGAATAAGGACAAGGACACCGGCGACGTGTTCTTTATGGCTTGGACCACCACCCCCTGGACCCTGCCCTCCAACCTGGGCCTGACGGTAGGACCCCGGATCGATTACGTTCTCGTAAAAACGGTCAACCCTTATACCCACGAACGGGCCAATGTTATCCTGGCCAAGGCCTTGCTGGGCAAGTACTTTAAACCAGAAGTGGAGAATGGCGATTTTTCAGCCTATACACCCGAGTCTAAGGTACTGCCCTGGAAAATCCTGGGCGAGTTCAAAGGGAGCGAGCTGGAGGAGCTTCGCTATGAGCAATTGCTGCCCTTTGAAGCTAACGCCCCGGACAAATCCGGCGGCGACCCCTTCCGGGTCATACCCGGTGATTTTGTTACTACCGAGGACGGTACGGGCATCGTCCACACCTCTCCCGCCTTTGGCGCGGATGACTATCGGGTCGGACAGAAGTTTGGCATCGGCATGCTGATCATGGTAGACAA
>Ga0302326_10007127_pt1 | contig 24980 bp, 22 predicted proteins | sample Palsa_T0_3_FD_202264 | JGI IMG/M metagenome (GOLD analysis project Ga0302326, IMG submission 202264) | Peat permafrost microbial communities from Stordalen Mire near Abisko, Sweden - Palsa_T0_3 | ecosystem: Environmental > Terrestrial > Soil > Palsa > Peat permafrost | place: Sweden: Abisko... | reverse complement strand
GTCGACATCGCCGTCGAGGTCACCCCGGGCGGCTGGCGGATCGCCGACCATCCCGGCCGCGACATGCGCCGGGCCAAGTCGATGCTCTCGTCCGACCTGGACGCGATGGAAGAGGTTCTGAACGGCTACCAGGGACCGCTGAAGATCCAGCTGGCCGGGCCGTGGACGCTCGCCGCGACGATCGAGCAGCCGCACTCGCTGAAGGTCGCGCTGGCCGACCCCGGCCTGGTCAATGACCTCGCGTCGTCGCTTGCGGAAGGCGCCAAGGCGCACGTGGCGGAGGTTGCCAAGCGAGTGCCGGGAGCGACCCTGCTGGTCCAGCTCGACGAGCCGTCGCTGCCCGCCGTCGCCGATGGCGGCATTCCCTCGCCAAGCGGCCTGACTCGCGTCCGCGAGGTGGACGAGGAGGTGCTGAGGGCGAAACTGCGCGAGGTCCTCGACGCGACACGCGCGTACACGATCGTCCACTGCTGCGCTCCCGGCTATCCGTTCGAGATAATCACCGAAGCGGGCGCGGACGCGGTCTCGTTCGACCTCAGCCTGCTCAAGCATCGTGATTACGACAAGTTCGCGGAGACCGTCGAGGGGGGCTCGGGATTGCTCATCGGCGCGCTGTCTCTCGACGGGCTCGAGCGGGATTCCGCGCGCACGTCGCGGCGGGGTGAGGGGGGCGAGCGCCGTCCGGCTGGCCAGCGTGAAGATGATCCGGAACGGTCCCGGCCGACTCCCGAGGGCACGGCTAATGCCATCCGGGAGGTATGGCAGCGGATTGGGCTTCCCCCGGCTAGCTGCGCTGAGCAGGTCGTCATCACCCCGGCCTGCGGGCTGGCCGGGATCTCGCCGGACCAGGCGCGCGACGCGCTGCGCTGGTGCCGTGAGGCCGGGCGCATCCTGCCGGAGCTGATGGCGGAGCTGGCTTGACGGCTGCTGGCGTGACCGACGGAGCGATCACGGGATGGGATGACAGATGGAGCTGACTGAGGCCAGGCGGCAGCACGCCGAGCTGAGCGAGAAGCTGCTTGACGCGCAGTACCGGTATCACGTGCTCGACGCCCCGACGATCTCCGACATCGAGTACGACACCGGCCTGCGGGAGCTCAACGCGATCGAGGACGAGTTCCCCGAGCTGCGCACACCCGACTCGCCCACGCAGCACGTCGGTGGCGCGATATCGACTCAGTTCACCGCCGTCGAGCACCTGGAGCGGCTGCTCAGCCTGGACAACGTGTTCTCGGCCGAGGAGTTCTCGGCCTGGTCCGACCGGGCCGCCAGGCTGGGCGGGACGGGGCCCTACCTGTGCGAGCTCAAGATCGACGGGCTCGCGATCGACCTGGTGTACGAGCGCGGCCGCCTCACCAGCGCTGCCACCCGCGGTGACGGGCGGACGGGCGAGGACGTCACGCTGAACGTGAAGACGATCAAGTCGGTCCCCGACCGGCTGGTCGGGGACGACGTGCCCGAACTGCTTGAGGTGCGCGGCGAGGTGTTCCTGTCGGCGGCTTCGTTCGACCGGCTGAATGAGACGCTGCAGGAGGCGGGCAAGCCCGCCTTCGCCAATCCCCGTAACGCCGCGGCCGGGTCCCTGCGGCAGAAGGACCCTCGGGTCACCGCGTCGCGCTCGCTCGGGGCGATCGTGCACGGCATCGGCCGGGTGGTGGGCGCCGCGGCCGACGCCGGAGAATCCGACGGCGCGGACGCCGACGGCGCGATCGTCGGGTCGGCGGCCGGGCCGAGCGACGAGGGGCACCTCGAAGGGGCGCCGGACACGCAGTCGGGCTGGTACGAGCGGCTGCGCGGCTGGGGTCTGCCGGTGAGCGACAAATACCAGGTCGTCGCCGAGCTGGCCGAGGTCCTGCGGTACATCGACTACTACTCCGACCCCGGGCACCGGCACGAGACGCCGTACGACATCGACGGCGTAGTGGTGAAGATCGACCCGACCGACGTGCAGCGGGCGATGGGCGCGACCAGCCGGGCGCCCCGCTGGGCGATCGCCTACAAGTACCCGCCCGAGGAGGTCAACACCAAGCTGCTCGACATCCGGGTGGGGGTCGGCCGGACGGGCCGGATCACCCCGTTCGCGGTGATGGCCCCGGTCAAGGTCAGCGGCTCGACGGTGGATCGCGCCACCCTGCACAACGAGGATGAGCTCAAGCGCAAGGGCGTGCTGATCGGCGACACGGTGATCCTGCGCAAGGCGGGCGAGGTCATCCCCGAGGTGGTCGGCCCGGTGGCGGAGCTGCGAACCGGCGACGAGCGCGCGTTCGACTTCCCCCGCCAGTGCCCGGAGTGCGGCACCCCGCTCAGGCGCGATGAGGGGGAGGTCGACTGGCGCTGCCCGAATACGGTGGCCTGCCCCGCCCAGCTCCGCGAGCGCCTGTTTTACCTCGCCTCCCGCAGCGCGCTCGACATCGAGGCGCTCGGCTACGAGGCGGTCGTGGCGCTGCTCAACGACCACCTGGTGGCCGACGAGGGCGAGCTGTTCGACCTGACCGACGAGGAGCTGGCGACCAGCCCGTTCTTCGTCAATAAGGCCGGCGGGCTCAAGCTCGTCGCGCACGCGCTGATCATCAACCTGGAAGAGGCGAAGACCCGGCCGCTGTGGCGGATCCTGGTCGCGCTGTCGATCAGGCACGTGGGGCCGACCGCGGCCAGGGCGCTGGCGGAGGCGTTCGGGTCGGTCGACGCGATCGCGGCCGCGTCGCCGGACGCGCTGGCGATCGTGGACGGGGTCGGCCCGACGATCGCGGCGTCGGTGGTGGAGTGGTTCACGGTCGGCTGGCACGCCGAGATCGTGGCCAAGTGGCGGGCGGCCGGGGTCCAGCTCGAGACCCCCGGGTTCGACCCGTCGGCGGCCGCGTCGCGGGTGCTGGCCGGCGTGACCGTGGTGATCACCGGGACGCTGCCCGGGCTCAGCCGCGACGAGGCGGCCGAGGCGGTCCGGGCGGCCGGCGGCAAGGTCTCCTCGTCGGTCTCCAAGAAGACCAACTTCGTCGTCGCGGGCGAGAACGCCGGCTCCAAGTACGACAAGGCAGTCGAACTGGGCGTCCGCATCCTGGACGAAGCCGGCCTGCAGACGCTGCTGGCCGACGGCCCCGACGCCCTGCCCCCGGCCCCGGACGCCGAGGCCAGGCCTGAGTCTTAGGCCCGATAGTCGTTCGGCTCCAGCACCGCTAACATTTGCCACAATCGACCCGATTGGAGCAAATGTTGACAATGTCGACCCCATTGGCCCCGGCGATGCCGCCGCCGGTTTTCCGGGCGGTACAGCTGATGTACGTGGGCGCCGTACTGTCGGTTCTCACCGCGGTCGCTATCATTCTCACCGCCCCCCGGGTCGGAGTAATGCTGGGCATCGGGACCGCGCATGAAACTGTTCAATCCCACACCCAGCAGGTAGTGAGGGCGGCTTTCTTCGGGGCCGTCTATTGCGCCGCCTGGTTGTGGATGGCCCGGAAGAACAAGGAAGGGCGCCCCTGGGCGCGCATCCTGTCCACCGTGCTGTTCGGCCTGTGCTGCATTGGCACGGCGCTGGATCTGCGCGCAGGCGCGGTGGAAGTTAGAGCGCTTGACGTAGTCGTCTGGCTGGTCGCGCTCGCCGTCACCATCCAGCTCTGGCGGCCCGGATCTGGCCCGTTTTACCAGAAGCCCCTGGTGCTTGTGTGAAAGGAATATGAGTCAGTTGGGCTCGCCGGATCGGCGCCGGTCCGCCACCGCCCGGCGATTGTGCGGGATGATGCTAGCCGTGCTCACACTGCCGTAGGGAGGCCGAGCTGTCGCACTACCGGGTGGTCGAGGTCTGCGCGGGCGCGGGCGGGCAGTCGCTCGGGCTCGAGCTGGCCGGGTTCGAGCACGAGCTGTCGGTCGAGCTCGACCAGAACGCGTGCGCGACCCTGCGGTGCAACCGGCCGCAGTGGAAGGTCGCGCAGGGGGACGCCGCCAATCCCGCCGTCTGGCGCCCCGAGCAGTACGCCGGGGTGGACCTGCTGGCCGGAGGGGTGCCGTGCCCGCCGTTCACGATCGCGGGCAAGCAGCTCGGCGCGACCGACGAGCGCGACCTGTTCGCGTGGGCGATCGAGCTGTGCGGGACGATCCGGCCGCGGGCGCTGCTGCTCGAGAACGTCCGCGGGCTCTCGCTGCCCCGGTTCGCCGCCTACCGGCAGCACGTGCTCGACCGGCTGGGCGAGCTTGGCTACGTGGCCGACTGGCGGCTGCTGCACGCCTCGCGGTACGGCGTGCCCCAGCTGCGGCCGCGGTTCGTCCTGGTCGCCCTGCGACCGGACGACTTCGCCTATTTCAGCTGGCCCGAGCCGCAGGGCGATCCCGGCACGGTCGGCCAGGCGCTGGCCGGGCTGATGGCCGCCAACGGCTGGCCGGGGGCGGACCCGTGGGCGCGCAAGGCCGGCGACATCGCGCCCACCATCGTCGGCGGCTCCAAGAAGCACGGCGGCGCCGACCTGGGGCCGACCCGGGCCAAGCGAGCCTGGCGGGAGCTGGGCGTGAACGCGCTCGGCATCGCCGACGAGGCCCCCTCGGCCGACGACCCGATCACCATGGCTCCCAAGCTGACCTGCGCGATGGTCGCGCGGCTGCAGGGCTGGGACGACGGCGAGTACCGGTGGACGTTCACCGGGCGCAAGACCTCCCACTACCGGCAGATCGGCAACGCCTTCCCGCCCCCCGTCGCCCGCGCGGTCGGCGGGCAGATCCGGCGCGCCCTCGACCATGCGGGCGCGCCCGGCCGGCTGGTCGAGCAGGGCAGCGCCGCCCACGACCCGGTCTACGCGATCCTGCGCGACGACGGCGGCTTCCTGACCATGGAGCAGATCCTGCGCCGCCTGCGGGCGCCGATGGAGCTCCCGGCCTTCGAGCGGCATCTCGCGCACCTGCGCCGGGACTTCCGCATCGAGGTCGACCGGCGCAAGGCGGGCGACGCCTACCGGCTGGGCGAGTTCAGGGCGTTTGTCGGCCAGGACGACCATCTCCGCCACGACGCGTTCGCTCATCCCGGCAAGATCAGCTGAGAATCCCGCTAGCCTGCTGTTGACCGCGACTGATCACCCTTCGTAACTGATCGATCGCCGATAGAGACAGCGGGAGGGGAAGACCTCATGAAGCGCGGCCTGGCACTCGCCGCGGCGCTCATCGTGACCATCGGCGTGACCATGGGCGCGGCGGTATTCGCGGGCGCGCACATCATCAGCCCGACCGAGCGCCCGGCGACGACCGCCACGTACTCGATGAAGGTCGGCCGGCTGACCCGGAGCTGGCAGGTCATCGCCCCGACGGCCGCGCTGCCCCAGTCGGCGCCGATCATCGTCGTGCTGACCGGGAAGGCCGCTACCAACGGCCAGGAGATCAGGCGGGACCGGCTGGTTCCCTACGTCGACGCGGGCAAGACCGAGCTGGTCTACCCGCTGGCGATCAGACAGTCCTGGAACGCGATCGGCTGCTGCGGCGCCGCCGCCCAGCAGAAGGTCAACGACCTGGGCTTTCTCGAGGCGCTGGTGCCCCGGGTGGACCCGGGGCGGCAGCGGCCGATCTACTTCGTCGGGTACAGCAACGGCGGCCGGATGGCGTACCGGCTCGCCTGCGCCGACCCGGGGCTGTTCGACGGCATGGCCGCGGTCAAGGCCGACCCGATGCCGGGCTGCGTGGTCACCGACCCGCAGAACATCCTCGTGGTCTCCTCCCTCGACGATCCGTCGATCGCGTACAAGCCAGGGGACAAGGGCAGGGAAACGCCTCCGGCCACGGTCCAGGTCGCCCGGCTGCGCTCGGCCCTCGGCTGCGCCCGGCCGCCGACGGTCGCCGCCTATCGGGGCGTCATGACCCTCACCACGTGGCGGTCCTGCGTCGACGGCAAGAACCTGGCCTGGGGAGTGTGGCGGTCGGGCGGCCACGACTTCCCGCCGCCCGCCGCGCGTGCCCCCGGGGCCGCGCAGATCATCTGGTCCTTCTTCACCAGCACCCCGCTGGCGAAGGCGCCGTGACGCGCAGACTCGCCCTCGCCCTCGCCTTCCTGGTGGTGATCGGGGTCGCGGTGTTCGCGAGCGTGCAGATCATGAGCGCGGTCGAACGCCCGTCGACCACGACCAGTACCCACTCGATTAAGGTGGGCAGCCTGACCAGGCAGTATGAGGTGATCGCGGCCAGCTCACTGCCGGAGTCGGCGCCGATCCTGGTCGTGCTGTCCGGGGCCGCCGCGACCACCAGCGATGAGATCACCAGGGATCGGCTGATGCCCTACGCCACCGCCGGGAAAGTCGAGCTCGTCTACCCGATGGCGATCGAGGAGTCGTGGAACGCGATCGGCTGCTGCGACGGCGCCGCCAAGCTGAACATCGACGACGTCGGGTTCATGAAGGCGCTCGTCCCCGCGATCGACCCGGGCCGCGCCCGGCCGATCTACATCGTCGGCTACAGCGTGGGCGGACGGCTGGCCTACCGGCTCGCCTGCACCGACCCGACGCTGGTGGACGGCATGGTGGCGGTGAAGGCCGACCCGATGCCGGGCTGCGTGGTCACCCAGCCGATGAACGTCATGGTGTTCTCCTCGATGGACGACAAGTACGTCCCGTACAAACCCGGGGAGAAGGGCCTGGAGACGCCGGCCGCCACGGTCCAGATCGCCCGGCTGCAGACGGACCTGAAGTGCGCGGCCAAGACGGTCGCCAGGCACGGCACGATGACCCTCAGCACCTGGTCCTGCGCCGACGGTAAGACCCTCGAGTGGGCGCTCTACCAGAGCGGCGGCCACGACTTCCCGGCGCCCGACGGCGACACGCCGGGCGCCAACCAGCTCATCTGGTCCTTCGTCGCCAAGACCGCGCTCGCGCCGGTGCCGCGCTAAGCCGGACCTAGGCGAGCCGCTCCAGGATCAGCTCGCGCACCCGGGGGGCGTCGGCCTTGCCGCCGGTGGTCTTCATGACCGCGCCGACCAGCGCGCCGGCCGCCGCGACCTTGCCGTTGCGGATCTTGTCGGCCACCTCCGCGTTGGCGGCGATGGCCTCGTCGATGGCGGCCAGCAGGGCCGAGTCGTCGCTGACGACGGCGAGGCCGCGCTCGGCCACCACCTCGTCGGGCGTGCCCTCGCCGTCGAGCACGCCGTCGATGACCTGGCGGGCGAGCTTGTCGTTGAGCGCGCCCGATTCCACCAGCTCGGCCACCCGGGCCACCTGCGCGGGCGTGATCGGCAGCTCGGAGACGTCGACCCCGGCGTCGTTGGCCTTCCTGGCCAGCTCGCCGAGCCACCACTTGCGGGCATCGGCCGGGGAGGCGCCGGCCGCGACGGTCGCCTCCACCGCGTCCAGCGCGCCCGCGTTGCGCAGCGCCTCGAACTCGAGCTCCGACAGCGACCACGACTCGATCAGCCGGGCCCGGCGGGCGGACGGCAGCTCGGGCAGCGTCTTGCCGATCTCCGTCACCCAGGCCGGGTCGGGCGCCACTGGCACCAGGTCGGGCTCGGGGAAGTACCGGTAGTCCTGCGCCTCCTCCTTGGACCGCCCGGAGGTGGTGACGCCGGTGTCCTCGTGGAAGTGCCGCGTCTCCTGGATGATCCGGCCGCCGGAGTCGAGCACGAAGGCCTGCCGCTCGATCTCCGAGCGGACCGCGCGCTCGACCGAGCGGAGCGAGTTGACGTTCTTCGTCTCGGTCCTGGTGCCCCAGACGCCCGACCCGAGAACCGACAGCGACGTGTTCACGTCGCACCGCATCGAGCCTTCCTCCATCCGCACGTCGGACACGCCGAGCGTGCGCAGCACGTCGCGGAGCTCGGTGACGTACGCCTTGGCGACCTCGGGCGCCAGGTAGCCGGTGCCGGGCACCGGCTTGGTGACGATCTCCACCAGCGGGATGCCCGCCCGGTTGTAGTCGACGAGCGAGTACTCCGCGCCCTGGATGCGGCCGGTCGCGCCGCCGACGTGCAGCGACTTGCCGGTGTCCTCCTCCAGGTGGACCCGCTCGATGCCGACCCGGATCGTCGACCCGCCGACCAGGACGTCCAGGTACCCGTCGGTGCACAGCGGCTCGTCGTACTGCGAGATCTGGAAGTTCTTGGGCATGTCGGGGTAGAAGTAGTTCTTCCGCGCGAACCGGCACCACGACGCGATCGAGCAGTTCAGCGCCAGCCCGATCCTGATCGCGAACTCGATCGAGCGCCGGTTGACGACCGGCAGCGAGCCGGGCAGGCCGAGGCAGATCGGGCAGACGTGGGTGTTCGGCTCGGCCCCGAAGGCGGTCAGGCAGCCGCAGAACATCTTGGTCGTGGTGCCGAGCTCCACGTGCGTCTCGAGGCCGAAGAGCGGCTCGTAGCTCTGCAGCGCCTCTTCGTAGGTGACGGTCATGACCGGATCAGCCCCTTCGCCTCGGTTAGCAGCGGATGCCCCCAGCGCGTCGTGAACGCCGCCTCGACGGCCGCCCCCACCCGGTAGAGCCGGTCGTCGGCCAGCGGCGGCGCCATGACCTGCAGCCCGACCGGGAGACCGTCCTCGTCGGCCAGGCCGCAGGGGACCGAGATGGCCGCGTTGCCCGCCAGGTTCGACGGGATCGTGCACAGGTCGGCCAGGTACATCGCCATCGGGTCGTCGGCGCGCTCGCCGATCCGGAACGCGGTGGTCGGCGTCACCGGCGAGACCAGCACGTCGACCTGCCCGAAGGCCGCCTCGAAGTCCTGGATGATCAGCGTCCTGACCTGCTGCGCCTTGCCGTAGTAGGCGTCGTAGTAGCCGCTCGAGAGGGCGTAGGTGCCGAGCATGATGCGCCGCTTGACCTCGGCCCCGAACCCGGCCGCCCGAGTCTCGGCCATGATCTCCTCGGCGCTGCCGGTGCCGGTGCGCAGCCCGTACCGCATGCCGTCGAACCTGGCCAGGTTGGAGGAGCACTCGCTGGGCGCGATCAGGTAGTACGCGGGCAGCGCGTACTTGAAGTGCGGGCAGCTGAGCTCGGTGACCTTGGCCCCGAGGGACTCGAGCACCTCGATCGCCTCGGTGAACCTGCTCATCACGCCCGGCTGGTACCCCTCGCCGGACAGGTCGGTGACCACGCCGATCCGCAGGCCGGCCACGTCGCCGTGCCGGGCCGCGGCGACCACCGGCGGGACCGGCGCGTCGATCGAGGTGGAGTCCATCGGGTCGTGCCCGGACATCGCCTCGTGCAGCAGGGCGGCGTCGAGCACGGTCCGGCCGAACGGCCCCGGGGTGTCGAGCGAGGAGGCGAAGGCCACCACCCCGTAGCGCGAGGAGCCGCCGTAGGTCGGCTTGGCGCCGACGATCCCGCAGACCGCGGCCGGCTGGCGGATCGAGCCGCCGGTGTCGGTGCCGAGGGCGAGCGGCGCCTCGTAGGCGGCCACGGCGGCGGCGGAGCCGCCGGAGGAGCCGCCGGGCACCCGGTCCAGGTCCCACGGGTTATGCGAGGGGCCGTAGCCGGAGTTCTCAGTGGAGGAGCCCATCGCGAACTCGTCCATGTTGGTCTTGCCGATGAGGATGGCGCCTGCCTCGCGCAGCCGCCCGGTGATGGTCGACTCGTAGGGCGGGTACCAGCCTTCGAGGATCTTCGATCCGCAGGTAGCGGGCGACCCGATGGTGGTGAACAGGTCCTTCACCGCGACCGGGACCCCGGCCAGCGCGCCGAGCGGCTCGCCCGCCGCGCGCTTGCGGTCCACCGCGCGCGCCTGCGCCAGCGCGTCCTCGCCGTTCACGTGCAGGAACGCCCGCACGGCGCCGTCCACGGCGGTGATCCGGTCCAGGTGGGCCTGGGTGACTTCGGCCGCCGACACGCTTCCTGCGGCCACCGCGGCGGCCAGTTCGGCCGCGGTCATCGTGGTCAGATCGTCCATGGTGTCCCCCTCACTCCTCGACCAGGATCCTCGGCACCTTGAACCGCTGCAGCTCGACCGCGGGCGCGCCGCTGAGCGCCTGCTCCGGCGTCAGGCAGGGCACCGGCTGGTCGTCGCGGTAAACGTTGTCAATGCCGGTCGCCTGCGTGGTCGGCGGGATGCCGTCCGCGGCGACCTCCTGCACCTGCGCGACCGACGAGATGATCTGGTCGAGCTGCGGGGCAAGGTGGTCGAGCTCTTCGTCGCTCAGCGCGAGCCTGGACAACCGGGCCAGGTGAGCGACCTCGTCGCGGGTAATGGGCATGCGTTCCATCCTAGGGCGGACCGCGCGCGAACTCGTAAGCGATTAGGCGTCCGCACGTCAAACCGGCGTTAAATCGGCCGCCGGGGGCCGCCAGCCCTGCGGCCGCAAGCTGCAAGCGCGTCGTTGCGTGTCGCTGAGGGGTCCCTGACGGTTTCCTCCGTACTGTTTGAGCATCCCCCGCCACTTTCAGCTCAGCAGAATCAAAAACCTCAGTGATGACAGGGGCAACATGAGAAAATTGAGCACCGCCATCGTCGTCGCCGCCGCGCTGGCCGCGACGACGACGGCCGTTGCCGCCAGCGGGCCGGCCGCGCGCGCGGACTCCGCTCCCTCGGCCGGCCAAGCGGTCGCGACCCTGGCCGGCAGCGCCGCGCCGTTCGCCGTGGCCGGCGACGCGATGGGCGCGGTCCCCGCGGGCAACCGGCTCACGATTCAGTTCTGGCTCAAGTCGCGGACGGCGGCCGCCGCGAGCTACGCCAGCGCGGTCTCCACCCCCGGCAACCCGCTCTTCGAGCACTACCTGACCCCGGCCGCCTACACGAGCCAGTTCGGCCCGTCGTCGCCGGAGGCGGCCTCGGTCGAGTCGTGGCTGCGGGCGGCGGGCTTCAGCGGCGTCGCGGCCGACGCCGGCCGCGACTACGTGGCGGGCACCGCGCCGGTGTCCACGATCGACTCGGCGCTGCGGACCCAGCTGCTGTACTACCGGCCCACCGCCGCCGTCAACGCGGGCGGGTACCAGCTGCGGGCCAACGACGGCCCGGTGTCGCTGCCGAAGTCGGTCGCGGGCAGCGTCCTCGGGGTCACCGGCCTGGAGAACGCCGGGCCGGCCAAGACCTACGCCACCCCGAAGATCTCGGTCGCGCCCGGCGCCCCGGCCCGCAAGCCGGTCTCGTTCCCCTGCTCGTCCTGGTACGCCCAGCACTACGCGCGCGGGCTGCCCAAGCTGTACGGGACCACCAGCTTCCCCACCGTCATCTGCGGTTACTCGGCCGACCAGCTCCGCACGGCCTACGGCTACAACCGGCACAACATCGGCAAGGGCGTGACCGTCGCCCTGGTCGAGATCGGCCTGACCCCGGACATGTTCGAGACCCTGCAGGACTACGCCCGGGTCAACCGGATCGAGTCGCCCTCGGCCAGCCGGTACGCCGAGCTCTCGCTCGGCCAGGGATCGGCCTGCGGCGACGAGTTCAACATCGAGGAGCAGCTCGACGTCGAGTCGTCGTACGACATGGCGCCGCTGGCGAATCAGCTCGTCATCGGCGGCGACTCCTGCAACAACGGCTTCTACGGGCTGCAGGCGCTGTTCGACGCCGACACGGCCATTCTCAACGGGGCGGGCGGCCACCCGCTGGCGCAGATCGCGTCCAACTCGTGGGAGGGCAACGACGAGTCGCAGCCGCTCAACCTGGTCAGCATCGAGCACGCGTACCTGCTGCGGGCCGCCGCCGAGGGCGTCAGCATGCTGTTCTCGGCCGGCGACGGATCCGGCGTGCTCACCCCGTCGAGCGACCCGTACGCCACCGCGGTCGGCGGCAGCACGCTCGGCATCGGCCGGAAGGACCCGAGGCTGTTCGAGACCGGCTGGTCGACCGCCCTCTCGTTCGACGTCAGCAACCGGTGGCTGCCGCGGGGCGAGGCGTACGCCAGCGGCGGCGGCGACAGCCTGCTCTGGGCGCAGCCCGGCTACCAGCGCGGCGTCGTGCCGACCGCGCTGGCCAAGGCCCCCGGCAACCGGGGCGGGCTGGTCCGCGCGCTGCCCGACATCAGCGCCGACGCCGACCCGTCGACCGGCATGGGCGTCGGGCTGCTGAGCTTCAACGCCAAGGGCGTCGTGAACGGCTACTACGAGCAGCCCATCGGCGGCACCAGCCTGAGCGCGCCGCTGGTGGCCGGCCTGGTGGCCGACGCCGAGCAGTACCGCCACCCGTTCGGGTTCCTCAACTGGGGCCTGTACCGGCTGGCGGGAACCCACGCGGTCAACGACGCGCTGCCGATCACCGGCCGGTCTCCGTCCAGGTACCGCGGCGTCGCCTGCGACGAGGCGGACTGCGGGGTCCTGTCGTACTTCCCGTTCGACGTCCAGAGCTTCTCGATGGCGGGCTACACCGGCCAGGTCACCCGCAAGGGGTACGACACCATGACCGGGATCGGCACCCCCAACGGCCAGAACTTCGTCTACGCGCTGCGCCGGATCTTCGGCTAGCAGTCGCGCCCGCTGGTCCCGGCGCCCCGAGTCGGGCGCGCCGGGACCAGCGGCATGTTCAGCTCGGCACCGGGGCCAGCGCCGTCTTGGTCATGAAGGACCAGATGAGCTGGTTGCCGCCGGGGGTGTCGCCGGCCGGGATCGGGAAGCCGTGGCCCCCGGTCTTGTCGACCGCCCACTCGAGGCTCTTCCCGTCGGCGCACGACCAGCTGCTCACGGTCATCTGGCCGAGCGTGACCACCTTCTTGTCGGAGCACTTGAGGTCCGTCTCCAGCCGGGCGATCTGGACCGTCGCGGGCGGCGTCTCGTAGCCCTTCTCGCCCGGTTTATAGGGGACGTACTTGTCGTTGAGCGAGGAGAACACGATGACGTTCTCCGGCTTGGTGACCACGCACCCCGGCATCGGGTCGGCCTTCACCGCCGCCATGCCGTCGAACAGCGTGGGATCGGTGCAGGCCATCCGGTAGGCCAGCCGCCCGCCGTTGCTGTAGCCGACGAGGTAGATGGGCCGGGCGTGCCCCGGGTCGATCTTGGCCACCAGCGCCTCGATGAACCCGACGTCGTTGACGTTCGCCTTGGCGGCCCCGTCGCAGCAGCCGATCGCGTTCCACGATTCGTCGATCGGCACCGGGTAGACCAGCTCGACCTTGTTGGCGGCGGCGTAGGGGACGAGCCGGTCCCGGGGGATCTGCTGGACGGGATCGACCGCGGCCCCGCCCAGCGAGACGATGATCGGCGTCGAATCCGACAGCGCGCTGGACTTGATCACCTCGTACTGCCGGGTGACGCTGCCGACCTGCATCGAGTAGGTGGTGGTCGAGACCGTCTGCCGTTCGACCGCGTTGATGATGTGCACGCCGGCGAACGTCGCCCCGCTGAGCGTCACCACGAACGCCGCGACCAGTATGAGAAAGCGGCCCATCATCCTGTCTCGCCGCCCACGTAGCTTCACCCGGAACCCTTCTTCTTCGGCGCGTACTCGCGCCCGGTCAGCATCAGGCTGGCCGGCGTGCGCCGCGCGGCCGAGGCGATCAGCCAGGCAACCGCGTAGATGATCGGCACCGCCACGAACAGCAGCACCACGACCGTGAGACCGTCCGGGGCCCGGCGGATCGCGCCGAGCCATCCGCCGTCGGGGCCGAGGAAGCTGGCGCCGGCCACCAACAGCAGCCCCTGCAGGACCAGCGGATGCGCCAGATAGATCCCGAATGAGCTGGCCGAGCCCGCCGCGCAGAACTTCCGGTGCGGCGCGCCGCGGTCGCTCCAGAGCAGCCCGGCGCCGAGCAGCGCCCAGCCGAACGCGAGCGCCTCGAGGATGACGACCGGCTGGAAGACCGCGCTCGCGTTGGCGGGGGTCGCGCCGAAGCCGTAGATCTCGATCAGGTAGGTGCCGACCCCCGCGACCACGCCGACGCCGGCCGTGAGCGCGATTGCCGGGATCGTCCCCAGGTGCCGCCGGGTGAAGACGCAGATCTGCTCGAAGTGCCAGCCCGCGATCGCGCCGGCCACCACGTACAGCGCGTAGGTGTCCACCCAGTAGCCCTGGCCGGCCCCGTTCAGGAACTGCGCGAATTGCCCGCTGGCGGGCCGTCCCAGGTTGTAGTGGAGCGCGCAGGTCAGCCAGAGCTGGTACCCGAAGGCGGCCGCCAGCAGCCAGCGGTGGTAGCCCTCGGTCTTCCGCAGCACCCAGCGGAGCGCCGGGAACAGCAGGTAGATCTGCATGCTGACGAGCAGGAAGTACAGGTGATAGCGGGCGCCCGCGTTGAGCAGGTCATGCAGGAACGCGGACGGGAACGCCCCGCGCCCGCTCCCGTCGGCCGCGTAGTAGATGGCCGACCAGGTCACGTAGGCCGGGACGACCAGCCAGTAGCGTCGGCGCCAGAACCGCAGCGTGTTCAGGCGCGGGCGGTGCCCGTAGTTGTAGGTCAGCACCAGCGCGGTGAGCAGCAGGAACAGCTCGCGGCTGGTGTGGAAGACGGTGCTCACCGCGCCGAGCGCGAGGGTAACCTGCCCGCCGCCCCAGGCCAGCGTGTGCACGCCGACCACGAACACCATGATGATCAGCCGGATCATGTCGAACGCGACGATGTGCGGCCGGGAACGGGCGGGGGGCGCGGCCGGGGACGGGCGGGGGTCGGGGGGTGCCTGGGCGTCGGCGGGCCGCGGCTCGCCGAGCGGCGCCAGCGGCCCGGTGTCGGAGAGGGTGGAGCTCACGGCCGCGACGTCACCAGGTCCTTCAGCTGCCGCCGCGAGATCTTCCCCGTCGGCCCGAGCGGCATCTCGGTCACCAGGCAGAACTCGCTCGGCTGCTTGTGCCGCGGCAGCTGGGCGGCGCATACCTCGCGCAGCACCGCCTCGACCTCGGCCGCCACCGCGGCGGCGTCGGTCACCACGTAGGCGACCGGCCGTTCGCCGAGCACCACGTCGGCCGCGCCGACCACGGCGGCCGACCGGACGCCGGGCTGGGCGAGCAGGATCTCCTCGATCTCGCGGGGGTAGATCTTCTCGCCGCCGCGGTTGATCACGTCGTCGGCCCGGCCGACCAGGAACAGGTAGCCGTCGGCGTCCAGGTAGCCGAGGTCGCTGGTGTCGAGCCAGCCGTCGGCGTCGATCGCGCCCGGCCGTCCGCCGCTGTCGTAGCCCGTGATCACGCCCGCGCCCCTGATCCGCACCCGGCCGACCTCGCCCGGGGCGGCGCTGCCGCCGTCCGGGAGCTCGATCTTGACCTGCGATCCGGCCGGCCGTCCGGCCGACCCCGGCTTGCGCGGGCCGTCGACCGGGTTGGCGGTGATCATGCTGGCGGCCTCGGTCATGCCGTAGGTCTCGATGACCGGCACGCCGAGCGCGCTCTCGAACCGCTGGAGCGAGGCCAGCGGCAGCGGCGCCGACGCCGACCGGACGAAGCGCAGCCGGGCCGGGCGGGCGGCCGGCGGCTCGATGGCCAGGATCGAGATGATCGCGGGGACCGCGTTGATCCAGGTGATGCCGCGCTCGCCGATCAGCGGCCAGAACCCGCGCCGGCTGAACTTGCGGTCCAGCGCGAGGTACGCCCCCGCCCGGAGGGTGGCGAGCACGCCGACCACCTCGGCGTTGACGTGGAACAGGGGCAGCGAGCAGTAGCCGCGGTCGCCCCGGCCGAGCCGGTGGTATTCGACCACGCTCGACGCTACGTGTGCCAGCTGCCGTTCGCGCAGCAGGATCCCCTTCGGCGTCCCGGTCGTCCCGCTGGTGCAGAGGTAGATCCCCCCGTCGGCGGGGGTCGGCGACGCGGCGGCCGGCGAGCGGGGCTCAACCTCGTCAATGACGTCAAAGTCAAATTCGATGTGATCGAACGGTCGCGTGACTTCGCCCGTCAGGCCGGGCTGATCGCCACCGGGCACGGCGTCCGCCCGGTAGATGACGGCGGCCGGCTGGGCCACGCCGAGCACCCGGGCGACGTCGGTGTCCGGCGCGGCCGGGTCAAGCGGCACCGCCACCCGGCCGGCCGCGACGATCGCCACCAGCGCGGCCGCGTACTCGAGGGGCTCGCCGAGCCGGACCACGATCCGCGCGCCCGGCGGCAGCCCGGCCGCGTCCAGCCGTCGTTCAACGTTGCTGACGGTGCCGAGCAGGCCGGCGTAGCTGAGCGTGGCCGGCCCGCGGGCGTCCGCCAGGTACAGGTCGGCGCCGTGGCCGGCCGCCGCCTGCTCGATCCAATCGCGTATCAAGGTAGCCATCCGTCCGGTCAGTACATCATTCGCGGGTCGTTGTAGTGCTTGAACTCGAGGAGGTTGCCGGTGGGGTCCATCAGCACGAAGGTTTGGTGCTCCTCCACCAGGCCCTCGAACCGCCGCGACACGTCGTGGTAGAACGGGATCTTCCTGGCGATCGCGCAGGCGTGCAGCGCCTCGAAGTCCGCCGCCGCGCGGAACGTCACCCCGAAGTGGTTGGGGTAGAGGCTGCCCGGCTTGGCCGGCTCACGGCCCTCGACCAGGTGGCAGACCACCTGGTCGCCGAAGAAGTCGAGGGTGATCCGATCGGGGTACCGGCGGGCGAGCTTGCAGCCCAGCCGGGTCACGTAGAAGTCCTGCGCCTCGTCCAGGTCGTGGGTGGGGATGGCCAGGTGGAAGGCATCGGAGGTGGTGCGCACGGGTTACTTCCCCTCGAAGGCGGTCAGCGTGTCGGAGCGGAGGCCCAGGCGGAGCGTCTCCAGCCCGATGACACCAGCCGCCGGGATGTTGCCGAGGTTCACGTCCGGCCCGATCCGGGTGATCAGGTGCGCCTGCAGCTCGGTGTTGGGCGCCTCGATGAGCAGCTTGTCGACCGACACGCCACCGTGCAGAATGTCCTCCAGCAGGCCGTACCGCAGCTCGCCGTCCGGCCGGCAGATGCCGGAGCTGCCGCTCTCCCTGGCCTCCAGCGTCACCAGCACGGCGCCGGCGTCGAGGTCCTCGGCGATCGCGGCGATCCACTCGCTCGGCGGCTGCATCTCCGACTTGCCGGAGTCCTTGAAGCCGACCTCGGACACGACCTCGAAGTCGTCGGCGAGTTTACGGATGTAACCGGCCTTCTCGGAGTTGGACATGTCGATCGTGCCGTTGGACGCCTCGACGTGGGTGGCGCCGTAGTCCTGGCAGAACCGCCGGAAGTCCTCGAACTGCCCCTGCAGCGCGAACTTCTCGAACAGCGTGCCGCCGAAGTAGAAGCCGATCCCGTGCCGGGCGAGCACATCGATCTTCTGGCGCAGGCAGTTGGTGACGATCGAGGTGCCCCAGCCGAACTTGACGTAGTCGATGTACTCCGCGCCGAGCTCGATCTGGTCGGTGAACAGGCCGAGCGGCACGCCGCCGTCGATCACCATCGTGAGGCCGGCGGTGCGGGGCTTGGCCGCCCGGACGGGCAGGGTTAGCGCGGTCTCGATCATCGGTGCCTCCTTGAGAGTGGTGGAACAGTTGCCGGGGGTCGGCTGGGTAAGAGCTGCTGGGGGACGGGTGCGGCGGCGCGCGGCCGGAGGTCGCCCGGCAGGCCCGCGCGGAAGTCGCCGATCCGCACCACGGCGGCGTTCCCGACCGGATCCCAGGCCATCTGATCAGGTGAAATGCCGCGAAGGTACGCCTTCAGGACCCGCACCGTGCCGCCGTGGGCGACGACGACGACGTCCCCCGCGGCGTCGTCAGCGGCCGTGGCCGCGAGTTCGTCGACGAACTTGGCCGCCCGCCGGTACAGGTCGCGGACGGACTCGCCGCCGGTCGGCCGCGCGTCCGGATCGGCCACCCGGCCGCCGTCAAGGCCGGTCGCGGACGGGCCGATCGAGGCCGAGGGGCCGCCCTCGAGCACGCCCAGCGACCGCTCGCGCAGCCGGGCGTCGGCGTGGACCGGCAGCCCGAGCGCGACCGCGAAGGCGGCGGCGGTCTGCCGCGCGCGGCGCAGATCGCTGGCGTAGATCGCGCGGATCGGGCGGTCGCGGAACTGCCGCGCGGCGTCCGCCGCCTGGTCGAGCCCGCGGTCCGTCAACTCCGCCAGATCGCTGTGCCCCTGCGCAAGGCCCGCGACGTTCCAGGTCGACTCGCCGTGCCTGACCAGCCAGATCGCTGGTCCGGCGGTCGGGTCGGGCGGGCTGCTTGGGTGCTCCATGCCAGGCAGCTTGGCCAGTCAGTGTTAAAGAATGATGAAAATGTAAACGACTTCAGCGAACTCTAAAGAAACTCTAAAGCTCTTCAGGTTAACTCGTTCACATGGAGACAAGGGTGCTGGTCGTGGACGATGACGCGGACGTGCGCGACTCGCTCCGCCGTGCCCTCGGGTACGCCGGCTACGAGGTCGCGACCGCGGTCAACGGGGCGGAGGCGCTGAAGTCGGTCGCCCGGTCGCCGGTCGACCTGATCATCCTCGACGTGCTGATGCCGATGCTGGACGGGCTCGGCGCCTGCCGGGCCCTGCGCGACCGCGGCGACGGCACGCCGGTGCTGGTGCTGACCGCGCGGGACACGGTCGACGACCGGGTGGCCGGCCTGGACGCGGGGGCCGACGACTACCTGGTCAAGCCGTTCGCGCTGCGCGAGCTGGTGGCCCGGATGAACGCGCTGCTGCGACGCGCCCAGCCGCCCCGCGACGTGCTCGGCTACGCCGACCTGACCCTCGACCTGACCGCCCGGACGGTCCGTCGGGGCGACGTCGAGCTCAGCTTCACCAGGATCGAGTTCGCCCTGCTCGAGCTGCTGGTCCGCAACGCCGAGCAGGTGCTCGGCTACGACGTGATCATGGACCGGGTGTGGGGCTACGGCGAGGCGCCCGCCTCCAACGCGCTGCAGGTGTTCGTCGCCTTCCTGCGCCGCAAGCTCGAGGCCGAGGGACGGCCGCGGCTGGTGCACAACGTGCGCGGCGTGGGTTACGTGCTGCGGGCCGCCCAATGAGGATCCGGCTCACGCTGAAGGCGCGCTTCATCCTCGTCGCGGGCGGCGCGGTGGCCGCGGTCGCGCTCGCGATCACGGCCGTCGCGTTCCTGGCGATCCGCACCGACCTGCAGAACCAGGTGCGCCAGGAGGTGGCCGGGCGGGCCGACAGCGTCGTGCGCCAGGCACAGCAGTACCACGGCCACATACCGGCCGGCTGGGTGCCGCCGCACTCGAGCGGCGGGTTCGCGAACCTCACTTACACCCAGGTCGTCACGTCCGACGGCGAGGTCTGGGCCCCGCCCGGCGACCTGCAGCTGCTCGCGCCGAGCGCGGCTGCCATCGAGGTGGCGGCGGGCAAGCAGGACGCGTTCTACTCGTTCGCCCGGATCAACGACGTCAGGGCGATGGTGTTGACCGAGCAGATCGGCCCCGGCCTCGCCATCCAGGTGGCCGAGGCGGTGACCACGACCGATCAGGAGGTCTCGAGTATCGGCACGATGCTGGCGGTGCTGAGCGTGGTCGGCGTGCTCTCGGCCACCCTGCTCGGCTGGGCAGTGGCCCGGGCCGGGCTCGCGCCGGTCGGCCGGCTGGCCGGCGTGGCCGAGGAGGTCACGCTGACCGGTGACCCGGGCAGGCGGGTCGAAGTGCGGCGCCGGGACGAGCTCGGCCGGCTCGCGATGTCGTTCAACGCCATGCTGGGCGCGCTGCAGCGGTCGCTCGACGCGCAGCGACGGCTGGTCAGCGACGCCAGCCACGAGCTGCGGACCCCGCTCGCCAGCCTCCGGATCAACGCCGACCTGCTGCTCGAGCACCCGGAGATGCCCGCCGCCGAGCGGACCGAGATCCTGGCCCGGGTCGCTGACCAGGTCGAGGAGCTCAGCCGCCTGGTGGTCAGCGTGACCGACCTGGCCCGGGGGGAGCCGCTGCAGAAGGAGCGGTCGCAGGTCCGGTTCGACGCGGTCGCGTCCGACGCGCTTGACGCGGCCCGGCGGGACTGGCCCAAGACCGAGTTCGACGCCGATCTCTCCCCCTGCACGGTCGACGGCAGCGCCGACCGGCTGCGGGTGGCGGTCAAGAACCTGCTCGACAACGCGGCCAAGTTCGGCCCCCCCGAGGGGCCGATCCAGGTCCGGCTGGCCGACGGCGAGCTCATCGTGCGCGACCACGGCCCCGGCATCGATCCGGACGACCTGCCGTTCATCTTCGACCGGTTCTACCGGGCCACGTCGTCCCGGGCCGCCCCCGGGGCCGGGCTCGGCCTGGCCGTCGTCCGCGAGATCGCGCTCGGCCACGGCGGCGAGGTAACGGCGGATCCAGCCCCCGGCGGGGGCACGATCATGCGCTTCAGCCTCCCCGGCCGTCGCCCGCCTGACCCGGCCGCCAACGGCGGCGCCGCGGCCGGCCGGCCCGGCGTGATGGCGGCCCCCGCGGCCGGCAGCTAGAGCGTCTCCGGGTGAACGCGGTTCACCCGGCTGGTCCAGGTCGCTTCCAGCAGCCCGATCAGCCGGCTGACGGTCGCGTTCACCGGCGCGGCGATGCCCCGGGCGGCCGCGCGCGCCGCGATCGCGCCGTTGAGCTGCGCGATCTCGGTCGGGCGGCCGTTCATCAGGTCCTGCAGCATTGACGCGAGGTGGTCGCCGGAGGCGGACGGGTCGAACTGCGCCTGCATCACGCGTAGCGCCGCCCCCGTGTCCACGGTCACCCCCTCGGCCCGGGCGACGGCCGCGACCTCGTCGAGGACGGACCCGGCGAGCACGTCGAACCCGTCGTAGCGGGCGAGCGCGGAGACCGGGATGGAGGCGATCGAGCAGAGGCTGTTCATCACGCAGTTGAACGCGACCTTGGCCCAGATCGCCTCGAGGGCGTTCCGCGCCACGCGGACCGAGATGCCGGCCTCCGCCAGCGCGAACGCGATCCGCTCGGCCGCCTCGGTCGCGACGTCGCCGAATGCGCCCGCCCCGTCGGTTGCGGTCGGGCCGCCAGCCGCGCCGGGCAGCGGGCCGAGCACGGTCTCGCCGGTCCCGAGGGCCCGGATATGCCCCGGCCCCAGCAGTTCGGTGCCAAGCGTGGTCGTGCCGGCCAGCAGTCGGGCGGCGGGCACGTGGGCGAGCAGCGCCTCGATGTTGCCGAGGCCGTTCTGCAGCGTGAGGACCAGGGTGGACGGCCCGATCGCGCCGGCCGCATTCGCGGCGGCGGCCACGGCTGCGGTCGCCGTCGCCTTGGCGAACACGATGACGAGGTCGCCTGGGTGGTTATCGGCGACGGGCGGCTGGGCTGGACGCGCAGCCGGGCGGAGTGACGCGGGAACGGGGTGGGCAGCGCCGGGGGTGACGCGGGCGGGGTCCTGGGCCTGGTGGGGCGGGTCTGGAAAAAGGACGGCGGTCATCGGCAGCGTCCGGGTGCCCGTCTCGTCCGTCACCCGCAGGCCGGCCTCGTTGATCGCGGTCACGTGCTCTCGCCACCCGTCGAGCAGCGTGACCTGGTGGCCGGCTTCGAACAGCGCCGCGCCGAATCGGCATCCCATCGCCCCGGCCCCGGCCACTGTGATCTTCATGCGGTTGTTCCCCGCTCGCCGCCGCGCGCTTGAGGCCGCTGCCTGCTCCCTCCTCGGTCAGTCGCTTCGCTCCTTCCCTCGTCAGTCCGCCGACAGCGGCGCGCGCTTTGGCTCGCGGGGGATCCCACCGGGTTCTATCCGACCGGGCGGAGGGCGTCGGGGGTGAGGTCGGCCAGCGTCGGATAGCCGTCGACGGCCATGATCAGGTCCGCCTCGGCCAGGATCGAGCGCAGCACGTGGGTGACGCCCGCGACGCCGCCGATGGCCAGGCCGTAGGCGTACGGGCGGCCGACGCCGACCGCGGTGGCGCCGAGGGCGAGCGCCTTGATGACGTCGGCGCCGGACCGGACGCCGGAGTCGAACAGCACCGGGGCGTCCCCGGCCGCCTCGACGACGCCAGGCAGCATGTCCAGGGCGGGCAGCCCGCCGTTGGCCTGCCGCCCGCCGTGGTTGGAGCAGTAGATGCCGTCCACCCCGGCGTCGAGAGCGCGCCGGGCGTCGTCCGGGTGGCCGATGCCCTTGACGATCAGCGGCAGCGTGCTGATCGACCGCAGCCACGGCAGGTCGTCCCAGGTGAGCGGGTTGCCGAACAGCTGGGCCCACTTTAGGATGGCCGCCCCGAGATCCTGCTCGGGGTCCTGGCCGAGCAGCTTGCGGAAGACCGGGTCGGTGAAGTAGTTCGCCAGGCAGTGACCGCGCAGCTGGGGGAAGTTGCTGACGGCGAGGTCGCGCGGGCGCCAGCCGGTGACCCAGGTGTCGAGCGTGACCACGATGCCCTTGAACCCGGCCGCCTCCGCCCGCCTGACCAGGCTCTCGGCCAGTTCCCTGTCGGTCGGGGTGTAGAGCTGGAAGAAGCCCGGGGTGTCGCCGAACGCGGCCGCCACCTCTTCCATCGGGTCGACGGTCAGGGTGGAGGCGACCATCGGCACGCCGGTGGCCGCCGCCGCCCGCGCGGTCGCGAGGTCGCCGTGGCCATCCTGGCAGCACAGCCCGACCACGCCGATCGGCGCCATGAACAGCGGCGACGGCAGCGTCAGGCCGAACAGCCGCACCGACAGGTCCCGTTTGGCGGCGCCCACGAACATCCGCGGCATCAGCCCCCAGCGCGCGAACGCGGTGACGTTCGCCCGCTGGGTGGCCTCGTCGCCCGACCCGCCGGCCACGTAGGACAGCACCGAGGGCGGCAGCGCGTGCGCCGCCCTGGTCTCCCAGCCCGCGAAGTCCATCGGGAAGTCCGGCACGACCCCGCTCAGGCCGGCGAAGTAAATCTCGGTCTGGTAGCCGCCGAAGTCCGCCATGACGAGCACGCTACCGTCGGGCTAACCCATCAGGGAAGTGGGTCAGGCGGGCGCGGGCCAGCCCGACGTGACGGACTCCTCGGGCGCGCCGACGGGCGGCGTGCCGTAGTGCCGGAACGTCGACGGCAGCCGGGCCCCCCAGCCGGGCTTGGCGGCGTACTCGGCCGGCGTCCACACGACCGGCTCGTCGTCCGGGTCGAAGCCGAGGTACCCGCCGGAGCAGATCTCGATCCGGTTCCCGCCCGGTTCCCTGGTGTACAGGTAGAACCCTGGATCGGGATGTGCCGGGACGGGCCGGCCTCGATCGGCACGCCCGCGTCGTTCATCAGGTCGGCCGCGCGCAGCACGTCCTCCCTGGAATCGACCCAGAACGCCAGGTGGTGCAGTCGGGCGGCGCCGCCCAGGTAGTCCCGCACGTAGATCACCTCATGGCCCTGGACGGTCGCCGACAGCCAGGCTCCGTCCTCGGATCCGTCGGCTTGCCTGATGATCTCGAACGTCCGCAGCCCGAACCCGTCCGCCCAGAACTCCCGGCAGGCCCGGACGTCGCCCGCCATCAGGTTGACGTGCTCGAGCCGCCGCACGCTAGCGCCCCGGCCGGCGTACCGCTGATGGTTGGACTTCATCGCCGGCCGCTCCGCGGCCGGCGGGGCGTACTTTGACGTTTCGTAGTAAATGCGGACGGGGTGCCCGAGCCCGGTGTGATCGGAGGCGGTCAGCTTCAGGCTGTACGGCTCGTAGTCGCCATATCCACGCAGGTACCACGACCCGTCGCCCTCGGCCGCGACGGTGAGCCCGAGCAGCGCGGTGAAGTACTCCAGGCTCGCTTCCGGGGCCGGGGTCAGCAGTTCCGCGTGCCCGAGGTGCGCGACGTCGCACCAGCGCTCGGTCATGAGGGAACGGTAACGACAGCGGGAGCGCTAGGGAAGCGCCGACCGGCGCCAGCCCCCGGCGGCCGGGTGCACCGGCGACCGCAGCAGCCGGGCCCGGGAGTTCCAGTTGGGGGCGGCCGGCTGCGGCCCGGACGGCCCCGCGGCAGCGGACCGGGCGGCGGCCACGGCGGTGAGGGTCGCGACGAGCGCGGCGATCTCCTCCGCGGTGGCGTCGCCACGGACCACGCGCAAGTAGGGCGCGCCCGCGGTCACCTCGGTCCGTTCGAGCTGCGAATGACGTTGACCTTGACCCTGCTCTTCAGCCACGGGACTTTCCCACTCCAATGCCAAACTCGCGGTGCACCCGGGCCCAGAAAGCGTCCCTGAGCCACTCGCGCGCCTCCTGATAGGGGCGCAGCGACTGGCCGAGCTCCTTCTCCGCCTCGACCAGCAGTTCCTTGTCGATGACGGGGGGCAGGATCGGGCCCGGCAGCAGGTCCCTGATGTTGTCGGCGCCGCGGGTGAGGATCCACTTGTGGGCGACGTGCTCGCCCGCCTCCTCGACGTTCCGGCGGTCCGGGCCGAGCCGGGGCAGCCCCCCGGTCTGGGTGATGTGCGGGTTCCGGCTGAGCTGCACCGGCGGGCGCGGGTGGCGTTCGCCGAACAGCTGGGCGGGCGACGGCACGGTGGCCTGGACATCCGGCCGCGGCTGCGGCTCGGCGGCCGGGTTCCTGGTGAAGTACGGGCGGACGAACGCGGAGTCGAGCACGTCAACCGTGTCCGACTCCCAGACCAGGCGCTCGGCCTGGTTGGTGCCGTAGGGCGGCTCGATGCCCCACAGGTGGATGCGGGCGCCGTACGCCTGGGCGGCCTCGACGGCCGGCACCATGTCCTCGTCGCCCGCGATCAGCACCGCGTCGGTGATCGCGCGGTGCCGGGCGAGCGCCTCGATGTCGGAACGGATGTTGGCGTCGACGCCCTTCTGCTGCCCGCGCGCGTTGAGGTTGCCGAGGCGGAGCTTGACCCACGCCATCTGGGCGACGACGCGCTGATCGATGGTCGGCACCCGGTCGCGGGCGGCGTCGTACCAGTAGACCCGGAGCAGCTCGCCCCGGAACAGCTCGTCGGCGTGTTTGGTAACCGCCTGGATGAGGCCGACCGCGTCGACCCGGTAATCCCGGCGGGCGCTGGTGCCGAATAGCAACTCGCCTGCGGCCGCGTAGATATAGCCGACATCAACCATGACTGCGTATCTGGCGAGGACGGGCATCGGGGCGGCGAATTCGCTCATCGTCTTATGACTCTAGGGCAGTTTGGACCGTGCGCGTGCCACTTGGCTTGGGATTGCCGGCGGACGCCTTCCGAAAGGTCACCGGTGGTGATTGCGCTCACTGTGCGTTGCCCCGGCCGGGTCATAGCGGGATGTTGCCGTGCTTCTTGGGTGGGAGTGTTTCGCGTTTGGTGCGCAGGCTGGTGAGGGCGCGGGTGATGGCGGTGCGGGTTTCGGCGGGGCGGATGACGGCGTCGAGGTAGCCGC
>Ga0302326_10007126_pt1 | contig 24981 bp, 17 predicted proteins | sample Palsa_T0_3_FD_202264 | JGI IMG/M metagenome (GOLD analysis project Ga0302326, IMG submission 202264) | Peat permafrost microbial communities from Stordalen Mire near Abisko, Sweden - Palsa_T0_3 | ecosystem: Environmental > Terrestrial > Soil > Palsa > Peat permafrost | place: Sweden: Abisko... | reverse complement strand
TGGGGCAGTCGCGCGGAGCGCAGTCGGGCGAGGCCGATCGCCATGCGGTGTGGTTGGAGGCGCACGGGCTTGAGCCGAAGTTGAGTCCCTTCGATCCGACGGCGATTCTCGATGAGATCCAGCGGTCGGTTCCCGGCTACGACGTCTCCCGCATGAATCTGCTTGCGGGTAATAGCCAGCATACATCGCTCGAGAAAGCAGGTCCGGGAGTTGCGCACAGAGCGGAATCTATTGCTCCCGCAAACGATACTCTTTTCAGTTCTGGAACCCTGGGACGCTATTCGCGCATCTTGAAGTCGGTGATCGAGAGCCATGAGATCAAACCGGCCGAGATTGCGGCAGACTGACACGCTTACCGATCGAACTTTACTGATCGAGCTGTGGAGAGGAAGCGAACGCCTTGCCAGTTGGCATTTTCATACTCGTGTCGGTGATCAAGTCGGTGATCGTCCTCGTCGCGCTGTTGACCGCAGTCGCCTACACGGTCTGGCTGGAGCGCAAAGTAGTAGGCCACATGCAAAATCGTTGGGGGCCCACGCGAGTCGGGCCGTTTGGATTGTTGCAGCCTGCAGCCGATGGGCTTAAGTTTTTGTTCAAGGAAGATCTGACGCCGCCGCACGTCTATAAGCCACTGTTTCTGGCGGCGCCGATGATGGCACTGATCTTTGCCCTGACCTCGATTTCAGTAATCCCTTTCGGCAACTCGATTGTTCTTTTTGGGTACCGCATTCCTTTCGAGATCACCGATGTAAATATCGGGCTGCTGCTGATCCTGGGCGTTACGTCACTGGGCGTCTACGGCGTAGCGCTGGCGGGGTGGTCTTCGAACAACAAGTACTCTTTACTCGGCGGATTGCGATCCAGCGCGCAGATGGTGAGCTACGAGATTGCGTTGGGACTCTCGCTGGTCGGAGTGCTGATCCAGTCCAGCAGTTTTAGTTTGCGCACGATCGTCGACGAGCAGGGCGGCCATTTCTGGGGATTTATTCCGCGCTGGAATATTTTTCACGGACAGTTCATTGGCTTCTTTATCTATTTGATTGCGGCTTACGCGGAAACCAATCGCATTCCTTTCGACCTGCCGGAAGCCGAAACCGAACTGGTCGCGGGATACCACACGGAATACAGCGCAATGAAGTTTGCCATGTTTTTCATGGCGGAGTACGCGAACATGATTACAGTGGCCTGCGTGGCCACGCTGCTGTTTTTCGGAGGATGGCACGGGCCGTTGTTTGGGCCTCCGCTTCTGGAGGCGCTTCTGCCATTGTTCTGGTTTGGTGCGAAGATTTTCTGTTTTATCTTTCTTTATATCTGGGTGCGCGGGACGTTGCCGCGCTTCCGCTATGACCAACTGATGGCTTTCGGCTGGAAGTTCCTGCTGCCGCTAGCGATTGCAAATCTGGTGGCCACGGCGATTGCCGTCGCCTGGTGACGAAAGCGAGTTCTCAGTTCTCAGTAAACGCCTTCGCGTGCCTGCTGAGAAGTGGCCTATACAGGCCCTTGCTGAGAACTGAGAACCGAGAACTGAGAACTGATCGATGCATCTGATCTTATTTCTGGCATTCGGAGCGGTCTGCGTGGGCGGGGCGATCAACCTGCTGGCGCAGCGGCATCCCATCAACAGCGCGCTGTCGCTGATTGCGGTGATGGCAGCTCTGGCGGGCGAATACCTCTTGCTGGGCGCGGAGTTTGTTGCTGCCGTGCAGGTGATCGTCTACGCTGGCGCAGTGATGGTGCTGTTCGTGTTTGTCATCATGCTGCTGAATGCCGGCGAAGAAGAAGAAACCAAGGGCAGCCGGGTCGCGATTGTGTTGGGCGTACCCGGAATGCTGACTGGCAGCGTGCTGGTGGCGTGGGTTGTGTTGCGACAGGCGGGAAGCGAGACTGTTGCCATCGGTGCACTGCCGGGTCCTCCGAAAGAAATTGCTCAACTTCTGTTTCACGATTTCCTGCTGCCGTTCGAAGTCACGTCTGTTTTGATCCTGATCGCCATCATGGGCGCGGTGGTTCTGGCCAGCAAGCCGGAAAGCCCGGCGGGGAAGGCGGACTGATGGTTCCCTCCTATGTGCCGCTCGCGTATTACCTATTGCTCGGCGGCTTTCTGTTTGCCTGCGGCGTGGTCGGATTCCTGATCAAGCGCAACATCATTACCATCTTCATGTCGATTGAGCTCATGTTGAACGGGGTGAATCTCTCGTTTGTGGCCTTCGCGGCCCACTGGCACGCGCTGGCCGGGCAGGTGTTCGTCTTCTTTGTGATGGTGGTGGCGGCGGCGGAGGCGGCGGTTGGGCTGGCGATCATCATCGCGGTCTATCGCACGCGCGAAACGCTGAACGTGGATCAGGTGAACCTGCTCAAGCTATGAACCCGAATCTCAGTCTGTGGCTGATCCCGATTCTGCCGCTCGCGGGAGCTGCGATCAATGGTTTTCTCGGGAAGAAGTCTTCCCGGCGAGCCGTGACGATTATCGCGCTTTTTTTCAGCGGCGCCGCGTTCGCGTGGGCTTTGTGGGTTGCCCTGCGGTTCTCCTCGTTGTCACTTCCCTACCAGGAATATCTCGCGCACTGGATCCGTTCGGGAAGCTTCACTGCGGACTTCGCGTTCTATCTCGATCAGCTTTCGCTCGTCATGTTGCTGGTGGTTACCGGAGTTGGATTCCTGATCCACATTTATTCCGTTGGCTACATGTGGGATGACCCCAGCTACTACCGCTTCTTCAGCTATCTGAATCTGTTCATGTTTTTCATGCTGACGCTGGTGCTCGCCAACAATTACCTGGTGATGTTTATCGGGTGGGAAGGCGTGGGACTGGCATCGTATCTGCTGATCGGATTCTGGTTCACGAAAGATTCGGCGGCATCGGCTGGCAAGAAAGCGTTTATCGTGAACCGGATTGGCGATTTCGGCTTCCTGATCGCGCTCTTTTTGCTGATCAAACATTTCGGATCGCTGAATTTCGACCGGGTATTCCAGAGCGTCGCTCCTCTGGGCGCGGAGACCGCTGGGGCTGGTTTGCTGACCGCGATCGGACTTCTGCTCATGGTGGGGGCTTGCGGCAAATCTGCACAAATTCCCTTGTACATCTGGCTTCCCGACGCGATGGAAGGTCCCACGCCGGTTTCGGCCTTGATTCATGCTGCGACCATGGTGACGGCTGGAGTCTACATGGTTTCGCGCTCACACGTGATTTTTGAGCGGGCGCCCATCGCATTGACGGTCGTGGCGATTATCGGCACGCTAACTGCGTTCTTTGCGGCAACGATCGGAATCGCGCAGACCGATATTAAGAAGGTTCTGGCTTACTCCACGATCTCACAACTCGGCTACATGTTTATGGCCTGCGGCGTGGGCGCGTTTTCCGCGGGCATCTTTCACTTGATGACGCACGCGTTCTTCAAGGGCCTGTTGTTCCTTGGCGCGGGCTCGGTGCTTCATTCTCTGGGCGGCGAACAGGACATGCGCAAGATGGGCGGGCTCAAATCTTATATCCCGTGGACGTTTCTCACGATGGGCATTGCGACGCTGGCCATTGCCGGAATCCCGCCGCTCGCCGGCTTCTGGAGCAAGGACGAAATTCTCTGGAAGGCTTACCAGGTTAGCTGGGTGTATTGGGCGATCGGAGTGGTGACGGCGTTCCTGACATCCTTCTACATGTTCCGCTTGCTGTTCATGACGTTCTTCGGCGACTACCGCGGACCCTCCGCGGAAGCGCATGGCTCTCACGCCCATGATTCTCACGGACATGACGCTCACGGACACGATGCCCATGGTCACGGGGAACCCCGCGAGAGCCCGATGGTGATGCTGGTGCCGCTGATGATCCTCGCGCTGCTGGCGCTGGTCGGCGGACTGGTGGGAATTGGCAACCGTTTTGAGAATTTTCTGGCTCCGGTTTTCGGCGTGACGGGAGCGGTCGAAGCCGCGGGTCACAGCACCGAGTTGCTGCTGATGGGTGTGTCGGTGATTCTCGCGTTCCTCGGCGTATGGCTCGCGTACGTGCTTTACTGCGCCAGGCCGGAGTTGCCGCAGAAGATTGCCGACTCGCTGGGAGGGTTCTACCGGGCGGTGGTACACAAATATTACATCGATGAGTTGTACGGGGCGCTTTTCGTCAAGCCGCTGATCGACGGGTCGACACGCATCCTTTGGCAGGATGTAGACCGAAAGATGATTGATGCGGCGGTGAATGACGCGGGCGACGGAGCGCGGCATGTTTCCGATGAAGCCCGGCACATGCAATCCGGAAATATTCGCTCGTATGCGGGCTGGATTGCTGCCGGCTCGGCAGTAGTGATTGCGTTCATGATCTGGATGGCGGTAGAGCGATGAGCACGGACAACCTTAGCTCCGTAATTCTCACGCTGGTGACTTTTATGCCGCTGGCGGGCGCCTTGCTGCTGATGTTGCTGCCTCGGCGCGATCGTGACATCCGTATTTTTGCGCTGGTTGTCTCACTGCTGACCTTTGTTCTTTCTTTGCATCTGCCGGTTTATTTTCATCGCAGTCAGTCAGGATTTCAGTACGAAATCGACAAGCCATGGGTCTCGACCCCGAATATCCACTACCACATGGGGGTGGACGGGTTTTCGCTGTGGCTGGTGGTGCTTACAACATTTCTCACGCCGCTCTGCGTGCTGATTTCCTGGAAATCGGTTCGCGACCGGGTGAAAGAATTCTTCATTCTGCTTTTGATTCTGGAGACGGCGCTGATCGGCGTCTTTATCTCTCTCGATCTGTTCCTGTTCTATTTTTTCTGGGAAGCGACGCTGATTCCGATGGCATTGCTGATCGGCATTTTCGGCCACGAGCGCAAAGTCTATGCCGCGGTGAAGTTCTTCATGTACACCATGATCGGCTCAGTATTCATGCTGGCGGCGATTCTGTGGCTTTACGCTCATACCGGCAGCTTTGATTTCGTCACGATTCGTGATCAGATCGCTAGCGGCGCGGTGCCGAAGTTTCCTGCAGCTGCGCAGTGGCTTTTTCTTGGATTTTTCCTGGCATTCGCCGTCAAGGTTCCTCTGTTTCCTTTTCACACCTGGCTGCCGGACGCTCACGTGGAGGCGCCTACGGCCGGATCCGTGCTGCTGGCCGGGGTTTTGCTCAAGATGGGCACTTATGGGATGCTGCGTTTCAATCTCGGCCTATTTCCCGAGCAAGCGCGGCAAAACGCCTGGTGGGTGATCATTCTCGCGCTGATTGGCATCATCTACGGCGCGCTCGTGGCCATGGTGCAGCCCAACATGAAGAAGCTGATTGCCTATACTTCGGTCAGTCACCTTGGATTTGTGGTGTTAGGAATCTTCAGCTTCACCCAGGCTGGCCTGAACGGCGCGATGTTCGTCATGCTGGCTCACGGGATTTCCACGAGCGGGTTGTTCATGTTGACCGGCATTCTGCACGAACGCCGTCACACTTACGAGATCAGCGAATTCGGCGGACTAGCCTCGCCTATGCCGCTCTATGCCGCGTCGTTCCTGGTGATGGCGCTGGCTTCTGCGGGTCTGCCTCTGTTGAACGGATTCATTGGCGAATTTCTCGTCTTGAACGGAGCGTTCCAGGACAAAGCGGTTTACGGGATACTCGGGGCCACTGGAATCATCTGGAGCGCGGTCTACCTTCTTTGGATGTACCAGCGGGTCTTCTACGGCGAGATCACACACCCGGTGAATAATTCAATCGGCGACCTTTCCGCCTTCGAACAAGTGGCGGTTTGGCCCTGCGCCGTGACGGCACTGGTAATGGGAGTGGCTCCCATTCTGTGGCTTGGAGCGATTGATCCGGCAGCCCACGCCGCGCTCAATTCCTTCGCGCAGGTTGCGAGTCGGGTGGTCGGACGATGATCGCACCGGCGGTCCCTGCATTTTCGCAAATCCTTCCGCAGGGTGCGGACTATGTCCGCGTACTGCCCGAGATCGTTCTCTCGGTCTTCGGGATGATTGTGATGGTGCTCGAACCTCTGCTCGACGAGGAGAAGAGTCAGAGGATTCTGGGGCTGATCGCGTTCGTGGGTGCGCTGGCGGGACTCGGGGCGACGTGGCTGATGGCACAGGCTCCAGGGCTTGCCTTCTGGAACACGGTGCGAGTGGATGGCTTCAGCGTTTTTTTTCATGTTCTGGTGATTGCGATCGCCGCCGTCGTTATCTTGAGTTCGTACGAATACATGGCGGTGCAGCGGATTCGAGCGGGGGAATATTACGCTCTGATTCTTTTCGGCGTCGTTGGTGTGGCGCTAATGTCCTCGGCCGTTGAGCTGGTTTTGATTTTCATTGCGCTGGAGATTTCTTCGATCTCCTCTTATGTGCTGGCGGGCTTCCGGCGGCACGAAGCTGCCAGCGCCGAGGCATCGCTGAAGTATTTTCTGCTGGGTTCTTTTGCTACTGCTTTTTTCCTGTATGGAGTGGCTCTGATGTTTGGCGCAACGGGATCGACGAATATCGACCAGATCAGCGGGATCCTGCAGGCTGGGACCATTCCGGTGCTGGCTTATGTAGCTGTGGCTTTTATGTTCGTGGGCCTGGGCTTCAAGGTGGCAGCCGCGCCCTTTCACATCTGGACCCCGGATGTTTATGAGGGAGCGCCGGCGCCGGTCGTGGGCTTCATGTCGACCGCGCCCAAGGCCGCGGCTTTTGCAGTGTTGTTGCGGGTGGTTTTCGTAATCGACGTGCATGCCATCTTCTGGGTCATTTGGGTTTCGGCGGCACTCTCCATGACTTTGGGCAACGTGAGTGCAATGGTGCAAAACAACGTAAAGCGGCTGCTGGCCTACTCTTCGATCGCCCACGCGGGCTATCTGCTGGTGGCGTTCGCCGCTGCGCCGGGTTTGGGAACCTCGGCGGCAATGTTTTATCTTGCAGCGTATGCCGCAATGAACGTGGGTGCGTTCGCCGTGATCAGCCACTTTTCGAATGCAGGCGAACGGTACGTGACGCTCGAAGACTATGAAGGTCTGGGACGCAGTTCCCCGCTGCTGGCGGCCACGCTTACCATCTTTCTGCTGTCACTGATCGGCATCCCGATGACTGGCGGCTTTTTTGCCAAGTTCTATGTGTTTAGCGCTGCGGTGAAGGCCAATTTGATCTGGCTCACGGTCATCGGCGTAGTCAATGGTGGCGTCGGCGCTTACTACTATTTGCGCATCATCGTCGTAATGTACATGCGCGAGGCGCGGAAGGAAGTTCCAGTGACACGGATTCCCTGGCCTCTCGGCCTGGCGCTGGCATCCTGCGTCGTCGTGACTCTCTATCTCGGAATCGTTCCCGGCCGCGTGCTGCAGTACGTTCAAGACTCGGCGCAGCAGCTTGTCCAGCAAGCTCAACCCGAAACTCCGCCCTCCGCGCCTTCTTCGACTGCTTCCCAGGCCCCGTCATCTTTCTAGATCTTTCGGTCGCATAGAAACAAATCAGAATCCCGTTGACCATTCAACCCTAACCAGGGACCAACGGGACGAATCGCACAAGTTCGCGAGGCGAGATTACGGGCTGCCCGTTGATCATGCGGATGAATTGGAGCTGTTGATCGTCCGCGGAACCCACCGGAATGATCATGCGACCGCCTTCGCGAAGTTGTGAGAGCAGAGCAGGAGGCAGAGCAGGAGCAGCCGCAGAGACGAGGATAGCGTCAAAGGGAGCGGCGGCTGGGAGGCCGAGTGTGCCGTCTCCGGTGAAGACTTGGATATTCGCATAGCCTAGGCCAGCGAGAAGATTGCGAGCACTCTCGGCCAGAGCGGGGTGACGCTCGATTGAGAAAACCTGCGCCGCGAGTTCCGCAAGCAGCGCGGTAGCATAGCCGGAACCGGTGCCGACTTCGAGAACCTTGTCCTTCGGAGCGATTTGGAGGGACTCAAGCATGAGCGCAACCACGTAGGGCTGAGAGATGGTTTGGCCGTCGCCGATGGGAAGAGGGTGGTCTTGGTAAGCCTGGGCGCGAAGCGTCTCGGGGACGAACTCGTGGCGCGGAACGCGGAGGATAGCCTCGAGTACGCGCGCGTCAGAGATGCCGCGAGCACGAAGTTGGGAATCGACCATAACCTGTCGGGCGATGGTTGGGTCAAACGTTGCTTCGGACGTTGAATCGGACATTGCTACGGCTTCCGGGGTACGGCTTCGGGGGTACGGCTTCCGACAGCTTGCATCTGGAAGCCGCGCCTCATGGCCTACGACAAACGTCTGTTATTTCTTGCGCTGGCGAACGCGCACATCGAAGCTGACAACACCGTTCTGGTCGCGGTTACCGACGAAGGAAACGTTGCGATTCACGTAGTACTCGCCCTGGATGATCTGTTCCGAACTCTGGGAGACATTGGTGGAGTAGATCAGGGAAATATTATTGGCGAACTGCTGCTCGATGGTGATTTGCGGACCGTTGCTGATGGGATTGGTTTCGGTGCTGAGTCCCTGAGGGTCGATCTTGATGTTGCTGGCGCCGAACAAGCGCTGGAAGCGGCTGGTGGCGGTGTCGTTGAGGGCCTGGTTGAGAATGAGCGCGCTCGCCTGGTCGGAGAACATACTCTGGCCGGACTGCTCCTGCAATTGCGCCGACTCCTGATTGGTGCGGCCAAGAGCGAGCAGCGCGATGATGTCGGACTTAGGCAGCGGAGGTTCGGAGCGGTAGTTGATGTTAAGGCCGCGATCGGGTGTGCCGGTAACGGTAATGTTGAGATCGTAGTTGCGAACATGGCTGGAGGCCTGAAGGTTGAGCTGAGGCTCAATGGCAACCGGATTGGCGAAGGTGATATCGCCGCGCTCGAGGGTAAAGCGAATACCGTGAAAAGTGGCCTTGCCTTCGAGGACATCCACCCGGCCAAGAACCGCGGGACGGGCCACGGAGCCGCGGATGCGAAGATCGGCGTCGCCGGAAAGGCGCGCAATGGCAGTACGCATCTGCAGCTCCGGCGCGGTCACGACGTGGATGTCGAGCTTGACGTTATAGAGCGGAGAGTTGGCCGACGTAATAGTGGAGAACTGGCGGCTGCGCTCGAGATAAGCGCCAAAATCGAAGCCGGGAGTAACGGCAATCTTCGTAATCCGGATGTCACCAGATACCTCGGAAGCTGAGCGGGTGCCGATCCAATGCAATTCCGCGTCGGCAGTGGAACTCACGCCAGGGGGATAGCGCAAGCGCACATCTTTGCCGGTGGCCGTTAGATTGAAGTTGAGTTGCTGATTAAAGTAGGTGGCGTCGCCCTTGAGGTCGAGCGTACCGCCGCCGGTGCGAGCCGCAAGCGTTTCGATGTGCACGCGGTCGCGAGTAAACATGAGCGAACCGTTGAGGTCGCTCAAACCGCTGGGCACTCCGGCGTAGGAGATCGAACCGTTGGCTACCTGGAAATGGCCTTGCGGGAAAGGATCGGCAATGGTGCCGCCCACACTCAAATTCATGGTAACGAGGCCGGACGAAGTAAAGTCGGGGTCGAAGCTGGAGACCAGCTTGAGGTCGAGGCGGCCATCGGCGGTGAGATCAAGGGCGCGGGATCCGGAGAGCTGGATGGTGCCGTGCGCCGTAAGATCAGTTCCCTCCCCGAGAAGATGAAGCTGCTGAATGTCGATCTTCTGATTGGACACGGAAAAACGAATAGGGTCCTGAATAAGGAGCTGCGCGTTGTCGACGTTCAGAGAAAGCGCGGTCAGGGTACCGTCTACGGTCCACTGTCTGGGCTGGAAGATCGGGCCCCGCAAGGCCAGAGAACCGGCGACCGCAGAGTGTGCCGTAAGTTGACCGCGCAAATAAGACTGCCACAGCGCGTCGACATCGAACTGGTCCATCTGAAATGAGAGAGTGGCCGGATAGTCATCGCGCAACCGAACCTGGCCGCTTACCAGCAGCGATCCGCGTTGGAAGTGCGAAGCGCCGGTCAGATGCAAGTCACTGCCTTCCGTGACGCCACGGAGATCGAGATCGCCTTCCAGTTCCTTATCGAGAGTCAGATTTCGAATGTGAAGGTCCGCATTGATCGACGGCACCTCGGGGGTACCCGAACCCTTAAGAATGAAATCGGCGCGGCCCTCCACGGAGAGACGATTGGAGTGGATTTGCCGGATCTGGGCCAGGTCAAAATTGTTGCCCGCAAGGTCGAGACGGAAAGCGCGGGTGGAAGGATTGTAGGCGGCGCTGCCTGTGATAGTGGAATCGTCGTGAAAGAGGTGAAGATTGTCGAAAGCGATTTCGCCTTGAACAATGCGGAAGTGGGAATCGAATCGCCGAATGCTCTCTCCGTAGGCGGCGGCATTGGTGAGGTGGATCTCTCCGTCTCCGTGAGGATTGGTGAGACTTCCGGAAGCTTGCACGAAAAGATCAGCTTGGCCGGAGACAGGATAGTTGTACCCGAAAAGCGCCTGGAGGGTGCCGAGGTCGGCGTTGTGGGCGTTCGCGCGAAGGGTGAAAACGCTCTCACCCGTAAGATGGCCATGCTGCAGCGTAGCGGAGGCGTCGAACTCCACGGAGGTGTCGTCCCGGCTCAGCGTAGCGTTGCGAAAAGCAATACCCCCGAAAGAAAATTGGAGGGATGCGGAAAGAGAATCCCAGTGGGTTTGAAGTTCGCGTGTGTGGGCCGTGGCGGGCGTGTTGATATCGAAATTATCGACGTGGAGACTGCCCATCAGCTGAGGATCGGAGATTGAACAGCTCATGCTGCCACTGAAGGTAGCATTGCCTTTCAGTTGGACTGGGAACAGCTCGGGACCGCGAACGGCGGCGAGGAAGGGCATCCAGTCGGCGACACTGGTGGTGGAAACGGAGAGGCGAACCGCCGATCTGGACGATAGCGTGCCCGAGGCCTGGAGCCGGGACGTAGGCGAGCTCAGAGTGAAGCGCGGGAGATCGAGTGTGTCGCTGGACGCGTGGAAGAGGCCTTCGGTGTGGGCAGTAAGCGGAAGCTGAGCTGGTGCAAAGTGCTCGGGAGGGGCGACATCGAGGTTGAACCGGAGTTCGGCGTCGTCACGAGTTCCCCTCCAGCGGGCCTCTAAAGTACCCGACGCGGACCCGGCAGGACGCAGGCGGGATAGCTGGTTGGCGGGAGCGCCGAGCGCGCCGACAAATTCTTCGACCGAGATATCACGGAGATGAAGAAGAACGAATGCGCTTTGGATTGCCGGCGGCCTGGGGGCGGGCGGCTTCCGGTTGGCGATTTTCTCGCCTGGCTTGTGCGGCGCGGGAGCGGCCGAAATCACCGCGGTCTCCAGTAGTTTTTTTGCTGCCGCCGAAACGTGCTGCGACGGCGCCAGCCAGCGGTCGAATTCCGCGTCTCCGGTAAATCCACCGCCAAACAATTTTCCCTGCAATTTAGAGAGTTTGAGTTGCTGATCGCTGGCTGAATAGTCGGTGTTGAGTGAGGCTTTGGAGAAAGCGATGCGGTCATCCTGCCAGCCGAGGTCGCGGATTGTCAGCAGACCGGCAGTGGCAAACTCGTCGAGCGACCAGTCCCCATGGCCCCTGAACTCGAGTGCGCCCGAGCGCAAATCGCGGCGGCGGGCGATGGAGGCGGCTTCACTGAGGTCGAATTGCCCCTCGTAAGAACCCTGAAGATGCGGATGGCGGAAGTCGGTGATTTGACCGCTGGCGGAGAAGTGAGAGTGGCCGGAGTTCCATTTGAGCGAGGGAATGACGGCCGAGTCCGATCCCAGGCTGAATTCCGTATTGGCCGTCCAAGTGAACGGGCGGTAGTTCAACAGCTTGGTGTCGACCAAGCCCAGCAGCAGCCGCCCATCATAGCGGCTGTGGAGATAGGAATAGTCCATCTGCAGCGAAGTATCGCGAGCCGCGAAATCGAGAGGGATGGACTGGTCATCCCAAAGGAGGCGACCATGGCGGGCTTCGAAGCGGTTAATCGAGAGGTCGAAGAGTTGCTCGATTGTGGTGTGGACGGTAGTAGGCTCTCTCTGGGGAAAGTTGGTGGTGCCGTCGGAATAAAAAGCAATGTGGATGACCGGTTGCTCGAGAATGACTTCATGAAAGGCAAATTCCGAGCGGAGAAGCGAGATGATTTTTAACCGTGCGACAATGCGATCGGCATGAGCCAGAGGAACTTCGGTGGCAGACTCGCGGCCGTGAACCGTGATGTCCCGCACCTCCACCTGGAGGCGGAAGGGTGTGGTGTGGAAGCTGGCAATTTCAGTCCGGCCTCCAGTGATGCGTTCGACTTCCGCGATGATGCGGCGGCGCACGAGCGACTGAAAAGAATCAGTGTTGATGTAGAGGAGCAAAGCAAGAACAACCAGAAGGAACCCGGCAGTGAACAGAAGCAGATATTTCCACCAGCGGCGACGGGGAGGAATGGCAGTGAGTTCACTCACTGCGACCGGACTCCCGGGTCGTTGGACGAAGGCGTGACGCCGGGGATGCGGACCTGACTCTCGGAGCGCAAGGTTTGCAACCAGGAGACCAGCAACTCGCTCACCTTCTGTTCAGTCAGCAGCTCGCGAATCCTGGCGGAAACTTCGGCGAGCGGCACTTCCGATGCTCCGGCCTGCTTCAGCTTGGGAACGAACTGATCGCGGTAGTAGGCCTCAATGGACTTGGAATCGATCTGAACGGCAGGGCGGAGACGCGCGTCGACGAGGCGCATCACGTCGATTTCCTGCCGGACGTGAGCCAGGAGATCCTGCTCGGTGAGGTGGTACTGGGTCAGAAGCGATTGCCACGCTGCGCTGGATGCAGCAGCTGGATAGAGTTTGCGGGCCTCGGCGACGCGGGCTGCGACTTCGGCATCGGTGGCGTGTGGGAAGTCGGCAGACTTCATCTGCTCGCGAAGAAGTTCCTGATCGATGAGGCGGTCTAGAACGGTACGGCGATCGTCGTCGGTCAATTGGCCGACGGTGCGGTTGGTGAGCAGTGCTTCATAACAGAGGGCTTCATCCCAGTCGCTTTGGAGAATAACGCGGCCGTTCACGGTTGCGACAATGCGGTCGATTACCTCGGCGGCAGACCGGACAGGGGAAATAGAAAGGGACGACACCAGAAGCGCAAGCACGACCGCGGTAATCGCTCTCGGAACTCTCATTAAAATGGCTGGCCTATGCTGAAAAACAGGTTAAAGGGCCGCAGGTGCTGGGTTTCGTAATACAGGGCCTGACCAGCAGTCGGCCCGCTAGTCGAAAATACGGTTCCCTGAAAATAGCCGGTTGGATTCAGATTGTACCCGAAGTCGAATCGTAAAGGGCCGATGGGGGTCTTATAGCGCAAACCAAGTCCCACAGCGTGAGACGTGAAGTCGTACCCTCTGTTGTTGAAGTATGTCTCGCAGGCAGTATCCATCACGCCGCTCGAGGGTACACACTGCACGGGATTGGGCTGGTGCCAGCGCAACACTCCTTTAATCATATCGTGCCCGGCGGTGAAAACATTACCCATATCGTGAAAAATGGCGAAGCCGAAGCCCTCTCCAAGATAGGGCAGGCTGACAGCAGGAAAGCGGAGTTCCTCGCTGTTCACGAACAGAGCTGTGCCGCCAACGGGAAAGCCGGAATCGGGATCGCGGGGTCCTGCCTGATTTAACCCAAAACCGCGGTGTGAATTGCCGCCCCCGGCAAAGAAAACTTCGGGCAGCGGGATCACGGAAGTACCCTGAGAGCAAGAATTGGTCAAGTTAATGATTTCACAAGCTCCCGGCGGCAAAACCACTGTGCCGTGGTAGACCTGCTCCAACCCAAGCGTTGTGGAGCGGGCGAAGACAAACTTGTGTTTGGCGCGCCCAAAGGCGTAATACGTGGAATCCTGGCCCAGGATGCGGCCGTAATCAGCTTGAGAACCGAAGTAACTGGACGCACCAAAACCGTCGAGAGTGAAGTATTGACCTTTCGTGCTCTCGAGCGGATTGTCGCGCTTGTCGCGAATAAACGTAAATCCGGGACCGCCGACGTGCGCGGGCAAGGAGAACAAACTAAATTCGGCGGGCGAAAAGTCTGAGGCGAAGTTGCTGGCTTTGACGCGACGGTACTCGAAGCGGTACGCGATGGAAGTCGAGTGAATGGGCTGCTGCTGGCCAATCTGCTGACGAAGAGCAATCTTTCCTTCCAGACGCTGGGAGGTGAAGGTAGATACGTCCAGGCTGTTGTCGTAAAAGATCGTATAGAAGAGTTTGAGCCGGTCGTTATTGAATAGCTTGGGCATTTCGTAACTGATAATGCCGCGCTGCTGGAGCCGCCCGACGTGAGACTGGAAGGTCAAAGTCTGGTCCCGCCCGCCGACATTGAGGCGAGTGATATCGAATTCCACGCGAGGGCTTACGCCGGTGGCTCCGGCGGGAGCGGTGGTTCCGGCGGGCAGTCCGGTTTCAAATTCGAAACCGAAGCCGTAAGTGAAGGTATAGCGCTTGGCTTCCTCCACCTGGACGAGAACGTTTTTCTGGGGGTCCTCGCCTTCGGGATCTTGCACTCCCGTGTCGACCTGGCTGAAGATGCCGAGGTCGTAGAGCTTGCTCTGCGTGTCGAGCAGGGCCTGCTGACTCAAGGGCTGGCCGGCGGCAACTTGAATTTCGCGCTGCACAACGTAACCGTGCGTGTGATCTAGGCCGGCAACCATGACGTGGTTGACGAAGAACTGTTCGCCCTCGTGGATGGTATAGGTTACGTCTTCGCGGTCAGGTTGGCCCGCTGAAGGCTTCGTGCTGATGTCGAGAATAGCATTCGAAAAACCGTGGTTGAAGTAGTAGTTGAGGATGGATTCGCGGTCACTCGAAAGATTCTGTTCGGAATACGGTTGGCCTTCGGCCGTGATGAGTTCAGGAAATGCTTTGGCGTCTATTTTCTGGTTGCCGACGATCTGGAATGCGCCGACCAGAGTCTGCGGACCTTCTTCAATCTGAATGTGAACTGCGATGTGGTTATCGGCACCGTGATAGTTGTCGTCAACCTTGGTTTGAATCTTGGCTTCGCGAAATCCGTTGGAGAGGTACAGAGCCTGAAGGCTGGCAACGTCGCTCTTAAGCAAGGCCCCACTGTAGCGGCCATGCGAAAAGAAACTGGCGGGCTGGATCTGGAGGCGCAACCGGAGCATCTTGCGGGTGAAAAATTTGTTTCCGGTGATCTCGATGAGTTCGAATTTGTGCACCGGGCCGGGATCGATGTTGTAGACGATGCGGACCGTGTCGGGCTGAGTATCCTTCCGAAACTCGACCTTAGCGTCAAAATACCCGCGGCTTTGGAGATAATCCAGAATATTGCGCTCACCCTCGTTCAGCAGATCGGTATCGAGGGCGTTTTCTTCATAGATGGGAACTTCTTTTTTCAAGAGCGAGCGGCCGATGTGAAAACCCTGGGCATAAAGGACGACGACCGGTCCGGGATCGATCATGTAAACAAAGTCAACGGCATTGGATTCGGGGCGGTATTTCTGCTCCGCAATCAAAACTTGCGCGAGGACACGTTGCTGTTTCTGAAATTTCTTGCGCAGGCGCTGTAGAGAATTGGTGATGCGCGCGGCCGTGACGCGGTCGCCGGGGTGCATCCTGGACATGTCCTGCAGCTGGCCCTCAGTAAGCCCGGAGTGACCTGTGAGTTTTACATCTCCTACATGAGCAGGCTGTCCAGGGCTGACGTGGAAGAGGATATTGACCTGCTGCGTAGCTGCACTGGAAGTGCTCTCCGCGGTAACTTGTGAACGGTAATAGCCGTTCTCCTGCATAAGTTGACGGACGTTTTGCAGGGCGCGTTCGAGTTTGTCGGCACTGTAGAGTTCGCCGAGCTGGAACTTGGAAGCGTTGACGATCTGGTCTTGGTTGGGATGGCTGGGAGCGCCTTCCACCTCGACCGCACCGAGGAAAAAATTAGACGAAGTGGTGAAGGTGAGCCGCACGCCCGCACCGGAGGGAGTCACTTCCGCCTGAATATCAGCAAATCGTCCGGTTGCATAGAGAACGCGGATGCTTTCACGAACCTGATCGCGTTCGAGGGGCTGGCCAGATTTTTGCGGCAGCATTTCGAGCAGGTGGGCTGGGTCAGCGACGCCTGGCAGTTCGATGGATTCGACGGTGCGTCCAGCGTAGGCCGACATCGAGTTCAGGGTGGAGGCAGGCTCGGCGGTCTGTGGTTCGTGGGTCGGCGTTGCACGGGCAGCGGACGCGGACAACCCGGCGGCAGCGACCGGGCCGAGCGAGACCACAATTACCATAACCAATAAGGCGTACCGTCTCAGCAAATAAAAATATCCTTGGGCCCGTTGTGTACATTCGATGAAGCGCGGGAGGCCTGCGTTGTCTGCATCCTGCCGGCTTGAGCAGCCCGGACACCTATAATAAAGGTTTCGCGGTTGAAAACTGGTGACCTCCTTGAGACAGGGCGTGGAGAAGCATAAATTCGAGGAACGCTACTCGCGGCAGCTTCTATTTCGCGGAATCGGGGCGGACGGCCAGCGGCGGCTGGCAGCGGGACGAGTGGCGATTGTGGGCTGCGGAGCGACGGGCTCGGCGCTGGCGTCATTGCTGGCGCGCGCGGGCGTGGGCACGCTGCGAATTATCGATCGCGATTACGTGGAGGCAAGCAATCTGCAACGCCAATCGCTGTTCGACGAGAAAGACGCAGCCGAGTCGTTGCCTAAGGCGATCGCCGCCGCGCAAAGGATTGCAACCTTCAATTCGGAGATCGTAGTTGAGGCGCGGTCAGAAGATGTGGTTCCGGATAATATTCATGCGTTACTTGAGGGAATGGATGTAGTCCTCGATGGCAGCGATAACTTTGAGACTCGATACCTGATGAACGATTATGCCGTGGAGAATGCGCTGCCGTGGATTTACGTTGCGGCCGTAGGCAGCTATGGGGTCACGATGAACGTCTTGCCGGGGCAGACAGCTTGCCTGGCATGTATCTTCCCCGACCCGCCGAAAGGGATGGTCGAGACCTGCGAGACCTCAGGGATATTGAATACCGCAGTGAACCTGGTGGCCTCGATTGCGGCGACCGAGACGATGAAATTGCTGATCGGAGGCGAGGCTGCCGAGCAGTTGCGCAAGACGCTGTGGTCCTTTGACGTGTGGACGAACCAACAGGCGGAAATTGCGGCGGCGCAACCGCGGCCCGGATGCCGGGCGTGTGGCGAGCGGAACTTCGTGCATCTGGCCGGCGAGGGACGTCCGCATATCACGTTGTGCGGACGCAATTCGGTGCAGATTCACGAGCGGTCAAGGCCGATCGACTTCGCCAGGATGCAGCAGCAACTGGAATCGCACGGTGTAGTGCGCCACAACGAATTCGTGCTGAAGTTCTGGCGCGAGCCCCTTGAGATGACGTTGTTTCCCGATGGGCGGGCCATCATCAAAGGCACCACCGACACTGCAGTTGCGCGCAGTCTGTACGCGCGGTTTGTCGGCAGCTAGCGGTTCACATTCACCTCAACCGGAAGAGAAGTCGAAGGCCCATTCTTATCGTCGCCGGAAAAGTGCACAATGATGCGGTTCGTGCCAGCGGAAAGATCTGAGGCTGGCACCTTCAAAGCGGCAGTGGATGCAGAGTGGGAGCAATCCTGCAGGGGAGCCTCACCCAGAAACGTGCCGCTGGTGCTGCCGAGATAGAAGAGCGCCTTTCCACGTGGCCCGGAGGGTCCGGTGCTTTTCACGGTCGCCGTGAGCAACGTGCTGGAATCATGGCCGTCGTGAGCAACGGCTTCTGGATAGGCCGAGATTGCAGAACTCTTCCAGAAGACGGGGTGGCCTGCCAATCGCCAGGAAAACATCAGAAACGACGTCGACGTCAAGTCGATTGCAGGTTCGGTAGTGCTGTAGGACTGAACGTTATCGCGGTAGACGGCCGTCTCTGAGCTGTTGTACGTGCCGTCATTTCCATTGAATACCTTGAAAGTATCCACTCCGCTTGCCGGGCAGAGAATCATTCCCTGCAGAGTACCGGAAGTAGCTGCGCTGGCCGGGCCTTCAGAAGCAGCGCCCCACAGGATCGGCGTGCCGCCTGATGTTCCATCGAGCGCTCCGGCGAGGTTCGCGACCTGATGCTGGATGCAATTGGGAAAGGTGCTGCCGTCGCCGACAATGAAAGACGATCCCCAGGAGTTGGCGCCCAGTACGTTGCCCAGCCATTTCTGCGCGTAAGTGTTGTACTTGTTCGACGTGGTCAAACCATAGAGTTCGCTAGCCATCACCGAGAGGCCAGCCCCGTGCGATGTCGTGTCGCCGAATTGCCAGGGAACGCCGAAGCCCCACACATCTGTTCCGGACTGCGTAATGGCCACGCCGAGCTGATTCTTCAGCGCAGTAAGCATCGTGGATTGACTGACCGCAAGCCCGCTGGGATTGCCCGCGAGTCCCAGTGCGCGGTAGAGTTCAAAATGCGCCAGCCCGCTGACATCGTAGAGGTTCAATGTGTCTGCATTGCCGGTTTCATAAATCTTAGTGATGTAGTTCGAGGCATACTGAGCTGCGTGTGTGAGATACGTCTTAGGATTCGTGACTGGCAGTCCCGCAGGCAGTTTGCCTTGAGCTGAAGCCAGAGCAAAATAAAGTTCGGTTGCGCCCAACTCCATGTCGTCATCCCAAACCGTCTCGGGGTAACCGTCGAAGGGCATGATCGTCAGCAGGCATCCAGAAGCGCAACTGCCGTCGTCGACCGAGTTTGCCGGGTCGGTGAGTGAAGTATCGGCCAGCGCGAAAATGTCTTCCGCGTTTTGCAGCGCCTGCGCGGCAGTCGCTGGGTCGGTGGTTCGATAAAGCTGGTAATACTCTGCGAAGGCGGCTGCCATGCGGCCCGCGAGGTTCGGGCTGATCGGCGAAACGGCGGGCGCGGCGATGAACCCCGGCCGGTAGCAGATATAAAAATAGTCAGCGCTGCAGCCCTGGTAGTCGTCGGCCGCCTGGGGCAGAGTCCAAATGTCGTACTCGGTCTCAAGATTGGGGAAATGCCTCCAGTCCTGGCTGTTGTCGATCTGGTAATAGAGAGTTTTGCTGCGGTCGTCCCACATCTGCATCAACCAGGCCACTCCAAATTGCGCCTCCGCCGAAAAGTCGGACGACGAAGGTGCTCCCGATGCGGTGCCTGCGAACGACACCGATGCCGGCGGTGCCGCGGGATTTCGCGGAGCATTCGGTCCCATCTGGTTGGGAAAATCACGCACCCCAATTTCCATGAGCGCGGTGGTATAGCTCACAGTCTCCACGTATTTCATGTAGTCGCCCGCGTCCCACCATCCGCCTGCACCGTCGATCACCGCTCCCGTTGGAGTCAGTGGAGTACCGGTAGCTATGATCAGATCGTTGCTGTTCAGCGGCGGAGTATCGTCCACCGTCGTATTCTCGTCATTGAGATGTCCCGGAGCGCTGCGTAGCGCGTTGGGGATGTAGTCAGGCCCATCGCGATCGGTCTCATAAAACCAAAGTGTGTTCAGGAGCAGACCAGGATAAAGCACCGCCGGCGAATCGACGGCGAATTGTGGCGATGTAGCCGGCACCGGACCCTGCACCGAGATGGTGTAGAGATCGCCCCCAGGGACGGAAAAACTCAGGGCGTAGACGTCATAAACCAGCTTCGTGCTGTTGCTCCAGGTGCCGAGCAGCGCGCCAATCGCGCCCGAATAGACGATTTGCCCTCCGGAATTGACGACGTTGAACGTCGCCCCGGCTTGCGACGCTGTGGACATGAGATACGCCTGAAAAGGGGCGTTGCCGGCTTCGTACCCGACCTGGTTGACGCGCACGTAGGCTGACGAAGCCGCGGCCGAAAGACACGCCAGCAGCAAGAACGTGATGATGGCGACTGCGGACGACCGCTGATGGCGAAGAAACAGGAGTGCGCTGACGTGAATCACGGTCACCTCGCGGCCAGAGGATAGCAATGAAAGCATTCATTAAAACGTATGAATGCTGCCTGACGGCTGAGAAGCTTATAACATTACGGCCGGATTTTCCAGAGTGATTTGCGCGGAGAAGTGGAGGCTGGCTGGAAGCTAAAACATGTAGAACCGAAATACTTGGCTGCCCCCCAGGGATTCGAACCCCGATAACCTGCTCCAGAGGCAGGTGTCCTAGCCGTTGAACGAGGGGGCAATCGATTCATTATCCAACGAGCGACCGCCCCGGTCAACCGCCTTGCAAGAGCTACGAAATTGCGCGATCACAACATTAGCGGCCAGTTCGCGCTAAACTCGTCGGAATCACCTGCGCGTCCTGAGGAGCTAATCTATGGTCACAACCTCTGAGAATGTTTCCGCAATCTCCACCGAATACACGGAAATAGCGCGCCGTCCGCTGGAGTCGGAGCAGTGCGCCCTGATTGTGGTGGATATTCAGGAAAAACTGCTGCCGCCGATTTTTCAGAAAGATCAATTGGTGCGCAACTCGCAGCTGCTGATCCGCGCGGCGGGTGTGCTCAAGATTCCGGCGATTGTGAGCACGCAATACGCGAAGGGGCTGGGCAAGACTGTGCCGGAGATTGCTTCCCTGCTGCCGGAAACCGAGGGCATCGACAAAGACCGCTTCTCCTGCTTCGGCAGCGACGTCTTTTGCTCGCTGCTCAAGCGCCTGCCCGGCAACCGCAACACACTGCTGCTGTGCGGGATGGAAAGTCACATCTGCGTGATGCAGACCGCTCTCGCCGCGCTGCGCGAGGGCTATATCGTGCATGTCGCGTCCGATGCGGTGAGCTCGCGAACGGAATGGAACTGGAAGATTGGGTTGGAGAGAATGCGAGACGCAGGCGCCGTGATTTCTTCGACGGAGATGGTGATTTACGAGCTGATGCGCTCTTCCTCATCGCCGGCGTTTAAAGAAATACTGCCGTATTTGAAGGAATAGCAAATTTGTAAACGAGATTTGTCAGTTGGCGATCAAATCAGGAGTCGGGCGTCCCTCAGGGGCTAAAGCCAGCATCATTTTCCCATGCATACGCGGCGCTGAAGCGCCGCTCTTCCACGTTACTGCGCACCTTGTTGCTGCCGTATCTGAAAAGCTATGTTTCCCGGTCAAGGCGCTCTGGTTCCAGGTCTTTCTTCTTTACGCGGACGACCGTGATCTTGGCGAAGCCTTCTTCGAAGGCTGGCGGCTTGAGCTTGGCGGCCATGCGGCGCATCACGTCCTCTGGAACTACACGGTCACGGCGCTGGTGGCGCTCGATACACACTTCGAGCGGCACGTCGAAGAAAACGGCCTGGACTTCGTATTGGTAATCCTTGGCCAGCTTGATCCAGTGCTGGCGCTCTTGCGGCGTAAGGTTGGTTGCGTCCACATAATTCATAGGACGCTTGGCGATGAGCCTCGCTTTGAGCATGGAGCGAAGGTTCGAGAACACGAGATCCTGAAAGCGTTGCTCGCGGAGATCGTCAAACAGCAGTGCACGCACCATGTCGCTCGAGAGCGGAACCACGTTGTGACGCTTGAACCAGGAACTCTTGCCCGAGCCGGGCAGGCCGATCGCCAGTACGACCACCCCTTTCGGGGGGCGTTGCGATACTGCTGCAACGGCCGGAAGCTTTGGCGCCGCCGGGGTTGGAGCTGCCGCTAACGCCTCAGCCTCACCGGCGTCTGAGAACTCCTGCTCCGCTTCGACCGGGACCACGGGCACGGATCCCTTCGCCGCGGCTGGGGCGAAGGCTTGAGCGACAGCCTGCTCGCGGCCTCGGCCACCCCGCCCACGCCCGCCCCGGCGACGGCGGCTGCGGCTGGCCGGTGCGGAACGGTTCGAGGCGGGCTGCGGAACGGCGGACTCTTCTTCCGACGAATCGGGTTGAGAAGACTGTTCTTCAGAGTCCACGCGCGCCGCGTGCGCTTCTGGCTCAGGCGGAGCTGAGACTTCAGATTCGGCGGGACCGGAATCGGGAGCCGGCGGGGGTTGCTGGTCAGCGTCGAAGTATGCCGGCTGCAAAGGCGGAGGAGCGGGCTTGTCGGAGGGTTCTGCGGGCGTTTTTTTGCGGCGTTGCAAACGCTCGCGCATCCATTTACGCATGTAGGGCTTTTAACACAGAATCGAGGGCGGATTCAATCGCCCCGCGACTAACGAACCACGCGCGACAGCCGCACAGAGTGCCGCCCGGATGGATGCACCACGTGGTTGAGGCCGCTACAATGTCGACATGCCAAACCCAATCCCCACCTCCATCAGAGGTCAGAAATACATCTCCCTGGCCACGTTCCGTAAGAACGGGACCAAGGTTCCAACCCCGGTGTGGTTTGGAGAAGATGGCGACAAGCTATACGTAATGACCCGCAGCGATATGGGCAAAACCAAACGCATTCGCAATAATCCTCAGGTGACGGTGGCTCCCTGCACCATTCGGGGCAAACTAACCGGAACCGAATTTGCGGCGGTAACGCGTATCCTGCCGCCGGAAGAGCATGCCCACGCGCGGCAGACCATCAACCGGAAGTATTGGTTGGCGCGGATAACGTCGATTTTTAGCAGGGCGGATGCGTTTTTTGGAAACCACCTTCCCTTAATACGCGTGTCAAGTACCCAAGGCTCAGGGTTCTGGGATAGGACCCGACGCTGCATAATCCGGGCGCAATCATTTACGCCGATTCCCGGTCCTGCTAACATCATCTGTCTAAACCGTGGCTCGGGAAGGCTTCTGCTGTTGCATTCATAAGAACGGAGAAAGATTATGGCAATCAATGTGGGCATCAACGGCTTCGGGCGCATCGGCCGCAACGTTTTCCGGACCTCGCTCAACGACCCCAACCTGGAATTCGTGGCAGTCAACGATCTCACCGATCCGAAGACGCTGGCGCACCTGCTGAAGTACGACTCCATCCTCGGCAATCTGCCGAATAAGATCACGGCCGGTGCAGACCACATCACGATCGATAACAAAACCATCAAGGTGTTCAAGGAAAGAGATCCGGGGGCGCTGCCCTGGGATTCGGTGGGCGCGCAAGTGGTGGTCGAATCGACCGGACACTTCACCGACGCAAATGATGCCAAGAAGCACCTGCGCGGCTCGGTGAAGAAGGTAATCATCTCCGCTCCGGCGAAAAACGAAGACATCACGCTCGTGTTGGGCGTAAACCACGAGAAGTACGACGGCTCCAAGCATCACATCATCTCGAACGCCTCCTGCACCACGAACTGTCTGGCGCCAATCGCCAAGGTGATCAATGACGAGTTCAAGATCATCAGCGGGACCATGACGACGATTCACTCCTATACCAACGATCAGGTCATCCTCGACTTCCCGCACAAAGATTTGCGGCGGGCGCGAGCGGCGGCGATCAACATGATTCCTACGTCTACTGGTGCAGCGAAAGCGCTCAAGCTCGTCCTTCCTGAGCTGGACGGGAAGCTGGACGGCTTCTCGATGCGGGTGCCTACGCCGAATGTTTCGGTAGTCGATCTCGTGGCGTGGGTAGAAAAGAAGACGAGCAAAGAAGAAGTAAACGCGGCGCTGAAGAAGGCATCCGAGGGCGGTCCGTTGAAGGGTTACCTGGGATACGAAGAGAATGAACTGGTATCGTCCGATTTCAAAGGCGATTCCCGCTCTTCCATCGTGGACGCGCCCGTGACTCTGGTGGTGGGCGGAAATTGCGTTAAGGTGATCTCCTGGTACGACAATGAATGGGGGTATTCCTGCCGGGTGCGGGATTTGATCCATTATATTGCCGGCAAAGGTCTGTAGTTTGCAGCGCCGCCGCAGCCACCTGGGCGAGCCGAAGGGAACGGCGGCGCTCTTGTTGGGTCACCACTGACAACTAAGGACTAACCAGCCAATGTCCAAACTCTCCATCCGTGATCTTCCTCTCAACGGCAACCGCATCTTCATGCGCGTCGACTTCAATGTCCCTCTTGAAGATGGCCGCGTGATGGACGACACGCGCATCCGCGAGACCCTGCCCTCCATCGAATATGCTCTGCGGCACGGCGCCAGACTGATTCTGGCCTCGCATCTTGGCCGGCCGAAGGGCAAGCCCAATCTAAAGATGAGCCTCAAGCCCGTAGCCGAGCGGCTGCGCATGGTGCTCGATAAAGAACTGGCGCGGGGCGAAAACGTGGGATTTTGTCCCGACTGCGTGGGACCGGAGGCGGAGGAAGTCGCCACCCAACTGGAAAAGGGTCAGACTCTTCTTTTAGAGAATCTGCGCTTTCACGCCGAGGAGGAGGCGAACGACGAAAAGTTCGCCAAGCAATTAGGAACTCTTGCCGATTTCTACGTCAATGACGCCTTCGGCACCGCGCACCGCGCGCACGCGTCCACCGTCGGCATCACCAAGTTCGTTTCAAAGTCCGCGGCGGGCCTGCTCATGGAGAAAGAACTGAAGTATCTGGGCAAGGCGCTGGAGCATCCTGAGCCGCCTTTTGTGGCGATCCTGGGCGGCGCCAAAGTCAGCGACAAGATCGGCGTAATCCGCAATCTGATGGACAAAGTCGATTCGCTGATCATCGGCGGCGGCATGGCCTATACGTTCCTAAAGGCGCAGGGACAGCAGATCGGCAAGTCGCTCCTCGAAGCCGACAAAGTAGAACTGGCTCGGCAACTGCTGGAGGAAGCGAAGCAACGAAATATCCGGTTCCTGTTGCCCATCGATCACGTGGTGGCGATGAAGCCTGAGACTAACGCGGTGGTGCAGCAGATTGGCGAAGGCCAGCCAATCCCCGCCGACCGCATGGCGCTCGACATTGGTCCGAAGACAATCGAACTATTCTCGGAGGAAATCTCGCGGGCCCGGACCATTATATGGAATGGGCCGATGGGAGTGTTTGAAGTTCCGGGATTTTCGCGCGGCACTTTCAAGGTCGCGCATGCCGTGGCAGAGAATGTGGGCGCGATTTCGATTGTCGGCGGCGGCGATACCGTAGCGGCAGTGCACGGCGCCGAAGTCGCCGACAAGATGACCCACATTTCCACCGGTGGCGGGGCCTCGCTGGAATTTCTGGAAGGCAAGAAACTGCCGGGAGTTGAGGCGCTGACGGACAAAAAATAAAGGGTTTCTATCCCAACGTGACGCTTGAACCATTCAAAGTGAACTGTCGAACTTGAGCTGCCAAAATTGAACTGCCGAAGTTGAACACCCTGGAATTGCTTCTCCACCCCTGATCGAAAAGGTCTCATGCGAACCAAGTT
>Ga0302326_10007124_pt1 | contig 24985 bp, 24 predicted proteins | sample Palsa_T0_3_FD_202264 | JGI IMG/M metagenome (GOLD analysis project Ga0302326, IMG submission 202264) | Peat permafrost microbial communities from Stordalen Mire near Abisko, Sweden - Palsa_T0_3 | ecosystem: Environmental > Terrestrial > Soil > Palsa > Peat permafrost | place: Sweden: Abisko... | reverse complement strand
CTGGGCAGGCTACCGACATGGGTAGTAAGAATGCGGTCGCTACTCTTCATCTTCGTGTGTTTCTCCCTTTTTATGTAAGCTTGGTGACTACAGGCGAGTCCTGTACGAGCATATCACGGTGCGATTCGAAGCCGTCGCGATCAAGATTCCAGAAAAATGGAGCCTTCGAAAAACCGTGCGGCTTTGCCGCTGATAATGACGCGGGGGCCGCGATCTTCGCACCATAGCTCGCCGCCGCGAGGCGAAACCTGGAAGGCGTGCAGCTTTGATTTGCCGAGGCGCTTGGACCAGTACGGAATCAATGTGCAGTGCGCCGAGCCGGTGACCGCATCTTCGGGAACGCCCTTGGCCGGGGCGAAAAATCGCGAGACGAAATCGGCGTCGCGGCCGGGCGCCGTGGCGATGACAGCGAAGCGATCGATGGTCATCAGCGCAGCCATGTCCGGCCGCAGTGAACGAAGCTCGTCCTCCGAGCCGTAGACCACCAGGTAATCACGCGCGGCCAGCACGGCTTCCGGCTTACCGCCTAGTGCGGAAATCAGGCTGGGATAGACATCGCTACATGCTTCTGGAGGACGCGACGGAAAGTCGAGCGAGTAGAGGTCGCCTTCACGCGTTACTGTCAGCGTGCCGCTTTTGGTTTGGAAGGAAACGGAGCGCTCGCCCGGTGTCAGATCGTTCAAAATGATGAAGGCCGATGCCAGGGTCGCGTGGCCGCACAAGTCTACTTCAACCGCCGGCGTGAACCAACGTAATTTGTAGCCTGCGCCGTTGCGCACGAAGAACGCGGTTTCGGCGAGGTTGTTTTCGGCGGCGATGGCTTGCATCTGAGCATCCGGCAGCCAGGTTTCGAGCGGGCAGATGGCGGCAGGATTGCCGGAGAACACGCTCCCGGCGAACGCGTCCACCTGGTACATCGGGATTCGCTGCGTGGTCATGAGGTCACTCCCAGTTCGCGGCCTTGCGTAAAGCTCGGCCGATGGCGTTTGGCAACCAGCTCGCGCTGCTCCAGCAACGCGGATATCAGAATCGGCATGGCGATGGTGGAATCGGAATGGCAGGTCACCATGGACGCGTCTTTTGCGATTTTACCCCAGCTCTGCGCCTCCTCAAAAGTGCAGCCGGAAAGTCCGCCCCAATGCGGCGAGTCGGTGACGCACTGGATGGCGTATTTGTGGCCGGTGACGCCGGCATTCATGATGATGGCCGTCACTTCGGTCTGCTGCACGAAGTTCTTAGGCGTGCCGCCGCCGAAATAGATGACGCCGGTGGCTTCCGAGTCGGCGACGATGCGAGCGGTCTCCACCACGTCGCCGATCACGTCGAAGGTGAATCGATTTCCGCCCGCGTAGCGATTGGCTGCGATGCCGATGCCGATGGAACTGTCGGCGATGGCCGGACAATACAGCGGGATGCCGGCCTTGGCCGCAGCGGAGACGATGCCGTCTTCCTTGCAATGTTTGCCGAGCTCCAGACCCAGCAAGTGCAGGAACTCGCGCGTGGTGTAGGGGCGGGATTGGTCGAGCGAGGCAGCGAACCGTCCGATCCATTGATCGTGCTCGCGAAACTTGGCTTCGTCGGCCAGCACGTCGTACATGCGGTCCACCAGGTTTTCGGCCAGCAGAACATCGTCGGTGGCAGGCGATCCTTGATAGTGAAAATTCCCCAGCGTCTCGTGCAGGTCGTGAAAGAAATTCGCGCCGGTGGAAACCAGGCAATCGATCAGCCGGTATTCGATCATGCGAACCACCAGCCGGCGCATTCCCGCGGGAACCATTGCGCCTGACATGCCCATCATGATGGTGCATCGGTCGCCCAGCATGCGCTTCCATACTTCAAACGCCAGTCCGAGCTGCTTGCCTTGGAATGCGGTGCCCTGCATGCGCGTCAGAATTTCCGAAGCGCTGCTGGCGCCCACCGGATCGAACGGACGCGTGGGTGTGGATAGCAGGCGCGACTTGGCGTCGTCCGGCTGGCTGGCGTCCTGGTGCTCTTCTGGCAAGGTATGCGTATGCGTGTGTTTCATCTGTTCTTAGTGTAAGGGGAAGCGGGCGGAGGAGGAATGAAAAACTGGTTACGCCGGCTAGTTATTGAACGAAGGGCGGGCGATTCTTCTCGTTTAGCACCAGTTCGTCGAAAATTGCCAGCACTTGCTTGCGGTAGGTATAAACGCGTCTCAAGGAATCCCGAAAACCGGTTTCGTAGCGGCGGCGATTGAGCCATTTTTCAAGCACCGGCTTTGGAACGTCAATGTCACGACGCAGGGTTTCAGCCGAATGGCCGCGCAGGAAAAGGCCGTAGAACATAGCCGCCTCGCGCTGCGGAGCTAACGGGTCCAGATCGTCCCGCGGTGTCATGCTTAGGTTCATCATCGGCGAAAAAAGCCAGTATAAACAGGGCTGGGCATTGAAGCAAGGGGTTTGTTACCGGCCCCGTCCCGGCCATGCTGGCACTCTAGATCAATTTTACCAAACAGGGTGAAATCCGCCAAGAACGCATCGGAGCTTTTCTGGCTAGCGAGGTAATTGCGCGTGCAAGACTAGCGCGGTAATTGCGCCTGCAATAGAGGATATGCGCTGGCGGCAAAATCGGCTGCCGCCGTCGTGGCCAGCGGGTCTTGACGTGCACGATCCTCCGGGCTGCTGTTCACCACTAAACGCACCAGCGCCGTGTCCGTTCTCCGGTCCCGCAGCGCGCCCGCGACCACCCAGAATTTGGACGCCCACTCTCCCGCCACCGCGCCGCGCGAGGTTTCATACCAGTACAAAACCACCGCGCGCTGGCCGCGATTCGCGACCACATAGCGGTTCACGGTGATTGGGCCGGCTACCGTCCGGATGCTCATCTCGCCGCTGGCTTCGGGCTCCCAACCGGAGGCGGGCAAACATACCTTGGGCGAATGCGGCTGGCTGGCGCCCGCGCGCTGCGATTGGAACCAAGCCACCAAAAGCGCGACCGGTAAGGCGGCTTGGTCACTCTGATAAGTCCGGCTCAGCAATCGATCGGCTCCGAGAGTGTTCGCCACATCCGGATCGATGGGGTCCTCACTCACCGCGGTCCATCCGTTGAATCGGGACGGAAAATTGGAAAGGGCCGGAGCGGCCGGGGGATGCTCGGTTCCAGCGGCGATGTGGACCAGCACCGCTTGACCCACAAGAAACGCCGGAACCAGAGCTTTGGCCCACTGCGACAGCATCGTGCGGTCAGTATAGCGCGGCGAAGCTAGCGGTGCTCTTCCTCTCGCGCGCGGCCGGATCGGGCCGCTGTCCGCTCGCGCTCGGTACGCGCGCGTAAGGCGTGGCTTTCGGGGGCTCGAGCGGCAGGCGCGTAACGTCGCACATCGGCGTACGGATGCACATAGGTTCTTCGATTCGCCCAAGTCCGGTCCCAACGCGCGTTGTTGATGAAGACGGCGTGGCTGTCCCATGCAAAACGGTTCACGCCCCATCCCCAAGGCCGAAACGCCGGGCCGATGGTGACGCCAAAGCTAAAGCCGATGGCGCCGCCGACAACGAACCCGGGCCGGGGCGGAGCGAACACAACCAGCGGGTTGTAATAGGGTAGAACGATAAAAGCCGGATTAGCCGGAAGAATCTCAATGTAGGGACCATTGTTAACGATGATCTGCGGATTGGTCCGAAGACATCCATAATTCCAGGCTTGGTGGCGCAGCCTCTGCACGGCATCCATCACGTCGGGCTGCTGCGCCAGGAAAGCGTTGCCCAATTCCTGGGTCCACCCCATGTCCGACGCCATCATGTCCAAGACCGATGGAAATGGGAGCAGCGCTTGCACGCTCGGATCCCATGGCAGATGGTCGGCCGAAATCGCCGAAGCCAGAGCATCGCCGGTCAGGTAGTGGTGCTGATCGGCCCACTGAGCAGCGTCCTGGATCTGGTCGGGAAAGGTAGCGGCGGCAAAAATCTGGGCCAACAGCGGGTCCGGATACAGCGCGATGCGTTGCACCAGGCGATCCAACTCTTGAGGTGGAAAAGACGGCGGCGGCGCCTGGGCCTGCGGCGGGTAGCTCGGCGGCGGTGGGGGCGCCTGAGCGAATACGACGGTTGCGATCGTCGCCATCAACACGAGCGCGCCGAGTGGCTGGCTCATCTTAGTCGTGATTTTCATAGTTCCTCACTGCCTGGGACGGATGAGAGTTAGGACGAGTTGCGGGTCGAGACAGCCTCAAACATTAAAAGTCATTGAGAGATAATGTGGTCACCTTGGCTGAAACTTACTCCGCGCGCAAGCTGATCGTCGATTCGATGGAAATCGTTCGACTGGCCGATGACGCGCGCCAACTCGAAGTTTCGATCTGTCCCGCGATGGGCAACAACGCTTACGACGTGCGAGTGAAGGGCCAGCCGATTCTAATGCCGCCGCCGGGCTCGCTCGCGGAGTGGCAGCGGACCCCCACGCAGGCCGGTAATCCGTTCCTGGCTCCGTGGGCGAATCGACTGGATGGGGATGCCTATTGGGCTAACGGAAAGCGATACCTGGTGAACCCGGATGCGGTAGCGATCCGGCGCGATGCCAATGGCCTTCCGATTCACGGCCTTTTGCTTTTCGCGTCCGCTTGGCAAGTGACGCGGCTTAAGGCGGACGAAGAGGCCGCCGAGGTCACCAGCCGGCTCGAATTTTGGAAGCATCCGGAATGGATGGCGCAATTTCCTTTTGCGCACACCGTCGAGATCACGTACCGGCTAGCAGGCGGAGTTCTGGAGGTGCGGACGGCGATCCAAAATCACTCCGTCGAACCCATGCCGTTGGTGATCGGTTTTCATACCTGGTACCAGATCCCGGGGACTCCGCGCGACCAGTGGACGGTATGCTTGCCGGTGCGCGAGCACTACACGCTTTCGCCCAAAGTGATTCCAACGGGCGAAACTACTCCGGTGCATTTGCCGGATGCGATTTCGCTGGCCGGCCGGCATCTGGACGATGTATTTGGCGCTGTAGATTCAAACAGCGAGTTCTCGGTGGAAGCGCAGGGCCGAAAAGTTTCCGTCCAGTTCGGTCCGAAATACCCGATCGCGATTGTTTACACGCCCGCGGGTCACGACGTAGTGTGCTTCGAACCTATGACCGGCATCGCCGATGGCTTTAACCTGGCGCACCAGGGGCTCTTCAACGGCTTGCAGAGCGTTCCGCCCGGCGAAACCTGGACCGAAAGTTTCTGGATTCGCCCTACGGGTTTCTGATTAGTGCGTCAAATCGTAGACGAAGTAATTGGCCGCAATGCGATAGGCGAGCGATGCCCACTTCTCTTCGTAGCGCGGATCGTCAGCCCACTCCCACGCATCGCCGAGATCCATGTTGTGGCAGATCGCGACTATGATTCGGCCCTTATCGTCGCGAATACAGCGCCAGTGCGGCACTTTCCCAGTCTCGCCGTCCTCATACGTGAGATGGCTATCGAAGAATTGCGCGCCGGGCACCTGGAAGCGATCCTGCAAATCGAACAGCGTGTGAAAAATCGGATCGTTATCCGGAATATCTTCAATCTGCCGCCCCGGAAGGACCTTGCTCATGCTGGCGATGAAATTGTCCCACTCCCTAACGCCGTGATAAGGCTCTGTGCCGTGAAAGTCGTCGCACATAAAAAACCCGCCGCGCAGCAGATATTCGCGCATTTGTTGCGCTTCCTCGTCGGTCAAATGCCAGTGCCCCACTTCCACTCCGTAGAGCACCGGCCAGTTGTACACATCGTCGGTGCCATCCAGCGTTACTACTTGCTCGATGGAGCGCGTATCGATGCGGGTCAGGCGCCGGATGCCGGCCAGCAGGTGGCGATCCGAACGCGGATAATCCATCGTCCAGTAGCCCGGATACTCGTGGCCATTTTGCATCAGGAAGGTGCGCTGGGGATAGCCGTAGATATCGGAATAACGGAGACGCGCGCGGACCCACTCGGCTTTTTGATCCCAGTCCGGCGGCTTCTCAAAGTTCTCGTATTCGAGCCCCGGATATTCTTTGAAGGGTCTTTGCGCTCGAAGGATGCCCCAGGTGGATAGGAGCGCCACAAAACCAAATGCGAAGGTGACGCGGCAACGCATGAACGGCACTGAGGTAATCGAAGAGCTGCAATTTCAGAATAACATGCCCGCCTGGAATGGGCGAGAATCCGCGGGTATATAATTGCCGAAGACGATCGCGAGGAGAATATCCATGACGAAGTTCTCGATTACGCTATTTCTGCTTCCAGCCGCTTCCCTGATCGCCGCGCCCTCCACCGGCGCAACGAATTGCGAGAGCCTTTCGAAACTGAGCCTGCCCAACGTGACCATTACCTCGGCACAAACTGTGGCCACGGGCGCGTTTACGCCGCCGGCAGCGCCGCCGGGCGGATTCCCGGCCAATACAGCGCTGTTCAAGAGTGTGCCGGAGTTCTGCCGCGTGATGGCGACACTGACGCCGTCCTCCGATTCCGACATCAAGATCGAGGTCTGGCTTCCCTCGGCCGGGTGGAACAACGATTTTCAAGCCATCGGCAACGGCGGTTGGAACGGGACCATGGGTTATGGGCCGCTAGCGGAAGGCGTGAAGCGTGGATTCGCCACTGCGGGCACCGACACCGGCCACGCCGGCGGGAGCGCGAGCTTCGCTCTGGGGCATCCCGAGAAGCTGACGGATTTTGCATATCGCGCAGTGCATGAAATGACGGTCACTTCCAAGGCCATCATCCAGAACTTCTACGGAACCGCGCCGCGGTATTCCTATTGGAACGGCTGCTCAACAGGCGGCCGCCAGGGCCTGAAGGAAGCGCAGAAATACCCGGCGGACTTCGACGGAATCGTCGCCGGCGCGCCGGCCAATTATCAAACGCATCTGCATGTCTGGTCCATTTGGGTGGCGCAGCAGGTCAACAAGTCGCCCGACAGTTTCCTTCCTGCCGACAAGCTCGCTGTCCTGCATAAGGCTGTATTGGCCGCCTGCGATGCGGCGGATGGCGTGAAGGATGGCCTGCTGAACGATCCAACGAAGTGCCATTTCGATCCGAAGACTATTGAGTGCAAGGGCGAGGATTTACCCAACTGCCTGAAGCCCGCGCAGGTGCAAGCGGTACAGGCGATTTACGCGGGCCCAAAGAATCCGCGCACCGGCAAAGAAGTTTTCCCGACCTACCAACCCGGAAGTGAACTGGGCTGGAGCATTTTGGGCGGCCAACAAGCAGCCTCGGTGGCCAGCGATACGTTCGCCTACATCGTTTACAAAAATCCCCAGTGGGACTGGAAGACCATGAATCTCGACAGCGATGTGGCGCTGCTGGACAAGACCGAGGACGGTTCCATCGACGCCATGGATCCGAACATGAAGCCGTTCTTCGCGCACAAAGGCAAGCTTCTGATGTATCACGGCTGGAGCGACCAGCTGATCGCGCCCATGAACAGTATCACTTACTACTCGAGCGTGGTGAAGAATCTGGGCGGCGCGAAGAAGGCATCCGATGACGTCCGGCTCTTCATGGTTCCCGGCATGGCACATTGCGGCGGCGGGGAAGGCCCCAACGATTTTGATCGTATGACCGCGATCCAGCAGTGGGTGGAGCAGGGCAAGGCGCCCGAGCAAATGATTGCATCGCATTCAGACAAAGGAACAGTGGATCGCACGCGCCCGCTGTGCCCGTATCCGCAGGTCGCGCGCTATAAGGGAACCGGCAGTACGGACGACGCCGCGAGTTTCACCTGCGCTGCGGCGCAATAAGGATTATGATCTTCGGCGCCCACGTAATCGTGTACAGCAAGGATGCCTCAGCCGATCGCGCCTTTTTCCGGGATGTCCTCGGATTTTCGTCCGTGGATGCCGGCCACGGATGGCTGATCTTCGCGCTGCCTCCGGCGGAGGCGGCGATCCATCCCGCCGAAAAAGATGCGGGGCACGAACTTTATTTGATGTGCGACGATCTGAAGGCCGAGATCGCCTCACTCGCGACGAAGGGCGTCCAGTGTTCGGAGGTGCAAGAAGCCAGATGGGGCTCGATCTCGAAGATCCGGCTTCCTGGCGGAGGCGAAGTCGGCCTCTACCAGCCGAAGCATCCCTTGGCGTTGGCCCTCCCTCCGAGCTGATCTTCTATTGTTCGAAAAGAAGATGATAAAGTATGAAATGCTCGGCCAGGCCCCTGGGCGTTTTGGCCCGAGCAACAGCAATCCGGGAGGATTGAAGTATGTCGAAATCCAAGAAGACTTCGGTGGATCGTCGCGGATTTTTGAAAGGCGCCGCCGCCGGCGCCGCGGCACTGGTGGCGAAACCTGAACTCGCGAACGCGCAGCAGTCGGGAGTTCCGCCCAACGGTCCGCAACCGATCCAACACAACGCCAATGGGACGGCCGCGCAACCTTCGCAAGTGGCGCTGGCGCGGGAAACTGGGGGACGTCCTGAAGCCTCCGCGCGCGTAATCGAGCATCCGGGATCCGACTACATGGTGGATGTGATCAAGTCGCTCAACATCGAATATCTGGCGGCTAATCCGGGATCCACCTACGAATCGCTGCATGAGTCGCTCATCAATTATGGCGACAATAAAATGCCCGAATTTCTGACGGTCTGCCACGAAGAATCGGCCGTAGCCATGGCCCACGGCTATGCCAAGATCGAGGGCAAGCCGATGATGGCGCTGATTCACGGCGATATCGGGCTGCAGCATGCATCGATGGCCATCTATAACGCCTACTGCGATCGAGTGCCCATCTATATGGTCGTCGGAAATCACGCCGACGGAGCGCGACGCCGTCCAGGCGTGGAGTCGCTGCACAGCGCTCAAGACTTGGGCGCGCTGGTTCGCGATTACACCAAGTGGGACGACGAACCGTTATCGCTGGAACACTTCGCCGACACCGCCGTGCGCGGGTACAGCATCGCGATGACGCCTCCCGGCGGTCCGGTGTTGATCGTCTGCAATCACGAGCTGCAATCGGACCCTATTCAGGGCTCCACTCCGCGCATCCCGAAGCTGACTCAGACTAGTCCGCCATCGGGCGACATGGCCGCCGTCCGGGAAGCCGCCAAGCTTCTGATTGACGCCGAGCGCCCGCAAATTATCGCGCAACGCATGGCGCGCACGCCTGAAGGCATGACGCTCCTGGTGGAATTGGCCGAGCTGCTGCAGGCGCCCGTCAACAGCCAGGAGCGCATGAATTTCCCGACCAGGCATCCGTTGGCCGGCGTCGGTTGGCAGGGCTACCAACCCGACGTGACGCTGAACCTGGAGGTGGGCGACATCCTTCCGCAGGCGCGCATCGATCGCGCGCGCGGCGCCAAGACCATTAACATTACCGCGGTTTCGCTGACTCACAAGAGCAACATTCAGGATTTCGGACACTACGCCGACATCGATCTGGATATCGGCGCGGATGCTCAAGCGACGCTGCCGGCGCTGATCGAGGAAATCAAAAAGCAGCTGACGGCCGATCGCAAACGCGCGTTCGAGGCCCGCGGCGCAAAGCTGGCACCGGCGCACAAGCTGGCTTGGGATCAGCAGATCGAACAGGCGCAGTATGGTTGGGATTCGAGTCCCGTCAGCCTAGCGCGGCTCTGCGGCGAGATGTGGCCGCTGATCAAGAACGAAGACTGGTCGTTGGTCTCCTGGCAGGGTTTCATCAACAGTTGGCCGAACCGGCTTTGGAACTTCGACAAGCATTACCAGTACATCGGTGGGCAAGGCGCCGGCGGTATGGGCTACGGCGCTCCCGCTGCCGTGGGCGCCGCGCTCGCCAATCGCAAGCATGGCCGCCTGTCGGTGAGCATCCAGACTGATGGCGATCTGAACTACGCGCCGGGCGTGTTGTGGACCGCAGCGCATCATCGCATTCCGCTGTTGACCGTTATGCACAACAACCGCGGATATCACCAGGAAGTGATGTTCGTTGAAGAGCAGGCCACCTTGCACAATCGTGGCGCGGATCGCGCGCACATCGGGACCAAGCTATGGGATCCGAATATCGATTACGCCAAGATGGCGCAAGCGTACGGCATGCATGGCGAAGGCCCCATCACCGATCCGAACGATCTAGTTCCGGCGCTGAAGCGCGGCCTTGAGATTGTGAAGAAGGGCGAGCCGGCCATGATCGACGTGGTGACGCAGCCGAGGTAATGATGAAGCGATTCCTTTTATTCTCCGCATGCGCGGTGCTCGCTTCTGCACAATCGCCCGCGGGCGACGCCAAGCACGGTAAAGAGCTGTTCCTGACCTACTCTTGCTACTCGTGCCATAGTTTCGACGGACATGGCGGCGCAGGCGCGCGGCTGGTTCCCATGCCGTTGAACCAGGCTGGTTTCACATCATTCGTTCGCAATGCTGGGCGCATGCCATCGTATTCGTCCAAGGTGCTATCGGACGCGCAGCTCGGCGATATTTATGCGTATATAAAGTCGCTCCCGACGTCGCCGGACGCGAAGAATATCCCGTTGATTCAGGAACTGCTAAAAGAAAAGTAAGCCACCGATGAACACTGATCTGCCTTAATCCGCGCTCATCGGCGGCCAAATCTCGACTTGCTCGCAGCCGTGATAAAGTATGGACGACCCCCAGGGAGGACTTACCATGGCGAGATCCAAGAAGATTTCAGTTGACCGTCGCGGCTTCTTGAAGGGCGCCGCTGCCGGTGCTGCCGCGCTGGTTGCGAAGCCCGAAGCGGCCAAGGCTCAAGAAGCGGCGGAAGTTCGTCGCCCCTCTACTCCAAATCCGCTGCCCGGCGCCAAGCAGAGCGCGGCCGAAACTACGCCGCCTCCGCATGTGGACGTGTGGACAACCGATCGCCCGGGCTCGGATTTCATGGTGGACGTCATCAAGACGCTGGGCTTTGAGTACGTAGCCGCCAACCCCGGTTCCGCCTTCCGCGGCATCCACGAATCGCTCATCAATTACGGCGGCAACAAGGCGCCCGAGCTACTCACGTGCTGCCACGAAGAATCGTCGATCGCCATGGCTCACGGCTATTACAAGATCGAAGGCAAACCGATGATGGTGATGGCGCACGGCACCGTCGGCCTGCAGCACGCGTCGATGGCCATTTACAATGCGTACGCGGATCGCGTGCCGGTCTACCTATTGCTCGGCAATATCCAGGATGGCCCATGGAGACGCAGCGACGTCGAATGGGCGCACAGTGTGCAAGACGCCGCTTCGATGGTTCGCGATTACACCAAGTGGGACGATTCTCCGGTGTCACTGGGAGGTTTCGCCGAATCCGCCGTGCGGGCTTATAAGATCGCGACCACGCCGCCCATGGAGCCGGTGGTGATCGTGGCCGACGCGGTGTTGCAGGAAGAGCCGATACCGGAAGCCGATCGCGGACGGTTGCAGATTCCCAAGCTCACGTTGGCTTCGCCGCCCGCGGGCGATTATGGCGCGGTGAAGCAAGCCGCGAAAATGCTGGTGGACGCCGAGAACCCGGTGATCGTCGCGGGCCGCGTGGCGCGCACTCCGGAAGGCATCGATCTGTTGATCCAACTGGCGGAGACGCTGCAAGCCGCGATTGTCGATCGCAACCTGCGCATGAATTTCCCCACCACGCATCCACTGTACGGCGCTGGCACGGTGGGCGGAGCCGATGTGGTGCTCGGTCTGGAAGTGCCCGACATGTGGCAGGTCACGCACACGCAAACCCCGGTGAACAAGTTTGGCATGGAGTCCAAGCGCATTACCAAGCCCGGCGCGAAGGTGATCACGATTTTCGCGGGCGACCTTTTCGGCAAGAGCAATTATCAGGATTTCGGCCGGTACGACGAAGTGGATCTGGCCATCGCGGCGGATGCGCAAGCGACGTTGCCGGCGCTGATCGAAGAATGCCGCAAGCTGATTACGTCCGATCGCAAGGCCGCCCTGCAGCAGCGCGGCGCGAAGTTGGCCGAAGTGAGCAAGAAGAATCGGGAACGCGATATCGAGCAAGCGGCTTGGGGTTGGGACGCCAGTCCTGTGACTACCGCCCGCATGGCTGCCGAGCTGTGGAATCAGCTCAAGACCGAAGACTGGTCGCTGGTGTCGGACGTGACCTTCGTCTCGTGGTGGCCGAGGCGTCTGTGGGACTTCACCAAACCCTATCACTTTATTGGCGGGCATGGCGCTTACGGCGTCGGCTACGGTGCTCCGGCGGCCGTCGGCGCGGCTCTCGCGAACAAGAAGCACGGACGCATCAGCGTCAACATCCAGTGCGACGGCGATCTGAACTACGCCCCCGGCGTCCTTTGGACGGCCGCGCATCATCGTATTCCGATGCTGAACATTATGCACAACAATCGCGCGTATCATCAGGAACTGATGTACGTCGAAGACATGGCCGCCCGCGCGCGCCGGGGGGTGGACCGGGCCTGGATCGGCACCGCGATCACCGATCCGAATATCGATTACGCGATGATGGCCAAAGCATACGGCATGTTCAGCGAAGGGCCGATCGACAATCCCAACGATCTGGGACCGGCCATCAAACGCGCTCTTGAAGTGGTGAAGAAGGGCGAGCCGGCCATGATCGACGTGGTCACGCAACCGAGGTAATTATGAAGCAACTCGTTTTTGCCGCGGTCTTCTTGGCCGCCACATTGTTCGCGCAAGCGCCGGCCGGAGACGCGGCCAACGGCAAGAAGCTGTTCCTCCGCGATGGCTGTTATGAGTGCCACGGCTACGCCGGACAAGGTGGCAGGGATGGTGCGCGAATCGCGGCCATCGGTCTCAATGCGCAAGGGCTGATCCACTACGTGCGCGCTCCAGCCGGCGCGATGCCGGCTTACACCGACAAAGTGATCACCGATCAGGAGCTGACGGACATCCACGCGTACTTGCAGACCATGGCCAAGGCCAAGCCGGCGAAAGATATTCCGCTGCTACAACAATTCCAGAAATGAACCGCCATACTTCCGAGCCGCGACGTTCCGAGCCGCGACCGTGAGGGAGCGGACTAACCTTTAGCCAGCGCCGCTAAACCGGCACTCGCGATCTGCTCGTCTTCCGGTGATTTAACGCCCGATACACCGATCGCGCCTACGCATTCGCCTTCGTACAGGATCGGCAGTCCGCCTTGCACCGGCAATCGGCCTGGAAACATTAGCGTAGCTGTGCGTTCTTTGGTCACGTCCTCGAGATACTTGGTCGGCACGCGCGACAAGGCGGCGGTTCGTGCCTTCATCGTCGCAATTTCAGGGCTCGGCAGCGTGGCTCCGTCCATTCGCTCCAGATGCAGCAGGTAGCCGCCCTCATCCACCACGCCGATTGAGACCTTCCAGTTATTCTTGACTGCTTCTAGTTTGGCGGCCGTCACGATAGCGTGCGCTTCCGTGGATGTTAGGCTGAATTTCTGGCGCATGTTCTTCCTTATAGCACTTCCTACCTCACTAGCTCCGTGGCAGGCACTCGTGGCATTCGGCGCCGCGTTCGTCGCAGGAGCCATCAACTCCGTAGCCGGCGGCGGCACCCTGCTCACGTTTCCAACCTTGATCTGGCTGGGCCTACCTTCGATCAACGCGAACGCCACCAGCACGGTCGCCATCTGGCCAGGCACCGTCGGGACCATCTGGGGTTATCGCCAGGAAGTGCGAACGTCGAGCCCGCGTATGCTGGCTTTGGCTATTCCCAGTGTTATCGGCGGGATTCTCGGCGCGCTGCTGCTGAATTACACGCCGCCCGCGGTGTTCGATGCATTGGTGCCATTTCTGATTCTTTTCGCCACGCTGTTGTTTATGATCCAGGAGCCGGTCCAGAGGCGGCTGAAGATTTCAAATCCAGAGACCCATGCATCCACGCTGTGGTTCATCGGCGCGATGCTGTTTCAATTCTTTGTCGCTCTTTACGGGGGTTACTTCGGCGCGGGCATCGGCATTCTGATGCTGGCGGCGCTCAGCGTAATGGGGTTCACCGACATTCACCAGATGAACGCCCTGAAGGCGCTGCTCGGCGCGAGTATCAATGGTGTGGCGGCGCTTTACTTCATTTGGGCGCGGATGGTGTATTGGCCCGAGTTCGTAGTGATGGTGATTGGCGCCATCATTGGCGGATATGGCGGCGCGTTGATCGCGCGAAGAATTGGCGGCCCGGCCGTGCGGCGCATCGTTATCCTCGTCGGCCTGTCGATGGCGGCGTCGATGTTCGTCAAGTTCTTTCAGGCTTTAGCCCACTAATCATTTCAACTCGGCGATCATCCCCGGCACGCTCCATTGCTGCTGCAGGCTGTTCGGCGCCCAGTTGTATTCGGTGGTCATCACTTTCGCGATCTCATCCTGGCTCTTGCCTTCGTGCACCAGGCCGCTTACCCGGTTGCGTAACTTCTCCACGTTGTTGCGATAGGTGAGCAGGCCTGCCTTATTCGTCACTGCACCATGGCCCGGAATCACGGTGTCGAAATCGAGCTTGAGGGCGGAATCCAGAGTCTTGGTCCATTCCACCACGCTGCCGCCGCCGTTATAGTCGATCAGCGGACTGGCGCCCGCCATCAGATCGCCGGTGTGCAGCGTGCGCAGCGCCGGGAAGTAGATCACCGCGTCGCCATTGGTGTGTCCGCGTCCAAAGTAATAGGCCCGCACCTCCTTGCCGCCCAAATAAACCGCGGTCTCAGTAGTAAAAGTGATTCGCGCGGGACTCATGCCGGGCGCCGCGTTGGACTGTTTGTGTTCGAGTATGTTGGTCCTCGCGTTCGCGGTGGAAATGATCTCGGCCGTCGGCAAAAACTTCGTGTTCCCGCCGCTGTGATCGGAGTGATAGTGCGTGTTGATGATGTACTTGATGGGCTGATTGGTGACGCTCTTCACCTGGTCCACAATGCCCTGATGGTCCTGATCGAATTTATCGTCGATCAGGATGACGCCCTCGTCGGTGATGTAGACGGCGACGTTGCCTCCGTCGCCTTCAATCTCGTACAGATCGGCTTTCACTTTGTTCAGGGTGAGCTTCCCAGGCGCTGGGTTTTGTGTGTATGCGATCCAGGCCAGCGTCAGAAACAGCGCGCCGATGGAAACGCGCGTAAGGAATGTTCTGGACAAACGTGTGCGGATCATTGCCGGACACTATATCAAAGTCAGCGGGACTTTAGATTCTTCTCGAACAAATCAAGAATGCGTTTGTACTCATCCGCCCAGCTCGACGGCTCAACGAATCCATGGTTCTCCACCGGATACATGGCCACCTCCCAATTCTCCTTGCGCAGCTCGATCAGCTTCTGCACCAGTTCCACTGTGTCTTGAAAATGCACGTTCGTATCGGCCATGCCATGGCAGATCAGCAGCGCGCCTTTCAAACCCTGCGCGAAATAGATCGGCGACGATCGTTTGTAAGCTTCCGCGTCGGTCTGCGGAAGATTCAAAATGTCCGAAGTGTATCCATCGTTGTAGTTTGCCCAGTTGGTAACCGGCCGCAGCGCCGCGCCTGCCGCGAAGACGTCCGGCTCGGTGAACATCGCCATCAGTGTGATGAATCCGCCGTAACTTCCGCCGTAGATGCCGAGCCGCTTGGGATCGGCGCCGTACTGCGACGCCATCCAACGCGCGGCGTCGATGTTGTCGTCCAGATCCTTGCCGCCCATATGCCGATAAATCGCCGTGCGCCAATCGCGCCCGTAGCCGGCCGATCCCCGATAATCGACGTCTGCGACCAAATAGCCGCGCTCCATCAACAGGTGATGGAACATATATTCGCGCGCGTAATACGACCACAGACGGTCCACATTCTGCAGATAGCCCGCGCCATGCACGAACAATACCGCCGGCCCGCCTTTGCGATAATTCGCCGGCTTGTACACGTGCGCCCGCACCATCGCGCCATCGCGCGCGGCGAACGTCACGATGGGGGTGTCCAGCCACGGATACTCCCCGAACTCGGGCGCCGGTGACGATGTCAGCTTCTTCGCCGCGGCATCGGCCCGCGCCTCCTGCACATAAAGCTCCGGCGGCTTATTGGTGTACGAATACACGTCCGCAAACCAGCGATCATCGGGCGACGGCACGCACGAATGGCCGCCCGGGAGCTTCGTTAGCTTCACCCGCGCTCCGCCTTCCGCGCCCATTTCATAAACATCTTGTTCGCCCGAATCGGCTTCGTCGGTCACCAGGAAGAAGCGGCTCTTGTCGCGGGATAAGATCGCGCTATCCACTTCCCACGCGCCGGATGTCAGTGCCCTCGCTTCGCCCTCCGCGAAGGGAACCATGTACAGATGCGAATATCCGGTGCGCTCCGATTGAAAGAAGATGTCCCGATCGCCTTTCATCCAGCCCAACGTTCGGCTGCCCGGACCATCCAACCACGCATCGTCATGATCGTGCGCCAGCACGCGCGTCTTGCCGGTATTTTCGTCCAGCGCCAGGATCCAGCGATCCTTGTGGTCGGCGGCCCGCGCGTTCAATACCGCCTTGGTTCCGTCCTCGGACCATAGCGGCTCCGACAACTGCACTTCGCGATCCACGGGAGCTTTCGTGTCTGGGGGCTGTACCGAGGCGCGCTGGCCGTGATCCACCCACTTCATTTCGCCGGTCTCGACGCTCAGGATCGCGAGGCGAGCCAGGCTCTGCTTATCGCCCACCTTCTCGTAGGAAGGAATGTCGTCGGTGTAGCCCGACTCCGTCACAAAGCTCGGCACAACAGTGCGCTTGGCGCCGGTAGCCGGCTCACGAATGCTTGCGGTGACGTACTTCTCGTCCGGCGTCAGCCGCAGTACTGCTATGGTCTGCCCTGCTTGCAATGTGAAGGGCTTCCGGGGATGCTCGCGCTTTCGCTTAGCCTCCAATTCCTCGCGCTCCTGAGCCCGCTGCCGGATCGCATCAAAGAGATCCTTCTCTTCTTTCTTGAGCGCCTCCTGGCTCGCGGTACCTTTCTGTTCATCGGGCGGCGCCGGACTTCCCGCGGGGAGAATATCGGTTAGCTCTTCGATCGCGCCGCTGTCCAGCGCTATCGCATAAAGATTATTCGCGCGCGTAAACGCGACGCGTTTTTCGTCGTGCGTGAAGTGTGGATCCGTCTCCACGTCGGCAGTCCGGGTTATTTGCCGCGTGTTCCCCGACGCGCGGTCATAAAGAAAGATGTCGCCATCGCGCGCGTAGACGATCCGCTGCCCGTCTGGCGTTGCGTCTCCGACCGCCGGCGGCGCAGCTTTGGACTCAGCATCCGACAACTTCCGCAGTCCGGCGCCATCGCGGTCCACAACATAGGTATCCGGTTCCTTGATGGGCGGATCGCCCGCCTGCTTCCATTGAAAATAGATGTGGCGTCCGTCTCCAGACCAGCGGACTTGCTCCGGCTCGTAGCCGTACAAGGCCGGCCCCCGCATGATGCTGTCGATGGTGAGCGCGAATTTGCCGGCGGGCGTGGCGTGCGATGCAAATAGAATCGCCAGGAAAGCGACCGTGAACCGCTTCATTCCTCACATGCTAGCGCATGTGCCCAGGGATCCGGGCTTACTTGCGAACAAAGTACAGCGTGGTCTCGGCGTGCTGGGTGTGGGTGGAACTTTCCTTGATCTCCAGCGTCATGTGCTTGCCATCTTCAGAGAGCGTATGAACCCAGTGCCCTTGGACCTGATCGTCTTTGATTTGCGCGGTCCAATCGGTCAACAGCTTATTCCCATCGACGGTGCTTTTGAACTTCGCCGTGAACGGCCCGATCTGGCTCTCCCGCTCCTGGCCGTCGGTGCTCAACCAGACTTTCTCCGCCATGATCCCGAGGTACAGCAACGGAACCACGCCGTTCTTGGGTTCCTGAAAGGTGGACTCCATGCTCAACCCGGAATTGTCCTGTTTGATCTTGGTTTCCAGATTGTTGGGCGCGTCGCCGGGTCGCGGGCTATGTTTATCCAAGGTCCACTTGCCCGAGAAGCTGTCCCCGTTTTCCTTGGCTCCCGCCCAGTTCAAGGTTACGAAAGCGATTGTAAATAAAAGTGTTACCGATTTGGCCAGTCTCACGACAAGTTTCCTCGGTAGTAGGATGCGCCCGAGCGAGAACCATTACATCGAGTTTGGCTTTTCGTGGGCTTTTGATAGACTCCACGCATGAGCCGAGTTGAGGAGATCGAGGCCGCCATTGATGGCCTATCCCCGGACGACTACACGCGCATCGTCGAGTGGTTTCGTATGCGGGAACAAAGGCGATGGGATGAGCAATTGGACGCCGACTCGCGATTGGCCCCGCTCCATCAAATCCTAATCTCCCCCGTAGAACCGGCATGGAAATCTGCCCGCCTTTAGCCTCGATCAAAACGTTAAGCTCCCGTGAACGATGTTCTACGCGCCAGAGGAGTGGCCGGGCGCGACATTCGCAATCCGGCTAATCCCCAATCCCGAAAACCACCAATCCCAAACCCCGCCCTCCGCTATACTTGTGGCGTCCCATGCTGTTGACCTCCGCGGCCTACTTCACCTTCCTCGCCGCCGTTTTCTTCGCCTATTGGCTCGCCGCGCGATACCGGCTGGGCGCGCTGGCCGTTGTCCTGTTCGCTAATTATTTCTTCTACGCGCGCTGGGATCTCGCTTACCTCGCCATCATTCCTCTGGCGTCCACGTGCGATTTCTTCATTGGCCAAGCGCTCCACGCTTCAACGAAACCCGGGCTGCGTCGCCTGCTGGTGGCCCTCAGCATCATGCTCAACATCGGGCTGATCGCATCTGTGAAATACCTGCCTGTGCTGCCCTGGGTGCTGCCTCTCGCGCTCTCCTTTTACGGCTTCCAATCGCTCACTTACACCATCGACATCTACCGCCGCGACGCGAAGCCGGCCGAAAGCTACCTGGCGTATCTCGCGTCCGCGAGTTTCTTCCCGACAACGGTCGCCGGACCCATCACACGCCTCTCCACGCTCTGGCCGCAGTGGTCGAAGCGCGAAATGCTCAGCGCCGAGAACGGTGGCAAGGCGCTGTTTCTGATCGGCCTCGGCTTGGTAAAGAAACTGTTGATCGCCGACTTCCTGGCCGAGAGCCTGGTGAATCGCGTCTTCGATTTGCCCAAACTGTACTCGGGCGCTGAAGTGCTCGCGGGCGCCTACGGCTATGCGCTTCAGCTTTACTACGATTTTTCGGGATACACGGACATCGCTCTGGGTTCCGCCCTGCTGCTGGGCATCACGCTTCCGCCCAACTTCAATCGCCCCTATGCCGCTCTAAACATTTCCGACTTTTGGCGTCGCTGGCACATGTCCTTCTCCCATTGGCTGCGCGACTATTTGTATTTCTCGCTACCGGGGCTGCGCTCGCGCTGGAAAGTTTTCGCCTATGTGAATCTGGTGATCACCATGATGCTGGGCGGACTGTGGCACGGCGCCGGTTGGACGTTTCTGGTCTGGGGCGCCTGGCATGGCGTTGGCTTGGCCATGCATCGCGGGTGGCAAACGCTGCGAGGCAAACGAACGCCCTCGCCTGCTCCGGCGGCTCGCCTGGCCCGAGGGCTCCTCACGTTTCACTTCGTATTGATCGGCTGGATCTTCTTCCGCGCGGCCAACCTGGACACCGCGCGCGATATCTTGTATCAAATCACTTCCGGCACAATCTCCTTCGCGAATATAACGCCCGCGTTCATGCTGGTAGCCATTTTCGCGGCTGCTGCGCATTTCGTTCCGAAGAGCTGGTACGACGGCGGACTCCGGCTCTACTGTCAGTCGCCCTACTACGCGCAGGCCGCTGCCATCGCGGCGGTGATCGTCGCAATTCGGTATGCCGGGGGCGCCAGTGCCGCGCCGTTCATCTACTCGCGATTTTGAGCATGCTGCCTCCCATCTGGCCCAGGAAAGCTTCACTCGCGATTCTCACCTGCGGCGCGTTGGTGTTGCTGCTGGAGGCCACGAAACTCGCGCGCCCATTTACTCCCGCCGAGGCTTTGGATTTCCGGCCGCGTTATATGCCCGCGCTAGAACCGCCCACGCCGATCCCGGTATTTACATCGCCGTCCGCCGCCTCCAGACGTCCCATTCTGGAGCCGAATCTGATCGATCCGCACGATAACCTCAGGACGTTCTACCTGGCCCTCTGGCGCACCGAAGTGGGAGCGCCGGGTGCAATCACGCGCGTGCTGCATTATGGCGATTCTCCCGTCACTGCCGACTCAATCACCGCCGACGTGCGCTCGCTTTTGCAGCAACACTTCGGCGACGCCGGCCACGGCTTTGTTCTTATCGCCAAACCCTGGGCCTGGTATGGCCATCGGGGCGTCGACGTGCAAGGCAAGGGCTGGCATATTGCGGCCGCCACCCAAACCCGCGCGCGGGATGGCTTCCACGGTCTCGGCGGCGTCAGCTTCGAAGGCGATACAGGCGCTTCTTCGCGGCTGATACTCGGCGAAGATCACGCAAAAATCGAGATTCAGTACCTGCGCCAGCCCGGAGGCGGCGTGCTTACGGTGGAAGCAGCCGGGCAGACGCTCGGCGCAGTAGAAAGCGATGGTCCGGCCAAGGAACCTGGCTTCCAGACCTTTCCATTACCCGCCGGCGCCCGCACCATTCAGCTCTCCGTCGAGCGCGGTCCGGTTCGCCTCTTCGGAGTCAGTTTCGAAAGAAACACGCCGGGTGTGATTTACAATAGTCTTGGGCTGAATGGCGGCCAGGTTCAAGTGGTGGTCCGCTATTTCGACAAGCCGCAGTGGGCCGAAGAGTTGGAGCATGAGCATCCGGATCTGGTGGTAATCAATTACGGGACTAACGAAAGTATCTATGCCGAGTACATCGAGCGTTCCTACCCCGGCGAGTTGCGGCAAGTGATCGAACGTGTGAAGGCTGCGGTCCCGGGCGCGTCGGTACTGATCATGAGCCCCATGGATCGCGGGCAGCGCGATGCCAACTCCCGCATCAGCACCGTTCCCACCCTGCCGCGCCTGGTGGAGATCCAGCGTCAAACGGCGTTGGAAATGAATTGCGCGTTCTTCAACACGTTTCAAGCCATGGGTGGCGAAGGAACCATGGCTCGCTGGTATGACAGCCAGCCGCGCCTGGTGAGCGCCGATTTTACGCATCCCCTGCCCGCCGGCGCGCGTAAAGTCGGAGTGCTGTTGGATCAAGCGCTCGAATCCGGCTACCGGCAATTTAAGGCGCGCGAGCAGCGGAGGACGCACCAGTGACGCGTCTTCCAATTATTTTCCTGGTGCTGCTTTCGGTGGCTCCGGCTCCGGCGGTGACCGCCGCCGCGAAAAAGACGACGACCCGCAAGAAGCTTCGCAAAAAACCCGCTCGCGTGCCGGTGGTGCACGTCTCGCCGGTGGTGCGAGACACAGCCTTGCGCGCAATTAGCGAACGAACCTCCCGGCCGCTGAGCGTCCTGGAAGGCGCCGGAGCGTTGGTGCCGTTCTTCGAGCAGCTTTCGCATCCTCCGGAAACCGGATCGCTTCACATCCTGCAATACGGCGATTCGCACACCGCCTCGGACGACTGGGCCAATCAACTGCGACAGGATTTTCAGGCCAAGTTCGGCGCGGGCGGCCCGGGCTACACGTTGCCCGGTCATCCGTTTCTCGGCTATCGCCGATTCGATAGCCGCGGCAGCAATTCGCGAGGCTGGTACACCGGCGGCATCGTGACTCGCAAAGACGACGGGATCGACGGACTGGGCGGAATCAGCCTGACGGCGCAATCCGCTGGCGAGACCGTGACGCTGACCGTGGAGTGCCAGCAGCTCGAGTTGCATTATCTGCGCCAGCCGGGCGGTGGACAAGTGGAATTTTCCGTGGATGACGCTCCCGTCGCGACAGTCGACACCGATGGTGAAAGCGGACCTGGGACCTACCAGTACGCAGCCACGCCCGGCGTACACCAGTACACGCTGCGGACTCTCAGCGCCGCGCCGGTACGGCTGTTTGGTTGGGTGGCTCAGAATCAAGCCGGCGTGACCTACGAGACGCTCGGCATTAACGGCGCGCAGGCCAACCTCATGCTCGAATGGAATGCGGCGGTACTGGATTCCGAGTTGATGAGCCGCGATCCGGCGCTGGTCGTTCTCGCGTACGGCACCAACGAAGCCTTAAGCCGCACCTGGACCCCCGAAGGATACTACGCCACGCTGACCGGGATCATCCAGCGGCTGCGCGCCACGCTTCCAGTCGCGAGCATTCTTTTGGTTGGACCGCCCGACTGCGCGCATCGCCTGAGCGGCCGCCTGATGCCATTTCCGCATCTGGATCAGGTGATCGAAATCCAGCGTCAAGTGGCCCGCGAGAACGGCTGCGCCTTTTGGGATTGGCGCGCTGCGATGGGCGGACCCGGCTCCGTGCGCCAATGGGTGCAGGCCGGCCTCGGCCAGGGCGACTACACGCACCTCACCGGCGCTGGATATCGCATGATCGGCGGAACGCTCTTTGAAGACGTGATGGAGCAATACAACCGCTTCGTCGCGCTGCGCGCCGAAGGAACGCATAACCAATAAAGATGGACAACAGAGAACGTATTCTGGCGATCGTCCGCAAGTCCTCCGATCAAACCACTACGCCCGACCCGGACGAATCGCTGTTCGACTCGGGATATCTGGATTCGTTCGCGCTGCCCGACATGGTGAGCGAACTGGAGCGCGAGTTCGGCATCAAAATTCCCGACGCGGATTTGAACCCGCGCAAATTTGAATCCCTCGCTAAAATTCAAAGTTATATCGAGAGCAGGATGTAGCCGGTGGCGGCGATCAAGGCGTTCGGAGCCTATTTGCCGTCGCGTATCGTAACCAACCGCGAACTTGCCGCGCGCCTGGATTGCGAGGCTGAGTGGATTCTGGATGTCTCGGGAATCGAGGAGCGGCGCTACGCGGATCCGGAGGAAACTGTCGCGAGCATGGGCGTCGCTGCGGCCCGCGAGTGCCTGGATCACGCCGGAATCAAAGGGACCGATGTCGGAATGATTCTGGTGTCGTCGGGTTCATCCGCACGCCGCTTCCCCGGGCCTGCATCGGCCATCGCGCACGCTTTGAGCGCTGATGGCATCCCCGCGATCGATCTCCCGATGGCTAGCGCGGGCGGTTTGTTCGGCATGGCGCTGGCTGCGCAACTTACCGTGACACACGGCAATGTTCTTGTGATCGCCTCCGAGAAAATGTCGCCTATCGCGCTGCGCGAGCCCATGGAACGCGGCGTTACGCCGCTCTTCGGTGACGGCGCGGGCGCGTGCCTGATCGGCGCCGGCGGCCCTGTCGGCATCATCGAGTCGGTGCTGCACTCTGACGGCGCTTTCGCCGAAGATTTGCGCCTGGATTTCGATGCGCCGCTCGCGATGAACGGCCGCTCCGTGATCATGCAGGCGTCGCGCAAGATCCCATCCGCGATCAACGAAGTGCTTGAAAAAAACACACGAACCGCTCAGTCCGTCAAGGTGTTCTTGATGCACCAAGCCAATCAAAACCTGATGGATCGCGTGGCGCGAGCGCTCGATGTGGAAGCGGCGCGCTTCTATTCAAACATCCAGCGCTATGGCAATACCTCGTCCGCATCCATGTCGATCGCGGCCGCGGACTGGTGGCGCGATCCAGGGCCCGCGTGCGGCGATCTGATCTGCTTCGCCGCATTCGGCGCGGGATTTCATTGGGGGGCGCTGCTGGCCGAAGCGATCGGCTGATCGAGCCGCTAATCGCCGGAAGCGCGCTGTGGCCCGGGGTAGGCAAAATAGGACGAGATCGCGGCGCGCAAACTGCTCCAGCGCGTCCTCAGCACGGAAAGCCCGATCATCAGCAGGATCACGATCACCGCGGCGATGCTGCACTGCACGTTGCTTAGCGATTCCTTGAGCCATCCGAACCAGCGGCCGTAGACCAATTCGATGTGTACCCAATACACTAACAGCGAAGTGGTGCCGAGCTGCCGCACCCAGCTCCAAGAGGCGCCCAGCGGAAACGCGGTCCACAGATAGGCAAAGCCGATCACCAGCAGGACCACGCCCAGTTTGATTACAATCAGCCCCGGGCTATCCAACCAAAATTCCGACTTCGGATAGATCGAATACGGAAAGTTGGAAAAATACTCGCCGCCCGCAATCAAGCCGAAGCCGAGCAGCCCGGCCCACTGCATCACGCGATTCATTTGATCCTGTTTGACCAGGCGCAGCACGCTTCCGATGCTCAGTCCGAACGCGATGAACGACGCCCAGGGGAAGAACGCGAAGTATTGATAGCTGGGAACGAAGTAAGCGGAAATACCCGGCGGCAGCCAGGTCCAATTAATCGCGGAGACCAGCGGCGAGGCCACGGCAATGGCGATGCCCAATCCAGCGCACAAACGCACCCGCTGGACGGTGGTGAAAATCGCCATCACGGACATCAGGCCGATCGCGAATCCCATGCAGTTCAGAATGTCGACCTTGAATAAGTCGGTCCAAGGACTTTGGCCGAAGGCGAACAGCCAAAGCTGCAGGCGGAACAGGAACGCCAGCAGGAACAAATAGCCGGCGCGCCGCAGCGCTGCTTTCCAACGGCCCATGGCCTGGAGACCTTGGCGTTCGCGGCGGTCCATCAGGAAAGCCAGCGTGATCCCGGTGAGCACCAGGAAAATCGCCGGACCGATGCCTCCGAAAAACTGCGAGAGCATGAACGGGCCGCCGGGCCGCAAATCCGTTCGATTGAAGGAGTGAAACACGTGGCCTTGCAGCATGACCACCACAGCCGCGCCGCGCGACCAATCCAAAAAGGTCAGCCGGCCGGACTCTTCCCGAGGAGGAGGCTGTGGCGTCATTTTCCAGGGTGCTCGGTTTTAACACCCGCGGGCAGCTTCAGTTGCAACGCCCCAGGTTGAAGCGGGGGATTGATCTTCAGATTGCTATACGTCACAAGTTGATAGTCGCCGGAAGGCTCGAAAATTTTCTCGCGCAGCGGATACGGATCGCCCTGGTCGGGGATCCACAACACCAGCTTTTTAACGTACTGCTTGGCCTCGCCGTTCTTGGGGATCAATTGCAATTGGGTGACGGCTTGCACGCTAAATTGTTCAGACCCGACGATCGTCACATCATAAGCACCAGCAATTTCAGTGCCGGAAGTTCCGAAGCCGATCATCAAGAATTTGTCCAGTTGGGGTCCACGCTTGTCCAGATCGAATATTTGCAAGGTATTGATCTTGGGGAGGTACTCTTGC